>JAESGQ010000101.1_pt1 | contig 75871 bp, 56 predicted proteins | sample 9266251 | NCBI WGS metagenome assembly JAESGQ01 (sample SAMN17056778, study PRJNA650883) | algae metagenome | isolation source: Kaiparowitsia implicata GSE-PSE-MK54-09C and co-occurring heterotrophs from... | place: USA: Kaiparowits Plateau, Grand Staircase Escalante National Monument, UT ... | reverse complement strand
AGAAGATCGAGAACCATATCGGGGCGATCTGGCTGTTCATCCATGACTACAATCGCCAAATTAGGCAGAAGTTGGTACAGCAAGGTGATCCCGTCTTTTCCTTTGGCCTGCACTAAAGTGCACTACCGGCGATTGATTGGGGTTGCTGTTCAAGTCCTGACCATTCAAATAGGGAAACAGCACATCCTTATTTTTTTGGTCTCTGTCAATCAATGTCTGGGCTTCTTCTAGTTCCAATACAAAGCCCATGCCTAAAACATAGGAGCCAATAAAAGCTTTTCCCTCATTCGCCACTAGTCGATAGGGATTGCCCACTGATTTCCCTGGCACAGTTAAAAATGCCGTAATGCCATCTACAGGATTTTCATTCAGCACAAATTTCTGTTGCCAGACCCCTTTATGCAGCCAAACATAGGCCACTTCCAACGCCGCTGTTCCTGGCCAGGGACGACTGGGCACAGCACGGGGAATGGTATAGCCTTGGGCCACCAGTTGATCTAAACCAACCTCACGGGTATCTCCCTGGGAGATCGTATTAGTGGCCACCAAGCCAGAATTGCCTTCTTTAGCCAGCAAATTTCCCGCATTCAAGAAGAAGTAGGAACAGAGGTCAGCGTTGCCCCGTGCGCCTTTTGCCAAGTATTCCACTAAAAAAGTGCGATAGTCGGTGCCTACTGCTCTGGTGATTTTTTTGCCTCCCTGAAATGGAGGATTTCCCACTATCACCGAAAACCCTTTCGGTGCATCCTCCTCCAAAAACACCTCGGGAAACTCCAACGCCCAATGAAACGGCTCCCTCGGGGGCTGCCCCTCCGGCTTGCCCACATTCAGCATCCGCTGCGCCTTCTCCCGTATCTGCCGCAGCTTATTCTCCCGCCGTTGCTCGTCCGGCTCCTCTAGGGCATCCGTCACCAGCCCCGACAACACTCCCAGGTCTTCCACCTTCAGGTTCCCCGTCTTGCCCGCCTGGGCCAGGGCCTCGCCAATCAAATAATCCGCCGCAATTTTGATGTTGCTCGTCAGCGCCTCCGCCTCTGCCTGCAACGCCTCCTTGCGGGCCAGGTCTTGAATATCGTTCACCGTAAAGCTCTCTAGCTCCTGGCGTTTGGCGATCGCCTGGGCCAGCAGCGGTCGCCAAATCTCCGACACCGTGCGCAGCTGCACCGCCTCGTTGTCGGGGTTCAAGTGCAAAAACTCGATCTGCTCCCGACTCGTCACCCCCAGCAGCGAATCACCACAGCGCAGGGCATGGTCGAGAAACGTAAAGGGCCGATTTTTTTGCAGTGTAATCAACCACAGCGACAGCTTCGCCATCTCCACCGCCATCGGGTTTTTGTCTACCCCATAGAGGCAGCGATCGGCCACAATGCGGCGGGCGATCGCCAGTCGCTCGTCGGGGTCATTGGGCAGAATGGCCTCTCCCGGCTCGGCGGTGGAGAGCGAGCCATCCGGCAAAATCCGTAGGATGGGCCTTTGGCCTGTCCCTGGGGTTTGGACAGCCGAGACAGCTATTCCACAAGAGGGTTCTTCCTGTTCCCAGGCTTCTACCAGCCGCTCCGACAGGTAGCGGCACACCTGCACCAAAAAGGCACCGCTGCCCATGGCCATATCGCACACCTTCAGTGCCAGCAGTTCCGCCGCCGACTTCAGCCGCCAGTCTTCCTTCGGTTTGCCCTCCGCTACGCCTGTGTAGACCAGCGGCTCCAGGGTGTATTTAACGATTTCTTCCGTCAGGCTCTTGGGCGTGTAGTGGGTGCCCGTCTCCCGGCGATCGCTGCCCTGGGTGACAAACACACTCCCCGCCGGTATCACCGTCGGCTGGTCAAAGGTATCGAAACGAATTAGCTTGACCCAGGGCAGCACCCGCTGCAACAGCGCCGGGTCATTGTGGCAGGCGATCAGGAACTGGTTGCGCTCCTGAGGGTCGAGGCCATGGTTTGGATCTTGTAGGCTAGGCCTCTTGCCTGTCTCCTCTGGGTTCTGAACAGCCGAGACGGCTATCCTACGGGGATCGTCTTGGACAGCCGGGACGGCTATCTCACCAGAGGCTGGCAACAGCTTCTTCAGTGCCGCCTCTGACTTGCCGGTGGCCTTATTCAACCAGGTCAGCAGGTCTTGATCCCCTGTGTCTTGCAGCCGCTCCAGTTCCTCCAGGGCTACCTCTAGCTGCTTATTCTTGGTGCCTAGCAGCCCCAGAATGGTGCCCTTGGCCCGCACCGCCGTGTGGTCGAGCAGCCCCTCATAGACATGGCCAATCTGCTCAATATTCAGCGCCCGAAACGACACCTTGCGCGGCTCCACCGTGCTGCCCACCTTAATTTGCAGCAGTTGCAGCGCCTCCAGCAGGTGCAGCACCGTGCGGTTGTTGATGGGGATGGGGGCGGCGGCGGTCTCTTGCCAGTGGGTGCCAGCGGGTCGCCCTTCTAAAAACGGGAAGCGATCGGGGTCAAACAGTTGCCCCCCATAGGCGGGCAGCTTCAGCGCATCGTGGTGAATGCCGCCGTGGACCGCCCGAAACGTCGCCAGCCGCCGCACCCAGGCATCTTAGCGGCGCTCTAGCAGTTCTTCCCCCGCCTGGTCAGCCAGCTCGCGCAGTTGGGCACGTAGGGTCGAGACCGCATAAAACTGGTCATAGAGCGGATCCCCCAGCAGCAGCAGATCCCGCTCCTCCGCTGAAAACAAAAACACCAGCCGCATCATCACCGTCAGCGCCGCCTGATACAGTGCGGTTTCCGGCAGCCCCGCTAGCAGGTCACGGTTGCGGTCTTGGTCGATGCGATCAATGGCCTGCACCAGCACCTCCACCGCCTTGCGCACCTGAAAGCCCAACTGGTCGGTGACCTCCTGCTGGGCATCTTTGCTGCGGGCCAACAGGTCTTCCAGGGTTTCCCCGGCATCTACCGCAAAGAACCGCCGCACCCCAGCAGACTCTGAAACGCCCGCAGGGTGAGCTTTTCCTCTAGCCACAGATTGCCATACCAGGAGGTAAACCCCGTCGCCTCGCCCCTGGGGGCATTCACCAGCATCCACTGCTCGCCATTGGTCAGCAGCCCCAGGCGCACGTCGGTGGCGTGCAGCAACTCCATCATCCCCGTCGCCGGAGACGCCTTCCACCGCGAACCCCGATAGGTTTTCTCTAGCCCCTGCTCCGGCGGCACCACCTGCACCAGCAGGCGTGGCTGGCCCCCGTCAGGCTCTACCACCACCCAGTCGGGTCGCAGAGTGAGCTGATGCTCCGCAAAGGTCACCTTCAGCGCCGGGGGAATGCCCTGCCCACTGAGCAGCACCTCGTCAGGGAATTCCAGCAGATCCGTCAGCACCCAGCTCACCCAGGTCCGATGGATCGCCGGGTCGCCGCGGTAGTCGAGCCATTCTTCGTAGGCAGCCCGCAGGGCGCGAAAGCGATCGCCGTCGTGGGCCTCTAGGCCGCTGGGGAACGCCTCCAGCAGCACTTGCAGGCTGAGAAACGGCCCCGAGGCCTCAACCAGAGATAACCATTCGGCGTGGTGGCGTGCGATCGACATGGGGCTAACGTGCAGAGACAAGGGGCGAAAGTTTGACCAGGTAGGGGAGACAGTACCAGGGACGGCATGGGCGTGGTGGTTGGCCTCAGCCTATCGCCCTCAGCCCATCTCCGGGTCAGCTCCATCACACCTGGTAAGATGCTGAAGCCACGATGCCCAAGCCCCATGCGTCATGACCGACGGTAGCCCCCTAGCCACGCTGCACCTAGACGACCTCTGCCAAAACAGACCCGAGCGGCCCGGTTGGTCGATCACCTTTGGGGCCGTGTGTGCCGAAGCCGCCGCCGTTTGCCTAGACGAGCAGGGCCATAGCCACCCTGTCAATCTACGCATCGAGGGCATCCACTCCGGTGAAATTGAGCTGCAACGGACAACAGCAGATGAGGTCACCCGCCGATTCAACGCCGATCAAGACGTGGCCACCGAGTATGGAGCCTACGGCATTGCCGCCCTCAGCATGCCCTTTTGCACCGGCTTGACCATCATCGAGCGATCCATTAAGGGCAAAGGATTTGGCTTCGATTTTTGGCTCGGCTCCATCGACGAGGCGGGGGGCCTATTTCAGCGAAAAGCCCGCCTAGAAGTATCGGGCATTCGTAACGGTTCTGAAGCCCTCCTGCAATCCCGGCTTAAGATAAAGCTAAAGCAGATCAGCCCCTCAGACACAGTGGCCCTTGGCTATATGACGGTGGTTGAGTTTGGCACTCCCCAGGCCCGGATTGTAGAAAAATGCAGAACCTAGAGTCCCTCCATCGAGAAGCTATGAATTTGGCCGATCAGGCCATTTTGGCGCGACAGCGGGGTGATACGGAGGCGGTTTTAGCATTCACTCAAGCAGCATTTGCCAAAGAACGGGCCGCCGCAGACCTAGTCGCCGATCAGCTCGACCTAGAACCCACCCGCGCCGTGCTGCACCGCAGCGCCGCCGTGCTGGCCCTAGAGTGCCACCAACTCCGCGAGGCAGAACGCCTGATTGGCCGAGCCCTGGCGGGTTACCCCCCCAACGACATCGCCAACGAACTGCGCGATCTGCTGATGGAAGAAATCTACTCCCAGCGCCAGGCCATAGATTAAATGCCTCCCGTGAGATAGCTACCCGGGCTGTCCAGATCCCAAGGACAGGCCAGAGGCCTATCCCACAAGAACTATCACCCAGTAGGATAGCCGCCCCGGCTGTCCAGATTAAATTAGCCGATAAAATCTAGCGATACTCTAGAAATGGATCAGATCTAGCGGGGGAAAACCCATGGTTGCCCAGCCTCAGCCCACCTTCACCCCTACGGAATACCTGGATTGGGAAGCCCAGCAGCCCTTTCGGTATGAGTATATGGATGGCCATGTTGTGGCCATGACCGGCGGCACCATTCCCCATAACCAGATCGCGGTCAACCTGGTGTCCATACTGCGTCCCCACCTGCGGGGTAAAGGTTGCAAGGTTCTGAGTAGCGATGCCAAAGTCGCCATTTCTGAATCAGGGCCGTTTTACTATCCCGATGTCAGCGTGACCTGCGATCCGCGAGACGCCAGCGCTCGCTCTTATATCCGCTATCCTTCGCTGGTGATAGAAGTATTGTCGGAGTCTACAGAGGCCTGCGATCGCGGTCGCAAGTTTCGCCACTACCGCCGCATTGAGACGCTTAAAGAATATGTGCTCATCGACCCCGACCGGGTCTTGGTGGAGTGTTATCGGCGCAACGAGCGGGATAACTGGGAGTTAGTTAATCCCTTGGCTGACTTGTCTGCACTGATAATTCCTGACCTTTCTCTCAACCTGTCGAGCGTGAATCTCGATATTTCCCTCTCGCAGATTTATGAAGATGTAGCTTTTCCTGACGATGAAACCCTTTGAGCAAGATCATCTGCTTCAGTGCAGACAGGCTGGATGTCTATCCTACAAGGATGAATATCTATCTCCCGTGACCCAGCATTTCAGTCTCAGCACCTTTACGTCAACCAACAAGCTTCTTGGGCACCAAAAAGGCGATCGCCTCGCTGGTTCCGTTTGTGCAATATACCCTAGGCCTTGCTTTTGACTGGGCACCCGTGCTGCTAATTTTTGCCACAGCGCTCATTCCGTATAACGTGGATCGCATTGCTGATAGCTATTTTCAAGAGATTCCTGATCCTCAAGCTCAGAGCTACTTTCGGCAGGGCTGGGGCTGGGCCATTTTGTCGTTGGCAATTGCGGCCACAGTTGCGCTGCTATATCGCGCCAACCAGCAGGTTGTCATGGTCAGTTTGGCGGGCTTGGTTCCTTTCATTTATGGATTGCCGATCTTTCCCTGGCGGGGGAGCGATCGCTGGCAATGGTTTCGTCTCAAGGATGTGCCTGCGACTAAAGCCTGGATTGTGGCCAGCGTCATCACCTATGCCGTCATCGCTATTCCTCTAGCCTATGCAGGGCAACCGTTCACAGAGTCGGCAGGTATCACCAGTCTGTTTTTGCTGATTTTTGTAGGTACGAATTCCCACTTGTTTGATATCCGCGATCTCCAGTCAGATAAGCGAGCCGGAATGCAAACCTTGCCGGGATTGGTTGGGGTCACTGGCAACCGTCGTATTTGGTTTGTGCTGAACGGGCTAGCCCTCGCCATCGTCGCCTGGGGATGGACTCAGTCGCTGCTGGTGCCAGAACCGGCGATCGCCCTTCCCTGTGTTGCCGTTAACGTGATTGCGCTGTGCTTAGTCAACCCGACGACCCCTCGCAGCACATACAGCATCCTCATTGATGGGTATCTGTTTCTGCCGGGTGTAGTTGTAGGAGTATTCAGATAATCGGTGGCATTCTAACTAAACGTGAGTTCGACAGCTAGAAAGCAGCTTGGGGAAGGGCTTTAAGCTCATCATTTGGGGACTGGTATAGTTCAAGACAATCCCCGTCGTCGCTGCTGGAAACTGGGCGTTGTAGACGAACTTGACCCACTCCGAATGGGGTTGACCGTCTTGATTCATGATCGCTGGGGAGAAGAAAGAGGCGATCGCCCTCGTCCAGCATATTGTGACCCTAGCGATCGCTCCTTGTTTTTTTGTGCCTAGGCTCGCCTGAGTGCAGGTGATAAGTCTCAAACTCCTCGCCTTAAGTCTATGCAGCGTGACCACGTCCGCCCAAAACTTCTCTGAAATTATCGGCAGATCCTGAAGTGCCTCAGAATTACAGAATCTGCTCCTAACGCCCATAATGGTTGGGGGAAGTGGCAAGCGTCACATCCGCCCCTATGCTGTTTATGAGAAATAATTGAACGTCAATTCGAGGTAAGAGGTTTTTGGGGCATCGCGCACAGCACATCAAGGGTCTCAGCATATCCCAAACTCCCTAGAAACGAAGTTCATAGTTAAGGCTGAAACCTTTGGTAGTCAGGCCTTTTGTTTCTTTGCACCTTCCTACCCCCCGGCATTAGAGACTCAGGTTAATTTAGGTATTGCCATTGTGGTGTGGGTTAGAACAATTGATTTGTAGAACCCTCGTTGTACCAGGGTTCTACAAAAATAGAAACCCTGAGCAGCGCTTCAAACACGATGTCACATGAAGTATTCAGGGGTTTGATATATGGCTCAACCCGTAGTGAGTACGGCGAGTTGGCAAGTTGCCGATGCAGCTCCGGTCATCGGTACTCTGGCAGACAATGCCAGAGACCTCCCAGAATTTGTCACCATTCTGATTATTCTGCTATTGGTCGCAACGGGTGTTGCGCTATTATCACGGCGGTTTCGGGTGCCCTATGTCACTGGATTGGTGATTGCAGGGTTGGCGATCGCCGAACTTTTGCCCCAGCGGGTCAATCTAGAATCCTCGCTAATTCTGAATCTGTTTTTACCAATTCTGCTATTTGAGGCCGCCATCAACACCGATGTTAGCCGCCTGCGAAGCACCGTCAGGCCTATCAGCCTACTCGCGGGGCCAGGGGTAGTGTTGAGTTCTGGGATTACGGCAGCAATGCTCAAACTAGGGTTGAATCTAGATTGGGTGCAGGCGTTACTATTGGGCACCATTTTAGCCATCACAGATACAGTGTCGGTGATTGCCGTATTCAAAGAAGTCTCAGCGCCAGCACAGCTATCGACCATCGTAGAAGGGGAAAGCCTGTTTAATGACGGCGTCGCATTGGTGCTGTTTAGCCTACTCCTACAAATCCATCAGCAGGGGTCTGTGACGGTTGCCGATGGATTGGTGCAGCTTGCGGTCGTGCTGGTGGGTGGGGTTTTAGTAGGGGTTGCGCTGGGATATCTTAGTGCTGAACTATTTCGCCAGACAGATGACCCCTTGACCAGCATGCTAGCCACAGCGGCAGTTGCGCTGGGCGCGTATCAACTGGGGGAACTGTTGCAAGTCTCGGGCGTGGTGGCTGTGGTCGTCGCGGGCCTGATCATAGGCAATGCAGGGTTTTCGCGGCGGTTTTCGCCCTCTAGCCGGGTGACGCTCTATAGCTTTTGGGAATATGCCGGGTTTGGCGTTAACACGTTTATCTTTTTGCTGATTGGCATGGAGGTAGATTTGGCGACGCTGTGGCGTAATCTGCCCGCTGTGCTGTTGGCGATCGCCGCTTACCAATTAGGGCGCATGCTGTCGGTCTATCCCCTGATGGTGCCCCTAGGGTGGCTAGACCGCACCATTCCGCTGAAGTGGCAGCATGTGCTTTTTCTCGGCAACATCAAAGGGTCGCTGTCAATGGCGCTGGCGATTAGCCTGCCTGTGACGCTTCCGGGGCGAAGCACCCTAATCGCGCTGGTGTATGGGGCTGTGCTGCTGTCGCTGTTAGTGCAGGGCCTCAGCTTGCCATGGCTCGTCAAACAGCTAAAAGTGGCCCCGCTGTCTAAATCTCGCCATCGGGTAGAGGAACTGCAGGCGCAGCTAATAACTGCAAAGGCAGCTCAGGATGAGCTGGAAGAATTACTCAAAACGGGAGTGCTGCCCAAGTCGGTCTATGAAGAAATGCGATCGCGCTATCAGGTGCAGGTGGCCCATGCCGAACGTGCCCTACGCGACATCTACAATCAACGAATAGATTCGCGCGCAGTGCGGGCGAACGAACTTCCCCGACTCAATGCCATCCGTCGTCAACTGTTGTTAGCAGAAAAAGATGCCCTCAATGAGGCTCGACGCAAGCGCATCATTTCTGAGGCGATCGTCCGCAGCCGCCTTCAAATCATCGACGCTCAGTTGCTGCAGCTAGATGATGAAGATTAGCGCCATGTAGCCTGAGTTTGAGATAGCTTAAACGCTTCGTAATCGAACTAACGGTCTTGGTAGGAAAACCTAAGTTTGGCAGTTAGAACGCCGATTGAAGAGCGTTAGACATTGCCGAATACGAGGATGGATTCAAGTATCAATGTTCCTCTCAGAGCGCATGGACGTGCGCCCGTAGACAGATTCATGCCTCAATTCAGCAACACCGATAGGTTAACCCCATGCCGGGCAGGGGCATAGCGAAACTAGAACAAGTCTCATATTGTTAGGTCTCGTGCAGAGTTTGTGGTGCAAAGCTTGCGGTAAACCGCATACCCTGCACCGTAACCCCAAGCCTTTGTCGCTTGCCCTATCGCTTGGGCGGACTATGCATCTTGGGCAAGACTTAAGCCAAAGTTTGTTAAATGCCCGGCGGCGACCAAACGAGCCCCCGGCCCTGGCGTATGGCGACCCTCGATGCCAGGGGAGAATATACCTTTCGGCCTGACCTATCTAGGCGGGGACGATGGACAATTCGAGTTGAGCAAGACAACCACACAAACTTTATTTCACTCATCATTTAGCAAATGAGAGATGCAGTTGGCCTAATGGTTTAGCTGTCGCCACAGCCGAAACGCATCAGTCGCAATCTGCACGGTCAACGGTATACCGTTATCCACTCAAATTCTTTACCCTCAAATTCTTTACCCTCAAATTCTTTACCCGCGTCGCCTTCGCCTACACCGATAACTCGCCCTCACGGCTCCCTGCTTTGGAGACTCAAGTTACGACACATATTCAAAGAAGGATTGACCCAACCCCAGCCCACCGACGCCGCGCACAACTGCGATCAACTCGTCTGGGCGATCGCCCGCCTTCTTCATAAAAATGCCCACATCATTGGCCGCAAAGCCCAAACTGCCCACGCCACGGGTCACATACCCATTGCGGCGACCCTGCAGCCGAATCGTATCTACTCGTCGCTGAAAGTCAGAGATAAAGGCATAGTCTTCTAGCCCCGGAGAGTTGCCGCGACGGCTGTCATAGTAGGCGCGGGTGGCATCGCCCAGCACAAACGTATCAGGCCCTGCTCCACCAATCAAAATATCAATTTCACCCTGCCCTGGCTGAGTCGACTGCACCTGAACCCCAATCAATGTATCAGCCGCACCGCCTCCGTTAAGGGTGTCGCTGCCCACACCCCCCACTAGCAGATCGCGCCCTGCGTCCCCCAGCACGCTATCGTTGCCCGCATCGCCAAACAGGCTGTCATTGCCGTTGCCGCCTTCGAGCACATCGTTGCCATCGCCGCCATAGAGCAGATCATTGCCATCCTGCCCAAACAGGAAATCATTGCCGCTGCCCCCGTAGAGAGAGTCGCGCCCGGTGCCCCCAAACAGCTGATCGTTGCCGTCGTCACCATTGAGCAGATCATCCCCTTCTCCCCCACTCAGCGTGTCGTCACCCTGCCCCCCAAAGAGCGTATCGTTGCCGTCGCCGCCTAGCAGTTCGTCATTGTCGTCGTCACCATCGAGCAGGTCATCGCCAGTTTCCCCGGCTAATCGATCGTCCCCTGAGCCGCCAAAGATGGTGTCGTTCCCTGTTCCGCCTAGTAGCAAATCATTGCCGCGATCGCCATAGAGCAAATCATCGCCGTCTTCGCCATAGATGCGGTCGTTGCCATCGCCGCCTTCGATCAGGTCGTCGCCGCGCCCCCCAAAGAGCCGATCATTGCCAGAGTCACCGCTGATGTAGTCGTTGCCGCTGCCGCCATAGATGGTGTCGTTGTCGCTGCCGCCAAACAGATCATCGTCACCGCTGTCGCCATAGAGTTCATCATCGCCGTTGCGACCTTCAATCAGGTCGTTGCCAGCTAAGCCAAAGATGAGATCGTCGCCCCGAGTACCAATCAGGCGGTCGTTGAAAAAAGTGCCAGTAATAATTGCCATGCCAGCCTGAAGATATGAGGACGAAGAATGCTTGAGACAGTATGACCCGCAGCGGATGCAACCGAACTGAAGGACAAGGGCGATCGCTCGCCCATCTCATCCTTGCAGCATGTTTAATCCGAAGCTTCACATCAAGACTATTTACGGTGCAGAAAGTTCCAGAACAACTCCAGGTAGATAGACGCAAGGCTTGCGCCAAGTGTCTCTCCATCGGCGGCAACTTTTTGCGGCAAATCTCTGTCTTAGGATAGAGACGAGGGCGTGCTTATAGGCATGACGGGCGATCGCCCACTGTGCACCCTTCATCGCGATTGCGACTTGACGACTTCAGCGATCTGCTGTCCTACAACGAGCGATCGCCCACTGTGCACCCTTCATCGCCACTGCGACCTAGTCAGCAGACGAGACCCCACCATCGCGCCTAAACACGACGCAGAGAGACCCCATGACTCCACAACGCTCAGTCCATTCCACACGACTACCGGCGCTAAACGGGTTGAGACGCCAGCTCGTGGTGCTTGCTGCCCTTGCAGTGGCGCTGCCTGCAGGCCTGGTGTCGGCTCAGCGGGTAGCCCAGGCCAATTTTGATTCGACCTCGCTGTCGGCAGGGTTTTCGACAGCAGCGGGCACGCTGCGAGGGCGCACAGGGGGGCAGGTGTCGCTGCCGGGAGTGGTGGCGAACCGCGATCGCACGGGCAACCTCTGCTTGGGCTTTGGCAGCACCCTGCCCGACCACATCGTGACGCTAGAAGAAGACTTTGCCCAACTCACTCTGCGGGTCAACAGCAACGGCAACGATACGTCTCTAATTATCCGGGGGCCAAGCGGCGTCCAGTGTGGCAGCAATGTCTCGCGCACCAATCTAGACCAGCAGGTGATTAGCACAGACTGGGAAGTCGGAACCTATGAGGTTTGGGTGGGCAGCAGCCGACCCGGGCAGCAGTTTAGCTACACCATTACCATTCAGGAATAACCCTTCCAAAACCATGAATACCCATGACACTTGCTCCGTGGCGATCGCCCCTAGCTCGGGCGCTGCATCTTAACCGCGCCCTAGTCTATGCCCGCTATGCTCAACTCGCCACCCTCCGGCAGGATGGGCGTCCAGCCAATCGCACGGTGGTGTTTCGTGGGTTTTGGGATGAGACCAACCAAATCAAGTTGATTGGCGATCGCCGCAGCGACAAAATTCCCCAACTCGCTGCCCAACCCTGGAGTGAACTGTGCTGGTATTTTCCCAAGTCGCGGGAGCAGTTTCGGCTATTGGGAACGCTGACCGTCATCACCGCAGACACCGCCGATTCCTCCCTAGCCACCGTGCGGCATGCCCAATGGCAATCGCTCTCCGATAATGCCCGCGTGCAGTTTGCCTGGCCCCAGCCCCAAGCGCCCCGCGCCGACATCGCCCAATTTGACCCCGAGCCACCAGACCCCACAACCCCGCTGCCGACCTTTTGCCTGCTGCTGCTCAACCCCACAGAGGTAGATCACCTGGCACTGCGGGGCGACCCACAAAACCGCGATCGATACTGGCTAAATGCGGTTCAGCAGTGGCAGTGGCAGGCCGTCAACCCCTGACGGATTTCCTAAACAAACCGTCTAGCTCGGCAAATTCCTAAACCTGTGTTGCCCTCGACGCGAAGGCTGAACCAACGGATTCGAACTTACGCTAACAACGGGTGGCGAGTCTCGGCTCTATCCTCTCGATCGCAAATTATGGGGCGATCGCCCGCTCAAAACTCCAAGATTTTGAGCGAATTTTGGTGGGTTTGGGCTAATGTTTAGGAGTAATTTGGGGCTGTTCTCGCCAACCCCACCCTCTGCGGGACATTCTGCGGGACATGAGGAGTGAGGCAAATGACGCAAGATCAGCTTTGGCAAGTCGGCCTGCGATGGGGCGGTGGTGGTGTTCTCAATAATGCGGTCATCAGTAGTGCGGTCAGCTTAGGCGTGGTGGCCGCCATGGCTGCGCCCGCTCACGCGCAAGCCGCCTATGGCAGCTATGTGGGCGTAGGCCCCGCCGTGGGTATTACCAGCGGTGGCGAGGGCGAAGATAGCTCTGTGGGCGGCGTGGTGTCATTTCGCTATCGCCTGTTAGAGGTGCCGGTGTCTCTGCGGGCGCAAGCGTTTATTGGCGAACAGGTGGCGCTCGTGCCCACGGTTTCCTACGACTTTCCCCTGAGCTGGAATACTGATGTCTATGTGGGGGCGGGGGTCTCGCTGCCGCTGGGAAGCGACGATAACGCCTCACCCGTCGGGAATCGCTCTAGCTTTGTCTTGCAGCCAGGGATTGACTACATTCTGCCCAATAGCGATTTGGTGCTCTTTGGCAATGCGGTCATTGCCTTTGACGGCTATCGTCGAGGCAGCGGTGCTGCAACCTCAGTTCAGGCTGGCGTGGGGTTGCAGTTTTAACGCCGATTGAGCGGTTGCCTGTTGGATAGGTAAGGCCAAACGAACCGACTAGGCCTGCCGATTTACCAGCGTGGCGCTGGCCTGATCGGTCGGCATGAGAATGATTTCGTTAATGTTGACATGGGCGGGGCGGCTAGCGCAGAACATGACGACCTCGGCGACATCGGCAGGGGTGAGCGGGGTGAGGCCCTGGTAGACTGCTTTGGCGCGATCGCCATCGCCGTGAAAGCGCACCTCGCTAAATTCTGTTTCCACCAGACCGGGATCTACCGTGCTGACTCGCAGAGGCGTGCCCAGCAGGTCGAGCTTTAGCCCTTCGGTTAGGGCGCGCACGGCGGCCTTGGTGGCGCAATAGACGTTGCCGTTGGGGTAGGTCTGGTGTCCGGCGATGGAGCCGATGTTGATGATGTGCCCCCGCTGCCGCTGCACCATTCCAGGCACCAGCGCCCGCGTTACATAAAGCAAGCCTTTTACGTTGGTATCGATCATCTCGTCCCAGTCGGCAATCTGGCCCTCATGCAGCTTGTCGAGGCCTCGGCTGAGTCCGGCGTTGTTCACCAGCACGTCGATCGCAGCCCAGTCCTTGGGGAGATGGCCCAGCGTTGCTTCAACCTGGGGGCGATCGCGCACATCCAGCGCGAGCAGTTCTATGTCAGAGGCTCCGGCGGTCGTGAGGTCTGCCGCCAGCGCTTGCAGGCGCTCTAGCCGCCGCGCCGCTAACAGCAGGCGGGCCCCAGTCGCCGCAAAGGCATGAGCGCAAGCGGCCCCAATGCCGCTGCTGGCTCCCGTGATTAAAACAGTTTGAGAATGCAACGGATTCATCACCTCGTCAATGCAGGGGGTTCAGCCCACACTATAGGCACAGTTGCGCGCTGAATGCTATACAGGGTAATGGTATCTTGCTGTCGCAGTAGCGGTGGAACGGATCACCCTGCTGAAGGTTTCTGAGTCTGCACTGCGGTATTGGCACCCCGTTGTTATCAATTGTCATCAATGTAGGATGCGGCAATGCGTTGCCAGCGAGCAACAAAGGTGATGAAATAGACAAGCATCAAAAAATCGCCGCAAGGCGATGGCTCGGGGGTGTGGCGGAATGGTAGACGCTGCGGACTTAAAATCCGTTGACTGTATAAGTCGTGAGGGTTCAAGTCCCTCCACCCCCATACAATGACGCCATTAGTACAATGACGCCATTAGTCCTAACCGACTTGCCGCCTTTGTGGGTTGGCCTTGGGTGTCAGCGAGGCGTAACGGCGGCGGCGATCGCCCAAGCCATTACTCAGGTGTTTGCGGCCCATGCGCTAGACGAAGGGGCGATCGCCGCCCTGGCCACCCTTCAGGCCAAAACCTTAGAACCGGGTCTGGTGAAGTTTTGTGGCGATCGCCCCCTGCCCCTTTGGGGATTTTCGCCAGAGGAATTGCGACAGGTGCGGGTGCCCTATCCATCAGACCGCGTAGCTCAGCGGGTGGGGTGCCCCAGCGTCGCCGAAGCTGCCGCGTTGCTAGCTCAGCAGCACGCGTTCGCCCTGGGGATTCAGCCTGTGGTAGCAGGCTCTGAACCGCTGTGGGTGCCTAAGCAGATTGTGCCGTCGGCCTTGGGCGCTATCACCGTGGCAGTGGCCGGTTCTGTCATAACTGAGGGCGATTCTTGCAAGATGGGCTAGGCGACGGGCTAGGCGGGGCCAACCGCCTCAATCGCCGCTTCGAGGGCGATCGCTGCATGAGTCCAATGGGTGCCGCCTTGGCAAAATACGATATACGGCTCCCGCAAGGGGCCATCGGCCGAAAACTCTGAGGTGCTGCCATCAATAAACGTGCCGCCCGCCATCACCAACTGGCTTTCATACCCAGGCATGGCCGCAGGCACCGGGCTCAGGTATGACCCTACTGGCGAATAGCGCTGGATGGCCTCGCAAAAGGCGATGACCTTCTCGGGCGACCCCAGCTTCACTGCCTGAATCACATCTCTGCGGGGCGCATCCGGCAGGGGATTCACCGCATAGCCCAACTGCTGAAACACCCACCCCGTTAGCAAATTTCCCTTCATAGCCTCGCCCACCATCTGCGGAGCCAAAAATAACCCCTGAAACAGCAGCCGATTTTGATCAAACGTTGCTCCCCCTTCCCGACCAATGCCCGGCGCGGTGAGTCGGCAGGCAGCCTGCTCAACTAGGTCGGCACGGCCTGCCACATAGCCCCCCGCTGTGACCACTGTTCCCCCAGGGTTTTTGATCAACGAGCCTGCAATTAAGTCAGCTCCTACGGCCAGCGGCTCCTGCGGCTCCACAAATTCGCCATAGCAGTTATCAACACAGCACACCACCTCGGGATTTTGCTGCTTGGCGATCGCCACAATTTTGCCAATGTCTGCAATCGACAGGCTGCTGCGCCAGGCATAGCCGCAAGATCGCTGAATGTGGATCAGCCGAGTTTCTGGCCGCACTGCAGTGGTGAGAGCCGCCCAGTCAATGCCACCCTGAGGAGTCAGGTCAAGCTGGCGGTAGCCAATGCCAAAGTCTGCCAGAGATCCTTGCCCACTCCCCCGCAGCCCAATCACTTCCTCTAGCGTGTCATAGGGGGCTCCGGCGATCGCCAGCATTTCGTCTTTAGGCCGCAGCACCCCGTATAGCGCACAGGCGATCGCATGGGTGCCCGACACCATCTGCACCCGCACCATAGCCGCCTCGCCCCCCATCACCTGGGCAAATACGCGATCCATCACCTGCCGCCCCAGATCGTCATGACCGTAGCCGCTAACCGACGCAAAATGCTGCACCCCTACCCCCTGCTGGCGAAAGGCATCCAACACGCGCCGCAAATGCTGTTTTACCTGGGCATCAATAGCGCTAAAGGCAGGCTGCAGAGCCATTTCTGCGGCCTGAAGGAGCGGGTGACTAGGAGAGCTAGACATAAACTGGATATCGCTGCGGGCGGAGTACTGTGCTAAACGGAATGAAACGGCATAGGCGTGTGCCACCTTATCGCCACGGTGCAGAACACGAGACAACTCGGCACCCTGGTCGGCACCCTGGCTCTGGCATCATAGACGTTTCATAGATTTTCTATCTAGAGTGGTTTGATGCCTGGAATCTAGTGCCTTAAGTCATGGTCAAATTTGCGGCTCGTAAAGAATATCAAATTTGGGTTAAGCTTTCTGGAGATCATTCATGAGCTGGCAGATCTTGAGCGGACAAGTGCGTAAACCTAAACGAGTCAACAACGAGTCAACCTAGTTCAGCTAGAACCACACGATTCAAGTCTGCACGATCTTAGGTGCACCCCTCAAACAGGGAATGCTTGAATGTTGTTGTAAGATCCGTCAATCTGTCAGTTAAGCCAATCTGTCAGTTAAGCACTCAGTTGGCGCAGAAAGCGGTTAAATGCTGCTTGCAGTCCTGAGCGTGCAGCGCTGAAAAGGCTAGAGGCGAGACTCTAGAATTTGCTAGGGTAATCGGTTAGTAGGGCGCAACTCGGGCTTGCTGATTCCAGCGTGAATCCCCTGTAAGTTTCTTAAGGGGTTTCAACGGGGTTTTAGGTGCAGCAGAGTCGCAGCGCCAGCGCGTTCGAAGGCTATAGCACCGCGACAACTGTGGTGGATGTGAGGGGAAAAGGTGACCAGTTTTCTAACCAAGCTTCAGTTATTTGTGCGAGATATTGGCTCGGAGGAACAGGGGCGACGACAGGTGCGGTCACGGTCGTCTCGTCGGTTAAATCGAGCCGCACGTGGCACCCATGCAGCCATGGATTCAAACAGCCCTGTCATCTCGAGTTCAGCGGCGCCAGGGTCAACGGTATCGGGCCAAGCCCAGGGTGCGGATGAGGCGCAAAGCCAAGAGGGGGGCGATCGCCCCTTATCTCCCCACGAGCCGCCTAACGAGCCGCCTAACGGCCCGCGTCCGCCTAGAGCCCCTCGCCCCCTCTACCGCCGCTGGGCTGCCTGGGTGTTGATGGTGCTGGTGTCAGGTGGCGGTGGGGCTGCCGCCGCCACATTTCACACCATTGACGAACTTCAACTTGATCTTCCGGATGCCGAAGATGCTCTGGTCTATGAGCGAGATGGCACCCTTACCATTCGAGCGGGAGATGGCAGCATTTTGCAGCAGTTGGGGCCTGCCACTCGCGATGAAGAAGCGCTAGATGACTTGCCCGAGGATCTGATCAACGCATTTATCGCCTCAGAAGACCGCAAGTTTTATGAGCACAACGGGGTAGACTATCGGGCGATCGCTCGAGCTGCTTACGCCAACTTCACCGCTGGCGAAGTGGTCGAAGGCGCGAGCACCATTACCCAGCAGCTCACGCGAATTGTATACCTGGGCTCAGAACAATCCATCTCTCGCAAGGTGCGAGAAGCATTTATCGCCCATCGCCTCGAAGCTGCGCTTACCAAAGAGCAAATTCTAGAGCGCTACCTAAACTTGGTTTACTTAGGCTCTGGGGCTTACGGGGTAGCCGATGCCGCCTGGATTTACTTTGGCAAACCCGTAGAAGATCTCACCCTGCCAGAAATAGCCACTATTGCTGGCATTGCCCCAGCGCCAAGCTCCTATTCTCCGCTGGTTGACCCTGAGCTTGCGAAGCAGCGCCGCAACGTCGTGCTGCAACGGATGGGGGCAAACGGGTTTATCACGCTAGATCAACAAAATACGGCGATCGCCTCTCCTCTAGAAGTGATGCCCAACGAACCCCGAAACCTCTATAGCCGCTACCCCTTCTTTACCATTTACATCCAGCAAGAGCTGCCCCAGCTTGTCAGCCAAGACGCGCTAGAAGAGGGTGGTCTTACCATTGAAACCACGCTGAATCCTGCCTTGCAGGACACAGCGCAAGAAACCATGGATGAAGCGCTAGAAAACTACGGTAGCTCCCAGCGGTTTTCTGAAGGTGCCATGGTCTCTATCGACCCACGCACAGGTGAAGTGCTTGCTCTGGTCGGCGGCAGCGAGTTTAACGAAAGTCAGTTTAACCGGGCCGTGCAGGCGATGCGACAGCCTGGCTCTACCTTTAAGACCTTTGTGTATGCGGCAGCAATCGGCGCTCGGTTTTCGCCCTACAAAAGCTATGTAGACGGCAAGCTGTTTGTCGATGGCTACGAGCCTGAAAACTACGGCAAGCGCTACAGCGGCGAACGCTCCATGCGCGAGGCTCTTATTAGCTCCATTAACACTATTGCTGTTCAAGTGTTGATCGACGTTGGGTTTGACCCAGTCATTGAGCTTGCACAGAAAATGGGCATTCAGTCTGAGCTACGGCCTGAGTATTCTATGGCCCTAGGCAGCATTGAAGTCACCCCGCTTGAGCTCACCAGTGCCTATGGCACTTTGGCCAATGATGGCGTCCATGTTCCCGCCCATGCCATTACCCGAATTACCAATCGGCGGGGCGAAGTGCTCTATGAATTTGAAGACACCTCAAATCCTGCGCTCGACCCTGAAGCAGCTCGCCTAATGACGTGGATGCTACGGGGCGTAGTCAATGAAGGCACCGGCGGCAACGCAGCTCTGCGCGGACGTCCCGTCGCAGGCAAAACCGGCACCTCTGAAGAACTGCGCGACCTCTGGTTTGTGGGCTATATTCCCCAAATGGCCACTGGAGTGTGGTTTGGCAACGACGACAATAGACCCACCCGCGGGGCCAGTTCGACTGCCGCCCGCGTGTGGCGCAATTTTATGGAAAAAGCGACGGAAGATATGCCCGTCGAAAATTTCGAAGCGCCGCCCCAGCGACTTATCGTCACCGAGCAGACCATTGAGCCGCAGCAAGTTCGTCCAGGTCGGCTGCGCGTCACTCGTGTTAGCCCAGACGGGCGCGAAGAACGCCGCACTACGAGTTCTGGCGGGGACAGAGAGTCTGGGGGCTCTTCTCGGCCTGCTGCCGCTCGCAGCACCCGCCGACAAGATGCTGCCCCCGCTGAGCAAGAACCCGCGCAAGCATCGCCTCGTGCGTCTGATGAGCAAGAGCGTCGCCCTACGCGCACCTATGAATCGGCCGCTCCTGAACCCAGTCCAGAAGCGGCCCCTCCTAGTGAGTCTGCCCCCGCGCCTGCCCCTGCGCTGTCACCTATCGTCCCTGCTCCAGTTGCTGACCCGGCTGCCGAGCGACCTTCCTCAACTGCTCCCACATTCTCAATACCCGCACCTGCACCGGCTCCGCCACCGCCACCTGCACCACCCGCAGCCGCGCCCGCGCCCGCACCGCCCCCCGCTAGCGATGGAGATGTATAGATTCAGCAACACCATCGATTGAGCAATTAAAACCAAAGTGAAACCCTTTCGATGAAAGGGTTTCACTTTATCTAACGTCAGTTTGGGTTAACAGGGTTTGAGCGTATCCCGAACTCAGGTTACTCACAGTGATCTAGTGACTATGGATGGGGCTAAGGTTTTAGTGTCGTGCTTACGGTTAAGCCTTGCCTAGGTATTGGTGAACGAAGCTGATGCAGACCGAGCCCTCACCGACAGCCGATGCTACTCGTTTGGTCGATTCACTGCGCACATCCCCGACGGCAAAAATCCCAGGACGGCTAGTTTCAAGCATGAACGGGCGACGGTTGAGCGGCCAATTGACTTGCCCTAGCGATTCTGGAGTCAACTGTGTGCCGGTCATCACAAAGCCCTTCTCATCTAGCGTGACGCAGTCCTTGACCCATTCGGTGCAAGGTTGGGCGCCAATGAACGAGAACACATGCTGCGCTTCAAGCATGAATTGTTCTCCTGCGGTGCGGCGACATGCAACGCGCTCTAGGTGCCCATCGCCAATCAGTGTCTCGATTTCTGTCTGGCTGTGCAAGGTGATGTTAGGCGTTTTTTCGATGCGGGTGATGAGATAGCGCGACATGCTTTTGTCCAACGAAGCACTGCGAATCATCAAGTGCACATGCTTGGCTGTACGTGACAAAAACATCGCGGCTTGCCCAGCAGAGTTGCCTCCGCCGACTACAATGAGCTCTTCGTTTTTACAGGTTTGGGCTTCCATGGGCGTAGCGCCGTAATACACACCGCTACCTTCAAAGTTTGCAAGGTTGGGTAGATTTAGTTTGCGATATTGAGCGCCGCTGGCAATCACCACCGCTCGCCCCCGGATCAAGCTACCGTTGTCTAGGCGCAGCGTATACACACTGCCGCCGCATTCCAACGTCTTGGCGCGATGGGGAATCGAGACCGCCCCGCCAAACTTTTGCACCTGGGCATAGGCACGACTGGCGAGTTCATCGCCGGAGATGCCGGTGGGGAACCCCAAATAGTTTTCAATTCGAGAACTGGTGCCCGCTTGCCCACCAGGGCCAACGCTATCAATGGTGAGGGTGTTTAGCCCTTCGGAGGCTGCATACACGCTGGCTGCTAGCCCGGCGGGCCCTGCCCCGACAATGAGCACGTCGTATTCTACATCTTGAATGTGGTCAGAAATGCCGAAGCAGTGGGCGATCGCCCCCAACGACGGGTTTTTGTAGATTTGCTGTGGCCCTGCGATCAGGATTGGGGTCTCTTCGGGGGCGACCTGAAACGTCTCTAGCAGCCCAGCAGCCTGCTCATCTCGTTCTAGGTCAATCCAAGTGAGGGGAATATGATTGCGGCTAAAGAACTCACGAATGCGAAAGGTGTCTGGTGAATAGCGAGAGCCAATCAGTCGGGCTCCATAATTGCCATCGGCTAGCAAGTGGGCGCGGCGCAGCAAAAATGATTGCAGCAACACCTGGCTGATCTCAGGCTGATTGGCAATCATATCCATCAGCTTGGCAGGCAGCACCCGAATGGCACGCCCATATTCCAACACGGTGCCCCGCACAACGGCAGCCCGGCTAGAGAGCATGTCGCTATCGCCCGTAAACCCTCCCGCCTCATGCACTGTAACCCGGCGATTATCAGCAGCCGGGTCAGAGATTTCAATTGCCCCATCCAGCACGGCGTAAAAATTAATGGCCTGATCGCCCACATCAAACAGCACCTCGCCTTTGTTGAGCGGCACTTCCTCACCATAACTCCGCAGAATCTCAATCTCTGACGCACTGAGACTAGGAAACAATTCTCTATCGCTTGCCATACATGTCGTTCTCTGGGTGACTTAGATTGCGAACAATCGATCAAACTCTGGACAGACTCAATTATTTTAGGAGTTCAAAAAAAAACTGAAAATACTTGAAAGATACAGCAGTTTCCTGAATTTTGGCATGTAAATATCAGAAGCGGGCGATCGCCTCAGGCGACAAAGCTAGACGGTTCTCTCTGCTGAGAAAATAACCCGATACCCACTCAACCGATTTCCAACCAGAACCCAAAAAACCGGAATCTGAAAAAAACGAGTGCAGCCCTATCACTCATGCTCATCATGGATTTGACATGCGAAAGCTCGTTGCTAAGACAGTCTTGTTCCATACCCATTAAGGACATTGACCCGGCGATGCCCCAAGAGTAGTCAGGCCCGTTGGTTCTTTGCATCTTCCTACCCCCCGGCATTGGAGACTGACGTTAATCTGGGAAGGTTTGGAGGCGCGGTTTGGGCATTGATGCACTGTACCAATGCCCGAACAGCGTTTGATTTGATTGCAGCGGCGGGGCGATCGCCCGCTACAGGCTCCAGCTACAAGCGCTCAGCTACTGGTTCTCAGCTATCCGAGGTGTTATGGAATCACGGTCTGCCCCGGCGGCGTCAGCCAACGCCACACTGATTGGGGTTTCGGCGATTTTGATGTGGGCCACGCTAGCCTTGCTGACCCGGCTGAGTGGGCCTATCCCCCCGTTTCAACTCACGGGCATTTGCTTTACGCTGGCGTTTTTGATTGGGGTAGGGCTTTGGGTGCGGCAAGGGCAGGCGCCCTGGGTGCGGCTGCGGCTGCCGTGGCAGGTGTGGCTGGTGGGTGTCTCTGGCTTATTTGGGTATCACTTTTTTTATTTTTTGGCCTTGCAGAATGCGCCGACGGTTGAGGCCAGCCTGATTGCCTACCTGTGGCCGCTGCTGATTGTGCTGTTTTCGGCATTGCTGCCGGGGGAGACGCTGCGCTGGTTTCATGGGGCGGGGGCGATCGCCGGATTTGCGGGTGCAATTCTGCTGATTAGCGATGGGGCAGCGCTGAGCTTTCGGCCTGAGTATGGGTTTGGCTATGGCTGTGCGGTGGCCTGCGCGGTGATCTGGTCAGGCTATTCCATTCTGTCGCGGCGGTTTGGTGAGATTCCCATTGATGCGGTGGGGGCGTTTTGTGGGGTGGCGGCGGTGCTCTCTTGGCTCTGCCATGGGCTGCTCGAATCATTTGTGATGCCGACGGGGCAGCAGGCATTGGCGATTGTGGGGCTGGGGCTGGGGCCTGTGGGCGCGGCATTTTTTACCTGGGATTATGGCGTCAAGCGCGGCAACATTAAGATGCTGGGGGTGTTGTCCTATGGGGCACCGCTGCTCTCCACTCTGCTGCTGGTTGGGGCGGGCATGGCAACTGCAAGCTGGTGGCTGGCGCTGGCCTGCGGGCTGATTGTGGGGGGTGCTGCGCTGGCTATGGGCGATATATTGCGGGGGGGCGGGGGGCGATCGCCCTCTTAGACCCACGAGTGGAATCCGCTTTCAGAATGCGGCCACCATCAGGGTGTTTTCTACCGAAACTACGCAACTTAGACCCACGAGTGGAATCCGCTTTTAGGATGGGGTTGGGGCCTTTTCTTAGGCTGGCTGACGCACAAGAGTTTTGGATAAAATCCGGATTTCGCCTGCGCTAGCTAGAAAACATGAGATGTGTCGAAGTCCCCAAATTGCCCGGTATGGGCGATCGCCCTCAGAACTCAGCGGGGCACCCAGACACCTGGTGTTCTACTACGTGGGTTCATCTATGGTTGAGCGATCGCATCGTTCTCAGCGCTCTAGCCCGGCTCGGCAGCTCACGGCCCACCTGCGCCAGCGAGCCCGTGCTGTGCTGTTGGCGAGCGTGCTGACTACAGGGCTATTGTCGGCATTGCGCCCCATAGGCCTGCTGCAACCACTAGAACTGATGGGGTTTGATCTGTGGCAGCGGCAGCAAGCAGATAAACCGCCCGATCCACGTTTGGTCATTTTAGGAATGACCCAGTCCGACATTCAGCAATATCAGTGGCCGCTCTCAGATGAGCAGTTGGCGCAGGTGCTGACCAAAGTGCAGCAGGCGCAGCCGCGCGTCATCGGGCTAGATCTCTACCGCGATCGCCCAAACCCGCCAGGGTCTGAAGCGTTGGAGGCTGAGTTGGCCCGCTCGAATGTAATCACCGTCATGAACGTGGGCCTTGACCCGATGCTAGGTGAGGTGCCCGCGCCGCCTGGGGTGCCCTGGTCGCGAGTGGGGTTTAATGATCTGGTGCTTGATCCCGACTGGGTGCTGCGGCGCAACCTGCTGTTTGTGCGATCGCCCGACCGATATTACTATTCCTTTGCCCTGCGGGTGGCGATCGCCTATCTCACCGCCGACCCCACCGCCTCCGCCCAGTTTGAGGTTGACGACACCACCCTCACCCTAGGCCAAACGCAAATTCACCCCCTAACTCAGGGGTTTGGCGCGTATCAATCCATTGACGAGCGGGGCTACCAGATCCTGACGCGCTATCGGCATCGTCAGTCGCCCGCCCAGCATATCTCGATCCGCCAGTTGCTCAATGGGCAAGTTGATCCGACGATGCTGCGCGATCGCATTGTGTTGGTCGGCACCACGGCCACCAGTTTGAAGGATGAGTTCTACACGCCCTACAGCCTGGTGCGGTCTGATGGGTTCACCATGCCGGGGGTGGTGGCCCATGGGCAATTGGTCAGCCACCTGTTGGATATTGCCGCGGCAGAACCGGTGCTGTTTCGAGGATTGCCCCCCTGGGGCAAAACGCTATGGCTGCTGAGTTGGGCGGCGATCGCCAGTGGTTGCGTTTGGGGCATTCGGCGGCCTTTGCGAATTGGGGTCGCAGTGCTGCTCATGGGGGGCGTGCTGGTGGGTGGGGTGGCGATCGCCTTTGGGCAATTGCTGTGGCTGCCCCTAGCCGAGCCCTTAGTCGTGATGGGCCTCGCCAGCGGGCTGGCGGTGCTCCACAAGCTGTTTTATCGCAGCACCCACGACAGCCTCACGGGGTTGCCCAACCGGGTTGTTTTTGTGGAACAGGTGCGGCGATCGCTAATGGCGTCGGCTTCGTCCCGTGAGGATCAGGTGACGGCAGTTGCCTTTTTGGATATCGATCGATTTCGGCTGATTAATCAAAGCTTTGGGCACAGCGTGGGCGATCGCCTGCTGCAAACCGTGACCCAGCGGCTGCTGCTGCACAAACCCGCCACGGCAACCCTAGCCCGCGTAGGCGGCGATGAGTTTGCCCTGTTGCTGCCATCCATCCGCCAAGGTGACCTCGAGCAATGCCTGGATCAGTTGCAAACAGCCCTAGCAGAGCCCATATTTGTGCAGCAGCAGCAGTTAGGCATTACCGCCAGCATTGGCATCGCCCTGTCCCAGCCCGGACAAGAGTCGTCCCCCGAGGCCCTAATTCGGGACGCCTATACGGCCATGTTTCGGGCCAAAGCCCTCGGGCGATCGCGCTATGTCCTGTTTTCATCCAGCATGCGCGCCGCCGCCGTTCACCGCTTGCAGCTCGAAAGCGACCTGCCCCAAGCCCTCCGCCAGCAAGACATGGTGTTGCACTATCAGCCCATCATCTGCCTTCAAACGGGCACCATCTCAGGGTTTGAAGCACTAGTACGCTGGCGATCGCCCGACCGAGGCATCATTCCCCCCAGCGACTTCATCCCCATTGCCGAAGAAACGGGATTTATCATCATCTTGGGGCAGTGGGTGTTTCAAACCGCCTGCCAGCAGCTCAAAACTTGGCAGCAGCAGTTTCCGGGCTATGCCCTCAAGATGAGCATTAACCTGTCGCGGCGGCAGTTTGAGCAACCCGATCTAGAGCAACATCTGGCCGATACCCTGCGCCAAGTGAACCTGCCCGTGAATACCGTGCAGTTAGAAATCACCGAAAGCACCGCTATGGTTGATGTAGAAGCTGCAATTCACCTAATGGTGAAGCTGAAGCGGCTAGGGGTGCAGTTCAGCATTGATGATTTTGGCACCGGCTACTCCTCGCTGAGCTATCTGCACCGTCTGCCCGTCGATGCCCTCAAAATTGATCAGTCCTTTGTGAGCTGCATGGATCACAGCAGCGAAAACCAAGACATTGTGCAAACCATCATCACCTTGGGCCACAAGCTGGGCATCGAAGTCGTGGCCGAGGGCATCGAAAATCAAACCCATCTGCACCTGCTGAACCAGAGCGCGTGCGAATACGGCCAGGGATACTTTTTCTCTCACCCCCTTCCAGCCGAAGCCGCGACAGACTTGCTCACCTCGCTCTACCCCTCGGGCTCTATGGCCGCCCAACCCAGCAGTTAATCCCCATCCGCCCCGCCGCCTCGGTAGCGATGCCCCTGCCAGGGTTCCCTTTTTACCTAACCTGACCTGAGTTGGGATGAGTTCAACCTCTGTTGCCCTGAACTGCCGTGACCCATTCCCGTTTTCCCCAAAATGACCGGGCCAGATTCCGTTAAGACTGTCAGTTTTGTTCTGGACTTTCGGGTGGCCCCGCGATAAATGTGGTAAACGTCTTAATGGCAGGATTTGGGGAGCGTTGGTAGCACTCTCCTAACCCGCTCAGGGCTACACTAATAGGCTGTCTAGCACGGTTAGAACGTTTATGGCTTTTGACTATCCCGATGATTTGAGATACATGGATTCCCATGAATACGCCCGCCTAGATGGCGACATCGCCACGATTGGCATCACCGCCTTTGCGGTGGATCAGCTGGGCGATATTGTGTTTTTGGAATTGCCAGATGTGGGCACCGAGCTAGAACAGGGTGAAACCTTTGGCACGGTGGAATCGGTCAAAGCGGTAGAAGATCTCAAAGCACCGGTGACCGGCACGGTGGTCGATCGCAACGACGCGCTGATTACTGCGCCAGAGCTGCTAGCGGATGACCCCTATGGTGAGGCCTGGCTGCTCAAGGTCAAGGTCGATGATTCAGATGAGCTGGATGACGCGCTGACCTCAGACGAATACCGCGAGCAGGTGGAAGGCGACTAGAGGGAATTCTCGGCATTGCGGCAGCTCACAGGCATTTCAGATCATGTGTTTTCAACAGGGTCTGGTGCGGGGCGTTCATCAGGGCGATGGGTGTTATATGGTTTCCTGACCTGCCCTAAACCGCTGCTCCTTAAAAAAGCTCAACTTTGGGGGAACATGAGTTGGTGCGATCGCCCGTGCAAACTCACCTAACGGCGTTGGCGCTGATATGACAGAGAATCATCCCCCAGACAGGTTCAATCCTTCATAATAATGAGAGGGTTTGGTTTACATTTCGTTGTCGAATCAATTTGATGGGTCGCTTTTGTGATAAGACCCGCGTCAACGAGGATTCCTCTCCTGCTGCTATATCCACCCTCGCTTAGTTAACTGCATCCCATGTCGTCTGAGTTTTCTCCCTCGATGTCTGCCCTGTTTGACGAACCGGTTCAGTCCACGGCTCCTGCCTCTTCTGCGTCTGAGGTGGCACCTGCGCCTCAGACAACAGGAGATGCTGCAACCGCCAACAGCCTAGAACAGGGTTTAGACTGGGTGCCGCCGGATAACTTTGTGCCGCGCCACATTGGGCCATCGGAGTCGGACGTGCAGACGATGCTGGCAACGCTCGGGTATGACTCACTCGCGGCCTTGATTGATGCAACCGTCCCTGCTTCAATTCGGCTGGGGCGTTCAGGGTCGCCCTCTTGCCGAGACTCGCTGCACCTCAGCGGCTTGCCCCATGGCAAGGACGAACACACGCTGCTGCAAGACTTGCGGGCGATCGCCCGCCAAAACCAACAGGTTCGCTCCTACATCGGCATGGGCTATGCCAACTGCATCACGCCCCCGGTGATCCAGCGCAATATTTTAGAAAACCCCGGCTGGTATACCCAATACACCCCCTACCAGCCCGAAATTTCCCAAGGTCGGCTCGAGGCACTGCTCAACTTCCAGACCCTGGTGATTGACCTAACGGGGATGGAGATCGCCAACGCCTCGCTGTTGGATGAAAGCACTGCCGCCGCCGAAGCCATGAGCATGAGCTACGGGCTGCATAAAGGCAAAGGCAATCTCTTCTGGGTGTCTGATGCCTGCCATCCCCAAACCCTAGACGTGATTCGCACCCGAGCGCTGCCACTGGGCATTGAGGTGCAGGTGGGCGACCACCGCACCGTAGAGCCGAACGACGCTATGGTAGGCATGCTGCTGCAATACCCCGCGACCGATGGGGCAGTGTATGACTATCGCGAGCTGATTCAACGCGCCCATGCAGCAGGGACGCTGGTGACTGTTGCGGCGGATCTGCTTAGCCTGACGCTGCTCATGCCCCCCGGCGAGTTTGGCGCAGACATCGTTGTGGGCAATAGCCAGCGCTTTGGCGTGCCCCTCGGCTATGGCGGCCCCCATGCGGCCTTTTTTGCCACAAAGGATGCCTATAAGCGGCAAATCCCCGGTCGGCTCGTCGGTGTGTCAAAAGATGCGATGGGCAACCGGGCCTTGCGATTGGCGCTGCAAACGCGCGAGCAGCACATTCGTCGAGATAAGGCGACTAGCAATATCTGCACGGCGCAGGTACTGCTGGCGGTCATGGCCGGAATGTATGCGGTGTATCACGGGCCGCAGGGGCTGAGCCGCATTGCCCGCCGCATTCATCAGCTAACGGTGGCGCTGGCAGTTGGTTTGACGCGCCTAGGCTATAGCTTGGGGAGTGCGCCCTACTTCGACACGTTGCGCGTGACGGTAGCCGATGCCGATGCCGTGATGGAACGGGCGATCGCCCATCAGATTAACCTGCGCCGTCTGGATGCTCACACCCTCACCCTCACCCTAGACGAAACGACGACCTTGGCCGATCTGGATGATCTGCTGCGCCTTTTCACCCCAAACGACGAGGCCGTCACAGTGACGCCACCGGCGACTAGCGCGACTGAGATGCCGCCGCACCTCACCCGCACCTCACCCTTCCTGACCCATCCCACCTTCCACCGCTATCAGACCGAAACGGAGCTGTTGCGCTACATGTATCGCTTGCAGCAGAAGGATCTATCCCTGGCGACGGCGATGATTCCACTCGGCTCTTGCACCATGAAGCTCAATGCGACTGCGGAGATGCTGCCCGTCACCTGGCCGGAGTTTGGGCAGATTCACCCCTTTGCGCCGATAGCGCAAACCCAGGGCTACCAGGTTTTATTTCGACAGCTTAAAACCTGGCTGGCAGAAATCACAGGGTTTGCGGCAGTGTCGCTGCAGCCCAACGCTGGGTCTCAGGGCGAATATACGGGCCTGTTGGTGATTCGCCAGTACCACTTGCAGCGGGGCGAGGCGCACCGCACCATTTGCCTCATTCCCGAGTCGGCGCATGGCACCAATCCGGCTAGCGCGGTGATGGCGGGGATGACGGTGATACCAGTTGCGTGCGATCGCGATGGCAATATTGACATCGCCGATCTCACCGCCAAGGCCGACAAGCATAGCGCCAACCTAGCCGCACTGATGATCACCTACCCGTCTACCCACGGCGTGTTTGAAGAAGGCATTCAAGAGATTTGCAGTGCCATCCACGCCCACGGGGGACAGGTGTATATGGATGGGGCCAACATGAATGCCCAAGTGGGGCTGTGCCGTCCGGGTGATTTGGGGGCCGATGTGTGCCACCTTAATTTGCATAAAACGTTTTGCATTCCCCATGGCGGCGGCGGGCCAGGGGTGGGGCCGATTGGCGTAGCGGCGCACCTGGCGGATTATCTGCCGGGCCACTCGGTCGTGTCGACAGCGGGCGATCAGGGCATTGGGGCGGTGTCTGCTGCGCCGTGGGGCAGTAGCAGCATTCTCCCGATTTCTTGGATGTATATTGCGCTGATGGGAGCCGCCGGGCTAACCCGCGCCACTGAAATCGCCATCCTCAACGCCAACTATATTGCGAAGCGGCTAGAGGGGCATTACCCCGTGCTCTATACCGGCAAAACCGGTCTGGTGGCGCACGAGTGCATCATTGACCTGCGCCCATTCAAAAAAAGCGCCAGCATTGAGGCAGAAGATGTCGCCAAGCGGCTGATTGACTATGGCTTCCATCCGCCGACGATGTCTTGGCCGGTGGCGGGCACGATTATGGTAGAACCCACTGAGAGCGAGTCCCTAGCGGAACTCGATCGCTTCTGTGACGCCATGATTGCCATTCGAGACGAAATCCGGGATGTGGAAGTTGGGACGGCAGATCCCCAGCGCAATCTGCTGAAGCAGGCGCCTCATCCCGCTGCGATGCTGCTCGCCTCAGACTGGCCCCACCCTTACTCGCGAGAGCAGGCAGCCTATCCAGTCCCCAGTTTGCGAGACGCCAAGTTTTGGCCAGCGGTGGCGCGGGTCGACAATGCCTATGGCGATCGCAACTTAGTCTGTGCCTGCCTGCCGATGGAGGCCTATGGCGACGCATCGGGAGCCTCGTAGGGCACAAAGGGCGATTCGCCAGAGGGCGGGGTTTGAAACATATCGGGCACAGGCTTTTGAGGTGCGGAGTCGAGTTGGGGCGATCGCTCCTCACCGGGTGCCGCATAGATAGGTTCTGGCTCAGCAGCGGGGTCTGCCAGCACAGGCTCCTCTGCCGCTATGTCTGGCGCTGGCGCTACATTTTCATTGGGCAGCGGACTAATACGGCGGGGCTCAGGGGCTGCGTCTAGGCCATAATCTGGCACGATTGGCGCAGACTCTTGCTGATAAGACGGCTCTGGCACAACGTCGTCTTGCCAGAATGTGGTCTCTGGCTCAGGGATGCGCGTAGACTGGCGACGCTGTTGAGAATCAAAATAAATTGGTTCGTCTTCGAGGGGGATGAAGCCTTCTTCAGAGCGGCTGCGCCCGGCCAATCGCCGTCGCCGTGCATCACTAATGGGCGCTGTGATGGAACCTGGCCAGCCGTCAATGCTGGGAAACGACTGCTCTTTGGTAAGCAACTGACCCAACGGCGCTTCTTCGCCCCCACGCAGCCCCAGGCCCACTACGGCTCCCACTAACCCCGTTGCGAGTGCCGTCAGCGCCAGCGCCGAGGGTAGCCAAATGCGCCGCCATCGAGAAGGCGTCTCCGCCACCATGACTGTGGGCCGAGACACGTTGCCTGTTTCACGGGTTGAAGCCGGGATAGAGTCTGGGGCGATCGCCGGTAGGGATGGAGACTGCACCGATGCGCCCGACACCCCTAAATCCGCAGCTACTTTAGAATGGCTGGCACTGCTGTTCTCACGGCTGGCGAGTGTTGCCAACTCTCCTGCGGCTTCTTCAGAGGGTGCATCTGCCAGGGGTTCTAGGGTGGCATCCGGCGGCAGCACAACCATGCTGGCTAAATGCTGATCCATGACGGCACTGTCATCCACATCCGCATCTGGCGCAGAGGTCGCTGAGTGAATAGGCCTAGGCGATAACTCTGCCAGCGCTACCCATAGCTCTAACGCAGGCAGCCAATCTATCATCGGCGGCACGGCTTGCCCGGGGTGCGCGTCTACCACCACAACGGGCAACTCTTGCTCGACAAAGCACTCTACCAGTTTGGGAGTAGCCTCAGAGGCAGGCCCAAACACCTCAGCCGTCGTCGTCAAAAATGCATCCCTAACTTGCGCCAGCAAAGCGCTCGACTGGATCTCCGCCCGGTTCATCAAAGCAGGGTTTAGAGTTTGCAGCACAACTGACCGAGCAGACTCGGTCTGAACCCCTTTCAACGTCAGGCTATAGGGGTCTGAATGCAGGAGTGATTCAATTCGATACGCGCCCTTGTGGAGGGTCGAACCCGCTGCAAATACCATGTCTAAGCTCTCCACTCCAACTCGCCTGACCCCGAGGGTCTGATACATAGTAGCGTGACTGGCGACTCCCTCGATGCTCCTCTGCGATAGAAGCATTCAGCAGAAGCATTCAGCCGATGGGGTAGAGCGATCGCCCGGCTAAAGCAATCGGCAGAACCCGCCCTCATCCCTATTCAACCCCTTTACGCCACCCTCAGGACTAGCAATCTTACGTTCTTTAACTGGGAAACTGCGCCTTCAAAAACGCCTCAGCTTCCGCGGGTGTGGTCACCTGCCCATCCAGGGTGGCCTGACGCAGGGCATCGAGCATGGTGGAAAAGTGACGCCCCGGTTTGTAACCCAAGCGTTTGAGGTCGTTCCCGTTCAGCAGAGGCTCCATCACCGCCCAGCGAGTGAGGTATTGCCAGATTTGCCGCCGCAGCGGGCGATCGCCCCGCGCACTCACCAAAATCAGCAGGGGCAGATCATAAGGCTGGAGCAGGTGCACCACCTCGCTCGGGCGCTGGCACTGGGGCAACGCTTCAGCCAACTGCGCCTCTACACCCGCCAACTGCTGCAGTCGCTCAATGCTGTCGGCAGAGAGCTGCAGCCCAGCGGCTAACGTGGCGCGATCGGCAGTGCCCCCTAGCGCGTCACTGGGGGGCACCGCTGCCAGCAGCACTTCCAACAGCATTTGCCAGTGCTCTGGCGCGGGTGAGGGGGCAAACCGCCGCAGGGCGCGATCCACCAGACGCAGCTGATGCCACAGGCCCTCGGTCAGATGCAGGTCAGGATGAAGGCAGCGCAGCGCCCCTAGATCGGCCAGATGCTGAATTGCCGTGCGCCAGTAAGGCGCATCGAGGATATAGTGCAGCTCACGCTTTAGCCGAGTTTGGAGGGCTGGGGCACGCTGCTGGTCGGCTTGAACGCGCTGATAAATACCGCTGGCGATCGCATGGCGAATGTAGCCCTCTGTTTGGGGTTCGAGCATAAACCCCAGCCGCACGGCAAACCGCACCGCCCGAAAGATGCGCGTGGGGTCTTCAATAAAACTGTTGGCATGCAGCACCCGAATCTGCCGCTGCTGCAAGTCTCGCAAACCCCCAAAGAAATCCAAGAGTTCGCCCTGGCGCGGGGGCGTCAGCCGGATCGCCATCGCGTTGATGGTGAAATCACGCCGGTATAGATCCTGCCGAATCGAGCTTGCTTCTACCTCGGGATTCGCCGCTGGGTAGGGATAGAACTCGGTGCGCGCCGTCGCAATATCAATCCACAGCGAATCGAGGGCGGAGTCACGGTGCCACAGCAGTGCCGCCGTCTGAAACCGACCATGCACCTGCAGCCGCGCCTCGGGATACTGTGACTGGAGCGATCGCGCCAGATCCACTCCTGCTGCTTCATCCTCCTGATGGCGTACCCCATCCACCACTAGGTCAATATCGGGCATTGCATCGGCTGACCAGGGCATGGCTGGCTCAACCAGCGCAGGCATCGAGCGCAACAGGTCGCGCACAGCCCCACCCACCATGTAGAGCTGCCAGCCCCGCGCTTGGGCCAGCTGCGCCGCGCGCATCAGCACTGACCACAGCGTCTCCTCTGAATGTTCGGCCTGTCCGGCGCGTTCGGCCTGGTCGTCTCCTAAAAAATCGCCCACCGCTTGCCACAGCACCTCCGGTAGGGGACAGTAGCCAGGCTCTTGGGGCTGCTTGGGGATTCCCCCCACCGTCTGCTGGTGCAGTTGGCGCAGCACATCTGTGCGAGTCACGATGCCCACTAAGTTACCCTGTTCGATTACGGGCAGTCGGCCAATGTCGTAGGTGACCATCAGCGCTTCAATATCTGGCAGGGGGGTGTCTGGCGTAATCGTTCGGATTTGGGTGGTCATGTATCCCTTGACCGGGGCATGGCTAAAGCCGTGGTGAAAGGCAAGATCCAGATCGCGACGCGAGATCACCCCCACAAGATCATCGGCCTCATTCACGACTGACAGGCCAGAGTGTCCGTAGCGCAGCAAAATCCGCTGGGCCTCGGCGATCGTCACGTCTGGGCGGATGGTGCGCACCGGAGAGGACATCAGCTCTTGAGCAGTGGGTGGGTGAGGCAAGTGCGATCGCACCTGTTGCACCAGGCGACTCACCACCTCCCCCGGATTGGTGGACTTCACCGTGACGGCGGCAGCCTTGGCATGGCCACCGCCCCCCAGGGGCGTCATCAGTTCGCCCAGATTCACCGCGTCTGCCAATGCCGACCCGCGCGATCGCCCAATCACCGTCACCCGACTCTCGCCCTGGTCGTTGCGCCCATAGCGACAGCCCAGCAGCAGCACATCACACTCCGTCAGGTCTGCCAGGTGGCTTGCCAAACTTGACAGCCCCGGCACATACTCTGCCGCATTGAGCAACACCCACCCTAGCTGAAAGCCCCGCAGCGTCTCCGTATGCAGGGTATCCAATGCCTCGGTCAGCAAATCCTGCAACTGGGGCGACAAGCCAGGTTCTACATAGTCGGCGATCGCCCGCACATTTGCCCCTTGCTGCATCAGCCAGGTCAGCGCCGCCGCATCTCGCACGGTAGTGTGGTCAAAGGTCAACGATCCCGTATCCACGTGAATACCAAGCGCCATCACCGTTGCGTCGATGGCGTTTAGCGTGACCGCTGCGGACTGAAGCAGTTCCACCACGACTGTCGTTGCCGCGCCCACAGCCTCCACCTGGCGATCCATCGATTGGATCAAACCTGCAGCAGCAGCGTCACGTCCAGCATCCTGATCCACACCCGCATGGTGGTCGATGAGGTGGATGGGAATCCCTGGCAAGTCGAGCCATTCTGCCGCTTTGCCCAGGCGATCGCGCCACTGTGTATCGACCACCCACAGCGACTGAATCTGCTCTGCCGCTACCGCCCGCCGCTCAATCAGTGGATATTCATCCCGATGCAGCGCTAAAAACTCCCGCACCGTCGGATGCGCCCCCCCGGTCAGCACAATCCGCATCCCCGGATGCAGTCGCGTTAACCCCACCGCTGCGCCCAGCGTGTCGAAGTCAGCAGTAGTGTGGCAGAGAACAAGGTGCATGGGGCCGTGGGGAGTAGAAGAATTTGGACGTGAATGAGTGCGCGGGCAGACCCCAATAGGTCATACCCCAAAGGCCACCCTCAACGCGCGTTGTCACCGCTTGCTAAATTCTGAATTCTTACTGGATTCAGAATTCTTTTCTTTGAATTCTTTTTCTTTTTCCTTCAAGAAAAGTGATTGAGTAAGAGTCCCTATCCATCTCAATTAAATCTGGTAAATCTGGAGAACACCGTGGGAGACACAAGCCCTCCTTAACCCTACCCCCCAATCTTGTCAGACCCTACCCTCCAAATCTTGGGAGAGAATATCCCGCGAGGGGTCGATTTCTGATAGCTTAACTACTGGGGCGTTTAACGGGGTCTCTGCGGGGGTCTCGATGGTGCTGTTGCCCTTTGGCTTTGTTGGGAGGAAAACCATGTCTATTCTGTTCCAGATTGCATTGGCGGGGCTGGTGGTGATGTCGTTTGTGATGGTGATCGGGGTACCCGTTGCCTATGCATCACCCCAAAATTGGGATTTATCGAAACGGCTAATTCTCGTTGGTTCTGTGGCCTGGGTTGGGCTAGTGCTGCTGGTGGGCGCGCTCAACTATCTCGTGGTGTAGCAACCTCACCCACAGGTTTACAGACCGCTGACAGGCAAACCTGTCGGACGAGCCCGTCGGGCGATCCCGTTGGGTGATGGAGAGTATCATAGGAACCGCAACGGTGTGGGCGATCGCCTAGCCCCTGGTTTTTGACTTGAGCATTTTGCATGAGCAACAGCAAGGGTGAGCGCGCGGTTTATCAGCCATTCTGCTAAGCCGGGATAGCCTAGCCTCAGCCGAAGGCTCAAAGAAAACGCAAAAATCTAGTGCAGCCTGTACCGCTGCATCTAGCAGCGGCTGATAGAAACAGTCTGCTGCTAGATGCAGTGGCTCTCATCGTTGACCAACCTAGACCGATATAGCAGGGAATAAAGCAGGAATGGCAGTTTTTGAGGGAACGTTTACCCAGGTTGAGCCATTACGGTTTGCCATTGTCATTGGTCGGTTTAACGACCTAGTGACTACAAAATTGCTAGAAGCCTGTCAGGATTGCTTTAAGCGGCACGGCATTGACGCAGATCCCCATGGATCTCAAATAGATTATGCATGGGTGCCCGGCAGTTTTGAGATCCCGCTAGTGGCGCGTCAACTGGCGCTCTCAGGCCGGTATGATGCCATTGTCTGCATCGGCGCGGTGATTAAGGGACAAACCCCCCACTTTGACTATGTGGCAGGAGAAGTAGCTAAGGGCATTGCCGCTACGCAACTGCAAACCGGTGTGCCCGTGATTTTTGGAGTGCTCACAACCGATACGCTGCAACAGGCGCTTGAGCGCGCGGGCATTAAGAGCAACAAGGGCTGGGAATATGCCATGAGCGCTATTGAAATGGGGAGTCTGATGCGGCAGATTCGCAGTATGGCTCCGGCAAGCGGCCATGGGCAAGATGGGGCGATCGCCGGTAGCACGACTTCTCCGATCAAGGCTTCTCTCCGCAGCGCTACCAACGCTGAAGACCCTAACTAAGCCAACTGATCTCAGGACTGATCAGGATGAGTACAGTTCATTTGCTGATCCCAAGCATAATGTCAGTTCGGGTTAAAAGGATTTTGGGGCATCGCGCGACGCGCGATGCCCCAAAATCCTTAATGTGCCGCACGTTAAGGGTTTGAGCTTCTCCCGAACTCAGGTAAGTATAGATGCCAGAGGTTTAATATAGGGTTAATAAAGGGTTGACAGGCACTCCAAAGTTTGGCATCCTAGGAATGCGCCAAATGTATACGAGCAAGAAATCACACTTTTGCTTCTTGGCAGCCAGCGCAGTTTGCGGGTATAGCTCAGTGGTAGAGCGTCACCTTGCCAAGGTGAATGTCGCGCGTTCGAATCGCGTTACCCGCTTCAGATTAATGCATCAAAGCTAAGCAGAGTGTGCGTGCTGGAATTGTGGTGTTCACTTCCAGTCGGGCGATCAGAGTGTGCGAGGGCGATCGCGCATCATCTCAGCAAAACACTAGCGTCTGCTGTTGTTTTTGATTACAGTTGGGAGAGATTGTAGAAATCTTGGGCGATCGCCCAGTTTGTCATAGATTCTATGACAGCGCATTAAGCCCATTATTGAGTAGCGGTGCCGGGGAGCGTTTTACTTTTTGAGGTCTTGTTGAGGCTAGTGAGTTAGAGCATTGACGCAATTTTTGCCACCCGCTCGCTCATACCAAGACCGCCACCCTTATATGTATACTGAGTGCCACACCGTTTTATAGTGTGATTTAGCTGTTCTTGTGCACAGTCAAAAGCCGCAAAAAATCGACCTAAATGATGAGTACCCCTGTCCCTGTCGACGCCGGGGGCGGCTTGTGCCCATCGCTCTGACCGATGCATTTGGCTGCAACCGCTGCCAGCAAATTTTTGTGGTGCAAGATAGCGGCCACTCCATTGAGCAGTTGTCTACCAACTATCCTTATAAACGGGTGTGGCGCTGGAATGGGAACCAGTGGATTACAGTAAACCCCAATAATCTGTCTCGAGGCTATGTGCCGCTAACGCTGCTCCTGATTTTTGGGTTAGTGTTTCTCTTACTGGTGACAACGCTACAGTCTCCCTTGAGTTCTAGTGTTACGTTTCGGGTGATTGCAGCGCTAGCCCTCTCAATGATGTTGGTGTTTATGTTATGGCTGGCCTGCCGACGCTACTAGTGTCGGCATTTGCACGTTGCCCAGCGGCGCGATCGCACCACGCGCCATTAAAATCATGATGAAACCAAATACTAAGGGGCTGCATAAATTCTGTGTCGGACTGGATTGAGGTTTTACAATCTGCTCATCTGGCTTCTGCGGAATTAGCCGGGATGGAAGGCACCCGCCGCAGCCATGCTCTACGGCTGATGGCAAAGGCACTTAAAGAAGACAAAGATAAGGTGCTAGAAGCGAACACTATTGACCTCGAAACGGGGCGCGAGATGGCGCTTCCTGACCTGGTGCTGGATTGGCTGAAGCTAACGCCCGAACGACTCGATGCGGTAGTGCAAATTTTGCAGCGCTTAGCCCAGTTAACTGATCCCTCTCAACAGTTGCTCAACACGCCGTACCAGTTTGAAAAAGCGCAGACCTATTGTCAGTTGATGCCCTTGGGCGTCATTGCGCTCGTGTATGAAGCGTTTCCTGAACTGGGGGCGATCGCCGCTGGGCTATGCATTCGTACGGGCAACTGCTTGGTGTTGCGGGGCAGCGCTGAGGCCAGCCACTCAAACCAGGCGATCGCCGAATCGTTGCAGCTGGCGCTAGACGAAGCAGGGTATCCCCCCGGATGCTTGGGGCTGATCTCCTCCGAACAGGGAGACTCTATCCGCGAGCTTATTGTGCAAGATCAGTTGATAGATTTGGTCATTCCCTACGGACGGGTGAGTCTGGTCACGCAGGTCGTGCGCCAGGCCACGGTGCCCGTCTTGCGCACCTCAATGGGCAATTGCTATCTCTATTGGTCGCCCTCTGGCGGACTAGACTTGGCCCGTTCAGTGATTTTAGATAGCCACACCCGCGAACCTGATCCAGTCAACGCCATTGAAAAGGTGCTGGTGCATCGTCACCATGAGCCGTCTACGTTGAAAGGTCTGTGGCGATCGCTCCGCGAGGCAGGTTTTCAACTGCGGGGCGATGCCGCGTTGGTGACAGAGTATCCCGACCTGATTCTGGCAGAAGACGCCGAATGGAACCGTGCGTATCTCAACCGCACCGTTGCGTTTCGCCAGGTTGAGGGTCTGAATGAGGCGATCGCCTGGATCAACAGCTACAGCAGCGGCCATGCCGACTGCCTGGTTACAGAATCCTACGTAGAGAGCAACGAGTTTGCCCGCCGCATCAATAGCGCGACGACCTACATCAACACATCGCCTCGGTTTTCGCGCAATCCCCAACCGGGCGCACCGATCGCCCTAGGCATGTCTAATCAGAAAGGCATTCGTCGAGGCATTATTTCTCTCGAAAGCTTGACTACCGTTAAACATGTGGTTCAGGGACGCGGCTAGCGTGACGTGGGGCGTCCGGGGTTGAGGCACCCCACCTCCAGACTTAGCTGAGGGATGGCGACATTTCCCTGCGTTGCGTTACATCCTAAAACCTCTAGTTTTTAGCGTGAGCGGCTAGCCATGCTGTGTGAGAATTTGCCGAGCGGTCGCTAGCGTGTCGGCCTCGGCGGCGGGCTTGTCGGTGCGCCAGCGTAAAATGCGAGGAAATCGCACCGAAATGCCCGATTTGTGCCGTTTGGACTCGGCGATGCCCTCAAACCCAATTTCGAAGACTTGAATCGGTTCCACAGCGCGCACCGGGCCAAATTTCTCAATCGTGTGCTGACGAATCCATTTGTCGAGGGCGTCAATTTCTTTGTTATCTAGCCCAGAGTAAGCCTTGGCAAAGGTCACGAGTTCTGCGTCCTGCCAGAGGGCAAAGGTGTAGTCGGTGAACAGGTTAGCGCGCTTGCCGCTGCCGGCTTGGGCATAGATCAGCACCGCATCGAGCGTCATGGGCTCTACTTTATACTTCCACCAGTGGCCGCGCTTGCGCCCGACCAGATAGGGACTATCTAGCGCTTTGAGCATGAGCCCTTCGGCTCCGCGATCGCGCGATCGCTCCCGTAATGTCTGGATCTCTGCCCATGTGTCGAAATTTAGCGTCTCCGAAGGGCGCATTTGGGGTGGGGCGATGGTTTCTAGCAACCCTAGCAGGCGGCTACGGCGATCGCTCAGCGGCAGCGTCCGCAAGTCTTGCCCCGCTTGCTCTAGCAGGTCATAGGCCATAAAGCAGACGGGATACTCCGCCATGGTTTTTGCAGTGACCCGCTTGCGCCCCAGCCGTTTTTGCAGCGCGTTGAAGTTCATCGGGCGATCGCCCTCCGCCTCTGTCCAACACAGAATTTCACCATCCAGCACGGTGCCGTTGGGCCATTGGGCAAGGCTATCGGCCAATTCGGGAAACTGATGGGTAATCAGATCTTCGCCCCGCGACCAAATGGAGCTCTCATCCTCCCGCCGAATCAGCTGAGCCCGAATGCCGTCCCACTTCCACTCGGCTTGCCAATGGCTGAGGTCTTCCTCAACGAATCGATCTTCTTCGAGCGACGACGCCAAAAAGAAGGGATAGGGGCGGCTGGGGGCGACCTCGCCGTCGCCCTCCTGCACCAGCTGTTGATAAAACGCCACCGTGGGTGCAAAGTCTCCCATCAAGCGATGGGCCAACTCCGGTTCTGAAATGTCGCTGGCCGCAGCCAGTCCCTTAATCACCAGCTTGGCTGAGGCTCCAAACCGAAACGCGCCCGTCAGCAGCTTGTTGAGGATAAAGGCTTCAAAGGGATGGAGCGATCGCCACCACGACACAATTAGCCGCTGTAGATCATCCTCCTGCTCCACCATCTTCACCTTGGGCAAGATCTCCTCCATCCAAACCGCAAGAGGAATCTCTGCCGCCGACTGAATCAGCTCTGGCTGCTGCTGCAACAGCAGGGCTATCACCTCAGCCGAATCGCCCACCTGGGCATAGCATTCTTCAAACAGCCATTCGGGAATCTCAGAAATAGAGAGGTAGGCGTCGCGCAAAACGCGAGAGGTAACCAGCCGCTTGCGAGTCTTACCCATCAACAGATACAGTGCCCACACAGCATTGTGGGGCGATTCTTCCTGAAAATAAGCCGCTAATGCTGCGACCTTGGCGTTAGTGGAGGGGGTGGCGTCAACCTGTTGAAATAGGTGGGCAAAGCGCTTCATAGTGCTGGTTTTCCTAACCATAGGGCGTCAGGGGGTGTGCCCCCGTTTCTCACCCGTTTCTCTATTGTGGAAACTTCAGGGGCGATCGCACAGCCATGGATAGGGTTCTGCCCTTCAAAACCCGCAGCGTGCAACCGTTCGCTAGCATCCTGAACGTGGGTGAACGTCTGCATCTGGGGTGGAAATTATGTAAGGGGCGATCGCCCCAGACGCTGCTCCTCTTCCCCTCATCTGCATCCAGATCGAACCATCACGAGAAAGATTAAATCTAATGCATTCAGCAGCCCACAGCCATCATCCTGGTGGCATGGGTGCAGACCAACCCGCCTAGCCTCAGCGCAGAGAGGGCTGCGGCTGCGGTAAGATCATCAGCGGCACCCTGACGTTAGAACTTGCTTGCACGAGTTTACAAGTTGGAAGCAAGCCTGCAGGGTTGGCGCTGCTCTGGCTGAGTTGATAGGCCAACGGGGTAGAGCGCTGAATCTGTGTAAGTCCACGGCATTCATGCGGTTTGCCTGTGTAGTTTGTCTATGTAGTTTGCCATAGCGATCGCTGCCATGGGCTTGCGATCGCCATCCTGTAGGCGGCTAGTCACCGCTTCGCCGTCTTTCCACCAAAAAGGCAGGGCTAGCACTGGATGCAATGTCATCACCCTGCTACACGTTTCCCAGATACACATTCCCCAGATACGAATTCTCAAGCATACTTTCCCCTTTTACCATGCTAGATACCGCCTCCATTCTGGACGTGCTGCGTCCGGTGCAAGACCCAGAACTCCGCAAGAGCCTTGTTGATCTCAACATGATTCGCAATGTTGAAGTGGCAGACGGCAACGTGCGGTTCACGCTGGTGTTGACAACGCCCGCCTGTCCCCTGCGCGCTTTTATCGTAGAAGAGTGCGAAATTGCGGTAAAAGCCTTGCCCGGGGTTGCCTCGGTCGCGGTAGATGTAACCGCAGAAACGCCACAGCAGCGAGAATTACCCGATCGGCGCGGCATCGCGGGGATCAATAATATCGTGGCGGTTTCGAGCGGCAAGGGCGGTGTAGGAAAAAGTACTGTTGCCGTCAACATTGCAGTAGCGCTAGCGCAGGCCGGGGCAAAAGTAGGGCTAATTGATGCAGATATCTATGGCCCCAACGCCCCGACCATGCTCGGGTTGGGGGGTGCCCAGGTTAAGGTGCAGCAGGGTGCGCAGGGTGAAGTGTTGGAACCGGCCTTCAATTTTGGCGTCAAGTTAGTCTCGATGGGGTTTTTGATCGATGCCGATCAGCCTGTGATCTGGCGTGGGCCAATGCTCAATGGCATTATCCGCCAGTTTCTCTATCAGGTGGAATGGGGCGATCTGGATTACTTGATTGTAGATATGCCGCCGGGCACAGGGGATGCACAGCTGACGCTGGCCCAGGCCGTGCCGATGGCGGGCGCGGTCATTGTCACCACACCGCAAGCCGTTGCGCTGATGGATGCCCGCCGTGGATTGCGGATGTTTCAGCAGTTGCAGGTGCCCGTGCTGGGGATTGTGGAAAATATGAGCTACTTCATTCCGCCAGATATGCCCGATCGCCAGTACGATATTTTTGGCTCCGGTGGTGGGCAGCGCACGAGTGATGAGCTGCAACTGCCGCTGTTGGGCTGTGTGCCGTTGGAAATGGTGCTCCGACAAGGGGGCGATCGCGGCATTCCCATCGTGGTGGAGTATCCTGACTCAGCTTCGGCTATTGCGCTGACCAAAATTGCGCAACAGGTGGCGGCGCGGGTGTCGGTCATGGCGTTGACGTAAATGCTGTTAACGTAAATGGCGTTGAGGTAATGAGTCGGATCGGGTTGAATCTGGCCCTAATTCAGTACAGGAATGGGTGCAGTCCTCTAATGGGATCGGTGAGCCACTCACACGATGGCGTCTTAACGGACTACCGGTCTCCAAAAATCGCCACAAACATATAGCCAGTTTAAGTCTCAGCTTTTGAGTCCTCACTTAGTTCAAGTCTTGCCCCTATACTGTCTATCTGACTCCGTTTGCCTTGGGAGAGGTCTATGCTCCAGCGTTCCTTCAGTCGCATTCGATGGAAATCTCTAGCGCAACCTTGGCACGAGGTGGATTGGCTCTTGATGGTCGCTACCATTGCGCTGGTGATCATTGGTGGTCTTGCCATTCGCAGCACTGAAATTGGCCTGGATCTGAACGATTGGGAGATGCATGCCACTACGGCGCTAGTTGGTCTGGGGCTGGCACTGGCGATCGCCCGCTGGCGGTATGATCCCCTCGTCCACTGGTATTGGATTATCTATGGCTTAACCAATGCGGTGCTGCTGTTGGTATTGCTGATTGGGGTTGAAGCCAACGGGGCACAGCGCTGGCTCTTGATTGGTAGCTTCAATGTGCAGCCCTCAGATCTGGCAAAGCTAGGCGTCATTGTGACACTAGCCGGAATTCTGCATCGGCGCACGGCTAAGACCGTACCCGTGATCTTGCAGGCGGTTGCCATTACCATTCCCCCCATGCTGCTGATTATGAAGCAGCCCGACTTGGGCACAGCCCTTGTATTCATGGCCATCACCATTGGCATGCTGTACTGGGGCAACGCCAATTTGGGCTGGTTGGTGCTGCTGGGTTCACCCTTGGTGTCTACAATTCTATTTGTGGTCTATCTGCCCATTTGGTTTGCTTGGTCAGCCTTGATGATGGTGGTAGGCTGGCGCACCATTGCTTGGCGCTGGCATGGTGCAGTAGGAGCTGGTGTCATCAACCTGCTTTCGGGCGGGCTGGGCAAGTTTTTGTGGAATTTTCTGGCACCCTATCAACAAGACCGCATCATCCTATTCGTTAACCCCGACAAAGACCCGCTGGGGGGCGGCTATCACCTCATTCAGTCACGCATTGCCATTGGTGCAGGCGGCATGTTTGGGCAAGGGCTAGCCCAAGGCAGTCAAACGCAGCTCAACTTTATCCCGGAGCAGCATACCGATTTTATCTTTACCGTTATTGGTGAAGAGATGGGCTTTATTGGCTGCATGGTCGTAGTGTTTTTGTTTTGGTTGGTATGCCTGCGGCTGCTCATTATTGCCCAAAACGCCCGAGACAACTTTGGCTCGTTGATTGCCTTTGGCGTGCTGTCAATGATTGTGTTTCAGGTCTTGGTCAACATTGGCATGACTATCGGCCTCGCACCCGTTACGGGAATTGCGCTCCCGTGGATCAGCTATGGGCGATCGTCACTGCTCACAAATTTTATTGCGATTGGACTGGTGGAATCGATCTACAACTTTCGCCATCGCCTTAAGTTTTAATCGCTTTAATCTTTAACGATTATGTGAGCTTGAAGCAACCGAGCTGAACTCTCTCCCGGCGTTAACGTCAGTTCGGGTTAAGAGGGTTTTGGGGCATCGCGCGACGCGCGATGCCCCAAATAAATGTGCCGTGCGCGTCGCGCACGGCACATTAAGGGGTTGAGCTTATCCCGAACTAAAGTTAGCGTTAACGTTTAGCGGCAGACGGGGTGGATGGGATCAGCGCTGCGGCTTGCTGCAACGCCTGAAGCCGGTTCTCGACTAAGTGAGCCCGAGCAAACCGATCCAGGTCTAGCTTGCTGAGTCGCCGCCGGGGTTGGCCGGGAGTGACCACAATAAAGGTATGGCGCTGCTGTCGCACGGAGTCTTCTACGATGGTTTCAATCGCCAGTGCAGCGGTAACGCCAAGCACCGGCACGTCGCTTAAATCCAGCACCATTACCTGATAGTTTTTGACAATCGACATTCGCTGAGCCATGGTTTTGGCGGCGCCAAAACTCAGTGCTCCCCCGAGCTGAAACAGCAGAATGTTGCCCTGGGCCTGATTCAGCAGAAATTGCTCTGCAGCGCTTAGCCCTGCCGCTGCTTCTGAGTCGCTCACGGCGCGAATGCGATCGCTCTGCACATCAGTAAGTCGTTTGATGGTCAGCAGGTTGGCAATAAACACACCCACCAGCACCGCCGTAATCAAATCTACAAACACGGTTAGCGCTAGCACTAGGTACATCAGCCCCGTGGCTTTGCGCGATAGTCGAGGCGCGCGCTTAATAAAGCTCCAATCAATAATGTCGAGCCCTACCTTGAGCAGCAGCCCCGACAAGACCGCATGGGGAATTGTGGTAGTCAATGGTGCCGCCCATAGGGTGATCACCAGCAAGGTGAGGGCGTGAATCATGCCTGAGAGGGGGGTGCGCCCACCCGCCTGCACATTGGTGACAGTTCGCATCGTAGCGCCAGCGCTGGGCAGCCCGCCGCAGAGGCCCGCCAGACAGTTGCCAATGCCCTGTCCAATCAGTTCTTTGTCGGACTTGTGCTGCGTGCGGGTTAGGTTGTCGGCGACCAGGGAAGTTAACAGTGAGTCGATAGAGCCAAGGACTCCCAGCATTAGGCCATAGCCCAGCATCGTTCGCAAGTCGGCCAGGGCAAAGGTGGGCAGGTTAATCGTGGGCAACCCAGTGGGAATGGTGCCAATGCGCGGTACTGCCTCCGGAGCCAATAGCATTGAGACTACGGTACTAATGACCAACGCCAAGAGCGGGGTTGGCAAGATTCGATTGAGCCGGGAAGGTGCCAGAGACACCATCCCCAGGGTGAACAGCCCTAACCCCACAGCTGCCAGGTTAGGCTGGCGCAGGTAGGTGGGCATCTGGTGCAGCGTGCCCCAGATGCCGCCGCTACTCTGGTAGCCGAGCAGCGGCGGCATCTGCAGCAGAATGATGATGACCCCAATCCCCGACATAAAGCCAGAGATGACGGTGTAGGGCATCATGGTGATGTATTGCCCTAGGCGCAGCAGCCCAAATGCAATTTGCACCAGACCGCCGATCATCACGACGGTGAAGGCCATAGCCAGCCCTGTTTCGGGATGACGCGCCATGAGCCCCCCAATGACGGTAGTGATGATGACGGTCATTGGCCCGGTGGGCCCTGTGACCTGTGCTGGGGTGCCCCCAAACAGCGATGCAAAAAAGCCAGATATCACCGCACCATACAGTCCGGCGATCGCCCCTGCCCCAGAAGCCACCCCAAACGCGAGTGCCAGCGGTAGCGCCACGACGGCTGCCGTCAGCCCCCCAAATAGATCGCCCCGCCAATGCTGAAAGCCGATTTTGTTCACATCGGTGCCTATGCAATTTATGGCTCATCATCTTACAGCAACGCCAGTTCTGCAAATGCCTAAAGCCGTGCTGCTCGCGTCGCGAGCGGCACGGTTTAGCGTTGTTTCAGCCCGCGACGTGGGGATAGAGCAGTGCTATCGAACTAACGTTACAGCGATGGCTACTGCGCCACACGTTGCGGCGCTTAAGGATGAAGGCTGGCTCTGGGATCGGTGGGTATGGCATCTGGAACGCGGTGGCCCCTGCAGCGAAGCCGTTGAGAACCTGCGAACTCTGACTCTGCCCATGGTTAGAGGCTCTGTGAAGCCCTGTTGAAGCCTCAACCCTACAGCCGCCTTACCAGCGCTGACTCCGAGACAGGTTAAACAGCGGCTCGAAAATGCGATGAATGCCCTGAGACGTCTGCCGTTCGGCGGTGATGGTTTCATCAGCCTCAATTGCTGCCGTGTCTGATGCTGAGGCGGCACCGGTGGGCAGTTGTGCCATCTGCTCTAGGCTGCTGCCTGTGTCTTGGCGGTAGGCGTTGAGGGCTAGGGTGATCATTCTCATGCGGCGCTCTTGGTCATGAGAAATGCTGTTAATGTTGTTGCCTAGGCCGGGAGCGTTCCATTGCTGGCTGTCGGGGTCGATGAACGAACGCGTGCGGGCCCAAGCGATCGCCGCATCCCCCTCCATTCCCATCTCTTTTGCCTTGACCAACCAATCTAGATAGCCACCCCGATCGAGCGCCGCCAGCGGTGCTTGATTGGCTAAGTCAATGCCGTTGAGGGTTTCTTCGAGGGTTAGGCTAAGCCCTAGAGCGATCGCCTTTTGGTGGATCGTATGCGCTTGCCGATGCAGCCGCTTGAGCTGTTTATCATCTGCCTCTTCCGGCGAGACTGCTCCATGCTGATAGGAGAAGGTGCCCAGATTCCATACGCCGTTGCCGGGATCGGTATGCCCGTAAAATGCAGGATTGCGATGTCCCTCGGGGGTTCGCGTGCCCTCGGCACTGCCGACTGTTCGCGCCACCAGAGACTCTGTTCCTCCTGTAAATAGGTGATCCAGAGTAGGAGCTACAGGCAGCAACGGGGGAGGAGCCGGGGCCGTGGATTCGGGCGCTGGTTGCACTACTGCAACAGACGCCATATCAAGCGAAAAATCAACGCTGAATGAACTTGTGGAAGCGGTCGTCTCGGCAGGTTTGGCCTCAATGATCGCTTCGGCTGGCGCGGCCTCGGCTAGTACATCCAACTGGGGCTGAATCTCTGGTTCTGGGGCTGGGGTTGGTTCTGAGGCTGGGGCTGGGGCTGGGGCGATCGCCCCTCTGGGCGGTGGCGGTGGCAGATCGATGCCCTCTCGATGCGCTTCGGGCTGCACAGGTGCCTCGGCTGCAAGTTGCGGAATGGTGAGAGGGCTTTCCTGCGACACCGCCTCAGCCGACACTGGGGCAGCAGTTTTTGCAGGAGTCTGATTCGCTGCGGCGATGGATTGATCAGGCTGCGCGTCGTCGAATGCCAGCCCAATCTCATCAGCTCGAGCCGCTGCACCCTGACTCAGGGCGATCGCCATCGCCCCCACCGTTAACCAATAGATGCGGTTCATTGCTTGCTTTTCCACTTAATCAACAGAAGAATCAACAGAGGTGAATCAACAGAAATAGCGTTTGAAATGCTAATGGGTCTTTATTTGGTTTGTAAATCGCTCTAAAACCCTTAGATGGCGCAGGTTTCACAACACGACCAGGCCTGACCAACTTACCCAACTCATCACTCCACAGTGGCCCAACAAAATAGCAGAGCGAGCACGTGGCGTGCTGCCGTCGTGCTTAACGGGGAGTACAGAGTTCATCTCTGCACGCTCGGTTCGTCTGAACTGTTTCCACAACAAGCGTTGACCTAGAGGAACTTATCCGTGCCCTCTAAGCCAGTCGAGATGGGTGTGCTCTATCAAGGCTTACTCGCCGCCCACGCGCACATCCTGAGGAGCCAGCACGCGCTGCAACACATCGTTGGCCGGTTCTACCATGGTCCATTTGCCGTCGGGCTGGCGGCGTAGGGCTGCAAATTGCAGCATGTCGGCCTTGCCCAACCGATCGCCTCGTCTCACCCGCCCCGTCTGCGGCGATCGCAGCCCACACAGCCGAAAGATGTAAGCGGGCAAATCAGGGCTAGAGAAGATGTAGCAACTGTCGATATCGTTGCGCATCAGTTCACCATCAAACGGTGCATAGACGCGATCGCCCCGCAGCGCAATCGAGACATCTCCGAGCCCGCCCACAATCGGATGGTCGCCAACCGAGCCGCCGGGTTGGAGTTCCCACGTTTGCTGAATTGGGAGCGATCGCACTTGCCCTGACGGAGACGGTGTGCAACCCGCGACCAGCACGAGGCTAAGCCCAAGCAGCAGCCTCCGCCGACACGGGTGCACAAAAACCCGCGCCGAGGAAACGTTGAGCGTGGGCACCAGCGCAAGGGCAGACGGGGCCTGGGGGGCGATCGCCCGGATTGCATCATGACCTGCATCATGACCCACATGCCGTGGATGTCTCGCTGGGCTAACCAATGCGAGAACCCAGCCCACCTGCTCTTTGCAGCCGTGGGCAAGAGCACCCGCACTAAGTTTATTGAAAACTGAACCGATAACCCGCATACTCGTCGCCTTCATAAAGAATGACCAGCCGAGTTTCGGGATCAAAAGCAAGAGGATAGACCTGCCGCTCGGCCGTGACACCTGCCCTCACCTGTAAACTCTGAAGCTGGCAATAGGGTTCGCCGACAATTTGCTGAACTGTATCTCTGCGATCGCGCTCTGGCACCGTCAGCATTTGTGCCAGGGTTTCTTGCGATAGCATGTTTTGGGTGTTGATGGTGCCTTGGCAGGGTTCGTGGGCTACGCTTTTGCGCCAGGTGGGGAATCCCCCAGAGAAATCCATGAACAGCCCCACGGCGGCTACCAGCAGCCCACCAATCAAAAAGGGGTTAACGGACGATCGCCCCATAGGCCGATGGTTCATTTCACTCGCTCCACCGAGAAATACAACAGCTGATTGATCACATCGCCAAACATCCTTATCTCGCCTCTTAAGGCAGCAGACGACCGCCCAGCAGCAGCCCCACCATAATCATGAACAGCCGATAGCCCCAGAGAATACTGCTCTCAGGGTTTACGGTGGTGCGATAGGCGGCGATCGCAGCAGGAGCGACAATCAAGGCCACCGCAGGCACCCAAAAGCTGGGGAACGACAGCAGCACCGCATCAATTGCTAATCGGGCGATCGCCGCACCGCCAATCCACAAGGCCGCCGTCACCATTGACATGGGAGGGCGATCGGCTACCGCAGCACGAGAAGGACGGGCTGCCGACATGCGCCGCCGTGGCAGTCTAGGCTCCGCAGTGGTGGAACCTGTAGAAGACACCAGGGGCTGAATCCAACGGCCCAACGCCAGCACCGCTTGCACCACCCTATCCCCCGGAGCAGGCCGACTCGGGCGCTGTCGCCGCCGCAGAACTTCCGCCATTTGCTCTGATTCGCGCTCTGCGCGGAATAGGTCGATCCCGCGCGAAGTGACGACCCACGCCCCCGAGGCATCGCGTTCGACGTAGGGCACCTGTGCATTAAGATTGTGGGTAAGATCAGCCTGCAGGTTGGCCAGTGTGGCATCCCACTGCTTTGAAAGGGGACGACCCGCACTTTGGGTCGAGTGCCAGTCGCGCTCTAGCTGCTGGGCGATCGCCTTAATTTCTAACAGGGCGGCTTCCTGTTGGGTAGAGAGATGATTCACCTGCTCTGCCTTGGCTTCGAGCTGCTGCATGAGTTCCGACAATTGGGTCGCGGCCAGCGCGTTTGCGCCCGTCGTGGCTCTGGCTGCTTGAGCAGGATGCGGCCGTGCGCCGGATTCCGGCGCAAACGCAGTTGCCACAGGGGCCACAGAAGCAGTTGGCAGACTGTGAGCCGCCAAATTTTGAGCCTGAGCCGGAAACATTTCTACCATGCTGGCCGGAGCAATCGGGCGGCGAGAGGGCTCGGGTGGGGTGGGTGATGGGCTGCTTCTATGAGCCGCAGCGCGGCTAGAGCTGCGCCCATCTGAGGGAGAGCCCAGAGATTGCAGCCGTGCCTGAATAGCCTTAAGCTCTGACTGAATATTAAGCGATGTGTCTTGCATAGCGACTCCTGGAGAGACGTAAGGGGTTTAAGGATCACCAAAAAATAGAGCAAAAACTTTAGTGCAAGCGTACTAACTATCAATAGTACACTTGCACTAGCAAAATGGGCAATGAATTCTACCCAACTTTTGGGAACTCGGACTTTAAACCCAACCTGCTGGCGTTGACACTGCTTGAAATTAGAGTTAAGAACTAGCGGCTCTCTCCTCCATTGTTGAGCGATCGCCCTTGAGCCATAGGCGGTCTGTGGATGCAGCATGTGCACCGTGCCAAACCTTGCTGCTGCTGCCAACAAGACAGAATTAGAGAATTAGGGCATCAGTAGCGCCAGCACTTTTGCCAGCACCTGCTCGGGCTGGATGGGCTTTGCGATGTAGTCATTGGCTCCCAGCGATAGGCTGTGTGCTCCCAGCGGATGGGACGGATGGGGGGCGATCGCCATAATTCGCAACTGCTGCGTGGAGAGGTTGTCGCGCAGTTGCTGAATCAAGGCACAGCCATGGCCTGGAAAATCATCTACATCAATCAGCACCGCAGCAGGCTGCAGCAGCTCAATCTGACTCACAGCCATCGAGTCTTCCACAATCCAAACAAGCTGATAGCCTGCGGCAGTGAGCATGCTGCAGATAACGTCGGCGCTCTCTTCGTGGCTTTCGATGAGCACGATCCGCCCTTTTGACCCATCAGGACTGACGCCTAAATCTGCGCTGAGCGCAAGCTCTGCAGTCGAGTCGGTGCGATGGGGCAGATGCACCGTAAAAATCGAGCCAATGCCCACGGTTGAGTCCACATGAATGTGCCCACCGTGCAGATCCACAAGTTGCTTGCTGAGTGCCAGCCCCAGCCCAGTGCCCTCGTAGCTGCGCTGATAGGAGCCATCTAGCTGCTGAAAGGTGTTGAACAGGAGCCATTGCTGATGGTCGGGGATGCCAATGCCCGTATCTTTTACCTGAAATAGCGCTTCTGCCGAGTTGACATACACCCGCAGAGTGACGCGACCGCCCTCGGGTGTAAATTTGACGGCATTACCCACCAGGTTTAGCAACACCTGGCGGATGCGATGCGGGTCGCCGATAAAGCGATCGCGCTTGGCCTCGACTTGAACATCTGCATCTAGCTGAACCTGATGCTTGGCGGCTGTCTCTTTCATGGTGTTGAGCACTTGCTGCGTCATCCCCGCTAGGGAAAATTCCTGCAGCCTTAGCACGGCTGATCCCGATTCCATCTGGGACAGATCCAGAATGTCGTTGATGATTTCCAACAGGTGTTGCCCGCTGCTGTGGATGGTTTGCACAAAGCTGCGCTGGCGATCGCTCAAGCCCCCCAAGGACCACCGCAGCAGTGTGGCCGACATGCCGATAATTGCAGTGAGTGGGGTGCGCAGTTCGTGGCTCATGGCGGCTACAAACTCGCTCTTGGTGCGGCTGGCTGCTTCTGCTGACAAAATGGCGTCGCGCAAGTCTTGGGTGCGGTCGGTTACCTGCTGCGCAAGGGACTGATTCTGCTGCTGTAGAACCGCAAGATCTGCGTCTATCGGGGCGATCGCCCCACCCTGACTATTTGTAGACTGCGCTGCTAGAGCATCCCCGTTGGCCTGAGCTAGGCTGGCAATAAGCGTTAGCGTAAAGCTGCTTTGCAGAGCCGGGTCGTTGGGCTGCACGAGCGATAGTTGCTGCTGCAACTGTTTGGCTTGGGAACTGTGCGGCGGCAGGTGCAGCAGTAATTCCTGCACAAATTGGGCGATCGCCGCTGGCTCAAAGGTCAACGCCAGTGCATAGGACGGCGAGGGTGTCACAGTAGCATGGCACAACGCAGGTTTGGTGAATTGGCGACGGGAAAGGGTGGGTTGGGCTGGGGAATTTATCAGGACAGATGGGGAAGAGTTTGTGGGCGATCGCCCCTGCATCAACACGCTAAACGATGCAGACAATACCAGCAAGAAGCGATCGCCCACCTGCGCGACCGGCAGCACCGCAGCCTCGATATCTTGTTCTGTCAGCACGACTCCCACACCGTGGGGCTGCATCTGTCGCTGGGCTGCGACCAGCACATCAAACACCGCACCAGATACCTCTGGACATTGCACAAATGCATCAAAACTTGGCATAAGCGCAAAACATCACACGAAAAAAGTGGTTTGAACAGCCCCATTTCTAAGTTGGGTTCAAGCATGGATTTGCTCTAATGCCGGTTAGCACAACGTTCTATAACGCAGCGCAGTGGTGAAATAACCAGAATTAGAGCAGAGAACCTAACGATGTAGAGCCTAAAAAGTTTAGCGTTTTGATCAAATCCAAGAATGATGTCATTTGCACCCTATCGCAGCTGAGATAGTAGAGCTGCAATGGCCTGAAACACGACGGTTGGGCGATCGCCCGTTGGCCTAGATTATGGAAAATATCCTCGCTAGAACAGGTTAATAATTTTATCTGAGCTTTAGAATTCCCCAATCCTCAGCAGGTGGCACGCAGGCGGCAGAGCCACGCTCACAGCTCGTCGAGACGCAGGCAAACCCAGGGCATATCATCAATCCTGACTAAAATCCCTATTTCATCAGCGTTGCTACGCCCGACCCAGAAACAGGCTAGGAGATGCAGATTTTTGAGTGGTCAACAGTCGATTGATAACAGCCCCTAGTACTCAACCGCTGGATTTTGTTCGCCAAAGCTCACTTCAGGTTTCGTAACAAGATACAATTTTGGATGCTGTCGTCAGTGAACCGCACAGGTCAGTCTATTCTGCAAATTCTGAATTAGGTAGATCCTGAGTAGGGTAGATCCGGTGGGGTAGATCTGAAATCAGAGCTATAGGCTGCACGAGAGATCAGGGCTTGACGCTTGAGAGAAGTCACGTCACTGGTCAATGTATTGACTGATGTTCCACTAATCTGCAAGGTCTAACGGTTCAGTCTTACTCTAGTCATTCAGTCGGAAGTCGCAATCCATGATTTACGAAGTTTTCATGCCTGCCCTCAGCTCTACGATGACCGAAGGCAAAATTGTGTCGTGGTTGAAGTCGCCCGGTGACAAGGTCGAAAAGGGTGAAACCGTGCTGGTGGTTGAGTCCGATAAGGCTGATATGGATGTCGAGTCCTTTAACGCGGGCTACATGGCGGCCATTGTGGTTGAAGCGGGGGGAACTGCGCCTGTGGGTGAGGCGATCGCCCTCATTGCCGAAACCGAAGCCGAAATGGATGCCGCCAAAGAGAAAGCAGCCAGTCTGTCAGGTGGTGCGGCGATTGTGTCGAGCAGTGGGTCAGCAGCTCCAGAGTCAGCTCTTGAAGAAACGCTTGAAGCCCCTGCCGCAAGCAGCAACGGTTCTGCGAAGAGCGGACGGGTCGCCATTTCGCCTCGCGCCCGCAAGCTGGCGAAAGATCTCAAAGTTGACCTGTCTACCGTGCCGGGCAGCGGCCCCCATGGGCGGATCGTGGCTGCAGATGTAGAACAGGCCGCTGGTAAAACGCCGACGCCATCCATTGCGGCTCCAGCGTCTGCCCCGGCGGCTCCAGCTGCTGCACCGACACCTGCGCCTGCGCCTGCCCCGGCTGCCGCCCCTAGACCTAGCGCCCCCGCGCCTGCCCCAGCGGCCCCTGGGCAACTTGTGCCCTTCACAACGCTACAGAGCGCTGTGGTTCGCAACATGGCGGCAAGCCTCGACGTGCCCACCTTCCATGTGGGCTATACCATCACCACCGATGGCCTCGACGCCCTCTACAAGCAGGTCAAGTCCAAAGGCGTGACGATGACGGCGCTGCTGGCTAAAGCGGTAGCAGTCACCCTAAAACAACACCCGTTGCTCTACGCCAGCTATAGCGACAAGGGCGTGCAGCACAGCAGCGCGATCAACGTGGCTGTAGCCGTTGCAATGGATGACGGTGGGTTGATTACCCCCGTGCTGCAACAGGCTGATCAGATGGATCTGTATTCACTATCTCGCGCTTGGAAGGATCTGGTGAGCCGCTCGCGCTCTAAGCAACTGCAGCCGGAGGAATATAACTCGGGTACCTTTACGCTGTCGAACTTGGGAATGTTTGGGGTTGATCGGTTTGATGCCATTTTGCCGCCAGGGCAGGGGTCAATTTTGGCGATTGGGGCCTCACGACCTCAGGTCGTTGCCACATCCGACGGGATGCTCGGGGTCAAAACTCAGATGCAGGTCAACATCACCTGCGATCACCGCATTATCTATGGCGCTCATGCTGCGGCCTTCCTTAAGGATTTGGCTACGCTAATTGAGACCAATCCTCAATCTCTGACGCTCTAGTAGATGCATCCGTTGTCCCCACTGTGCGGTTGCGGGTAAGCGTGGTGGGGCTGTTTGTGGATGGGGCTGAGGTGCTGCTACAGCATAGAGCCAGACCTGTGGGATTTGCCGGGTGGAGGGCTGAATCCTGAGGAAGACCTGATGACGGGCCTGCGACGTGAGGTGCAAGAGGAAACAGGCATCTCACAGTTTCAGGTAGATGGGCTGCTGACGGTCGTGGAGCAGTTTTTTTCTTGGACTGCCACTGAAACGCAGCATACGCTAAATCTGGTCTATCGGTGCGCGGTGTCCCCCCGTCTGGCGCAGTTGGTGAGCGATGACCCACAGGTGGGTGCGTGGGGAAATTCAATGGTGGGCGATCGCCCACCTCACCCGCGAGCAGTGCCCCCATCGCTGCTGGGCCGCACTATAGTCGGCAGGGCTACGCTAGGCTAAAGCAGAACCCCTCGCCCCTGCATTATTTTTTCTGAGTGCTGCCATGCCTGCTCGAAAACCGTCCCGCCAGCCCCGCCGACAACCATCGCCACAGCCCATAGACCAACCGCCAGCGATGCCTATGCCTCAGCCTGCCTCTGGGTTGCCTGCGGCGTCACGGGCGATCGCCCACGCTCCAGTACTGCGGCGAATCCGCATGCTCAGCTATCTGCTTGACCATTCGATTCCCCTGCCTCTCACCCGTTTCCGCATTGGTATTGACCCCATTTTGGGACTACTCCCTGGTGGCGGTGACTTGCTCAGTTTAGGAATTTCGAGTTACATCGTGCTGGAGGCTATTCGACTGCGATTGCCCCAAAGCACCCTTATCAAAATGGTAGGGAATCTGCTGACCGACACGGTCATCGGATCCGTCCCGGTGGCGGGAAACGTATTTGACGTCTTTTGGAAGGCTAATCTGCGCAACCTAACGCTGCTCGAAGCCCACATCGCCGAGCCCAAGCCGACCCGTCCGCCTAATCTCCTATTTCTGATTCTGATGGCGATCGCCGTCGTTGGCATTTTTGTGGGGGCCGTGGTGTTGATGGCGCTGGTGCTGCAGTGGATTGGCTCCCTATTCATATCCCCTGCGGTGGGCTGAGACCGAGAACGTCAGGCTGAACCAGCAACCTAGAGGGATTGAGAGGAGGGATTTAGAGAAATCCCCGCATGAATCAATAGGTACGCTGCAATAGCGAGCTGCTGATGTATGCGGGGATTCCTGCGTCGTGAACATGGCTTAGGCCTGTGCCCAACCGGCACTTAGAACGGAATGTCGTCATATTCCATAGGGGCCGGGGCCGGTTCTGGCGGTTTGCTGCTGCGAGCGGGTGCAGCGGCAGCAGGCTTAGCAGCGGCAGGTCGAGCGGCGGCGGGTTCTTCTTGCTCAGGCTGAGTCGATGTGACCTCACCCACGCCAACCCGATGCACCCGCGACGCGGTCATTTCTGCCTTTTTCTCTTTGAACCCGTTGGGGTTATCAACGCTGAGCATGGTTAATCGCCCTTCAACAATGACGCGATCGCCCACATGAAAATTCTCTTGAATTTCTTGTGCCAGATTGCCCCAGCCCACGACCTTCACCTTCGAGGCAGCATCTTCAGCCCGAATCCCCGGAAACTCCACCACCATCTCTGTAATGGGCAGCTGATTATCAGAGGTATAGCGCAGTTGTGGCTCCTCCACAATTTCTGCCATCACGATGAAGTTATTCATTATCTCAGTCCTGTAGACGCCAAGGGGAAAGTGGTAGTAGTACTCATGAACCAATATTCAGTTTAACAAAATCCATGGCAATGTATAGCTGATTCTACTGCAAAGTCTTGAGGGAAGAAAGGCACAGCGAATGATAGTCGCCTTCCTGTCTGGGGCTTGTCGTGCTCCGGCTTTGGCCGGGATGGTTCGCCTCATTGGAGGAAGATCGGCGGGACGCTTTTCTAATACGGTATGGATTTGAGCTTTTCCCACTTCCCTTAGAGCGTTCGGCGCAACACGGCAAGCATGACTCTGGACTTTTGGGCACGAACCAGCGGCACCTGGATCAATGTTGCCACGATTATTTTAGGAACGGTGCTAGGACTGATCTTTAGCGATCGCCTGCCGCCCCCCATGCAGCGCATCATTACCCAGGCCTTGGGGCTCACCACGCTGGTCATCGGATTCACCATGGCTAACAGCTTGGTCGGCGTGCAGGCAGGCATCGTAGACGGCGTCATTTTGGGCCTGCTGACTCTGGTGATCGGTGGCCTGTTGGGAGAGTGGCTGCTGTTGGAAAAGCGGCTGACTCAGTTGGGAGACTGGCTAAAGCGGCGCTTTCGCGGGCAGGGCAAATTTACTGAAGGATTTGTAGCCGCAAGTTTGCTCTACTGCGTTGGCCCAATGGCGCTGATTGGCAGCTTGAACAATGGTCTGGTGGGCGATCGCACCCTGCTCACCCTAAAAGCCACGATGGATGGGCTGGCGGCGATCGCCCTGACTAGCACCTATGGCATCGGCGTCGGCTTCTCAGCGCTGTCCATTCTGGTCTATCAAGGGGCGCTATCGCTCACCGCAGGGCTGCTGGCCCAAGCCCTGCCCGATCCTGCTACGTCTCCAGTGGTCATGCTGGTTACTGGGGTTGGCGGGTTAATGATTCTTGCAATTGGGTTGATTCTGCTAGAGGTTGCCAAAATTCGGGTTGCCTCGTTTTTGCCAGCGCCGCTGCTAGCGCCACTCTTTTTTTGGGTGGCGGTTTGGCTCACTGGCGTTTAGAATCGCAAAACATCCTCGGCTACGCCCTACCTGCTCTTTGCCAAGTCGCGTTACTCTTCTAGAACGTGGATAAACCGTAATCTGCTATCTCTTGCCTGCTATCTCTTGAAGGAGCGTCATCATGAGCGAAGCCCCCGCCCCCGCCGTTGCGCGGGTGCTCATCGTCGAAGACGACCCCATGATGCAATTGGGGCTTGAGCAGTCGTTATCAAGCCAGCCTCACATCACAGTCGTGGGCCATGCAGACGATGGCTACCTGGCCGTCGAAGCTACGCTCAGCTTACATCCTGATATCGTCGTGATGGATATTGGCTTGCCCCGGATGGATGGCATTGCCGCGACGAAAAAGATTAAAGAAGCCCTGCCAGATGTGCGGGTCGTGATGCTCACCTCGCATACCACCGAAAACGAAGTGATTGCGGCACTCTCAGCAGGTGCCGATGCCTACTGTGTTAAAGGCGCTACTGTTGAGCGGTTGTTGGTTGCCATTGAAGCCGCGCTGGAAGGGGCCAGTTATCTCGACCCTCAGGTGGCGCGTTTAGTGATGGAGCACCTCAAATCTCCTACAAACGCGGCTGATGCAGCAGCGGTGAGCCAGCTCTCTCAGCGCGAGGTAGAAGTGCTGAAACTTGTGGTGGATGGCCGCAGCAATCCCGAAATCGCAGCAGCGCTATACCTCAGCCCCAATACTGTAAAGACGCATGTGCGTGGCATTATGAACAAGCTAGCGGTTGATGATCGGGTGCAGGCTGCTGTGGTTGCCCTCCGGTCAGGGCTGGTGTAAAACGGGGCGATCGCCCTCTGGCATTAGCTTTCAGACTTCACTTTTAGACCTTGCAGCATCTTTTTCCAATTTTAAAATAGGGATTTTTTGTGAATTCCCACCAAAAACGAGCGATTCAGTCGATAGATTCAGCATTGAACAGCCTAATACTAACCGCGACTAACTGCAGAGACTTGTTTCATAGCTTGCGCCGTAAAAGGCTAATCTGAAAAAGTAGATTGATGCTCCCTGTTCAACATGGATGATTGGCTCAATCTGCAGTTTGATACGTGATGCAAAGTGTGCCCCTTAATCCCTGGAACATTATTCAGCAACGCTCGTCGTCATCAGTTAGAATCTATACCTATCCTTTAAGATATGACGGTGCCTTATCGTCTGAAATGCACTCCATGAAGACACCCTATCAGTTTTAGTACGATATCTACCAATCTCACGCAGCGTGTTCCCAATAGGAAAGCGGCCTAATTCTTGAAGTGGAGCTAATCTTTATTCAAGCTATGCCCTAGCTTACGACTTGTCAGATAATTCAGATAATATTATTGTTCACCGAACTAAAACTTATGCAGTGTGCAGGTTCGACCCATTATCTGCTGCTACTGCGTTGGGTGTCAGCAAACGTTATGATGATTGCTGAGAGAGTTCAAGTGTGTCAAGCGCCGAGCCGAGCTGATTGGCAGCCATTACAAAAGAACAAAAGAAATCCCCCTGAAGAGTGAACCCGATTATTAATTCAGTGTCTAAAATCTAGTATATAGAGATGAGAGTCATTCTCAGAAAGGCACTGTTACTGCGGTGCTAGTGGAAATAACTCGCGTTTTTGAGCCCCCATGCCTTACTGATCGATTTAAGTTGTCTGGCTTTTTCGGTTCGGTAGCCTGTAGGGTTCAGCAACATATTCTCGGGCTTGAGTTTGGTCAATGGTTCAACAGAACGCTGCTCTAAGTTTTGAGCAGCTAACCATGACTTAAGGGCTAGCCTCTAGCTTTTACCTCTGTCAGAGGATGGAGGTTTTCCCCAGTTGTTCCCGTTTACAATCTGAAACTCGCAGCATAAATCAATCCCTTTTGTCCAGAAGCCCCCCGACCAGGGATTGCAGTCGTAAAGAGCCATCTTGGACAAAGCGTATGACCACTATTGATCAGATTTACCAGTTTTTCCAGAGTCCTCCACCTGCTTACTTAAATAAGGAGCTAGCGGTCTGTTACGTGCTAGCAATTTTGCAAGAGCATGATTCCTATGGCACAGAGCTGATCCAATTGCTCGAGTCAGAGTATCCAAACTATCGGCTGTCAGATACGGTTCTTTACAGCGCACTCAAGTTTTTGGAAGATACGTCTGCTATCACAGGCTATTGGAAAAAGGTTGAAGGGCGTGGCAGGCCTCGGCGAATGTACCAAATCACACCAGAGTGGCAGCAGAAATCGCGTGATTTGGCTCATCTATGGTCTGAATATGCCAACAGCAACACAAAGGAGCCCGTCGGCGCTCGATAGATAGTTCTGGGCGTGCAGAGGATTAGACTCAGCTTTGAATAGCTAGCTTTGCACTGCCTTGCATCTAACGAGTGCTTGACGCGCAACTTTGAGTGTTTCTAAACAGGCTGTGGCTGCCTGGCTAGTTAGGACGTTCTGTCAGGATTATAGTTACCGTTGAAGGTTAGATAGAACCTAGGTTGCGTTCTGACTTCCGATCTTTCTGCCGTGGTAACTACCTATCGCATACATGTGTGTTGCACACAAACTAAGTGATACAAGCTGAGTGCATCCTAGTTTTGCAAGTCGGCTAACCCTGTGGAAGAAGCACGGCTCTCCATCCCCTAGCCTCTCGTCTTCCTTTCGGGAAACGAGAGGCTAATTCAAAGTATTTCCTGTTCTAGAAGAGAGTTTTGGGAAAAAGCTACAAAAACAGAATGTAGCCAAGAGGCTTACTGTTTCAGCTACACCCATAATGCTGACTTACTCAGCGTTATGGATGTGGGGAAAATCCAATCCTTTGGCATTCCATTCAAATTGCGAGCACAACGTCCAAGCAACGGGATACCCCACGACGTGAGGTATCCCGTTGCTTTTTTGGCCCGAACTTGGACGAACTAGGGGTTGGAGGGGTTGAGGTGCCGATTGTGGGGTCTACTATTGGAGTATCGACTCGACGCGCTCTTTGCCGAGGTTTGCGATAAACCTGTTGCAGAATATGGGCAGTCGCTCTAGAGCAGTTCAGCCGAGGCGTTGTAGTACGTCAAGTATATTGATCTGGCGGCAGCTCAGCAGCTTCCTAAAACCGTGCCGCTCGCGATGCGGGTCACGCGGTTTTGTGTTGTCAATGCTCGCAGCGTAGAGCGAAACAACGCTATCGAACTTATGCTTGACCTGATTAAATTAGTGCGTGCTGTATGTGGATTTGCTCTGCAAATGATTCACCATGCGTTCTTATGGTCGCTCTATTACTGGTGATATCACCCCTGATATTGGGTTAGGCGATCGCCGTTAAACCCGCAAAATAATCTTGCAGTTGTTGCTGATGATCATGTGACAGCGTATCTAGTGGAATTGCGCCAGGATCAAACGCCTGCACGTCTAGCACTTCTAGCGTGTCATGTATCTGGAAGTTGCCTGATACATGGGCTTCTACGGCTACACAAATTGAATGAAAGCGCGGGTCGCGATCAGGAGATGAGTAGATTCCGACTAGGCGACCGACCTGCTTCACCACTAGGCCAGTCTCTTCTTCTAGCTCACGCTGCACCGAAGTTGAAATATTTTCTCCCCAGTTAACAATGCCACCGGGCAAACTCCATAACCCGTTATCGCGTCGCCGAATTAGCACAATGGTGCCATCGGGCATCACTGGAATGACGCTAGTGCCGGTGATGGGATGCCGAAAAATGATTCCCATCGCTGAGTGTAAATATCGCCAGAGTTGACGCATGGCTATCCTTTCAGAGCCTCTAGATCTGCCAATACCTGGGCTGCATGGTTATCGGGCTTCACTTTGGGGTATATCTTAGCGATCTTGCCAGTGGGGTCAATAATGAAGGTTTTGCGGCTAATGCCCATGTATTCCTTGCCCATGAACTTTTTAAGCCCATAGCTGTCATAGGTTGTTGCCATTTCCCCCTCTGCATCCGTCAATAGCGGGAAAGGCAGATTGAACTTAGTGGAAAACTTCGTATGAGATTTCGCATCGTCAGTGCTGACACCTAACACCGCAACCTCAGCGCTATCGAAGTCGCTATACGCATCGCGAAAGCTGCAGGCTTCTTTCGTACAACCGGGAGTATTATCACGGGGGTAAAAGTACAACACGACCCATTTTCCCTGTAAATCTGACAGACTAATGGAATTGCCATCTCCATCAGGCAAGGTGAAATCGGGGGCTACATCGCCGGGATTGAGTACCATTATTAGTTCTAGGCGTGATATCAGCAACCGTCTTGATTGTAAGCTGATCGACGGTACCCTCATCAACCTGGTGTATGCCAGTTCACCCTCATCACCCTTCGAGAGTGGTATTCAATGTCAGTTCGGGTTCAGGGGGTTTGAGCGTATCCCGAACTTAGATCATTCAGGTCATGATGGTGTGGAGGAAGGGCTGCGCTTTTGCGCTACACCATCATGACTGACCTATTCTAGATTGCCCACACTGCTTATGGCGGCACTTGCACCGACGTTCCAGCGATCGCCTGATTTTGCACCAGCCCTGAGAATTGTGGGGCTATTTCAAAAGCCAATTCGTGGAGCCTGGGTTGAACCCGTGCCACAGCTGCGGCTTCGACGGGGCTGGGGAATTGAGGGGGACTCTCAGGCGATGATTGGCAGTCCCCGGCAGGTGTTGTTTGCGAGTTTGCCTGCACTGACCGAATTTGGCTTGGCTCCGGGTGCGGTGCAAGAGAACCTGCTGCTCAGCGACTGGGTAGAGACGCTGCCGTCGGGCGCAGTGGTGCAATTAGGAGCGCAGGCGCAGGTGCGGCTGACGTTTTTGTGTGAGCCTTGCGCCAGTCTAGAGCGGCTGAAGCCGGGTCTGTCGCGCCAGATTCATGGCAAGCGGGGGATGTTGGGCATGGTGGTGCGGGATGGGGTGGTGTGCCCCGGTGATGAGGTGCGGATGCTGCCGTTGTGCTTACCGGCGCTGTCAGATAAACCGAGCGATCGCCTCAATGAGTTTGTGGCTCGCATTCCCCTCGGGCGCATAGTGCGCACTCGAGACTTGCTGTTGGCGCTAGGGCTCACGCCCAGCTATGCCCGCGCTATCCCTGCCCTGCTGAAAAAATCGCCCCACCTGCCCGTGCACCGCATTGTGGCAGCAGATGGGGATCTATTGTCACGCCACACCCCCAACCAAGAGGCTCTGTTAGCTGCGGAGGGCGTTGCAGTCGCTGCAGGTCGAGTTGAGCCAGCTTTTTCCTGGAACCCAATGGAGTTTCACGATTTAGGCCCAGACGGGGTTGAGTCTGGCTAGTCTAATGACACCGCGAGCAGCACGGTTTAGGCATTTGCCGAACTGATGCAGGAACATGCCTTTGAGCCCAGAAGCCGTATTAGTTAAACATTGTGCTTGCTATTAGAGCTTAACGTTGCGCTGTCTAGAGTTGGGCCGATTGGAGTTGCGCTGATCAGAGCTGCACGATAAAGGTTTTTCCCAAGACATTGACGCGATCGCCCTCCACAAGTTTGCGCCCTCGTCGTGTGTCGACCTCACCGTTGACCATGACCTCCCCCGCCTGAATCAGCAGCTTGGCTTCACCTCCTGTTTGAGCCACATTGGCCCATTTAAGAAACTGATCAAGCTTGATGCTGGCGTCGGTTGGCATGGTTGGTAGGAGAGGGGTTTAGTCGTGATGGGGATTGAATTCTTCGGAAGGGGCTGGGGGGCCATAATAAGCCGCAGCAGGCTCGCCGGGGTCGCTTGGTGTATTGGAGCGATCGCCCGAGCGAGGCATAAAGCGATCGCCCAGTTGCTTAATGATGATATATAGCACTGGCACCACAAACAAACTCAGCAGCGTGGCGATAAAATACCCCCCCACCAACGCTGTGCCCAAGGAACGGCGACTCGCCCCCCCAGCACCAGAGGCGATCGCCAGCGGAAAGAAGCCTACCAAGCTCGAAATTCCCGTCATTAAAATGGGCCGCAACCGCTCTTGAGCCGCTTCTACTGCCGCCTTTACAATGCCCAGCCCTTCTTGCCGCAGCTGGTTGGCATATTCCACAATGAGGATTGCGTTTTTGCTCGCTAGGCCAATCAGCATCACGAGACCGATCTGCACATACACATCATTGGGATAGCCGCGAATAAAGGCTGCGCCCAACGCTCCCAGAATTGCCAGCGGCACCGTTAGCAGAATAATCGTGGGATCTAAGTAGCTCTCATACTGCGCTGCAAGCACCAGAAATACCATAATCACCCCAAAGCCAAAGAACAGCGCTGCCTGTCCCCCAGACTCTACTTCCTCCAAGGCTGTGCCCGTCCACTCATAGCCAATGGTGCGTGGCATCACTTGCGTGACGAGTTGCTCCATGGCTCGAATCGCTTGGCCCGAGCTGCTGCCCGGTGCAGCATTCCCCTGCACCGCAATTGAGCGAAACAGATTGTAGTGACTGATGGTTTGGGCACTGGTGGTCGGCGTGAGCGTCACCAAATTGCCCAAGGGCACCATTTCGTCCCGCTGCGATCGCACATAGAGCTGGTTCACATCCTCTGGCTGCGCGCGAAACTCTTGATCCGCCTGCACATAAACCCGATAGGTTCGCTGGTCTAAGTTGAAATCGTTCACATATTCTGAGCCCAGAAAACCCTGCATCGTGGTGAACACATCGCGCAGATCCACATCTAAGGACTTGGCGCGATCGCGGTTCACTTCTACCAGCAGCTGGGGCGTGTTGGCCGTAAAGGTAGAAAACACTGCCTGCAGGTCAGGATGCTGGTTTGCAGCCCCGAGCAGCTGATACATATAGCCCACAAATTCTGGCAACGGCAGGTTGCCTCGCTGATCTTGAAGCTGCAGTTCAAACCCGCCAAAGGTGCCCAAACCCTGAATTGCAGGAGGGTTTAACGAGAAAATGCGGGCAGTGGTAATGCCGAAGAACTTGCCCTGCACCCGACCGAGTATCCCCTCCACCGTTTGGTCTGCACCGCGACGCTCTTCCCAGGGTTTTAGCAGGGTAAACATAATGCCTTGATTAGGGGCAATTCCGGCAAAGCTAAAGCCCGTAACCGCAAAGTTTGACAGCACTTCCGGCTCTTGCATCACCAATTCTGAGGCCTGATCCAGAATGTTCTTCGTATAGTTGAGCGATACCCCCTCTGGGGCCTGCACTAGGGTAATGAAGTAGCCCTGATCTTCATCTGGCAAAAAGGAGGTCGGCACAGCGCGATAAACAAACCCGGTAATCACCAGCGCCGCGACAAACCCCGCCAGGACAAAGTACTTAATCTGCAGCAGCAGATCGAGGGCACTTTGATAGCGCTGCCGCACCCCATCCAGAAAGCGGTTAAACCGATCGAAAATGCGCCCCAACCAGTTGGGCTGCTGGGTGTGGCGGCGCAGCAGTAGGGCCGCCATCGCAGGCGAAAAGGTGAGCGCGTTGAACGTAGACACCACAATAGAAAATGCAATAGTCAGCGCAAACTGCTGATAGATGGCCCCCGTAGTGCCCGGAAACAGCGCGACGGGGATGAATACTGCCATGAGCACCAACGAGGTCGCCACGACCGCTCCTGACAAATCCTCCATCGCTTCGATTGCGGCGCGATAGGGGGTCATTCCCTTTTCGACATTGGCGGCGATCGCCTCAACCACCACAATGGCGTCGTCGACCACAACCCCGGTTGCCAAGGTCAATCCAAACAGGGTCAGCGTGTTAATGGAAAAGCCAAAGATGGTGGTGAAGATAAACACGCCCACCAGCGAGATTGGAATCGCCAGCGCGGGCACCAGCGTAGCGCGCCAGTCTTGCAGAAAGATAAACAGCACGAACACCACCAGCAAAATGGCGGTAATCAGGGTAACGATCACGTCTTGGAGCGATCGCGCCACAAAGGTGGTCGAGTCAAACGCCACCGCATAGTCCAAACCGGGTGGAAACGACTGCTTCAGCTCTTCTAGGGCATCGCGTACGGCCTGCGCTGTTTCAATGGCGTTGGTGCCGGCCCGCTGAGTGATGCCAATTCCCGTGGCCTCTCGCCCGTTATAGGTGAGGAAGGAGCCGTAGTTCTCAGCGCCCAGCTCTACCCGCCCCACATCACGCAGGCGCACCAGCGAGCCATCCTCAGCGTTAGCTACAATCAAATTTTCAAATTCGGTGGCGTTTGCGAGCCGGCTTTCGGCCCGCAGGTTGAGCTGATACTCTTGGTCGGGGTCAGATGGTTGGGCCCCCAATTGCCCCGCCCCCACCTGAATATTTTGCTCCCGAATGGCCGTGGAAACGTCTTGAATGGTTAGCCCTCGACTGGCCAGCCGATTGGGGTCAAGCCAGATGCGCATGGCATATTTGCGCTCGCCAAAAATTTGCAGCGACCCCACTCCCCGAATTCGCCGCATAGAGTCGGCAATAAACTGGTCGATGTAGTTGCTCATGAAGGTGGCGTCATATTCGCTGTTCTCAGAGAACACGGCGATCGCCATCAAAAAGTTGCTCGACTGCTGTGATACGGTCACGCCGGTTTGCGTCACCAGCTCCGGCAGTCGCGGCTCTACCCGCGAGACAAGGCTTTGCACATTCACCGTGGCCAAGTCGGGATCTTCCGTAGGTTCAAACGTCACCGTTACCTGGCTGGTGCCGTCGCTGCCGCTGGTCGAGCTGATGTAGCGCATCCCCTGAACGCCGTTAATCTCCTGCTCAATCAGGTTCGTCACGGCGGCTTCCACGGTTTCGGCATCGGCCCCTGGGTAGTTGGCCGTCACCACCACCTGAGTTGGGCTGATGTCAGGGAATTGCGCCACTGGCAGGCTGGGAGCGGCGATCGCCCCCAGAAACACAATGATGATGGAGCACACCGTCGTCAGAACCGGACGCTGAATAAAATACTTGGCGAACATGGCTGAAAGGGTGAAACGATAGGGCGAAGACGGTCATTCACGCTGGCTTTCAAAGTCACCAATGGCTAAAACCCATGGTTGACTCAGCCTAAACCACTATTGCTGACTCACAGGCTGCTCCGTCAAAATGGGAGCCCCATCCTGCAAATTCAAAATGCCAGAGACAACAACTTGTTCCCCAGGCTCTAGCCCAGACACCACCTGATAGTCGTTGCCTTGCAACGCTCCGAGCGTTACAGGGCGCTGCCGTGCGATCTGCATGGGTTGCCCATCAGGGCCAGGTTCTTCTCCTGTTTCGGCAACATACACGAATGGCTGACCCGCAATGCGCGTCACGGCGACCGAGGGCACCAACACGCCTGGCTCAGTGCTCCAGATCAAGCGAGTTCGCACAAATTGCCCATCTCGCAGGCTGCCATTATTGGCAAACGCAATCTTCGCTAGCACCGACTGGTTGCCCTGGTTCACATCGGGCGAAATAAAGCTAATTTGCCCTCGCACGGCGGCTTCTCCTGCCGCATTTAGCAGCTCAACGGGAAGCCCCACCCGCAGGTCAAGAGCGCGCTCAATCGGCACAGAAATGTTGAGTTCTAGAATGTCGTTTTGAACGATGCTGGCCAGCGTGTCGGTGGCGCTGACCACGTCGCCTAGATTTACCGGAAGAGAGCCCACCACTCCTGTAATGGGCGACACAATCCGCTGATCTTGCACATCTTCAGTGGCGACGGCTTGGTCAGCCCGCGATCGCTCAAACCGTGATCGCGCTTCTGCCAAAGACGCCTCGGCTACGCCTATTTCTTCGATGGCTGCCTGCAAGGTTGATTGAGCGGTGCTGCGACTGTTGGCAGCCCGGTCGAGATCTTGCTGCGCTAGCGCACCTTCCGTAACCAGCGCTTCAGTCCGGCGGAATTCGGTTTCCTGCAATCGCACATCAGATTCCGCTCGCTCGCGTTGAGCCACCGCCGCCCGCAATCGGGCCGTCGCGGTATTAACCGACGCCTGAGCCTCTTCTACATCGGCGATCGCCCCAGTCAACCCGGCTTGGCTGCGATCGGCGCGTAGTTGTGCGATGGGTGTTCCGGCCTGGACTGGGTCGCCTTCGGCCACAAACACCTGCACGACTCGGCCACTGATCTCGGGCCGCAGCGACACTTTTTCTTGAGCTTCTAGCGCGCCTACAAATTCTGATGACGCTTGCACGGTGCCCGACTCTAGCTGCTGCAGCTCCACCGGAAAGCCCGGTGGGCCACCCATCATGCCATCGGGTGGCCCACCGCTGCACGCGCCAACCAGCAGCGCCGTTGCCAGCGCCGTCCCCACAAATTGCCCTGAACGACCGACGGTAACCCTTTTCATCGAGGCCTTACAAGAAAACAACAGAACAGACTCAATTCATCGCCATGCTCTAGAACTAACGCACCCCAGGCATCGCGTAACGGTTTGCGTAACGATTATGGAACAGGCTCAACATCTATGGTTGATACGGATGAGATGGATATAAGAACTAGCCCTAATAACCTAAGATCTAGCACCAAAATCATTCAAAGACTTTTTACAGATGGATGAGAGATAGACTCCCTATAGATGAAAGATGGCTGTGGGCATGTAGGGCGATCGCCCAAACCCAACCTAACCAAACGCTTGTTAGACAGCAGATTGAATGCAAGTGCTCGATCCAGTTCTGCAATGCAGACTAGAACGATGGAACGCACTATGAATAAATCATGAATAAAACAGAGAGCGGTAGTCTAAACTACCGAAACGAAGTTTGATCGCCCTACATGTAACGCTCTAGAATTTAAGCAGAGAAAATAGGCGAGTAATATCAACTGACGAACTTGATCAACGTGATGCACAAGCCTCATACAAAGCACGATAGATGGCCCGCATGAAGCTCTCTAAACGCAGCTTTAATAATTAAAACCAGACAAACCGACGTTTAACCCTCTTTAAACGCTATAGGCACTCACAGCACACACACTGAATTTCATGTCTGGAATACAACAGGGCTGAAATATTGCACACTGCACAATGGATAGGACTCCAAGCAAACCGCAGAGAGCTTGTTCGCCTCTCATCAGCAGGGCGATAAAACGGATTGAATGCAGTGATAGTACAAAGATTGCAAACAATTCACATCACCCGATTGGACGAATAACCTGAGCATGAGGTTGCGTGCACGGAGCGGCAGCTTGGAGCAGCAGTATGCACTAGACACATGCTTAACGCAGACTACACCCACATTCAAGCATTCTAATAGGGCACGACTCGACCTGAATATCCGCCACGGAATCGGTGGCCAACGCAGCATGAATTTCATTCATGGGCATGATTGATAGCGTGTTTTGATTGTCTGATTGAGTATTTCTACACTCAAGGTGTCCACTTGAGAGAAGAGTACCGACATGCTTTGGTTTTCATCTCGATTAACGGATCGGATCGAGGAACTGGCAGCGGCATCGTTCACAATGCGGTTCTTGCGGAATTTTTGGCAATTTAGCCAATGCTATGGCACCTACCAATCGCTGCCCCCATCTAAACGACGCGCCTGGGTGCAGAGATATGAACGCGATCGGAGTGATCATAAGCCGTGTTTGTAGGGCGATCGCCCTCCAGCATAAAGCGCCACTACAGCCATATGACGCGACTTCGAGATCTCGCAACATGCTGCAATGGCGCTTATGAATGAGCTGCTAGAGGATGCTAACAGGCCATAAATTATCAGATTGACAAAGAACTTACAGAGAATTGGCAACAAACAGATTTGATAGAGCTAACGTTTGCCAAGTCATGGATAAACCCCGTTGGCAGAACAGAGAACTCTCTTAATTGCGAACGGATTCTGTCGCAGATTCTGTAGTCAGCATTTGCTCATAGGTTAACATCTGACCAGAGGTCAGGCGCTGCCAGTAGTCTTTCAAGTCGGCGGCCACCTCGTTAGAGAGGAGGTAGCATCCGAGCAAGTTGGGAAAGGCCATCCCCAGCAGCAGTAAATCACTAAAGTCGATAATCAGCGGCAAACTGGCTAGAGTGCCTAAAAACGTGCAGGCCACGTAAATTATCTTAAACAGGAGGGTGCTGCGCTCACCAAACAGATATGCCCACGCCTGGATGCCATAGTAGCTCCAAGAAATGATGGTGGAAAACGCAAATAGGCATACGGCAATGCTCAACACGACAGGAAACCAGCCGATGACGCTTTCAAAGGCGCTGGCCGTCATTTGCACGCCGCTGAGGTCAGGGTTTTGATAGGCCCCAGTTAACACAATGGCGATCGCCGTCATATTGCAAATGACGATCGTGTCAATGAATGGCTCCAGCAAGGCCACAATGCCTTCACGGATGGGCTCATCGGTGCGTGCGGCTGAGTGGGCGATCGCCGCCGACCCAACCCCTGCCTCATTAGAGAACGAGCTGCGGCGAATCCCTTGCACCATAACGCCAACGATTCCGCCGCCGACTGCAGTAGGCGAGAACGCCTCGCTGATAATCGTCCCAATGGCCGCCGGAACCTGTCCCGCATTCACCACCAGCACAAACAGGCAGGCCAGCACATAAATCAACGCCATGGCTGGCACTAGCTTTTCAGCCACGGCGCCAATGCGTCGGATGCCACCAATAATCACAAATGCCGACAACGCCGCCAAAATTAAACCAAATAGCCAAGCCGGAAAGCCCGGAACAATTCCAGAAATTGCCGCATACGCTTGATTGGATTGAAACATGTTGGCGCCCCCGAGGCTGCCGCCGAGGCAGAGAATGCAGAACAGCACAGCCAGTCCCTGCCCCAGCGGACGCTTCCCCTGCTGACTCAGCCCTCCCGTGAGGTAATACATCGGGCCACCCAATACGGTGCCATCTTCCATCACACGACGATACTTGACCCCCAGCGTGCATTCCACAAACTTGCTCACCATGCCGCAGAAGCCTGCCATCGTCAGCCAGAACATCGCACCAGGGCCACCCAGCTGAATCGCGACCGCTACCCCAGCGATATTTCCCAGACCCACCGTGCCAGATACTGCCGTCGCTAGGGCCTGAAAGTGCGACACCTCGCCTTCATCGTGAGGGTTATCGTAGCGGCCCCGCACCACGTCGATGGCGTGTTTGAAGGCGCGCAGGTTGATAAACTCCATGCGAATGGTGAAAAAGATCGCAGCCACAAACAGCCACAGCACAATAAACGGAAACCCGTTCTCACCGCCAATGTTAAAGAATAGGATCGTCGCTAGCAGATCCACGATGGGCGATATCAAAGAATCCACAAAGCCAATAGACGCCTCTTCATCTTGAGCCAAGGCCGGAGGAACGGCGATCGCCCCCAGTATCAATAAAGTGATCGCCAGCGTACCCAGGGATTGCAGCCGTTTAGGTGGTGCAGCCTTCAACCCAGAAGAGTCTGGAGGCGAGAGATGGTGGTGCATAGTAGATTGCTTCATAAATGCTGAGTGAATGGTTCTATGATTTGGGCATAATTACTTCGCCGGAGATTAAGTTGGCATTGCTCAATCCTGACCTGCATTTGAGTCCGAATGCCGCTATCAGCACCTGCACTCAAATTCATATCGTTCATCAGCAATCCTGTAATGCTTGAAGCGCTTCCTGCGCTTCAACACCTCAGCGTGGCGCAAAGACCTGATTCTACACGTGAGACAACCCAAAGCATTAGTCAGCGCTACTTTAAGGGATGCACAACCTATTAAAAATAAGACTTGAAGCTTTACTGAACGGTACGCAACACGCGCAGTTCACTCAAGCTTAAGCCTGTTCGCCTAGGTTCTTAGCATCACATCAACTCAAGCGATAAAGGCGATGAAATCAACGTCTCTGAATCAATTCAGAGAGGCCGATACTAGCGGACAGCGCAGTGGGTAAACCCCACGCAGAACTGTCCGACCTCTTCTTCAGGAAGCTGCATAGAGTGCATCAGGCTTGTCAGTAATTGTCCCTATTGAATCAGGTCTCCTCACCCCATTTTGTTAATTGAGACACTACGGCTGGGCGATCGCACCGTCTAGCGGCAACTCCTCTCACTTCAGCCGTCTTGTATTTTGTAAACACGGCAATCTTTACAATCCCAGCAGCAAATGCCCTATGGGATAGAGGGCAGCGAATGCCCTATGGGATAGAGGTTCAACACGAGCGTCATGCAGGCAGACCCAGAGTTGCAGCCCCCTGTCAGCGGCAAAACTACGCATCTTTGAACCAATCTTTGCAGAATTTCCCCTGAGATTCACTGTGGCTTCACAGCTTACGAGTAGAGACGCTGTTAACTTCTTAGTAACTTCCAAAAGAAAAACAGATCGCTTGATTGACGCTCGAAAACTCTAAACCGACGAGGGAGGCAACTGCATGAAGGCCGTGATTCTTGCTGGAGGATTGGGAACGCGCTTAAGCGAAGAAACGAGCATCAAGCCTAAACCCATGGTCGAAATTGGGGGGCAGCCGATTCTATGGCACATCATGAAGACCTACTCGGCCCATGGCATCAATGACTTCGTCATCTGCTGCGGTTATAAGGGATACGTCATTAAAGAGTATTTTGCCAATTACTTCCTGCGCATGTCCAACGTCACGTTCGATATGCGCTTTAACCAAATGAACGTCCATTCTGGTGGCGCAGAACCTTGGCGCGTCACTCTTGTAGACACGGGTGAGAATACCCTCACAGGCGGTCGCCTAAAGCGCGTTCGCGAACATGTTGGCAATGAAACCTTCTGCTTTACCTACGGGGATGGCGTCAGCAACGTCAATATCACCGAACTGGTTGAATTCCACAAGGCTCAGGGCACCCAGGCCACGCTCACAGCCGTGCAGCCTCCCGGACGATTTGGTGCCATCTTGCTAGAAGAGGGGCAAAATCAAATTACGAGTTTTCAGGAAAAGCCTGAAGGAGACGGAGCTTGGATTAACGGCGGCTACTTTGTGCTAGAACCCGGTGTGATTGACTACATCGAAGACGACACAACGACCTGGGAGCAAGAGCCCTTGCAAAAGCTGGCGCATTTAGAGCAGCTCTCTGCCTATAAGCACAGCGGCTTTTGGCAGCCCATGGATACGCTGCGCGACAAAAACACCTTAGAAAAGCTGTGGAAGTCGGGCACTGCGCCTTGGAAGGTTTGGTAGGGTTTGGCACAGGCTGAATCGAGAGCCTGCTACAGATGCCATGCATGCCATTGAGTCGGGTAGACCTGTGCGGGGGGGTGCCCGACTCCCCTTGCTGTGCAATTTTCTGAGCTACACCGATGGGGGCACGCTATGACGTCTGGAGTCACGCTCTCGCAGCCTGTTTCAAGACCTACTCCAATTCCTCACACATCTCCTCAATATTTCAGGCTATTTATTGCAGACTCGTTATACCGAACCGTCATGCTATTCACCGAAACCAAGCTGAAGGGCGCGTTTATCGTTGATGTAGAGGTGAAAGCCGACCATCGCGGTGGCTTTGCCCGAGCATTTTGCGCCAATGAATTTGAAACGCATGGGCTAAAACCGCTGGTGGCCCAATGCAATTTATCGTTTAACCACAAAGCGGGCACCTTAAGGGGCATGCACTATCAGGTGCCGCCTGCATCTGAGACTAAGTTTATTCGCTGCATTAAGGGTGCAATCTACGACGTGATTGTAGATATGCGCCCTAACTCACCGACTTATTTGCAGCATGTAACGGTAGAGCTCTCGGCTGAGAACCGGCGATCGCTCTACATCCCCGAACTGTTTGCTCATGGCTATCAAGCTTTGACGGATGGCGCAGAGGTGATTTATCAGGTGGGGGAATTTTACACGCCTGGCTGTGAGCGGGGCTTCCGCTATGATGACCCAGCGTTTGGCATTGAGTGGGCCTTGCCCGTGACCGAGATTTCTGACAAAGACCAGGCTTGGGCCCCGTTTGAACTAACCGTAGGAGTATAGCGATGTTAATTGTAGATACTGCATTGCAGGCGCGTGCCGAGGCGGGCAATCCCGTGCGATTTGGCATGTTTGGGGCCGGGTTTATGGGCAAGGGGTTGGCAAACCAGGTCGTGAACTACATGCCAGGGATGCGCCTAGTGGCCATCTGCAACCGCACCCTCGAAGCCGCGATTGAAACCTATACCGTCTGTGGCGTGTCGCGGGATGACATTGTGACCGTGGCTTCGGTAGGGGAATTGGAAGATGCGATCGCCCAGAACAAGTATGCCGTGACGGCTGACCCCTTAGTGCTGTGCCAGAGCGAGAGCATTGAAGCGCTCGTAGAAGCCACTGGGCATGTAGAATACGGCGCAAAAGTCACCCTGATGGCTATTGAGAATAAGAAGCACATCGTGCTGATGAACGCCGAACTCGACGGCACGGTTGGCCCCATCCTCAAAGAATATGCGGATCGCGCTGGCGTTATCATTACCGGCTGCGATGGCGACCAGCCTGGAGTAGAAATCAACCTTTATCGCTTTGTCAAGAGCATTGGGCTGAAGCCGCTGCTCTGTGGCAATATTAAGGGCTTGCAAGATCGCTACCGCAACCCCACCACCCAAGCCAGCTTTGCCAAGCAGTGGGGGCAAACGCCTCATATGGTGACTAGCTTTGCCGATGGCACCAAAATTTCGTTTGAGCAGGCGATTGTGGCCAACGCCACTGGGATGAAGGTAGCTCAGCGCGGCATGATTGGGCTGGAATATCGCGGTCATGTGGACGACATGGTGGGCATGTATGACATTGACCAGATGCGATCGCTCGGCGGCATTGTGGAATACGTCGTCGGGGGGCAGCCCAGCCCTGGCGTCTACGTATTTGCTGAGGCCCAAGACGACCTGCAAAAGCACTATCTCAAGTACGGCAAACTAGGCGACGGCCCTATTTACAGCTTCTACGTCCCCTATCACCTCACTATTTATGAAGTGCCTCTCTCCGTTGCGCGGGCGGTGCTGTTCAACGACGTCGTGATTGCGCCCCTCGGAGCCCCCGTAGTGGATGTGGCGACCACTGCAAAAATTGACCTGAAGGCCGGTGAAACCCTCGACGGTTTGGGCTGGTACATGACCTACGGCCAGTGCGAAAACTACGACACGGTGCGCACCGAGAACCTGTTGCCCATGGGATTGGCCGAAGGCTGTCGCTTAAAGCGCGATGTGCCCAAAGACCAAGTGCTCACCTATGACGATGTTGAGCTCCCCACTGATACCCTCTCCCACAAGCTGCGGGCCGAGCAAGATGCCCGCTTCCCAGTGCGGATGCCGGTCGGCGTGTAGTGACGTAACTCTCTAGAAAGGCGCTCACTGAGCGCCTTTCTAGAAGCGACCCAGATTTTCCACGACCAGATTTTCCACGATTGGTATTCCCCGAACTCTAGCCAAATCAAAAACCCATTATGAAAACAGCGCAAGACGTCATTGAAGCAGATTTGCAATATATCTGCGGCAACCTCAAATCCGAATTTAGCCAAATGGCAGGCAAAAACCTGCTGATTGTGGGCGGAGCCGGATTTTTAGGGTACTACCTGGTTCAGGCAGTGCTGTATTGGAACAAAACCGCTGGGACTCAGCCCATCCACCTGACCGTCTACGACAACTACATCCGGGGCGTGCCCGAGTGGTTGACCGACCTCAAGAGCGACCCCAATTTGGTGCTGCAAAGGCATGACATTACCCATCCCCTGCCTGAGGATATTGCAGACTTTCAGTACATTATCCATGCGGCGTCTATCGCCTCGCCCATCTTCTACCGCAAGTACCCCATCGAGACGATGGATGCGAATGTGAACGGGCTGCGATCGCTCCTAGAGTATTGCAAACAGCAGAAAGACGCAGGCAAGCCCGTCGAAGGCTTTCTGTTCTACTCCACCAGCGAAATCTACGGCGACCCCACGCCTGAGAGCATTCCCACCCCCGAGACCTATCGTGGTAACGTCTCCTGCACAGGCCCCCGAGCTTGCTACGACGAGTCGAAGCGCTATGGCGAAACCCTCTGCGTTAACTTTGCTGAGCAGTATGAGCTGCCCATTAAAATTGCGCGGCCCTTCAACAACTTTGGCCCAGGGCTAAAGATCACCGATCGCCGCGTGCTGCCCGACTTTGCTCGGGATGTGCTTGCTGGGCGCGACATTGTCATGCTGTCCGATGGCTCACCCACCCGAACCTTTTGCTACATCGCCGATGCCATCGTGGGTTACTACAAGATTCTTGTGGTGGGTCATCGGGGCGAAGCCTACAACATCGGCATCGAAACTCCCGAGATTTCCATGGCAACGCTGGCCGAAAAGGTGGTGGAGCTGTCTAAAGAACTGTTTGACTACCAGGGCAGAGTGGTGCGTCAGCAAAGTGACGACAAAGCCTACTTGGTGGATAACCCTAACCGCCGCTGCCCCATCATCACCAAAGCCCGCAATGACTTGGGCTACGACCCCTGCATTTCGGTAGACGAAGGGCTGCGACGCACCATGATTTGGTACCAAGGCAATCAAGTAGCGGAGGATGCATAGATGAGAGTTTCGGTTGTTGGAACAGGGTATGTGGGTCTGGTGTCTGGCGTGTGCTTGGCCGCAAAAGGGCACCAAGTCACCTGTGTAGATGTAGACCAGACGAAGGTCGACAAGATCAATAAGGGCATTCCTCCCATTTATGAAGCGGGGCTGGAGGAACTGCTGCAACAGCACATCGGCACCAATATCACCGCCACCACTGACCTGCGCAAAGCGGTGATGAATTCTGAGCTGTCGCTGATTGCAGTAGGCACCCCCTTTGACGGTCAAGAGATTGATCTGAAATACATCAAGCTCGTCTCTGAGCAAATCGGCACGGTGCTGAAGGATAAGGACAGCTACCACGTTGTGATTGTGAAAAGTACGGTAGTGCCTGGAACCACCGATGGCGTCGTATTGCCGATTCTGAAGCAGGCATCGGGTAAAACGGCAGGCGCAGATTTTGGTGTGGGCATGAACCCTGAGTTCTTGAAGGAAGGAGAAGCGATTCCCGACTTTATGTATCCCGATCGCATTGTGCTGGGCGGCATCGACGATCGCAGCATCGACACCTTGGGCGAACTTTATGCCATGTTTGAAGGGGTAGATAAAATCCGCACCAATACCAAAACGGCGGAGATGATCAAATACACCGCCAACTCGCTTTTGGCAACGCTGATCTCCTTCTCAAACGAAATCGGCAACCTGTGTGCCACCGTAGGCGTGGATGTCGTGGAAGCGATGCATGGTGTTCATATGGATAAGCGGTTTACGCCGATTCTGGAAACTGGCGATCGCATCATTCCCTCCTTCACCACCTATCTAGCGGCGGGCTGCGGGTTTGGCGGTAGCTGCTTCCCTAAGGATGTGAAGGCACTGATTGCCTATGGCAACCAGATGGGAAACCCAATGTCATTACTGGAGTCGGTAATTGAGGTGAATGCCCAGCAGCCCGACAAGATGATCGAGATGCTGAAGCGGCACTTTCCAACGTTGGACGGTTTGAAGGTGGCGGTCTTGGGCATGGCCTTTAAGCCCGGCACTGACGATATCCGTGAGTCTCCGGCCCTGCCGGTCACTAAGCTGCTGCTAGAAGAAAAAGCCGTCGTGACGTCCTACGACCCGATCGCGCGTCATGAGGCCGAGAAGGTCTTTGGCAACTTGGTGGATTTTCGCGATGACCTGAGCGAGGCGATCGCCCAAGCGGATGCCATTTTGATCATGACCCGCTGGCAGCAGTTCCAGGAGATTCCGGCACTGCTGCAAGGGCGCGATCCCCAGCCTCTGGTGATCGACGGTCGCCGCATGTTGGATAAAACCAGCGTTGCTAAGTATGAGGGCATTGGTCTGAAGTCCTAGCGGTGGTGCAGTGGGGCGATCGCCCCACTGCTATCACGTCCTAACAAACCCTGAGCTGGGAATAAGCTCAGACCCTTTATGTCCCGTGCGCGGTGCGCACGGGACATAAAGGGTTTTGGGGCACTGCGCGTCGTGCAGTGCCCCAAAACCCTCGTTGATGTTGATACCCCTCTTCTATCACTCTAAGCAGATGAAAAGATCAATTGTAAGTTCAACCGACGTACCAGTGGGCAGATGAACCCATTCATTTTGTGCGTCAACTGCTCACATCCAGTTTGCAATGAAGCGAT
>JAESGQ010000094.1_pt1 | contig 76326 bp, 78 predicted proteins | sample 9266251 | NCBI WGS metagenome assembly JAESGQ01 (sample SAMN17056778, study PRJNA650883) | algae metagenome | isolation source: Kaiparowitsia implicata GSE-PSE-MK54-09C and co-occurring heterotrophs from... | place: USA: Kaiparowits Plateau, Grand Staircase Escalante National Monument, UT ... | reverse complement strand
CCAGCTTCTCACGCTCTTCCGGCGACTGCAGACGCTCGATGGCCGGAGCCGGCGTATCGTTCTGCAGGTATGGCTGCACCTTCTCGTACTGCTTGTAGAAGATGCTCATATCAACAGCCAGGTCACGGATGACCGGCAGGCCAGGCAGCGGGCGAATCACCAGCTTGCCGCCTTTCAGGCCGGCAGCCGAGATCGGCGTGATGCAGGCCAGGCCATTCTTGCCGTTGATGTTCATGCCGTCGGAACCGCACACGCCTTCACGGCAGGAGCGACGATAGGAGAAACCCTCGTCCTGTTCCTTGATCAGCGCCAGTACGTCAAGAACCATGATGTCCTTGCCGCCGGTGTCGACCTGGAAATCCTGCATAAACGGCGCAGCATCTTTTTCCGGGTTGTAACGATAAACGCTTACTTGCAACAGATTGGCTTGCGACATATCAGGCACCCTTAATAAGTCCGGACCTTGGGTTCAAACGCTGGAACTGTCTTCGGCGAGAAGTTGACCGAACGCTTGCTCACGCGCTTTTCACCTGGGATATACAGGGAGTGGCACAGCCAGTTTTCGTCGTCACGTTCTTCGAAGTCTTCACGAGCGTGAGCACCACGGGATTCTTTACGAACCTCGGCAGCGATCGCGGTGGCTTCAGCCACTTCGAGAAGGTTTTGCAGTTCCAATGCTTCGATACGCGCAGTGTTGAATGCCTGGCTCTTGTCCGCGATCTTGACAGTCGCGATCCGCTCACGCAGGTCGGCCAGTTGGGCAATGCCCTTCTGCATGTACTCACCGGTGCGGAACACACCGAAGTAGTTCTGCATGCAGTTTTGCAGCTCTTTACGCAGCGGCGCGACATCTTCGCCGGTGGTGCGTTCGTTGACACCCGCCAGACGCTTGAGCGACAGCTCGATATCGGTTTCGCTGGCACCACGGACTTCCACGCCTTCTTTCAGCGCTTTTTCCAGGTGAATACCGGCAGCACGACCGAACACCACCAAGTCGAGCAACGAGTTGCCGCCCAGACGGTTGGCGCCGTGTACCGATACACAGGCCACTTCGCCTACAGCGAACAGGCCTTCGATGATCTTGTCGTTGCCGTTGGCATCCTGAGTGATGGCCTGGCCATGAATGTTGGTCGGCACGCCGCCCATCATGTAGTGGCAGGTCGGAATCACTGGAACCGGAGCAACCACCGGGTCAACGTGGGCGAAGGTCTTCGACAGCTCGCAGATGCCTGGCAGACGGCTGTGCAGCACGTCTTCGCCGAGGTGATCGAGCTTGAGCAGTACGTGGTCCTTGTCCGGGCCACAGCCGTTGCCGGCGAGTACTTCTTTAACCATCGAGCGCGCTACTACGTCACGACCGGCCAAGTCTTTGGCGTTCGGCGCATAACGCTCCATGAAACGCTCGCCATGGGCGTTGATCAGGTAACCACCTTCACCACGGCAACCTTCAGTAACCAGTACACCAGCGCCGGCAATACCGGTCGGGTGGAACTGCCACATTTCGATGTCCTGCACCGGCACGCCAGCACGCAGGGCCATGCCCACGCCGTCACCGGTATTGATCAGAGCGTTGGTGGTGGAAGCGTAGATACGACCGGCACCGCCAGTGGCCAGAACCACGGCCTTGGAACGGATATAAACGGTTTCGCCGGTTTCGATGCAGATGGCGATGGTGCCAACTACGGCGCCGTCCTGGTTCTTCACCAGATCGACCGCGTACCACTCGTTAAGGAACGAGGTGCCAGCCTTGAGGTTGGCCTGGTACAGGGTGTGCAGCAGGGCGTGACCGGTACGGTCAGCAGCAGCGCAGGTACGCGCAGCCTGAGTCGGGTTGTTCGGGCCTTTGGACTGACCACCGAACGGACGCTGATAGATGCGACCCTGCTCGGTACGGGAGAACGGCAGACCCATGTGTTCCAGTTCAAATACGGCTTCCGGACCCACGGAACACATATATTCGATAGCGTCCTGGTCACCGATATAGTCGGAGCCCTTGACGGTGTCGTACATGTGCCAGCGCCAATCGTCGTTCGGATCGGCAGAAGCGATGGCGCAGGTGATGCCACCTTGAGCAGAAACAGTGTGCGAGCGGGTCGGGAAGACCTTGGTCACTACTGCGGTTTTATGACCACCCTGAGCCAACTGCAGTGCAGCGCGCATACCCGCGCCGCCACCACCAACAATGATGGCGTCATAAGAAAGAGTGCGAATGCTTGTCATGGATCAGTTACCCCAAAAAATCTGCACGCCCCAGACGAAGAACGCGAACATGGCAACGCCACACGCAGCCTGGAACAGAAAACGCACGGCAGTCGCCCACTTACCCAGCGCCATTGGCGTCAGGTAGTCGGTGGAAATTGTCCACATGCCAACCCAGGCGTGAACGCTGAGCGCCACCAGAGTCAACAGGCTGAAGATACGCATTGCGTTATTGGAGAACAGCGCCTGCCATTCGGCATAACCCAGACCCGGGTTACACAGGATAAAGCCAAGCAGAAACAGCACATAAGCCGCGAGGACGACAGCAGATACACGCTGCGCCATCCAGTCATAAAGACCCGAACGCGAGAAATTCGTGACGTTGGTTACCATATCCACACCCCCAGCAGCACGATCACGATCGTCGACACGACGAGAACGATTTTCGAACCCAGCTTGCCGCCTTCCAGCGTCTCACCGATGCCCATGTCCATGATCAAGTGGCGTACACCGGCCACCAGGTGGTACAGCAGAGCGGACAACAGACCCCAAATCACAAATTTGGCCAGCGGGCTGGTCAAACATTCCTGCACCTGGGCAAAGCCCTCTGCGGACGACAGCGACTTGTCGAGGCCATACAGCAGAATGGCGATACCGACAAAGAGGATGACACCGGAGATACGGTGAAGAATGGACGTGTAAGCAGTGATTGGGAGTTTGATAGTCCTAAGGTCTAGGTTTACAGGTCTTTGGCTATTCACGGCTTTTTTATCACACTGAGAGCCCCTAACTATCAGGGCAAAGTTGTCGGGAAGTGCACTGGTCAGGTACCCATCACCCAAGGAGTGACAACTACCAAAAGACAGGCTAAAGCCCTTGGTAGCTGGGCGCAGAGTATAGACAGTTAGGTTACTAATGACAACGCAAAGGCCCCTACCTAAAAGCGCATTGCACACCTCTAATAAATGGCGTAAAGAGCCGCTTTAAAAGCCCGAAAACAACCCGCAAACCCTTCTGCCGCCTGGGTTTTCGCAAATTGACATTCGAATTTATCTCACTATAGTGGTGCGGGCCCTGCGTGGGGGGCAGTCAGATGATTTCAAGCATAACTAGGAGGCCAAACATGGCTGACAAAAAAGCGCAGTTGATCATCGAGGGCGCAGCCCCCGTCGAGCTGCCCATTTTAACCGGCACCGTTGGTCCCGATGTAATTGACGTGCGGGGCTTAACCGCCACGGGCCGTTTCACATTTGATCCTGGCTTTATGTCCACCGCCTCGTGCGAGTCGAAGATCACCTATATCGACGGTGACCAGGGCATCCTGCTGCATCGCGGCTACCCCATCGAACAGCTGGCAGAGCAATCCGATTACCTGGAAACCTGCTACCTCCTGCTCAACGGCGAACTGCCGAACGCAGAAGAGAAAGCCAAGTTCGTCAGCACCATCAAGAACCACACCATGGTTCACGAGCAACTGAAGACTTTCTTCAACGGCTTCCGCCGTGACGCTCACCCGATGGCCATCATGTGCGGTGTAGTCGGTGCCCTCTCGGCCTTCTACCACGACTCCCTGGACATCAATAACCCGCATCACCGCGAAGTTTCGGCCATGCGCCTGATCGCCAAGATGCCAACCATCGCCGCCATGACCTACAAGTACTCCATGGGTCAGCCGATGATGTATCCGCGTAACGACCTGAACTACGCGGAAAACTTCCTGCACATGATGTTCAACACCCCGTGCGAGATCAAACCGATCAGCCCGGTGCTGGCCAAGGCCATGGATAAGATCTTTATCCTGCACGCCGACCATGAGCAGAATGCCTCTACCTCTACCGTACGTCTGGCTGGCTCCTCGGGTGCCAACCCATTCGCCTGTATCGCAGCTGGTATCGCCGCCCTCTGGGGCCCGGCGCACGGCGGTGCCAACGAGGCCGTACTGAGCATGCTGGACGAGATTGGCGATGTTTCGAACATCGACAAGTTTATCGCCAAGGCCAAGGACAAGAACGATCCGTTCAAACTCATGGGCTTCGGTCATCGCGTTTACAAAAACCGCGACCCGCGCGCCACCGTGATGAAGCAGACCTGCGACGAAGTACTGAAAGAGCTGGGCATCACCAACGATCCGCAGCTGCAGCTCGCGATGCGTCTGGAAGAAATCGCCCTGACCGACCCGTACTTCAAAGAGCGCAACCTGTACCCGAACGTCGACTTCTACTCGGGCATCATCCTCAAGGCTATCGGTATTCCAACCAGCATGTTCACCGTGATCTTCGCCCTGGCGCGGACCGTCGGCTGGATCTCGCACTGGAAAGAAATGCTCTCCAGCCCGTACAAGATTGGCCGTCCGCGCCAGCTGTACACCGGCTACCCGCAGCGCGACCTGAAGAAGTAATTCAGTTCTCGCCGCACAAAAAGGCTGCCCTCGGGCAGCCTTTTTTATTGCGTTGAATAAGCCAGCTTTACGGCTGTTCAGCCAACTGACGCAACCCCTGCAAGGTATTGAACGGCGCATCCACGACAAAACTATTGGCCAACCAGGCCGGCACACTGCCGCCCGGTTCGGAATGCACCTGGTAGATCACCTCGATTTCGCCCTCGCGTGGCGTAAGGCTCCAGAAACCCTCAACCTTGCTCACCCGCACAAAGCCTTGCTGCAGCGGCAAATAGTCGGCAACCCCATGCAAAGTTCGAGTTACCCGACCATCGGCATCGCGCGTGGTAGTCACCTGCAGGATCGAATCACGCGGTTGCACCGGCCAGGGCGTATGGAAACGGCTGTAGGCCCAGCTTAGATCGCCCTCATGCTTGAGCAGCTTCTGTTCGCTGCAGGCATGAATCCAGGCGCAGGCCGCACTGACATCATCCTGCAAGGCCAATAATCGCGGCATATCCGCCCGTATACGGGTGATGCCACGAAACGCCTGAAAGCTTGAGCCCGGAATCTGCTGCAAATAGACCTGAATTCCCGCTTCATCCTTGACCAGACGCCATTGCGCCGCCTGCGCCCCGCCCACCGCCAGCAACGCGGCAACTCCCAAGAGCAGCACTGTAAACCGCACCATCATGCCTCTCCGGCAGCCGATAACTTTGCGCCACAGTATCAGACTGCAATCGCCGTGCTCTGCTCCAGCCAGCCAATCAACTGCAGGGCCTCTGCGGTATTGCTGCCGCACACGTACTCGGCGGCATGAAACGCCGAACACACCGCCGGCCGCTCAGGCTGGCCGAAGATCAGGCAGTAGTTATTTGCATCCAGCTGCACGCAGCGCACACCCGCCGGCTTGCCATCGGGCATACCTGGGATGGGGGAACTGATCGAAGGGGCAATGCAGCAGGCGCCGCAGCCGGCACGGCAATTCATCAGAGGGAAACCTCAAACACAGCAGGGTACGAGTATGGGCGACGATCTTACTTGGCCAAGCCTAAATTTAGCAGCCCAGATAGCGCAGATTCAGGCGAGCGGTAGGCGCAGGCGAAACTGCGTGCCCTGCCCCGGCGCGCTGCGCACCTGCAGTTCAGCCCCAAGAATATCTACGGCTAGCTGATGGGTGATATGCAGGCCAAGCCCGGTGCCGCCGCGCCCGCGCCGCGTGGTGAAGAACGGGTCGAAGATCTTCCCCAGCACCTCCTCGCTCATGCCGTCGCCGTTATCACTGACCTCAATTACGCACTCGCGACGCATCTCGTCATGGTCAACCCGCACCGTCACCACGCCGTTCATGCCGGAGTCGAAGGCATGGATAAGCGCATTATCGATAAGGTTCTGCAGAATCTGCCCCAAAGGCCCCGGATAGCTGTCGAGCTGCAGGCTTTGCGGCAACTCCAGCTGCACCCGATGGTTTGACTGCTTGAGCTTGGGGGTAAACAGCAACATGACTTCGCCCACCAGCTCGACCAGATCAAAGCTGCGCCGCTCGGTACTCGCGCGATCGCTGGCCAGTTGCCTGAAGGCCCGGGTCAGCTGCGCCATGCGCGCCAGGCTATTGAGAATGATCGCCAGGCCTTCATCATTGCGCTGCAGAAAGCGCTCCAGCACCGAGCGTTGCAACCCTTCATTGAGACTCTTCTGCACACTCTGATTGCCCTTATCCAGGGTTGAGGCCGCCATGCTGGCGGCGCCAATCGGCGTATTCAGCTCATGCGCCACACCGGCAACCAGAGTGCCCAGCGAGGACAGCTTTTCCGCCTGGATCAAGGCGCCGCGCGTGCGCTGCAGCTGCTCCACCGTGTCGCGCAGTTCAGTATTGCTCTGCTCCAACGCCTGACTGCTGACCTCCAACGCCTGGCGCACCTGATTACGCTCGAACTCCGCTAAACCCAGGCGCAATACCACCAGCAAGCCCAGAGAGAGCATCACGCAGACAAACAGCAGCACCTGCCAGAGCACCTGCACGCGCAGCCCCTGAACCTGCTCATGGGGCATATGCGAAACCAGCAGCCAGTGCTCGCCAGCCTCCGCGGTCTTGTCACCACGCTGATAAGGGTCGAACTGATTGAATGCCCAGAAACCGGCACTGTCGCTGAACACCCCATTGCGTGCGCTCTGCATACGCCGCCAGCTGCCGGGAAAGCGGCTGGCCAGCGTCGCCTCAGGTTTGCCTAGGGCAAAGCCCCAGGCATCCTGCTCATCGGCAGCGAGCATCCAGTAACCTTCATGGTCGACCAGCGTCAGGTTGTTGCCGTAACTGCTGGACACTTCGGCCAGACGCTGCAGCAGCACTTGCCCCAGGTAGTTGAGCATCAGGATGCCGCGTCGCTTGCCTTCGCTATCGAAGATCGGCTCTGCACCGCGCAGAGTCGGCTTGAGTGGTTGCTCGACAGCGCCGGAATCGGCATTCAGGTCAAAGCGCGACAGATAGAACGCACCCTGAGGCAGGTTCATGGTTTCCACGAAGTAGTAATGCTGTGCCTGGTTGTGCAATTGCGCCTGCTCTCGCGCCAGCGGCTCGCCATCGCGCCAATCGACCCGCACCTGCTCTGCACCACGCTCGTCCAGCCAACGAATCTGGTCATAAACCCTGCTGCTGCGGGCGAACTCGACAAACAGCTGACTCAGGGCGCGCCGATTATCTGCGCTGGGGTCTTGCAGCACCTCGGCCAACAGCGGCTGCTGAGTGAGAAACTGCAGATTGCCGCGCAAGGTTGCCAGGTGCCGATTGAGCACACCGACGCCCTCGTTCAAGCTGATCTGTTGATTACGCAGCAGCGGCTCAAGCCGCGCATCCAGCAGGCGTTCGTAGAGCAGTGCCATCAGCAGCAGAATCAACAGGGTCCACGGCACAAATAACAGCAACAGGTTGCGTCTGACCGGTTGCGACAACAGCTTGCTGCGCCAGGATTGCTGCATCAGGCCGTGCGCTCCGACCAGTCACTCAGCCAGTTGAGTAAATCGGCGCAAGCCATCGGCTTGGCAAACAGATAGCCCTGCGCCTGCCGACAGCCATGCCCAAGAATCCAGTCGGCCTGCTGCTGGGTCTCGACGCCCTCGGCAATTACCTGCATGCCGACCCGCGCAGCAATCTGGATCACCGCCTCGGCAATCATCTGCTGGTCGCTGACCTCACCGATTTCCAGGACGAAACTGCGGTCGATTTTCAACCGATCGGCCGGCAGCAAACGCAAGTAGCTGAGCGATGAGAAGCCGGTGCCGAAGTCGTCGATGGCCACCTCCACGCCCATAGCGCGCAGTGCGCGCAGCTTTTCACAGACGGTATCGAAGGTGCGCATGGCCACCGACTCGGTAATTTCCACCTCAATCTGCTCAGGCAACACCCCCGCCGCCTGCAGGTGCGAATTAAAGCGTTCGATAAAGTCATGCTGCAGCAGCTGCGGCGCGGAGACGTTAACGGCCACACGAATATGCGCATAACCGGCATCGGCCAGCTGTTTCGCCGCCTGCAGGGCCAAGCGCATCAGCAAATCGCCCAGCGGCAAGATGTAACCGGTGGCCTCGGCAAGGGGGATAAAACTCAGCGGCGGGACCATCTTGCCGTCCGCCTTGCGCCAGCGCGCCAGGGCTTCCACACCGGTAACGCGGCGGGTTTGCAGGTCGATCTGCGGCTGCAACTCGACGCTGATCTGCCCCGCCTCAACCGCATCGCGCAAAGCCAGCAGCATGCGGTACGACTCGGCATGCGCGCTCTGCAGGCGCGGGTCATATACGCCGTGCTGGTCATGGCCCAGGCGTTTGGCCTGTTTCAGGGTCAGCAGAGCATCCTGCAAGGCCACGCTGGCAGTGCCGGTAAAATCGGCCAAGTGCATGGTCACGCTGCTCAGGCTGTGCACCTGGCCCAGCTCATAAGGACGCTTATGCCGGCGAAACAGCGCCACCACCTCAGCGGCATTGACCTGCGTTTGCGGGCCGAGGATGGCAAACAGGTCATCTCGCACCCGCGCAATCAGCACGTCATGACTGAAGGCCTCGCGCAGCTTCTTCGCCACCAGGCCGAGAATAAAATCGCCATAACCGGTGCCAAAGGCGGTGTTGGCCCCGGAGAAGTTGTCGATATCGATCAGTACCAACACCCGCTGATCCTTGGCCTCGGACTTCAGCGTCATGTCCAGCATGCGAATCAGCGCATTGCGGTTGGGGATCTTCAGCAGGTCGTCTTGGTAGGCCATTTCCTCCAGGCGGCTGAACAGCGCGACGTTATATAGCCCGCGGCTGATACTGGCGCTGAACACCTTGAGCAGTTCCAGCTCGGTGTCATCCAGCGCCCGCGCGCTGTCGATATAGCAGGCGTAGTCCGAGCCGGCCTGAAAGCGCGGAAAGAACAATACCGTGCAATCGCTCAGGCTCAAGGTCTGCTGCGCCTGCAGGCATTGGCGCACCGCCGCCGCGACCTGCGGCTGCAACACGTCTAGGTTGGCGTCGATACTGTCGAAGAAGCGCCCGCTGGCGCTGACAATCCGCGCATTGGGCTCGGCAGCGGCGTCACCCTCATCGGCGCGCACGCAGACAATGCCCTCGGTCTGCAGGTTAAGCAGCGAGGTGATTTCCGACAGAATCTTGGCTGACAGCTCGCGGGTATTCTTCGAGCAGAACAGTGCATTGCTCGATTCGACGATCATCTGCAGGCCACGGCGGGCGCTGGCTACAGCCTTGAGCTGAGCATAACCGCGCACTGCGGCCGTGAGTACGGTGAGCAAGCGTTCGGCGCCGAGTTCACTCTTGGTCCAGTAATCGTTGATGTCGTAATCACGCATCACTTCATGGGCCGGCGCCATACCGGGCTCACCGGTCAGCATTACTACGCGGGTTTCACGGTTGCCGATCACCTCGCGCAGCGCCTTGATCAGGCGCAGGCCAGCGTCTTCGGTCTCCATCACCACATCAAGCAACACCAGGGCGATGTCATGGTGTTTGGCCAGCAGCATCGAGGCTTCACGGCAGCTGAACGCCTGAATCAGCTCAATGCGCCCGCCCAGCAGTTCCAGCTCACTCAGGGCAAAGGCGGTGGCGCGCTGAAAGTCGGCATCATCATCGACTGCCAGTACCCGCCATACAGGCTGGCGGGAGGTGCCGGGAAGGTCGTCGTCGCTGAATGCAAATTGATCATCCATGAAGAATGCCCACGTGCCTGGAAGAGTGAGAACAGCGCCGAATCCGAACTGGCTTTGAGCCCAGTATAGACGGCTGTTCTCAGCCGCCAGTTAGCGCTTGTTCAGGCGGGCAAACAGGCTGGAAGTGTCCCAACGGCCGCCGCCCATACCCTGCACATCGGCATAGAACTGATCGACCAACGCGGTTACCGGCAGCTGCGCACCATTGCTGCGGGCCTCGGCCAGCAGAATCGACAGATCCTTGCGCATCCAGTCCACGGCAAAACCGTGCTCAAACTCGCCGGCCAGCATGGTTTTGTGGCGATTTTCCAGCTGCCAGGACTGCGCAGCGCCTTTGCTGATCACTTCCATCGCACCATGGGCGTCGAGCCCGGCGCACTCGGCGAAATGCAGCGCCTCGGACAACCCCTGCACCAGGCCGGCAATGCAGATCTGGTTGACCATCTTGGTCAACTGGCCGCTGCCGGCTTCGCCCATCAAACGGGCCATGCGCGCATAAGCCTGAATGATCGGCTCGGCCTTGGCGTAGGTCGCTGCCTCACCGCCGACCATGATGGTCAACGCGCCGTTCTGCGCCCCAGCCTGACCGCCGGATACCGGCGCATCGAGAAAGCCCAGCTGGCGCGCAGCAGCCTGTTCGGCCAGCTCACGGGCGACCTGCGCCGAGGCTGTGGTGTGATCGACCAGCACCGCGCCGGGCTGCATACCCGCGAAAGCGCCCTGCTCGCCCAGCACCACGCCGCGCAGATCATCATCATTACCCACGCAGACCATCACAAACTCAGCACCCGCAGCCGCTTCACGCGGGGTTGGCGCGTGGCTGCCAGCATATTCGGCGGCCCACTGCGCAGCCTTGGCGGCGGTGCGGTTGTACACACACACCTGATGCCCGGCGCGCGCCAGATGCCCGGCCATCGGGTAACCCATTACGCCCAGCCCGATAAACGCCAGCTTTGCCATATCCACCTCTACCTTCATACGCCATCGACAGCGCACGTTTCTGCTTAACCCCATATCCCCGCTGCACGGCAGATACGAACCCGGCTGCAAGCATGCCCGCCACATGGGGCCAGCGCCAGTACAGCCATAGGGCAAAACTGTATGGATAGGCTCACCTAGCAGGCCGTTGAAAAATGTAGGCGAGGCAGGCAAGACAAGGCAAAAACGGCCGAGGAAGCGGAGTTTACGAGCTGTAAATGAGCATTCCGAGGCCGTTTTTAACGCAGTATTGCCAACGCAGGTAGTTTTTCAACGGCCTGCCAACAGGCTTTACCCAATGCCAATCCTGCTTCCATACTCGCGGCACGCTAAGGAGGGCTTATGCAGCATTGGCTGGTAATCGACCTGGAAGCCACCACCGAAGAAGGCGGTTGGCCGGTCACAGATATGGAAATCATCGAAATCGGCGCCAGCCTGGTCAACGCTGGCGGCCATGAAATGGAGTATTTCCAACGCTTTGTCAGGCCCACCCGGCGCCCGCACCTGACCCATTTCTGCCGTCAGCTCACGCAGATCAGCCAGGCCGATGTCGATGCCGCGGCGCCGCTGAGTGCGGTGTGGGCGCAATTCGAACGCTGGTTGCTGGCCCATCAAACGCAACTGGCAGGCTGGGCCAGCTGGGGTGACTATGACCGTCGCCAGTTCGAGCAGGAATGGCGCGCCCATGGCCTGGAGAGCTACCTGAGCCAGATCCCGCATATCAACCTGAAAAAACGCTTCGCCGAAGCCCGCCAACTGCCCAGCCCGATTGGCCTGAAGATGGCGTTGAGTCTGGCCGGCCTGCAGTTCCAGGGCCAGCAGCACCGCGCTCTGACCGATGCACGCAATACCGCTCGGCTGCTGCCGCTGGTTTTGCCTGTGCAAAGCAGATGACGAAGAAAAACCGCTTGGGCATACTGGCGGGCCTTTTTTATGGCCTGCCATCCCTGGCGGCCACCCTGCGGGCCGTCGCTACGCGACGTTAAAAATGGCTCCAGGCAATTTTTTAACCCCCTTTCGAGGAACTGCAGATGTTCAAGGTCAATGAATACTTCGACGGCACCGTCAAATCCATCGCCTTTGGCATGGTTGAAGGCCCGGCCACCATTGGCGTGATGGCTGCAGGTGAGTACGAATTCGGCACCAACCAACTGGAAATCATGCACGTGGTCGCTGGCGCCCTGACCGTCAAACTGCCAGGCAGCGAAAACTGGGAAACCTTCACCAGCGGCAGCAAGTTCACCGTACCGGCCAACAGCAAGTTTCAGCTCAAGGTCGCGGCTGATACCGCTTACCTGTGTGAATATCGCTAAGAACCTGTTTACGATCTGCTGCGCGTCGGCGATACGGCGTTAGAAATGGCCTCGGGCTGCTCATTTACAGCCAGTAAACTCCGCGCCCTCAGCCATTTCCGCCTTGTCTCGCTCTAGCTCGCGAGATCGAAAACAGCTTCTAAGTCATAGGCACCTGAAAGCCGGCCTCAATGGCCGGCTTTTTTATTAACGGATTAAACCTCAAGGAACAGCTATGCCGCGCTCGACGCAATTCTCCCTGCTGATCCTGCCGATCATATTGCTGCTGATCGCCATGACCTCGATCCAGAGCGGCGCGTCCCTGGCCAAGGGGCTATTTCCGGAAATTGGCGCCAGCGGCACCACGGCCCTGCGTTTGAGCCTTGGCGCGCTGATCCTGTGCATTCTGATGCGGCCCTGGCAGGCCAAGCTGACGCTGAAGTCCAGCCGTTCCCTACTGGCTTACGGGCTGTCGCTGGGCGGCATGAACCTGCTGTTCTACCTCTCGCTGAAAACCATTCCGCTGGGCATCGCCGTAGCCCTGGAATTCACCGGCCCGCTGGGCCTGGCCCTGCTGTCGTCACGCCGTCTGGTGGACTTCGTCTGGATCGCCCTGGCGGTTTTCGGCCTCTGGCTGCTGTTGCCCACCGGGCAAAGCGATGTACCACTGGACCCGGTCGGCATGGCCCTGGCCCTGGCCGCCGGCCTGTGCTGGGCGCTGTACATCGTCTTCGGGCAGAAGGCCGGGGCTGAGCACGGCAAGCAGACCGTGGCCCTCGGCACCATAGTCGCAGCACTGCTGGTGTTTCCGATTGGTCTGTGGCAAGCCGGTAGTGGCCTGTTTTCAATGGACTTGCTGCCCATCGCTTTGGCCGTGGCCGTGCTGTCCTCGGCCCTGCCCTATAGCCTGGAAATGGTCGCCCTGACCCGCTTGCCCGCACGCACCTTCAGCATCCTGATGAGCATGGAGCCGGCGATTGCCGCGCTTTCCGGCCTGCTATTCCTCAGCGAGCGCCTGACCCTCAGTCAATGGCTAGCGATCAGCGCGATCATCCTCGCCTCGGCTGGTGCGGCGGCGACCATCAGGCCGAAAGCCAAGCCGCTTTAAACTGCGGTTTCGGCCTCGTTGCTGAACTGCAGTTCAGCCAGGCGTGCATACAGCGGACTGTTGCTGACCAGCTCGCTGTGGGTGCCGATAGCCGCCAGCTTGCCGTGTTCGATCACTGCAATGCGGCCAGCGCTTTTTACCGTAGCCAGGCGGTGGGCGATAACCAGGGTGGTGCGCCCTTCCATCAGCGGCGGCAAGGCTTGCTGAATCAGATGCTCGCTCTCGGCATCCAGCGCGCTGGTGGCTTCATCGAGCAGCAGAATCGGCGCATCCACCAACAATGCCCGAGCAATCGCTAAACGCTGACGCTGCCCGCCGGAAAGCCCCAACCCGGCATCGCCTAGGTGAGTCTGGTAGCCATCCGGCAGCTTCATAATAAATTCGTGGGCATGCGCGGCTTTGGCCGCAGCTTCGACCTCGGCCAGGCTGGCCGTGGTTTTGCCGTAGCGGATATTGTCTTCCACCGAGCCGAAGAACAGCGCCGGGTTCTGCGACACCAGAGCAAAGCTGCTGCGCAGTTCGCGGGGATCGAGCTGCTGAATCGGCACGCCATCGATCAGAATGCGGCCCTGCTGCGGGTCGAAAAAGCGCAACAACAGATCAAACAACGTCGATTTACCTGCGCCAGACGGCCCGACCAGCGCCAGGGTTTCCCCCGCGGCGACCTGCAGATCGATGCCATCCACTGCAAAACTGCCGGGGCGCGACGGGTAGGCAAAACGCAGCCCTTGCAGTTCGATACGGCCCTGTACCGGCTGGGTCAGATGCAAAGCATCCGTAGCCGGCGGGGTGATTTCATTACGCGCCTGCAACAGCTCGGCGATGCGCTCGGCAGCACCGGCGGCGCGTTGCAGCTCACCGATCACCTCACTCAGGGTGCCAAAGGCCGAACCGACAATCAGGCTGTAGAAGACGAAGGCCGCCAGCTCACCGCCGGAAATCCGCCCGGCGATCACGTCCATACCGCCGACCCAGAGCATCACCCCCACCGCGCCGAGCACCAGCACAATCACCACAGTAATCAGCCAGGCGCGCTGGGCAATCCGCTGGCGCGCAGTGTCGAAGGCGGCCTCGGCAGACAGGCCAAAGCGGCGTTTGTCCTCAGCCTGGTGGTTGTAGGCCTGCACCGTCTTGATCTGCCCCAGCACCTCGCCGACATAGCTGCCGACATCCGCCACCCGGTCCTGACTCTGCCGCGACAGCGCGCGTACGCGGCGGCCGAATATCAGAATCGGCGCGACCACCAGCGGCAGCGCCATCAGCACGATGCCGCTGAGCTTGGCGTTGGTCACCACCAGCAGCACACTGCCGCCGACCAGCATGATCAGGTTGCGCAGCGCCATCGACAGCGACGAGCCGATCACCGATTGCAACAGCGTGGTATCAGCAGTCAGACGCGACTGAATCTCCGAACTGCGGTTGCTCTCATAAAAGCCGGGATGCAGTTCGATCAGGTGGTTGAACACCCGCTTGCGGATGTCGGCGACAAAACGCTCGCCAATCCACGACACCAGATAAAAACGGGTAAAGGTGCCGATGGCCAGTGCCAGCACCAGTACGAAAAACAGCCCAATCGATTGCTGCAACGCTGACGGCGACTGGGTCGCCAGGCCCTGGTCAACCAGCAGCTTGATGCCCTGGCCCATCGACAGGGTGATGGCCGCGGTAAACATCAGCGCCAGCAAGGCCCCAAACACGCGACCGCGATACGGCGCGATAAAGCGCCAGGCCATACGCAGGGCATTGCGCTGACGGGAAGACAGGATCGAAAGCATGAAGGCTCGCAGGGGCGCTGACGCCCGTTAATGAGGAGGCGATTGCGGCGTTTCCGCCCGCCAAGCCACCCAGCACAGCGCCAAGGCGGCGAGATTGGTGGACAGCGGATTGAACGCCTGCAGCAGTAGATGGGGACTGAATAGCGCCACATCAAGCAGCAGCCCAATCAACAGCACACCCGCCAGCAACAATGGCCAGCGCTGACGCCGCCAAAGCAGCAACAGACCAAGAATGATTTCCGCCAGACCGGCAATACGCGCTACCCATTCGGGCACCGGCAAGCCATGGGCCTGGATCATCGCCAGCTCATCCGGGCTTAACCAGAGAATCTTCGGCACCAGGCCGTGCCAGATAAACACCAGCGCCAGGGCGATGCGCGCCACCCAGGCAATCTGCTGTAGACGGGGATCAATCATGCAGGAAGCGCCGGGCATGGTCGGCGCTTGGCAGCAGACAACTGTCGTAGCGTCCAAACAGCCGGTAGCGATTGAGCGCAATACGGTCGTAGCACCAGTCACGTATGGGCCGTGGAATCAGCCGCAGCCAGGCCAGAAAGCGCCATGGCTTAGGCAGTTGGGCGACGATGCGCAGCACGGCATCCGAACGCAGCAGCATCTGGCCGTTCTCGATCAGCGCCATGCTATCGAAATGATCGGTGGGCAAACCACCCCAGGCCAATAATGCCTGGCCCTCGGCCGATTGCACCGAGGCCAGGCGAAAGCGCTGCTCAACGTCATGGCGAATCAGAAACTTCGCCCAGCCGTTACACAACTTGCACACCCCATCAAACAGCACCACGCGCTCGCAGGGCTGGATAAGGGGTGGAGGTGTTTGCTCCTGCATATCCAACTCCTTCTGCCTGGCCTTTAAGCGGCCGGGATACGGTAATGGCCGGTAATTTTGAAGCTAAAGAGAATGTCCTCTTCCTGGGTGCCGCGGCCGATATTGTGCAGCACCAGGGGTACACCGCTGCCGGCTTGGCGGTCGCTGATAATGCCGATATGGGTCAGCCCGCCACCCAGATCCCAGGTGACGATATCGCCAGGCCGATAGCGCTCAGCATCCTGGCCAAGCGGCAGCGCCCAGCCCTGGCGCTTGAACCAAGTCATTAGGTTCGGCACGCGGCGATGATCGATATTGCTATCGGGCCGGCTTAGCCCCCAGTTTTTGGGATACAGGCGAAAGTTCGCGCGCATGTCCTGATGCACCGCTTGCTGCAGATCCAGCCCCTGCTGGCGCAGGGCGCGGATCACCACATCGGTGCACACGCCGGTAGCAAGCGGCACATCGCCATTGGGGTAACTCAGGCGGCGATAGGCCGGGTCATAGCCCAGGGTCACGCCAACCTGCTCGCGGGCAGCTACGACCAGGGCATCGGGTTGCAGCGCCCAGGCCTGGGCGCTCAGCAGAATACTCAACGCGAACAGCAGAATCGCCCGCATAACGCCTCCTTGATAGTTCAGCAGCTACTTGCCCACGGGATAGAGCAGCTCTTCCTTATAACCAGCCCACACGCGCACGACGTCGGGGAAGGCATCGTCCAGCGCTACATCGCCGCTGTCCACCAGCAGCGGCCGGCCTTCCAGCGTGCCGAGCTTACGCTTGGTGGCGACCACACGCAGGTGCTCAAGGCCGATAGCGCGCAGTACCCGTGGGCTGATCTGCTGGTTACCGCGGCCAATGATATGGCCCTGTCCGCCAATGGCAGTGACCAGCAGCCGGGCTGGATGGCCATCAATCAGTTCGAATAGCTGCGCTTCGGTTACATCGCTGGCCAGCAACTGGCCGTTTTCAATCACATCGACGCCGAGCAAAGTGGTCTGCAAGCCAAGATTCTGCGCCAACCCATGCAGGGTCGAGCCGGGGCCAAACACATAGCGCACATCGGTTTCCCAGCTGTCCTGCAGCCAATCGGCCAGGTCGCCCAGCACCAGCTCTTCGGACTCCACGCCCCCCTGCTTGACCTGCTGCACATAGCCGCCTTCCTGCGGCACCGTCAGTTCGCCGTACCAGCGCGCAGTCACGCGGCCTTCGCGCAGGGCGCTTTCATCAATATCGCGCACTTCACCGCTGCTCAGGCGCACCAGGCCGCCTTCGATCAGCCGCGCAGTCAATTCGCCGGCAGCGCGCGGGCTGATGGCGTAGACCCCAGACTGAATCTTCACCCCGGCCGGTATCCCCAGCACCGGCTGGCCTTCGCGCACGGCCGCGCAGATATCCCGCGCCGTACCATCGCCGCCGGCAAACAGAATCAGCGCCACGCCAGCATCCTGCAGCAGCTCAACCGCCTGACGGGTATCGGCGGCGCTGCTCGGCCCTGCGCCCAGCTCACCGACCACGCGATGGGCAAAGCCCATCTCACTCAGCAGGTCGGCACCCATCGCGCCGGGAAAGGTGACGAATTCCAGGCGCTCGCGTAGCGGCAACAGCACCTCAAGGGCAGTTTGCGTACGCAGCGCCGACTTGGCCTCCACGCCCAAAGCCAAGGCCTGTTCAGCCATGCCGTCACTGCCCTTGAACCCCGCAGGGCCGCCCAGCCCGGCCAAAGGGTTGATGATCAAGCCAATATGGAAAAGCCCCATAACACCCTCTAATTCAATACCTGATTGCGCCTGGCATGGTGCCTGCAACACTTGACGTGCCCTGTGTCTTGCGGCGGTTTTCTGCCGTCGCAGTTGTCATAGCGCCTTCATCTAACACTCATAAAATCGCGCTAACCGATGAGGAGACAAGCCATGCACAGCCAACAACAGAATTCGCAAAAAGCCACGACAATGCCGGTAGGCGGCTTTGTCATCGACGCCCAGGGCCGCGAAATCCCGATCACCGAAGAGATGATCCAGCAGGCCTGCAACGCGCTGGAAAAAGCCCAGCAGCAAGCCGCTAAACGTTAAGCGTCCCATCAGGGCAGCATTCGCTGCCCTTAGCTACAGCTGATTCAACCTCGCGCCCAGCGCTTGCACCAGGCTAACCAATGCCGGCGCACTACCCTTCACGCCCACCGTCAACCCGTCGATTTCCCGGCGCATCGGGTAGTGCTTGCGCAGCCCGTCAAAAGCCGCACGCCGGGTTGCGGCATCGCCCTGCAGGCTACGGCGAAAATCCGCATCATCGCGGCGCGGGTCATACACCGCGCGGCAGATACTGGCCAGGGCCCAGGCCGGATCAGCGCTAGCATCGATAGTCAGCTCACTCAACCAGGCAGCAGGCATCAGCTGCGCCAGTTCAACGCTGGGAGCAACACCCAGGTGCTGACACAGCGCCTGATAGATCTGCGCCGTACCACGCAGCTTGCCGTCCAGGCTGTAGCCGGCGATATGCGGCGTGGCGATACGGCATAACGCGGCCAGCTCGACATCGGCCTGCGGCTCGCCTTCCCAGACATCCAGCACCACCTGCAGATCGCTGCGCTGCGTCAACAACTGGCGCAAGGCCTGGTTATCCACCACAGCGCCGCGGCTGGCGTTGATCAGCCAACTGCCTGGCTTGAGTGCGGCCAGGCGTGCGTGATCGAACAGGTGATAAGTCGGGTGCTCGCCGATGCGATCAAGCGGGGTATGCAGGCTGATTACATCGCACTCGGCTAGCACCTGCTGCAGGCTGACGAAATCACCGCCCTCAGCAGCCTGACGTGGCGGATCGCAGACCAGCACACGCCAGCCCAGGCCACGTAGCACCTTGAGCAGACGGCTGCCAACCTGCCCCGCACCGATTACTCCATAGGTGCGCGTAGCCAGATCAACGCCCTGCTGCTCGGCCAGTACCAGCAGGCTGCCTAGCACATAGTCGACCACGCCACGGGCATTGCAGCCCGGTGCGCTGGCCCAGGTGATGCCAGTCTGCTGGAAGTAATTGAGGTCCAGATGATCGGTGCCGATGGTGCAGGTGCCGACAAACTTGACTGCCGACCCGTCCAGCAGCGCTCGATCCACCTGAGTCACCGAGCGCACCAGCAACAGGTCAGCATCAGCGACAGCAGCCGCATCGATACTGCGGCCGGGCAAGCGGCGAATTTCGCCAAAACCGGCAAAGAATTCATCAAGCAAGGGAATGTTTTCGTCGGCGACTATTTGCATGGGTATGCTCCGCAAATCAGGCCAGCATTCTAACCTGCCTGCACCGCTTGGCTACGCTGAGTCGCGTAATGTGCCAGTCGCACTGAAACACTGTGCAACAAGGTTTCCTGACCAAGCCGTCAGGGCGTAGACTGCGCGGTTTCCTGACACACTGCCGGACACACCCACAATGCTTGCCCAAACCCGTTTGCAACGCGCCAGCACCGAGTTCTACAGCCTGCTGAAGCTCGCAACGCCGATCATCATTGCCCAGTTGGCCAACACCGCCATGGGCTTCGTCGATACCGTGATGGCCGGCCGGGTCAGCCCGCAGGATCTGGCCGCGGTGGCGCTGGGCAACTCGATCTGGGTGCCGGTGTTTTTGCTGATGACCGGCATTCTACTGGCCACCACGCCCAAGGTCGCCCAGCGCTTCGGCGCAGGTGCGCATACCGAGATCGGCCCGCTGGTGCGTCAGGCATTGTGGTTGGCCCTGGCGGTGGGCATCGCGGCGGCGGTGATTCTGTGGAATGCGGAAATCGTCCTCAACCTGATGAACGTCGACCCGGCACTGATCGAGCCCGCCATGGGCTACCTGCGCGCTGTGGCCTGCGGTTTTCCGGCTGTGGCGCTGTACCACGTGCTGCGCTGCTTCAGCGACGGCCTCGGGCATACCCGGCCGAGTATGGTCATCGGCCTGTGCGGCCTGGCGCTGAATATTCCGCTCAATTACATCTTTATCTACGGCAAACTCGGGTTGCCGGCCATGGGTGGCGTCGGCTGCGGCTGGGCCACCGGCCTGGTGATGACATTTATGTTCCTGAGCATGCTCTGGTGGGTGAAATGGGCGCCGTTCTATCAACCGAGCAAAATATTCAGCCATTTTGAATGGCCGCAATGGGCCGTGCACAAACGCCTGCTCTCGGTCGGCCTGCCGATCGGCATCTCGGTATTCGCCGAATCGAGCATCTTCGCGGTGATCGCTCTGCTAATCGGCGGCCTGGGCGCCACCGTGGTGGCCGGGCACCAGATCGCCCTGAACTTCAGCTCCATGGTGTTTATGATCCCCTACTCCCTGGGCATGGCCGCCACCGTGCGCGTCGGCCAGGCGCTGGGCCGTGGCGAGCCGCGTGAAGCGCGCTTTGCGGCTGGGGTGAGCATGGCGGCGGCGCTGGGCTACGCCTGTCTGTCGGCCAGTTTAATGCTGCTGTTGCGCGAAGATATTGCGCAGATCTATACCCCGGACCGCGCAGTAATTGCGGTGGCGACCACGCTGCTGGTGTATTCGGCGCTGTTCCAGTTCTCCGATGCCATTCAGGTCACCGCAGCCGGTGCGCTGCGCGGTTATCAGGACACCCGCGTAACCATGATCCTGACCCTGTTCGCCTATTGGGGCATCGGCCTGCCGGTGGGTTATGCGTTAGGCCTGTCCGACTGGTTCGGCGAACCCAGCGGCCCCAGTGGGCTCTGGCAGGGTCTGGTGGTCGGCCTAACCTGCGCCGGCGGCATGCTCGCCGTACGCCTGGCCGGCAGCGCGCGCAAACGGATTCGAGCCGCTAAGATGGCCTGATGAACGCTCGTCTGCTGCTTCTAATCTCTGCGCTTTGTCTGTGCGCCTGTACGCCTGCCGATGACGGCCTGGCGCTGCAGGCCGATTACCTGCAGCGGTTAAGCAATGCCCTGGACGTCGAACCGGCTAGCGCTTTCGACTCCAGCGAACTGACCCGCTACCGCCTGCCAGCCCGCCGCGAACGCTTGATCGAGATTGCCGAACTGCGCATCAGCCTGCTGGATCTGCTGGTCGATGTGCGTCGCTGCCCTGCCCTGCAACAGCAGATCAGCCAGCGCAACAACAGCCTCGGCAAGCAGCTGACGCCCAGCAGCCGTCTGGCTTACGAAGGCGATCTGCTGCGCGCCCTGGATGCCTGCAGCGCACACCTGCGCAGTCAGGATCAGCAGCCGCTGCGCAACACCCTTGAACAACTGGCGCGCGAAAAACGTGCGCAACTGCCCGACGTATTCTGGAATGCCCTGAATGCCAGCCCGGAGGTCGAGCGCTACCTGCGCTTTGCCGAGCAGCCCCTGCCGCCGAATGCCGGCGAAGATAACGCGGCGCTGGATGCCCTGGCGCAGCTGGCCGCCATCGGCAGCGCCCTGCCCGCCAGGTTGCCGCCGAGTGCCGAGCAGCTTGATCCGCTGTTCTTCGCCCTGCATGCCAGCGACCAGGGCAGTCAGTTGATCAGCAGCCTGGCCAGCCTGACCCACAGCCTCAATCAGGGCAGCGATATGCTGCAAAGCCGCCAACAGGGACGGCCGCTCTGCCCCACGGGCAAGGCCACAGAGCGTGGGCGCATTGTGCAAAACATCTTCGTCAAGTATTACGCCGGTGGCCTGCAGCCTTATCTGGCGCAGGTGGATCAGCGCGGCCAGGCCTGGAGCAGCAGCCTGCGTAGCCTTAGCAGCGTGACGCAGATACCCGTGGCGACTCGGAAATATCTGCAGCAATTGAGTGGCAACGAGGCGTCGTTATGGGCGGACTTCCAGCAGGCCACCGCGCGCCATGTGCGCAGCTGGCAGGAACTGCTTAATAGCTGCGCTCTAGCGCCCGGTCAGTCGGGATGGAAAGGCAACGCCGCCAGCGCCGACCAGTAGCCCTCGGACAACAACGCCTGACCCGCCAGCAGATGGGCCAGGTAGTCGGCGCTGGGCAGCAGACCCTCTTCGCGAAAAGCCGAGTTGGCGATATACACCCAGGCCGGCTGCACACCATGGGCCGCGACAATCGGCAGGCACTCGCGGCTGTAAAAGATCGGCGTGCCTTCGAAGTGATCCAGCTTGGATATCTCGCCAGCGTCCTGCAGGCGATAGAGCACGCCTTCTACCTGCCCATCGCGCTGATGCCGGATATTGGCGTAGGCCCGCCCCGGCGCACGATCCGCCGCTCGCTTGTTAAAGCACAGGCTGTAACCCGGCAGATGCCCTGGTAGCGCCTCCAGCACCGTCAAGCCGCGAGCCTGCATGCGCGCCGGATTCATATTCGAGCCGTAGGCGAAGTACCAGTTCATTAGTCGAGTTTCTTGCGGATTAAGTACAGATAGGTCGCACCCTCTTCGGCCTGCTCCACCAGTTCATGGCCCAGAAACACACAGAACTTGGGGATATCGCGACGGGTCGAGGGGTCGGTGGCAATCACCTTGAGCAGGCCGCCGGCCTGTAGGTCGCGCACCTTGTTGTGCAGCATCATCACCGGCTCCGGGCAGTTCAGCCCGGTAGCGTCGAGGGTGGCATCGGGAATGGCAGTGGTTTGCAAAGACATCGGCAGGCTCCAGTAGCAGACCGCTATTCTCGCGCAAAGCTGACCCCAAGGTCATCTAGCAGACTGTTGAAAACGACTGCATCAGTATTCGAGCCGATAACAGGTCAACACAACCTTGGATGGGCAGGCAGCCACGGCCCGATCAGGCAGGCTGCGCAGCGCCCACCATTCCAGTAAGAGCCATATATGCGCCTTGCCCTGCTACTCGCCGCCCTGCTTCTCAGCGGCTGCGCCGCCCGCGACCAACTACCAGATTTCAGCGCCAGTGCCGGGCAGGAACTGCCTGCCCGCTATTTCGACGCCGTAATTTATGGCCGCGACGGCACCCGCCTCTCGGCCACGGTGTTCCAACCCGCGCTCAAGGTCGGCGAACAGGCACCGGTGATCGTGCATACCCACGGCTGGGGCGGCTGGCGCGTAACCCGGCCGAACGGCTTCTACGGCACCCAGATGATGTCCGGGCGCGCCGCAGTCAAAGCCTGGCAGGCCGGTTACTGGGTGATCAGCTACGACCAGCGCGGCTGGGGTGGCAGCGAGGGCGACATCGAAATGATGAACCCCGAGTACGAAGTGCAGGACGCCCTGGCAGTGATCGACTGGGCCGCCGCCAACTTGCCGCGACTGAGCATGGACGCACCCAACGATCCCAAGATCGGCATGCTCGGCGAAAGCTACGGCGGTGCCGTGCAGCTGCTGGCTTCGGCAACAGACCCACGTATCGACGCCATTGTGCCGATTGCCACCTGGTATGACCTGAGCGAAGCCCTGGCCCCGGACAGCCATATGAAAGTCGGCTGGACTGGCGTGCTGCTCAGCCTCGGCCTTTCCACCGGTTATGACTTGGGCAAATTCGTTCAGGCGCCCTACCTGAAAAGTGCTGACGGCCGTATGCGCGACTCGGTGCGCGCCGAACTCAAGGCTCACAGCCTGACCAGCTACTGCGCGCGCGGACAGCTGCCGCAAGCCGATGCCCTGCTGATTCAGGGCATGCGCGACACCCTGTTCCCGCTCAACCAGGGCCTGGCGATTCGTGATTGCCTGCAACAGGGTGAGCGTGATGTACGCCTGCTCGGCATGCAGGGCGGACATATCCTGCCGCCGCCCATGCAACGCTGGAGCGGCCTGCCGCCGTTCAACAACGAAGCGGTACTGCATTGCGACGGCCGAGCGATCAACCTCTACCAGAGCATCATCAGCTGGTACGAAGACAAGCTGCGCGGCCGCAAGGGCGTGGCCGCGAGCATTCCGGAGTTCTGCGTCAGTCTCGATCTGGATCAGGGCGTGGCCTTGCAGCAACTGCCGACCAATCAGCGGATTGAGCTGCCGACCACGGCGATTCGGCCGCTTAGCAGCGGGCTGCTACAGCCGTCGCGGTTTATCCCATTGCAACAGATTCAGGCGAGCAGCGCCCTGGTCGGCGTGCCACGTGTGCATCTGGAAAACGCCGCGCATTTGCCGACGCTGTTTGCCGCCCTGGTCGTCAAGCGCGCGGATGGCCACAGTGAAGTGCTGAGCGAGCAGGTCACCCCGCTCAAGGGCCAGGCCAGTACCGAACTGGCTGCCGTCAGCACGCAACTGCAGCCCGGTGATGTGCTGGGCCTGCGCATCAGCGGTTTTAGCAGCCAGTACCTGTTCAACAGCTCCTGGCAACTGGGCAGCAGCACCCTACAAGGGACGATTGAGGTGCCGCAGTTGCTGCCGTTACAACCGCAACTGGCCCGACATTGAAATCACTTGCTTAAGCGGCGCAGGTGGCAGGTCACTTCCTCGCGGTCGTGATAAAGCTGCTTGCAGGCGATTGAGACCTTGATCTTGCGTTCGGCAAAGCCGTCTTCCAGGCGTTGCAGCAGGCGGCGCACCTCGGCGTAGCGCTGCTTCATCGGCAACTTGAGGTTGACCACCGCTTCACGGCAATGGCCTTCGCCGATCCAGGTTTCCAGCAAGGCGGCGCTGCGAGCGGGCTTTTCGACGATATCGCAGACCATCCAGTCCACCGGCTGCTTGGGCTTCCAGGTGAAGCCGTCGACCATCAGATGGGTGACCAGGCCAGTGTCCATAAGGCTTTCAGCCATCGGCCCATTGTCGATGGCGGTCACCAGCATACCGCGCTTGACCAGTTGATAGGTCCAGCCGCCGGGCGCCGCGCCGAGGTCGACCCCCGTCATCTCGTCGGACAGGCGTTCATCCCATTGCTCGCGGGGGATAAAGGTGTGCCAGGCCTCTTCCAGCTTGAGGGTCGAACGGCTCGGCGCCTCGCGGGGGAACTTCAGCCGTGGAATGCCCATGGGCCAGATCGCCGAGTTATTCGCCTCGGCCATGCCAACAAACACCTCGCGGCCGCTTTTAAAGGTCAGCAGCAGGCGTGGCTTGTGTGCATCCTCGACCAGCTTGCCGGCCTTGGTCAGGGCGTTGCGCAGCGGCGCTTCGAACTTCTTGCAGAAATTCGACAGTTCCTTGCCATCGTTGGTATCCAACACTTCCAGCCACAGGCTGCCGAATACCGGAAAATCCGCCAGATGGCCGAGCAGCACGCTGATGCGGTCCAACTCCGGCAGGTTGATAAACACCCCACGCGCCCACTGCCGCGGAAAGATCAGCTGATTGAAGCGAACCCCACGCATCAGGCGCTCGGCACCATCGTCCTCAGTGCAGATAAATTCCGCGCAGGCGGTACTCGGCTTGGCCTTGGCATAACCGGCAACATCCAGACGCGCGGCGTGCTCGGCGATTTCCGCACACACCTCGTTTTCAAAACCGGGACGGCAGTGCAACAGCAACGTATTCATTAGCGACTCTCCTCAAGGCGCGCATCATAGCCGAGTCACCCGCCTGTGCTTGCTTTGCATCGGCCTTTTCCTGATCTGCAGGTTAGACTGACGCCACTGCGCAAGGCTCTAGAGCCTGCCAACCGATCATCGGCCGCCCCAGCAAAACAGCGCGGTATTCGGCCCCAACCTGCCCCTTATCGGTTACGCCTGGATTCACGGGCTAAACTTCCGCCAGCAACGGCCGAAGTACCGGTAACGTTTAAAGGAATAAAGAACGCCATGCGCAATAACCAACCTATTACTCAGCGCGAGCGCACCTTCCCCGCGCAGCAACGACTGATTTCCACCACCGACCTCAAAGGCCAGATCACTTACTGCAATGACGCCTTTGTCGAGATCAGCGGCTTCAGTTGCGATGAGCTGATGCGTGCGCCGCATAACCTGGTGCGCCACCCGGACGTGCCGGCTGCGGTGTTCCAGCATATGTGGGACACCCTGAAAAAGGGCCGGCCGTGGATGGGTATCGTCAAGAATCGTTGCAAGACCGGCGACCACTACTGGGTCAACGCCTACGTCACGCCAGTGACGGAAAATAATCAGGTAGTCGGCTATGAATCGGTACGGGTCAAGCCGACTGCCGAGCAGATACGCCGCGCCGAGGCGCTGTACCAACGCATCAACAGCGGCAAATCGGCGATCCCTAGCAGTGATCGCTGGATGCCGATTTTGCAGGACTGGCTGCCGTTTATCCTGGTCAGCCAGGTGGGCTTCCTGATCGGCGTATGGCTCGACTCCAGCTGGGGCTTTGCCATCGCTGCTGGCTTGTCGGTACCGCTGGGTCTGGCCGGACTGAACTGGCAACAACGTGGCCTCAAGCGCCTGCTGCGCCTGGCCGACCAGACCACCTCCGACCCGCTGATTGCGCAGATGTACACCGACAGCCGCGGCGCTCAGGGCCGCCTGGAAATGTCCATCCTCAGCCAGGAAGCCCGCCTGAAAACCTGCCTGACCCGTCTGCAGGACACCGCCGAGCAGCTAAGCCAGCAGGCCAAACAGGCCGATACCCTGGCACACAGCAGCTCCGCCGGGCTTGAACGCCAGCGCAGCGAAACCGATCAGGTTGCCACCGCAATCAACGAAATGGCCGCAACCACTCTGGAAGTGGCGAGCAACGTGGCGCGCACGGCCATCGCCACCCAGGACGCCAACCGCCTGACCAGCGCCGGCCGTGGCATTGCTGCAGAAACCCGCCAGGCCATTCAGCGCCTGTCGCAATCGGTCGGTGATACCGGTGAAACGGTGACCCGCCTGGCCCAGGACAGCAATGAAATCGGCGGCGTGGTCGATGTGATCAAAGGCATCGCCGACCAGACCAACCTGCTCGCCCTCAACGCCGCCATCGAGGCCGCGCGCGCCGGTGAAATGGGCCGTGGTTTTGCCGTGGTGGCCGACGAGGTGCGTTCACTGGCGCAGCGCACCGCCGAATCCACCGGGCAGATTCACCAGTTGATCGCCAAACTGCAGCGCACCGCCGAAGAAGCGGTGTTGACCATGGAGATCGGCCGTAAACAGGCTGATGAAGGGGTTGAACGCGTGCAGCAGGCCGATGAGGCGTTGGCTGGTATCAGCGACGCGGTGGCCAATATCACCGATATGGCCAACCAGATTGCTGCCGCCGCCGAGGAACAGAGCGCGGTGGCTGATGAGGTCAACCGCAGCATCACCACCATCGCTCAACTGGCCGACAAGACCGCTGGCGAAGCACATGACACCGCCCGCCTCAGCGAGGCCCTGACGGCTACCGCCAATGGTCAGTACGCCCTGGTGGAACGCTTCAATCGTTAGCCTGTAACCGCGCACTGCCCTGCAGTGCGCGGCCCTCCCCGTTGTTACAAATTCTCGTAGCGATTCATATCCAGCACACCGGCTTCCAGCGGCTCAATTTGCTGGATATAGGCCGACATATCGTGGAAGTAGCGCCAGAACTCTGGATGCGTGCGGCGAATGCCCCAGCGCTCGACGACTTTCTCGAAGGCCACTGCATCACGGGCCTGTTCCAGCGCCGCGACAAACTCAGCGGCCTGCGCCACCTGCACATTGAAGATAAAGTTCGGGTAGCTGCTGAGCACCCCCGGATACACCGTCAGGGTATCCAGCGCCGGCTGGTAGCGCAGTTCTTCGCCGAGCATAAAGGCCACGTTACTGTGCGCGCGGTTGCGCAACAGGCTGTACACCTCACGCTGACCATCGGCCATTTCCACCCGTAGCAAGGTTGCCTCCGGCAGTTGCTCGATCACCTTGAGCGTGCCCGCAGGTTTTGCCGTCAGGCGACTCAGAGACTGTTCGGCACGCTGCAACTCGGCATTCAGCCCCGGGCGATGGCAATACGCACCCGTGCAGCGGTTGATCGGATCAGGCCGCGCATTCAGGCTGCCGTAACGCTCCAGCAGGGTTTCGACAAAGCTGCGTTTGGGGTCATTGCCTGCCAGGCGCAAGGCACTCGGGCTCTTTGTATCGATGGCCTGGTAATCGAGCCAGATCTTCAGTTTGCCGCTGCTTTGGTACCAATCACTCAGGTAGCCCTGGCGCGACTCAGCTGGCATCAGGCGGAGGAAGTTGACCTCGGCACCGTTGCGGATCAAATCGAAGTACAGCCGCGTCTGCGCCTGGTGCGAGACGTTGCCAAACACATCGAAATTCACCACCAGTTGGTAATAGGTGCGCTCCAGCAGCGGGAAGTCCAGCCACCAGAGCGTTTGCGGCACCTCGCCGATCAGGCCTTTGCGCACCGAGGCGCTGTCATGCTGGCGGAAGATCGACAGCAACGCGTTGTCATTACCGGCCCAGATATGCGACCAGCTCGGCGCGGGGGCATCGGCATAACGTTGCATGCGCAGGGCTTCGTACTCATTGCGTTTGTCACGGTAGGTGCGCCACAGGCCGAGCAGATCGCCGATGCTGTCCAGTTGGCCGGGCATGGCGAGCAAATCCTTGGCCTGCTCGCGGTACTCGGGATCGGTGATGTACAGGTCGTGCTGCGGGTCCTGGAACACCGCCCAGAAGTTATCGCGAATCACATCCGTGGCAATTTGCCCGCGGCATACCGGCCCGCGAATAAAGGTGCGCACAAAGTATTCAGCGTTATCCAGCATAAATTGGTAACGCGCCTGAGCCGGAATCGCGGCAAAGGTCTCGAACGGGTTGGCGCGGCGCAGCAGGCTATAGCCCGGCACGGCGTCCGCCTGCCAATCGCTGGCGAAAAACAGCTCTTTGACCCGATCCAGCTTGGCCGCGCTCAGTCCGTAGGTGATATGAGTTTTGTGCACGATCACGCCCTGCACCGGCGTCAGGCGGTAATAGAACTCGTTGCCGGGGTCTTCGTTGGGCAAGCGCGTGGCGATGATATCCACCGGCTTACCGCTGGGCGTGCGCGAGCGCACCATCTGAAAGAAATGCCCTGGCTCGCCGCCAACAAAATGCAGATGGGCGAGAAACAGATGCTCGTAGAGCCAACGTGAAACCAGCGACTCGCGGGCGCCGGGGGCGTTCATAAAGGCTTCCCAGGTGGCAATCTGCTGCGCCTCGGCTGTGCTGGCCTGCAGCGCTTGCTGATCGACCGGCGCGCCCTGCGCCAGCCAAGTCTGCAGCGCCTGGTAGTCGGCCTCACTCAAGCCGGTCACCGCGAACGGCATGCCGACTTGCGGATTCTTGCGGGCAAACTCGTCGAACTCCTGCGGCAATGGGCATCGGTTGACCCGGTCGATGCTGATATTCAGCTCTGCAGGCAGTTTGCTGTTGGCGGCCAATGGCTGCTGATGACCCAGCTCCAGCATGCGCGCCATCAATGCGGCCTGACTGCCCTGCGCATCCAGCACCGAGGTAAAGCCCTTGCGCTGCCAGGCAGCCGGGCTATGAGCATCGACAAACAAGCGCGTGGTGGCCTGCGCCTGAGTACGCGTGCCGTTGTATACCGCCACCTTGCTGGCGCCGCGCTGCACGCCTTCGCCACTGCCTAGGTTGAGCTGGCAGGCGGCGTCGTAACAGGCATGGCAAGCCACGCAGTTCTTGGTAAAAATCGGTTGGATGTCGCGGCTGTAGGAGATGGGTTCGGCCGCCTTTAATGAGCCGATGAACAACAAACACACGCCAAGCAGTAAGCGGCAGACCATGGAAACGTCTCTAAAATGGCTTAAGCGCCGATTCTAGCTGGCGCCGGCTGGCCAAGGCCAATCCGCAAACATGAGCCAGATTCATGTGAAAGCGCAGCCCACTGCAAAAGCGTGCAGCTTTGTTATCATCGCGCATCTTTTTTTCACGCGTCCCAGGTAGTTATCTCCATGTCTCTGTCCGATCGCAGCGCCCGCCTTAACGCACTTCAGCAAGCCCTGAAGGAACGCATCCTGATCCTCGACGGCGGCATGGGCACCATGATCCAGAGCTACAAGCTGGAGGAAGAGGACTATCGCGGCACGCGCTTCGCCGACTGGCCAAGCGACGTCAAGGGCAACAACGACCTGCTGATCCTCAGCCGTCCGGACGTGATCGGCGCCATCGAGAAGGCTTATCTGGATGCCGGCGCGGACATCCTGGAAACCAACACTTTCAACGCCACCCAGGTTTCCCAGGCCGACTACGGCATGCAGGCGCTGGCCTATGAGCTGAATGTCGAAGGCGCGCGCCTGGCCCGTAAAGTGGCCGATGCCAAGACCCTGGAAACCCCCGATCGCCCGCGTTTTGTCGCAGGCGTATTAGGCCCAACCAGCCGTACCTGCTCGATCTCCCCGGACGTAAACAACCCCGGCTATCGCAACGTCACCTTCGACGAGCTGGTGGAAAACTACGTGGAAGCCACCCGCGGCCTGATCGAAGGCGGCGCGGACATGATCCTGATCGAAACCATCTTCGACACCCTCAACGCCAAGGCGGCGATCTTCGCCGTGCAGCAGGTGTTCGAGGACGATAACGTCGAACTGCCGATCATGATCTCCGGCACCATCACCGACGCCTCCGGCCGCACCTTGTCCGGGCAGACCACCGAAGCCTTCTGGAACTCGATCAATCACGCCAAACCGATTTCCGTGGGACTGAACTGCGCCCTGGGTGCCAAGGACCTGCGCCCGTATCTGGAAGAACTGTCGGCCAAGGCCGGAACCAACGTCTCTGCCCACCCCAACGCCGGCCTGCCGAACGCCTTTGGTGAATACGACGAAACCCCGGCAGAAATGGCCGTGGTGGTCGAAGAGTTCGCCGCCTCGGGCTTTTTGAACATCGTTGGCGGCTGCTGCGGCACCACACCGGCGCATATCCAGGCGATTGCCGAAGCGGTGAGCAAATACCCGCCGCGCGTGATTCCGTATATTCCCAAAGCCTGCCGCCTGTCGGGCCTGGAGCCTTTCACCATCGACCGCAACTCGCTGTTTATCAACGTCGGCGAGCGCACCAATATCACCGGCTCGGCCAAGTTCGCCCGACTGATCCGTGAGGACAACTACACCGAAGCCCTCGAAGTCGCCCTGCAGCAGGTGGAAGCCGGCGCCCAGGTGATCGATATCAACATGGACGAGGGCATGCTCGATTCGCAGAAGGCCATGGTTACCTTCTTGAATCTGATCGCCGGCGAGCCGGATATCTCCCGCGTGCCGATCATGATCGACTCCTCCAAATGGGAAGTGATTGAAGCCGGCCTCAAGTGCATCCAGGGCAAGGGCATCGTCAACTCGATTTCGATGAAGGAAGGCGTTGAGCAGTTCAAGCACCACGCCAAGCTGTGCAAGCGCTATGGCGCCGCCGTGGTGGTGATGGCTTTCGACGAAGCCGGCCAGGCAGACACCGCCGCGCGCAAACGCGAAATCTGCCAGCGCAGCTACGACATTCTGGTCAATGAAGTGGGCTTCCCGCCGGAAGACATCATCTTCGACCCGAACATCTTCGCCGTGGCCACCGGCATCGAGGAGCACAACAACTACGCGGTCGACTTTATCGAAGCCTGCGCCTATATCCGCGACCACCTGCCCCACGCCCTGTCGAGCGGCGGCGTATCCAACGTGTCGTTCTCCTTCCGTGGCAACAACCCGGTGCGTGAAGCCATTCACTCGGTGTTCCTGTACTACGCGATCCAGAACGGCCTGACCATGGGCATCGTCAACGCCGGCCAGCTGGAAATCTACGACGAGATTCCCAAGGAACTGCGCGACGCAGTGGAAGACGTGGTGCTCAACCGCACGCCGAACGGCACCGAAGCGCTGCTGGCGATTGCCGACAACTACAAGGGCGACGGCAGCGTCAAGGAAGTCGAAACCGAAGAATGGCGTACCTGGAGCGTGGTCGACCGCCTCAAGCACGCACTGGTCAAGGGCATCACCAGCCATATCATCGAAGACACCGAGGAATGCCGCCAGCAGTGCGCTCGCCCGATTGAAGTGATCGAAGGCCCACTGATGGCCGGGATGAACGTGGTCGGTGACCTGTTCGGCGCCGGCAAGATGTTTCTGCCGCAGGTGGTGAAATCCGCCCGGGTAATGAAGCAGGCGGTCGGTCACCTGATCCCCTTTATCGAGCTGGAAAAAGGCGACAAGCCGGAAGCCAAGGGCAAAATCCTCATGGCTACGGTCAAAGGCGATGTGCACGATATCGGCAAGAATATCGTCGGCGTGGTGCTCGGCTGTAATGGCTACGATATCGTCGATCTGGGCGTGATGGTGCCGGCGGAGAAAATTCTGCAAACCGCGATCACCGAGAAGTGCGACATCATCGGCCTGTCTGGCCTGATCACCCCGTCGCTCGACGAGATGGTGCATGTCGCCCGCGAAATGCAGCGCCAGGGCTTTAGCCTGCCGCTGATGATCGGCGGCGCGACCACATCCAAAGCCCACACCGCGGTGAAGATCGAGCCCAAGTACCAGAACGATGCCGTGGTCTACGTCACCGACGCCTCGCGCGCGGTCGGCGTGGCCACTCAGCTGCTGTCCAAAGAGTTGAAAGCCGACTTTGTCGAGCGTACTCGCCTCGACTACATCGAAGTGCGCGAACGTACTGCCAACCGCAGCGCGCGTACCGAACGCCTGAGCTACGCCAAATCGGTGGAAAACAAACCCAAGTTCGACTGGGCGACGTATCAGCCCACCGTGCCGAGCTTTACTGGCGTGAAGGTGCTGGAAAATATCGACCTCAAGGTGCTGGCCGAATATATCGACTGGACACCGTTCTTTATCTCCTGGGACCTGGCCGGCAAGTTCCCGCGCATCCTTACCGATGAAATAGTCGGCGAAGCCGCCACGGCGCTGTATGCCGATGCCCAGGAAATGCTGAACAAGCTGATCGACGAGAAGCTGATTAGTGCCCGCGCGGTGTTCGGTTTCTGGCCAGCCAACCAGGTGAACGACGACGATCTGGACGTCTACTCAGGCAACGGCGAGAAACTGGCCACCCTGCATCACCTGCGTCAGCAAACCATCAAGCCGGACGGTAAGCCCAACTTCTCGCTGGCCGACTTTGTTGCGCCGAAAGACAGCGGCATTACCGACTACGTCGGCGGCTTTATCACCACCGCCGGCATCGGCGCCGAAGAAGTGGCCAAGGCCTATCAGGATGCCGGCGACGACTACAACTCGATCATGGTCAAGGCCCTGGCCGACCGCCTGGCCGAAGCCTGCGCCGAATGGCTGCACCGCGAAGTGCGCACCAACTACTGGGGCTACGACCCGGAAGAAGCATTAAGCAACGACGAGCTGATCAAAGAAGCCTACAAAGGCATCCGCCCCGCTCCCGGTTACCCGGCCTGCCCGGACCACACCGAGAAGAAGACCCTGTTCACCCTGCTCGACCCAGCGGCCGAGTTCAACAAGGCCGGCGCCAGCGGTGTATTCCTCACCGAGCACTACGCCATGTTCCCCGCCGCCGCAGTCAGCGGCTGGTACTTCGCCCACCCACAGGCGCAGTACTTCGCCGTCGGCAAGATCGACAAGGACCAGGTGGAAAGCTACACCGCACGCAAGAAGCAGGATCTGAACGTCAGCGAACGTTGGTTGGCGCCGAACCTGGGCTACGACAACTAAGCAGCCCAGACCACGAATAAAGCCCAATGACTGCCGAGCCTCGTTTTTTACGAGCGCTTGGCAGTGCTACTGCGGCTTGCTGCGCCCCTGCACCAGCCCCATACGCGAGCGGATACGTGACAGCGCCACATTGGTGATGCCGAGGTAGCTGGCCACATGCTGCAGCGCAATACGCGGCGCCAGGGCGGCGCGCTGCTGCAGGAACAAGCGGTAGCGTTCGCCCGCATCCAACAACAGCAGCTCGGCTTCCCGCTGGGTACTGCGCTCCAACACGGCACGAATGCCGTCGCTGAGAATTTCCTGTACCACCGGCAACTCAGCCTGCCAGCGGCGCAGCACCTCATAGCGCAACTCCAGCAGCACGGTCGGCTCCAGAGTCACGATGCCCACCGCACTGGTGACGGCGTAGGGCGGCGTGCCCCAACCGACCCAACTGCCCTCTTCATGGAAAGCCGCATTGCGCTCCAGCCCCTGTTCGGACAGGTGCACCACACGCAGCAGGCCGCTAACCACGAACCAGCAGCGGTCACTGAGTTGCCCCGGCCGCAGCACCGTCTGATTGGCCCCATAACTCTGGCGCGGCAGGCTCTGCCAGAGTTCGCTGAGTTGCGGGTACTGCTCGAGCATGCCGAGCAACTGCGGCGCGCAGGCCAGGCAGTCATAGAGAGAATCTGAGGACATTGATAAACCGAGGTTAATGCGCAGCCGGTGGCGCAGGCATGAAGCTAGCACCACCTCGTTCTGGATGACACCTCACATGCACCCGCTCAAACAATCCGCACCCTTAAATACCGACAAAATTCCGCGACACAACGGCCTGAACTGGGCCCACCTCGGCGCCCTGCTACTGATCGCGGCCTGGGCAACGCTGGGGCTTTACGCAGACTGGAGCAGCTTCGTGCTGCTGGGTGGCGGCCTACTTCTGGTGCTGCTCTGGTTCGCCCTGTGGGAATGGCGCTGGCCGCACCGCACGGACTGGCAAGCCCGGCCCGCCGACCGCAAGCGTGATGGGCTATTTATGCTGGCGCTGTTAGCCACCGATGCCCTAGCCGATACGTTGATACGCAGCCTGGTGATGCTGCTTAACGCCGACGCCCAGGGCCCCGCCACAGGGCTACCACTGTGGCTGGCGGTACCCGTGGCGGCGCTGCTGGGGGAGTTTGGCGACTACTGGCTGCATCGTTACAAGCATCGCGGTGGCTGGCTGTGGCGCGTGCATTTCGTGCATCACCGCCCCAGCGCCCTGAATGTCAGCAACAACTTCACCACACACCCGCTGGACCTGCTGCTGCGCAAGTCGGTGCATATGCTGCCGCTCTGGTTGCTGGGCTTCGAGCCTATGGCCATCGCCCTGGCTGCGCTGTTCTCGCAGACTCAGTCGTTTGCCACTCACGCCAACAGCCGCGGCACCCTGGGCTGGTTGAATTATCTGATTGGCAGTGCCGAACTGCACCGCTGGCATCACAGCGTGAATATCGCCGAGGCGCAGAATTTCGGCACCGCGCTACCGCTCTGGGACCAACTGTTCGGCACCTTTCGCTGGCACGGCGGCGAGCCTGTCGCGCTGGGTGTAAAGGCCAGCGCCCAGCAGCCTGATGAGCACGATATTCGCGGCCTGCTCAGCTACCCGTTCGGGCGTTCGCGTCCGGCCAAGAGCCCTGCCCATACAGGGCGGGCTGCGCAGCGGTAGAGGGACGGGGACAGCGACGCTTAAGCGTCCCACCAAGGCTTCAGCTCAGGCGCGAAGTCGACTTGCGGATGATCTTGATCGAATGCTTGAGCGTCGGCTTGCGCGTGACGCTGATGGCCTTGCGACTCACCGTGTCGATGGTGATATTCCAGAAACCGCTGCTAGGTACGGTGATCTTCGCCGGAAAGGTATCGAACGCGCCGCCGTGATAGGTATGCCGGCCGCCATTCTTGAAGCTGCGGAAGTTCGCGTCGCTCATCAGACGGATATTGCAGGTCTGCGAGCACTCGATGACGACGACGTCGTCTTCGTTGAGGTGTTCGCGTTGGTGTATGAATTTCATGCTGTGTCCCCACACATTTTTCCGGGGCGCGACCATAGCACAGCCGCACCCCGGCACGCTGATGGATCGCCATGCTAACCTTAGCCGGTCGGCGGCTACCAAGCCGGCAATCGCCTCATTATCGATCACGCCCGGACAAGGATGCTCCCATGCCCCGTCGGCTCTTGCTGCTTCTCCCTCTGCTTATCCCTCTATTTATTAGCGGTTGCAGTACACCCAGTTATTAGCGGTTGCAGTACACCCAGTCACTTCGAGGCTGTGCAGCCGTCAAGCCCGCAGCAGGCGGTGCTCTACCTGTATCGCCCGGAAGCCAGCAACCCAGGACTGATGCAACCGCTGCGCTACGACTACCCGGAAGTATTTATCGACGGCCAGAGCATTGGCACGCTGAAATTCAACAGCCATCGGCATGTAGAGCTAGCACCAGGCAAGCACAGCGTACGCATAACCGGGCTGAGCCCAGTAGCCAAGTGGGAACCCCGCGATATAGAGCAATCACTCACTCTTAAACCGGCACAAATTACCTACCTGAAGCTGAATGTGCAGTACCAGCTGGATGAAATGGTCCTGGGCCAACCCGGGCCCCGCTATAACATCCGCCTGACGCCGATGCGCAGCGAAGACGCCGTCTACGAAATTCGCCACACCAAGCCGCAATAGCCCGAGGAGAACCTGCATGCTCACCATCAAAGATTTGGGACTTCTACTGCTCAGCGCTGCACTACTCAGCGCCTGCAGCAGCCAGGGGCAGAACGAAGCGCTGACGAGCGAAGCCCGCACCGGCCAGGTCACTCAGGAAGGCATACCGGGTGGCGTGGCCACTCAAGTCGAAGAGATCAACGCCGTGGTCAGCGCCATCAACTACGCCACCAGCAGCGTCACCCTGGAAGATGCGCAGGGCCATCAGCGCAGCTTCACCGCCAGCCCGGAAATGATCAACTTCCCGCAGTTGAAAGTCGGCGACAGGGTCAATGCCACCGTCGTTCTAGAACAAGTGGTGTATTTGCGTGAGCCAGGTGAGTCCAGTGCAGACAGCGCCGCAGCCGTGGTCGCCACAGCGCCTGCTGGTACCAAGCCAGGCATGCTGGTTGCCGATAGCGTCGAGATCACCGCGGTGGTCAAGGCCATCGATACCACCCTGCAAACCGCCACCCTCGAGTTCACTGACGGCACCCGCAAGACGGTACAAGTCCGACCAGACGTGCAGCTCAAAACCGAACACCTCAATCGCCAGGTGGTCATTCGCCTGAGTTCGGCGCTCGCTCTGCGCGTAAAAGCCCAGTAAGCCAAACCGCTCGCGGACTCAGGTCCGCCGAGCCGGTCACGCTTCGCCGCCCAAGCGCACAGTGGTAGCATGCGCGCCCCATGCATATTCACGATTTTCACCAACGCCTAACCGACCTCGGTGCCAAGCCCATGCACATCGGGCGGATCACCCGTGCCTGGCTGCGTGGCATGCCGCTGGATACCGGTACGCGTAATCAGAAGACCGAGAACTTTCTGCCGCTGGCAGTACGTAATGCCCTGCCCGAGATAAGCATCGAGCTCGATGGGCTGGCCCGTTTGAGCTCCGAACACCCGGCCAGCGATGGCTCGGCGCGCTTGCTGGTGGAGCTGGCCGACAAGCAGATGGTGGAAAGCGTGCTGCTGCCGCGCGATGGTCTCTGTGTGTCCAGTCAGGTTGGTTGCGCGGTGGGCTGTGTGTTCTGCATGACCGGCAAGAGCGGCCTGCTGCGTCAGCTGAGCACCGCCGAGATCGTCGCCCAGGTGGCGCTGGCGCGGCGCTTTCGCGCGGTGAAGAAAGTGGTGTTTATGGGCATGGGCGAGCCCGCACATAACCTGGATAACGTGCTCGAAGCGATCAACCTGCTCGGCACCGAGGGCGGCATCGGTCAGCGAAACCTGGTGTTCTCCACCGTCGGCGATCCACGGGTGTTCGAGCGTTTGCCGCAGCAGCAGGTCAAACCCGCGCTGGCGCTGTCGCTGCATACCACCGATGCCGAGCTGCGCCAGACGCTGCTGCCGCGCGCACCGCGTATTGATCCTGAAGAGCTGGTCGAGCTGGGCGAAACCTACGCGCGGCAGATCGATTACCCAATCCAGTACCAGTGGACGCTGCTCAAAGGCATCAACGACAGCCAGGCGGAAATGGACGGCATCCTGCGCCTGCTCAAAGGCAAATACGCGATCATGAACCTGATCCCCTACAACAGCCTGGAAGCCGACGAGTTCCAGCGCCCTGATGGCGACCGCATCGTGCAGATCGTGCGCTACCTGCACAGCCGCGGCGTGCTGACCAAAGTGCGCAACTCGGCGGGTCAGGACATTGATGGCGGCTGCGGACAACTGCGTGCACGGGCAACCGAGGTGCTGGATCGGCGCAAAAGCCGTGCGTAGTGATGACTGCACTGTTGGCGTCGCGGCTAAAGCCCCACCCACACAAAGTAAGCGCCATAAAAAATGCCCGCAGATCGCGGGCATTTTTGTTTAGCCATCTACTTAGTAGTAGGCGTTTTCCTTGTTGGTGTGGTCAGTCACATCACGCACGCCTTTAAGCTCGGGAATGCGCTCAAGGAGGGTTTTCTCGATGCCTTCCTTGAGCGTCAGGTCAACCTGGCCGCAGCCCTGGCAGCCGCCGCCGAACTTCAATACGGCGATGCCGTCGTCGACCACGTCGATCAGGCTGACTTCGCCGCCGTGGCTGGCCAGGCCGGGGTTGATCTCGGTCTGCAGGTAGTAGCTGATGCGCTCGTTGATCGGGCTGTCTTCATTGACCATCGGCACTTTGGCGTTCGGCGCCTTGATGGTCAGCTGGCCGCCCATGCGGTCGGTGGCGTAGTCGACCACGGCGTCTTCCAGAAACGGCTCGCTGACGGCATCGATCCAGGCGGTGAAGCTGGCCAGGCCCAGCGCGGTGTCTTCGGCCTTCTGCTCGCCCGGCTTGCAGTAGGCAATGCAGGTTTCGGCGTACTGGGTGCCCGGCTGGGTGATAAATACGCGGATGCCGATGCCCGGGGTGCTCTGCTTGCTCAGCAGGTCAGCCAGATAATCGTGGGCAGCGTCGGTAATGGTAATGGTGCTCATGGCAACTCCTCGCAAACATGCGCGCAGTGTACGCCACTCGCCAGCGCCGGCAAAGTCCTAGTGTTTTAGTAGGAATAACACTTATTCACCAAACGCCAGCCCTCGCCAGCTATTCGCAGAGGAACTGCGCAATCGCATCGGCCGCCGTTTGCATGTGCTGCTGATGGGTGAAGCCTGAGCTTTTTAGCGGCTTGAGGTCATGGTCACCCGCCGTCAGCCAGTGCAGCTTGATCGACTCAGACAGTGCGTAACCTACCACCGCCTGCCTATCGCCCAAGGCGTCGCGCTCACCCTGAATAATCAGCGTTGGCGTGCGCAGCTCGGCCAGGTGCGCGACTCGCGGTTTTTCCGGCTTGCCGACGGCATAAAAGGGATAGCCCAGGCACACCAGCGCATCGGCGCCCAACTCGTCGGCCAGCAAGCTGGCCATGCGCCCGCCCATGGACTTGCCGCCGATGGCCAGCGGCCCTGCGACCTGTTGGCGCACCTGCGCATAGACCTCGCGCCACTGTTCAAGCAGTTTGGCCTGGGGGTTGGGTGGGCGTTTTTTGCCGTCCAGACGACGCGCGGCCATATAGGCGAACTCGAAGCGCAGTACGGCAACCCCACGCGCGGCAAGGCTTTGCGCCATGGTTTGCATGAACTCGCTGTCCATCGGCGCGCCGGCGCCGTGGGCCAAAATCAGGGTGGCGCGCGCCTCGCCAAGCGGGCGATCCCACAACCAACTGCCATCACCCTGCCACTGCGCGCATTGATCCCCGTCAATACCCGCGTCACGCCCTTTGCTCATGCTTGCCTCGCTTAAAAACCATTCGGACTGCGACGCTGATCGTACAGGTGCGCAGCCATGGATTTTCGATGATCGGTCTATAACCGTGGATGGAAGCCCCTGAAATGAACATAACCAGGAACACAGCAACCAGTTCCGCCTACAACTACAAGGTGGTTCGCCAATTCGCCATCATGACGGTGGTGTGGGGCATTGTCGGGATGGGGCTCGGCGTGTTTATCGCCGCGCAACTGGCCTGGCCCGAGCTCAACTTCAACCTGCCGTGGACCAGCTTCGGCCGTCTGCGTCCGCTGCACACCAATGCGGTGATCTTCGCCTTCGGTGGTTGCGCGTTGTTCGCCACCAGCTATTACGCGGTGCAACGCACCTCGCAGGCCACTCTGTTCGCGCCCAAGCTCGCCGCCTTCACCTTCTGGGGCTGGCAACTGGTGATCGTTCTGGCGGCCATCAGTTTGCCCATGGGCTGGACCAGCTCCAAGGAATATGCCGAGCTGGAATGGCCGATCGACATTCTGATCACCATCGTCTGGGTCAGCTACGCCGTGGTGTTTTTCGGCACGGTGATCAAGCGTAACGTCAGCCATATCTATGTAGGCAACTGGTTCTTCGGTGGTTTTATCCTCACCGTGGCGCTGCTGCACCTGGTCAACAACCTGGAAGTGCCGGTCACCCTGACCAAATCCTACTCGGCTTACGCCGGGGCAACGGATGCGATGATCCAGTGGTGGTACGGCCACAACGCCGTGGGCTTTTTCCTCACCGCGGGCTTTCTGGGGATGATGTATTACTTCGTGCCCAAGCAGGCGGGTCGCCCGGTGTACTCCTACCGGCTGTCCATCGTGCACTTCTGGGCGCTGATTGCCGTGTACATCTGGGCCGGCCCGCACCACCTGCATTACACCGCGCTGCCGGATTGGGCGCAGAGCCTGGGCATGGTGATGTCGCTGATTCTGCTGGCGCCAAGCTGGGGCGGCATGATCAACGGCATGATGACCCTCTCCGGGGCCTGGCATAAGCTGCGCACCGACCCGATCCTGCGCTTTCTGGTCGTCTCCCTGGCGTTCTACGGCATGTCGACCTTCGAAGGCCCGATGATGGCGATCAAGACCGTCAACGCCCTCTCCCATTACACCGACTGGACCATCGGCCACGTACACGCCGGCGCCCTCGGCTGGGTCGCCATGGTGTCGATCGGCTCGCTGTATCACATGCTGCCGAAAGTCTTCGGCCGCGACGAAATGCATAGCATCGCCCTGATCAACGTGCACTTCTGGCTCGCCACCATCGGCACCGTGCTGTACATCGCCTCGATGTGGGTCAACGGCATCGCTCAGGGCCTGATGTGGCGCGCAGTCAACGAAGACGGCACCCTCACCTACTCCTTCGTCGAAGCGCTGGAAGCCAGCCACCCCGGCTTTGTGGTGCGGGTAATCGGTGGCGCGATCTTCTTCGCCGGCATGCTGGTGATGGCCTGGAACGTCTGGCAGACCGTGCGTCATACCAAGGCTGCTGAGATGGACGCCGCCGCGCAGTTTTCGCTTGAGGGAGCCCACTGATGAGACACGAAATACTCGAGAAGAACATCGGCCTGATGGCGCTGATGATGGTTTTGGCCGTGAGCATCGGCGGCCTGACGCAGATCGTCCCGCTGTTCTTTCAGGACGTTACCAATGAGCCGGTGGCCGGCCTCAAGCCCTACACCGCGCTGCAACTGGAAGGCCGTGACATCTACATCCGCGAAGGCTGCGTCGGCTGCCATTCACAGATGATCCGTCCGTTCCGCGCCGAAACCGAGCGCTACGGCCACTATTCGGTGGCCGGAGAAAGCGTCTACGACCATCCATTCCTCTGGGGTTCCAAGCGCACCGGGCCGGACCTGGCCCGCGTCGGCGGCCGCTACTCGGATGAATGGCACCGCGCGCACCTCTACAACCCACGCAACGTGGTACCGGAGTCGAAGATGCCGGCCTATCCGTGGCTGGTGGAAAGCACCCTGGATGGCCAGGACACCGCCAAGAAGATGCAGGCCCTGCGCTTTCTCGGCGTGCCGTACAGCGAGGAAGACATCGCCGGCGCCTCCGCTGCCGTCAAAGGCAAGAGCGAGATGGATGCCATGGTCGCCTACCTGCAAGTGCTCGGCATTGCCGTGAAGAACAAGAGGTAGAGCCATGTCATTCGAATTTATTGATACAGGCACCCTGCGCGGCATTGGTACGGCACTGGTTCTGCTGTCCTTTGTCTGCGTCACCCTGTGGGCTTACAGCGGCAAGCGCCGCACGGCGTTCGACGAGGCCGCCTTACTGCCCTTTGCCGATGAACCCAAGCTGGCTGCACCGAGGAGCAACACCCCATGAGCACGTTCTGGAGCTGGTACATCACAGTGCTGACCGTCGGCACCCTGCTCGCCCTGTTCTGGCTGATTTTCGCCACCCGTAAAAGCGAAGTGCACAAGAACCCCACCGAGCAGACCATGGGTCATTCCTTCGACGGCATCGAGGAATATGACAACCCGCTGCCCAAGTGGTGGTTCATGCTGTTTATCGGCACCATCGTCTTCTCGATTGGCTACCTGGCGCTATACCCCGGCCTGGGCAACTGGAAAGGCGTACTGCCGGGCTATGAAGACGGCTGGACCCAGGTCAAGCAATGGCAGCGTGAAGTCGACAAGGCGGACGAGCTGTATGGGCCAATCTTCGCCAAATACGCGGCCATGCCCCTGGAAGAAGTCGCCAAAGACGAGCAAGCCCTGAAAATGGGCGGACGCATGTTTGCCACCTACTGCTCGGTCTGCCACGGCTCCGACGCCAAGGGCGCAGTGGGCTTCCCTAACCTCACCGACAACCACTGGCGCTGGGGCGGCGAGCCTAATGTGATCAAGACCAGCATCCTCAATGGTCGCATGGGCGCCATGCCGGCCTGGGCGGCGATCATTGGTGAAGACGGCGTGCAACAGGTCGCAGCCTTCGTGCGCAAGGATCTGGCCGGGCTGCCACTGCCAGCCGACAAGAGCGTCGATCTGGAAAAAGGCGCCGCCATTTATGCCGCCAACTGCCTGGCCTGCCACGGTGCAGAAGGCAAAGGCATGGCCATGCTCGGCGCGCCCGACCTGACCAGCCCCGCTGGCTGGATCTACGGCAGCAGCCTGGTGCAGTTGCAGCAGACCATCCGCCACGGCCGCAACGGCCAGATGCCGGCGCAAGAGCAGTATCTGGGCAACGACAAGGTGCATCTGCTGGCCGCTTATGTCCTGAGCCTGAGCCAGAAACAACAGAACGCCGCCGCACAGTAATCGCTAAAACCGCAGCAACCGGCTGGCGGCCCCAGGTCGCCAGCCACTCAAGCAAGCCTCTTCCGCGCCCGGACAGCCGTCCGAGCCATGCGACCCAAGGTCGCACCCTTCCGACCAAGTGCATGCGCGACCTTTGACTTGAGCTAATCTTGTCGACAGTCGCCACCTGTCATAACTCCAAGGCGATTCCCATCTTTGCGCTACGCCTGTTTAAGGCGTTTTATGCTCGCGGCAATGCCCTGCATAAGCGGCCATGCATGCTTGCCAACAGCCCTGAAAGCCTTATCGCGCCGGCTTGTGTCGTTGCAATGAGCACATGCTTTCTACATACTTGCCGCCGATTTTTGCCCCTAAAAAATCCATTAACCGTGGAACCCATAATGAGCACAGCAATCAGTCCGACTGCTTATAACTACAAGGTGGTTCGCCAGTTCGCCGTAATGACGGTGATTTGGGGAGTCATTGGCATGAGCCTGGGTGTTTTCATCGCCGCGCAACTGGTGTGGCCTGAACTCAACCTGGGCATGGAATGGACGAGCTTCGGCCGTCTGCGTCCGCTACACACCAACGCGGTGATCTTCGCCTTCGGCGGCTGCGCGCTGATGGCAACCTCGTTCTATGTGGTGCAACGCACCAGCCAGGTACGCCTGATCTCCGATGGCCTTGCCGCATTCGTATTCTGGGGTTGGCAAGCCGTGATCGTCGCTGCGGTGATCACCCTGCCAATGGGTTTCACCGGTTCCAAGGAATACGCTGAGCTGGAGTGGCCAATCGATATCCTCCTGGGTATCGTCTGGGTCGCCTATGCAGTGGTGTTCTTCGGCACTATCGTCAAGCGCCAGACCAAGCACATCTATGTCGGCAACTGGTTCTACGGTGCCTTCATTCTGGTTACCGCGATGCTGCACATCGTCAACAGTGCTGCCGTTCCAGTCAGCCTGTTCAAGTCCTACTCGGCCTACGCCGGTGCGACTGACGCGATGATCCAGTGGTGGTACGGCCACAACGCCGTGGGCTTCTTCCTGACCACCGGCTTCTTGGGGATGATGTACTACTTCGTACCCAAGCAGGCCGAGCGTCCGATCTACTCCTATCGCCTGTCCATCGTGCACTTCTGGGCGCTGATCACCCTGTACATCTGGGCCGGTCCGCACCACCTGCACTACACCGCACTGCCGGATTGGGCACAGTCCCTCGGTATGGCGATGTCGATCATTCTCCTGGCACCAAGCTGGGGCGGCATGATCAACGGCATGATGAGCCTGTCGGGCGCCTGGCATAAGCTGCGCACCGACCCAATCCTGCGTTTCCTGGTGGTCTCCCTGGCGTTCTACGGCATGTCGACCTTCGAAGGTCCGATGATGGCGATCAAGACCGTCAACGCGCTGTCCCACTACACCGACTGGACCATCGGCCACGTACACGCCGGCGCTCTTGGCTGGGTAGCGATGATCTCCATCGGCGCGCTGTATCACCTGCTGCCGAAAGTCTTTGGTCGCCCACAGATGCACAGCGTCGGCCTGATCAACGCACACTTCTGGTTGGCCACTATCGGTACCGTGCTGTACATCGCCTCGATGTGGGTAAACGGCATCACCCAGGGCCTGATGTGGCGCGCAGTCAACGAAGACGGCACCCTCACCTACTCCTTCGTTGAAGCGCTGGAAGCCAGCCACCCAGGTTACGTGGTGCGCATGATTGGTGGCGCCTTCTTCGTCGCCGGCATGCTGCTGATGGCTTACAACACCTACCGCACCGTGCGTGCCGCCAAGGCTTCGGAATACGAAGCGGCTGCACAGATTCCAGTCGGAGTAGCGCACTGATGAAACACGAAATCATTGAGAAGAATATTGGCCTGATGGCGCTGCTGATGGTTCTGGCCGTCAGCATCGGCGGCCTGACTCAAATCGTGCCGCTGTTTTTCCAGGACGTTACCAACGAGCCGGTGGAAGGCCTCAAGCCTTACACCGCGCTGGAACTGGAAGGCCGCGATGTGTACATCGCCAACGGCTGTGTCGGCTGCCACTCGCAGATGATTCGTCCGTTCCGCGCTGAAACCGAACGTTACGGCCACTACTCGGTAGCCGGTGAAAGCGTCTGGGACCACCCGTTCCTGTGGGGTTCCAAGCGTACCGGTCCGGACCTGGCCCGCGTCGGCGGTCGTTACTCGGATGAATGGCAACGTGCGCACCTGTACAACCCGCGCAACGTGGTGCCTGAGTCGAAGATGCCGGCATACCCCTGGCTGGTTGAGCACAAGCTCGACGGCAAGGACACCGCCAAGAAGATGGAAGTCATGCGTGGCTTTGGCATCCCCTACACCGATGAAGACATCGCAGGGGCCAAGGACGCAGTAAAAGGCAAGACCGAAATGGACGCGATCGTTGCGTACCTGCAGGTTCTCGGCACATCCATCAAGAACAAACGGTAACGCACATGGATATCGGGATGATTCGCGGCATAGGCACAGCAGTGGTGTTCATCGCCTTTATTGGCGTGGTGCTCTGGGCCTACAGCAGCAAGCGTAAATCCAGCTTCGACGAGGCCGCCAACCTGCCCTTCGCCGATGATCCCAAACCCACTGAGCGTGACGAGCAATCTTCCAGGAGCAATAACCAATGACCACGTTCTGGAGTTGGTACGTAACCATTCTGTCTCTGGGCACCATCTTTGCCCTGACCTGGCTGATCTTCGGCACCCGTAAGGGCCAGCGCGAAGAAACCACCGAAGAAACCGTCGGCCATTCCTTCGACGGTATCGAAGAGTTCGATAACCCGCTGCCCAAGTGGTGGTTCATGCTGTTTGTCGGCACCATCATCTTTGCCCTCGGCTACCTGGCGCTCTACCCGGGCCTGGGTAACTGGAAAGGTCTGCTGCCGGGCTACGACTACCTCGACACCGAGGCCAAAACGCCCTTCGCCACCAATATCGAAATCGCTGGTGGCGTAGAGCGCAATGCGGGCTGGACCGGCGTGCACCAGTGGGAAAAGGAAATGGCTAAAGCTGAAGGCCAATACGGCCCGATCTTCGCCAAATATGCGGCCATGCCGATCGAACAAGTGGCCCAGGACGAGCAAGCGTTGAAAATGGGCGCTCGCCTGTTTGCGTCCAACTGCTCGGTTTGCCACGGTGGCGATGCCAAGGGCAACTACGGCTTCCCGAACCTGACCGACAACGATTGGCTGCATGGCGGCGAACCGGAAACCATCAAGACCACCATCATGGCGGGCCGCCAGGGCGTAATGCCTGCGCAGCTGCCGGTGATCGGTGAGGAAGGTATCCGTAACGTGGCTGGTTACATCCGCAGCCTGTCCGGTTTGAAAAACCCGGAAGGTATCGAGGTTGACCTTGCCGCAGGTCAAGACATCTTCGCGACTACTTGTGCAGTCTGTCATGGCGCTGAAGGTAAGGGCCAACAGGCCATGGGTGCACCCAACCTGACCGACAAAACCTGGCTCTACGGCTCCAGCTTTGCTCAGGTACAACAAACTCTGCGCTATGGCCGTAACGGCAAGATGCCAGCCCAGGCTGACTTCCTGGGCAACGATAAGGTGCATCTGCTGGCGGCTTACGTGTACAGCCTGTCGCAAGCAAAAATCGAGAAGTAATTCTCCAGCCTGACAGGCGCGACCGCAGGTCGCACCTGTCAGGCAATCGTCAGGCGTACCATAGCGCAAGAGCCCGTATGACCCCGGCCGGCACGTATCGACCAGGGCAGCCAATCAACCGCCGTGGTACGAACTGATGAGTGCACAAATTCCAGTTAAAGACGTCACCCCTGCCCCGGCCAAGGTCGAAGTTGTTGACCTGTACGCCAACCGCGAAAAAATCTACACCCGCTCCTTCACCGGCATCTTCCGCAACCTGCGCATGCTCGGTGGCGCAGCCCTCTTTCTGTTGTACTTCGGCACCGTATGGTTGACCTGGAATGGCCGTCAGGCCGTCTGGTGGAACCTGCCGGAGCGCAAGTTCTACATCTTCGGCTCCACCTACTGGCCGCAGGATTTCGTCCTGCTCTCGGCGCTATTGATCATCGCCGCCTTCGGCCTGTTCTTTATCACCGTGTTCGCCGGCCGCGTGTGGTGCGGCTACACCTGCCCGCAGAGCGTATTCACCTGGGTATTTATGTGGGCGGAAAAGGTCACCGAAGGTGATCGCAACCAGCGCATGAAGCTCGACAAGAGCCCGATGACCACGCAGAAATTCCTGCGCAAACTGGCCAAGCACGGCATCTGGGTCGGCGTATCGCTGGTCACCGCGATCACTTTCGTCGGCTACTTCACGCCGATTCGCGAACTGATCCCCGAGCTGTTCACCCTGCAAGCGGGCGGCTGGGCGCTGTTCTGGGTCGGTTTCTTTACCCTCGCCACCTATGGCAACGCCGGCTACCTGCGTGAGCAGGTGTGCATCTACATGTGCCCCTATGCGCGCTTCCAGAGTGTGATGTTCGACCAGGACACCCTGATCGTCTCCTACGACCCGCGCCGCGGTGAGAGCCGCGGCCCGCGCAAGCGCGATGCTGACTACAAGGCCGAAGGCCTCGGCGACTGCATCGACTGCAAGATGTGCGTGCACGTCTGCCCTACCGGCATCGACATCCGCGACGGTCTGCAGATCGAATGCATCGGCTGCGCCGCCTGCGTCGATGCCTGCGACAGCATCATGGAGAAGATGAACTACCCGAAAGGGCTGATCAGCTACACCACCGAGCACAACCTTTCCGGACAGAAGACCCACTTGGTGCGTCCGCGCCTGATCGGTTACGCCATCGCCCTGCTGGCCATGTTCTGCGTGTTCGCCTGGGCCATCGCCGACCGTTCGCTGGTGGAGCTGGATGTGCTCAAGGACCGCGTGCTCTACCGCGAAAATGAAGAAGGTCGAATCGAGAACGTCTACACCCTGAAGATCATGAACAAGGCCCAGCACGAGGTCACTTACCTGATCGAAGCCGACGGCCTCGACGGCCTGGTGTACGAGGGCAAGCGCGAGATCAAGGCAATCGCTGGCGAGGTGCTGTCGCTGCCTGTCGAGCTGTCCATCGACCCGGAAAAACTACCTTCGAGCACCAATGAAATCACCTTCCGCCTACACTCGGCGGATGACCCAAGCATCAAAACCGACGCCGCCAGCCGCTTTATCGGCCCTAGCGTGCGCTGATTAGAGAAGCCCATGTCTGAACCCATAGCTGAAAAGAACCCCGAGATCATCAAGCCCTGGTACAAGCAATTCTGGCCCTGGTTCCTGATTGGCCTGCTGGCCTATTCAGTGATCCAGGGGCTGACTCTGCTGACCATCGCCACGAAGAACCCGCCGGGGCTGATCTCCGATGACTATTACGACGTCGGCAAAGGCATCAACCAGTCCCTGGAGCGGGAAAATCACGCCATCCGCCTCAAGCTGCACGCCAGCCTGCTGCTCAACGATGACAACGGTACCGCCACCCTGCAGCTGAGCGGCAACAGCCGTCCGCAGCAATTGGTGCTCAACCTGATATCACCGACCCAACCCGAGCGCGACCGCCGGGTGATTCTGCAACCGCAGGCCGATGGCAGCTACAGCGGGCAGATGATCGACGCGGTCAAGGGCCGCCGCTTTGTCGAACTGATCGGCCAGGAAGGTAGCAAGGACTGGCGTCTGTTCGAAGAAGAAAACGTGCAAAGCGGGCAGAACATCCTCCTCGGGGATGCTCAATAAGCGCACCGATGGCCAGCCCGACTCCTTGCTACCACTGTGGCCTGCCGGTTCCCGCCGGCAGCCGTTTCCAGGCTCAGGTACTGGGCGCAACCCGCGAGATGTGCTGCCCGGGCTGTCAGGCAGTGGCCGAAGCCATCGTCAGCGGCGGCCTTGAGCATTACTACAAGCACCGCAGCGAAAGCGCCGCTAACCCGCAGAGCCTGCCCCAGGCCCTGCCCGATGAGCTGGCGCTGTATGACCGCAGCGATGTGCAGCAGCCCTTTGTCGAACATGACGGCGAACTCAGCGAAACCTGCCTGCTGATCGAAGGCATCAGCTGCGCGGCCTGTGGCTGGCTGATTGAAAAGCATCTGCGCGACCTGCCGGGCGTCAGCGAGGCGCACCTCAACCTGTCCAACCACCGCCTGCAGGTGCGCTGGGCTGATAGCCAGTTGCCGCTCAGCAGCCTGCTCAAAGCCCTGCGCAAGATCGGCTATGCCGCCCACCCTTGGCAGGCCGATGCCGCCGCCGAACAGCTGCAGCGCGAGAACCGCCGCGCCATGCGCGAGCTGGGCGTGGCCGGCATGCTGTGGATGCAGGTGATGATGGCGACCATGGCCACCTGGCCGGAATTCAACATCGACCTCAGCCCCGAACTGGACAAGATTCTGCGCTGGGTCAGCCTGTTTCTCACCACGCCGATTGTCTTCTACTGCTGCGGCCAGTTCTTCCGTGGCGCGCTGCGCGACCTGCGCACGCGCCACCTGACCATGGATGTGTCGGTGTCGCTGGCAATTGGCGGCGCCTATATCGCCGGTATCTGGTCGACGGTGACCGGCCAGGGCGAGCTGTATTTCGATGCGGTGGGCATGTTTGCCCTGTTCCTCCTGGCTGGCCGCTATCTGGAACGCCGCGCCCGCGAGCGCACAGCCGCCGCCACTGCGCAGTTGGTCAATCTGCTACCGGCCTCCTGCCTGCGCCTGGATGGAGACGGCCAGAGCCAGCGTATTCTGCTGAGCGAGTTGCACGTTGGTGATCAGGTACTGGTGCCGCCCGGCGCCCTGTTGCCCGCTGATGGACGCATTGTCCAGGGCCAGTCGAGCGTCGATGAATCACTGCTCACCGGCGAGTACCTGCCACAGCCGCGTAATGTTGGCGACAGCGTTACCGCCGGCACCCTGAATGTCGAAGGACCGTTGAGCGTCGAAGTGCAGGCCCTCGGCGATGCCACGCGGCTGTCAGCCATCGTCCGCCTGCTGGAGCGCGCGCAGAGCGACAAACCGCGCCTGGCGGTACTGGCCGACCGGGTTGCGCAGTGGTTCCTGCTGATCGTCCTGGTGGTGGCCGCCATCGTTGGCCTGGTCTGGTGGCAACTCGACCCCTCTCGCGCATTCTGGATCGTCCTTTCCCTACTGGTCGCCACCTGCCCTTGCGCGCTGGCATTGGCTACACCCACGGCACTGACCGCAGCGACCGGCTCACTGCACAAACTGGGTATGCTGCTGACGCGCGGCCATGTGCTGGAAGGCCTGAATCAGATCGACACCCTGGTGCTGGACAAGACCGGCACTCTCACCGAAGGCCGCCTGACCCTCAGCGCCATCCACCCTCTGCGCGAACTGGATGCCGACGCCTGCCTGGCCCTGGCCGCCGCACTGGAAAACCGCTCCGAACACCCGATTGCCTGCGCCTTCGGCCAGGCCCCTGAAGCCGCCGAAGCGGTCGACAGCCATCCGGGTCTGGGCCTGCAGGGGCGTGTCGGCAACCGAGTACTGCGCATCGGTGAGGCGGGCTTTGTCTGTGCGCTGAGTGCGCAACCAGCGCCGGCGATTACCGGGGAACACGGCCAATGGCTACTGCTCGGCGATGAACAAGGGCCGCTGGCCTGGTTTGTGTTGAATGACCGCCTGCGCGAAGACGCACCGCAACTGATCGACATGGCCAAAACCAAGGGCTGGCAGATCATGTTGCTGTCCGGCGACAGCTCGCCCATGGTCGCTGAAGTGGCGCGCCAGCTGGGTATCATTGACGCCCGTGGAGGCCTCACTCCGGATGCCAAGCTGGACGTACTCAAGCAGCTGCACAGCCAGGGCCGCCGAGTGCTGATGCTCGGTGACGGAGTCAACGATGTGCCGGTATTGGCTGCTGCCGATATCAGTGTGGCCATGGGCAGCGCCACCGACCTGGCGAAAACCAGCGCCGATGCCGTACTGCTGTCCAACCGCCTGAGCAGCCTGGTACAGGCGCTACACATGGCGCAACGAACCCGCCGCATCATCATCGAGAACCTGACCTGGGCCAGTCTGTACAATGGCCTGGTGCTGCCCTTCGCCGCCATCGGCTGGATCACCCCAATCTGGGCGGCACTAGGCATGTCGGTCAGCTCACTGCTGGTGGTGGTCAACGCTCTGCGTCTGACTCGCCTGCCCCGGCAGTAAGCTGTCAAACAGCCCACTAAAACACTCGGCGAGGTCTTATGCGAAACAACGTGACTGGCAAGATTGCCTGGTGGGTGCGCTTATTAGCCGTAATGCTGTTAAGCCTGCAGCTGTTTATGGCCTACCACTTTGCCACCGCGTTGATCCGTCAGCAGACCACACTCAGCAGTCTGTTTACTGACAGTCTGCCGGATACCCTGATCATGCTTTTCCTTAATGCTCTGTTTGCCTTCGTCGCGCTGACCGGCCGCAGCCCTGACAGACTCTTCCCAGTTGCCAGTCTCGATCTGCGGCAACTCTTGCGCCGGAGCCACTAAGCCATGCCCGCCCTCTATATCCTGATCCCGGTCGCCATTGCCCTGGTGGGCTTTGCCATCTGGCTGTTCTTCTGGGCGGTGGACAGCGGTCAGTACGACGACCTCGACGGCCCAGCCCACAGCATCCTGTTCGACGATGAAGACCCCAAGCACACCGCAGCCGTAAGCCAGCAGCAACAAGACCAGCCCAAAGACTCGCAGCAGGACAAGCCCGGTGCTTGAGCTACTGCCGCTGCTGGTTTCGGCACTGATTCTCGGCCTGCTCGGTGGCGGCCACTGCCTGGGCATGTGCGGCGGCCTGATGGGCGCCCTGACCCTGGCCATCCCACCCGAGCAGCGCGCACAGCGCTTTCAGCTGCTGCTGGCCTACAACCTGGGGCGCATCTTCAGTTACAGCCTGGCCGGTCTGCTGCTAGGGCTGGCGGGCTGGGCGCTGGCTAATAGTCCGCTGGTAATGGGCCTGCGGGTGGTTGCAGCACTGCTGCTGATTGCCATGGGCCTGTACCTGGCCGGCTGGTGGAGCGGCCTGACCCGTATCGAAACCCTGGGTCGTGGTCTGTGGCGGTATATCCAACCGCTGACCCTGCGCTTTATGCCAGTTACCAGCCTGCCGCGCGCCCTGGTGCTCGGCAGCCTATGGGGCTGGCTGCCCTGCGGCCTGGTTTACAGCACCCTGCTGTGGGCCGCGAGCCAGGGCAATGCGTTGAGCAGCGCCGCCCTGATGTTTGCCTTCGGCCTCGGCACAATGCCGGTGCTGCTGGCTACCGGCATGGCCGCCGAACGCCTGACCGCCCTGCTGCGTAAACAAGGCGTTCGTACGGCCGGCGGCATTTTGGTAATCCTCTTCGGCCTCTGGACCCTGCCCGGCCCGCACCAGCACTGGCTGATGGGTCACTAGCAGGCGGCCGCTTGATACAGGTCAAAACACCCCAGGCGCAGCGCTCTTAGACTTCCCGGCATTGAAAGCCAAACCGGGAATACCCGCATGCTCAACGCCATCCAGTGGGACAGCTCGCTAATCCGCCGCTACGACCAAGCCGGCCCGCGCTACACCTCCTATCCGACTGCCGTGCAGTTCCATGAGCGCGTCAGCCAGTTCGATCTGCTGCACGCCCTGCGCGAGAGCCGCAAAGCGCTGCGGCCGCTGTCGCTGTATGTGCATATCCCGTTCTGCGCGCACATTTGTTACTACTGCGCCTGCAACAAGGTGATCACCAAGGACCGCGGTCGTACCCAGCCCTATCTGGAAAAACTCGAACGCGAAATCGAGATCATCGGCCGCCATCTGGACAAGCAACAGAAGGTCGAGCAGCTGCACTTCGGCGGCGGCACGCCGACCTTTCTCAGCCACGATGAACTGCGCCACCTGATGGGCCACCTGCGCCAGCACTTCAATCTGCTGGATGACGACACAGGCGACTACAGCATCGAGATCGACCCGCGCGAAGCCGACTGGTCGACCATGGGCCTGCTCCGTGAGCTGGGTTTCAACCGCGTCAGCCTGGGCGTGCAAGACCTCGACCCGGCCGTGCAGCGGGCGGTCAACCGCTTGCAGACCCTGGAAGAAACCCGCGCCATCGTCGAAGCCGCGCGCACCCTGCAGTTCCGCTCGATAAACATCGACCTGATCTACGGCCTGCCGCTGCAAACCCCGGAGCGTTTCGCCCGCACCGTGGCCGAGGTTATTGCTCTGCAACCTGATCGCCTGTCGTTGTTCAACTACGCCCACCTGCCGGAGCGTTTTATGCCGCAACGGCGGATCAACACCAGCGACCTGCCCAGCCCGGGCGACAAACTGGCCATGCTGCAGGCCAGCATCGAGCAACTGAGCGCCGCCGGTTACCGCTATATCGGCATGGATCACTTCGCACTGCCCGACGACGAACTGGCCAGCGCCCAGGAAGATGGCAGCCTGCAACGCAACTTCCAGGGCTACACCACCCATGGCCATTGCGACCTGATCGGCCTTGGGGTGTCATCGATCAGCCAGATTGGTGAGCTGTACTGCCAGAACAACAGCGACCTGAGCAAATACCAGGACAGCCTCGGCCATAACGAGCTGGCCACCCTGCGCGGCCTGCATTGCGACGCCGACGACCGTCTGCGCCGGGCGGTGATTCAGCAGCTGATCTGCCATTTCCAGCTGCGCTTTGCCGATATCGAACAGGCTTATGCCATCGATTTTCGCAGTTACTTTGCCGATATCTGGCCGCAACTGCAGCAGATGGCCACTGATGGGCTGATCGAGTTGAATGCCCAGGGCATCGAAGTGCGGCCAGCGGGGCGCCTGCTGGTGCGCTCGTTGTGCATGCTGTTTGATCGCTACCTTACCGAATTGAGCAGGCAGCGCTTTTCCCGGGTGATCTAGCAGGCTGCTATTTATACGAGCAGAGGCTATTTCATGATCAGGCTGGCCACTTCCTGCATCTGTTGATCGCTCAGATCCTGCTCACGCATAACCTTGATCAGCGTCGCATTGGCGCTGCTCAAGGCGCCCTGCAGCGAGGCCAGTTCGCCCTGCAGCATTTCGATCTTTATGCGTTTGGCCTCGGGATCGAGGCTCTGGTCCTGCATGACCTCTTTCAGCTCGGCTTTCTTCGCTTCGATCTGCGCCTTGAGCTCGCGGATCATCTTGAGAATATCCTTGACCACATCCGGCAGGCTGCTCTCATCAATATCGCGATTCTTCTGTGCGGCGGCGGAGCGTGCCTTGCCCAGTTCCGATAGGCTTACTCGCAGGCTGTCGCGCAGCGCCTGCTTATCCTCCTCACTGCTCGCCACAACGCCTTCGGCCGCAGCACTCTTGCGCTCCAGCGTCAGATTCATGCGGGTGCTCAATTGGGTCGATTCCAGACGCATACGAATGCTCCTTGCAGATATTGAAAGCCGACTGGCTTATCGACCGCCCAGGATAAAACTTGAACATTCGATCAGACTTGCGTCTTAGTGGCCCTACCCTGCGCCCTGCTGTAACCTTCCGGTTATTGTGTGTTTAGCCAGGATCGCCAGCGATGTCCGAAAGCATCAAGTTGCATACACCACACCAAGCCCATTGCAAGGATTGCAGCCTGGCGAGCTTGTGCCTGCCGCTGTCCCTGAACCTGGAAGACATGGACGCGCTCGACGACATCGTCAAACGCGGCCGCCCGCTGAAGAAGGGCGAGTTTCTGTTTCGCCAGGGCGACACCTTTAATTCGGTGTTTGCGGTGCGTTCCGGCGCGCTGAAAACCTTCAGCCTGAGCGATGGCGGTGACGAGCAGATCACCGGCTTCCACCTGCCCAGCGAACTGGTCGGCCTGTCCGGCATGGACAGCGAGAGCTACCCGGTGTCCGCCGTGGCCCTGGAAACCACCTCGGTGTGTGAAATTCCCTTCGAACGCCTCGACGAGCTGTCGGTACAACTGCCGCAACTACGCCGCCAGCTGATGCGCGTTATGAGCCGGGAGATCCGCGACGATCAGCAAATGATGCTGCTGCTGTCGAAGAAAACCGCCGATGAACGCATCGCCACCTTCCTGGTCAACCTCTCGGCGCGCTTCCGTGCCCGCGGCTTCTCGGCCAATCAGTTCCGCCTGGCCATGTCGCGTAACGAAATTGGTAACTATTTGGGCCTTGCAGTGGAGACCGTATCGCGGGTATTTACCCGCTTCCAACAGAACAAGCTGCTCGAAGCCGAAGGCAAAGAAGTGCATATCCTCGACCCCATCGAGCTATGCGCATTGGCCGGCGGTAACCTCGACGGCTGATCGACCCGCACAGCGCAGGACCTAGCCGATGATCTTCGACGAATTCAGCATCAAAACCCTGATACGCCCGGTGGTGGACTTCCCCAAGCCGGGGGTGATCTTTCGCGATATCACCCCACTGTTTCAGTCACCACGTGCCCTGCGCATGGTTGCCGACAGTTTTATCCAACGTTACGTCGAAGCGGATTTCAGCCATATCGGCGCCATGGATGCACGCGGCTTTCTGATCGGCTCGATCATCGCCTACGAACTGAACAAGCCGCTGATTCTGTTCCGCAAGCAAGGCAAACTGCCCGCCGATGTGCTCAGCGAGAGCTACCAGACCGAGTACGGCGAAGCCAAACTGGAAGTCCATGCCGACAGCCTCTGCGAAGGCGACAAGGTACTGATCTTCGATGACCTGATCGCCACTGGCGGCACCCTGCTGGCCGCCGCACAACTGGTGCGGCGCATGGGCGCGAGCATCATCGAAGCCGCCGCAATCATCGACCTGCCTGAACTGGGCGGCTCGCAAAAACTGCAGGACAGCGGCATCCCGACCTTCGCGCTGACCAGCTTCGCCCTCACCGACCAATAAATCTGCTCCACGGCCCTGACGGCAGCGCTGCATGTCGGGACCAGGCTGACCCTCGCGAACTGACTCGCGCCACCGTTTACACAAGTACCCCACCCGCCATGAATGAAATATCAATGAACCCGACGTCCAGCCACTGGCGTCTGCGCCTCGGCGCGCTGATGGAAAGCAAAGCCATCACTCGCCTGGTGACCACCCTGATCGTGCTCAACGCCGCAATTCTCGGCATCCAGACCTACCCTGGGCTGATGGCCGATTGGGGCGAGCTGCTGCTGGCGCTGGATCAACTGATTCTCGCGGTATTTATCCTGGAGCTGGCGCTGCGCTTTGTCGCTCGCGGCTTGGGTCTGCTGCGCGATCCCTGGGCGGTATTTGACTGCCTGGTGGTGGGCGTGGCCCTGGTGCCCTCCAGCGGGCCGTTCGCCGTGCTGCGTGCGCTGCGCGTCTTGCGTGTGCTGCGGCTGATTTCGATCAACCCGAATATGCGCCGGGTGGTCGAAGCACTGCTGTCCTCGCTGCCGGGCATGGGCAGCATCGCCATGCTGCTCGGCCTGGTGTTCTACGTAGCAGCGGTGATGGCCACTCAGCTATTCGGCGAAGCCTTCCCCGAGTGGTTCGGCAGCCTGGGTGCCAGCCTCTACACCCTGTTCCAGGTGATGACCCTGGAAAGCTGGTCGATGGGCATCGTGCGCCCGGTGATGGAGCAGTTCCCACTGGCGTGGATGTATTTCCTGCCGTTTATCCTGATTGCCACCTTTATGATGCTCAACCTGTTTATCGCCGTGGTGGTCAATGCCATGCAGACCACCCATGAACAGGAAGCCAAGCTGGCGCCACCCTCGCCAACCGAGCAATTGCTGCTCGATGAACTGCGCGCCCTGCGCACGGAAGTTGCCGAGCTGCGCCAGCAACGCTAAAGCCACCCTGCAGCATCGATAATACAGCAGCCCTGCACCGCGTCGCCCTGGCGCAGCAGGGCTGTATCGAAGCATCCCCGCCTCGACCAGCCCACTCGCTGCCAGCTCGCGCCCTTGACGGACCTGAGCCTGACGAACTGTCCGACAACTATCCATAAGTTGGCGCAATTCCGGCCGCCCTGGCCAGGAATGACCTCGCGCCTAAAACGCCCTCGGCTAAAGATAAATCACGGCCCAAGACAGCCTAGCCTGTCGTCCCAAGCCCCATAACAAGAGCGGTCGCGAACGCGACCAAGATGCCGAGGAGTCGCCCTTTATGACAGCCAAAACCAGTACCCCTACCGCCAGCTTTCCCGTACGTCGCATGGACTTCACCTTCGATGAAAGCCAGAAGTTCTGGTTTGCCGGCGACCCCTTTATGAGCCACTTCATGAACAACCTGTCGTCGCTGTTTCCCTATGGCGAAAAGTTCTTCGTCGACAGCGTGCGCGCCGTGCGCGAACAGGTGAGCGAGCCGCAGCTGAAGAAGGACATCAGCGCCTTTATCGGCCAGGAAGCCATGCATTCCAAGGAACACGCGGCCTATAACGACTACGCCGCCGAGCACAATATCGATCTGGAGCTGCTGGAGCTGCGCATCAAGGTGCTGCTTGAGTGGGTGACCAAGATCACCACCAAGAAGCAGCGCCTGGCCGCCACCTGCGCCTTGGAGCACTTCACCGCGACCATGGCCGAGCAACTGCTGCAGCGCGAAGACCTAACCACCCAGATGAACGACCCCAAGCTGTATCAGCTGTGGATGTGGCATGCGATTGAAGAGAACGAGCACAAGGCGGTCTGCTACGACGTGTACCAGAAGGTCTACGGCGGCTATTTCACTCGCGTCGGCATGATGGCGATTTCCACGGTGATCTTCTTCGGCGTGATCGGCTGGTTCCAGCTGCACCTGCTGCGCAAGGACGGCCAACTGTTCAACTGGCGCAGCTGGGGCAAGGGCCTGAAAACCCTGTTCGGCCCACGCAACGGCTTTTTGACCAAACTGCTCCTGCCGTACCTGGACTACTACCGCCCCGGCTTCCACCCGCTGGACCACGATAGCAAGGCCCTAGAACAGCGCTGGCGCCAGCGTCTGGGCTTCAACTAAGCCCAGCTCACCGAGGCTGACCGCTAATCCGCGTCAGCCTCGGTACGGCTTTTCAGCGTGCGCAACACATGCTCGGCCAGACCGGCGCCCGCCTCGCTCATGGTCAGGTAAGTACGGTCGGCCCCGGCCTGCTGGATACGCATGGCGATATCCTCGTACAGCGCATGGGACACCACCAAACCGTTAAAACCGCGCTCACGCAGCTTCTGCGTGGCAATCACCTTGGCCTCTTCATCGTTGAGCGCAAGGATCACCGCATCGATATTGGGCATCTGCAGGTGCTGCCAGAACATCGGGTCTTCGCCGTCGGCGAACAGCACGCTACGCCCCGCATGGTTGCTCTGCTCAATCACCACCGGGTCGGAATCCAGGCCCACCACCTGATAGCCCTTCTCCCGCAAGTAGTCATAGGCCGCACGCCCGGTACGCCCCATGCCCATCACCAGTACCTGGGAAAGCCCCAACGAAACCGGCTGCTCATCGGGATGACGGATATTGCGTTCCAGGGCGATCAAGCGTTTGGCCAAACGCTCGTATAGCGGGTGGACAACCCGGTTGAGCGGCGCGGAAATCACAAAGGACAGCGCGACGGTAATCGCCAAAGGAATCATCCACTCCGGCAGCACCACGCTGGCCATGATCAGGCCGAACTCGCTGTAGTTGGTCAGGGTTACGCTGCTGAGAAAGGCGCTGCGCGCGCGCAAGCGGAACAGCAGGAAGAGAAAGAAGAACAGCACGCCCTTGAGCGGCAGCAGCACCGCCATAATCAGGGCGAACTTCAAGGCATCGGCATCCGGCAGCCCGCCAATACCGATCTGTAGAAAGAAGCCGACCAGGAAGATTTCCTTGATGCCCCACAGCGAGTTGGCCAGCTCGGTGGCGCGCTTATGCTTGGCCAGCATGGCACCAAAGGCCAACGCGCCCAGCTCGGAGCTCAGGCCCAGCTGCTCAAAGCCGTAACCGCCCAGCACCAGCGCCAGCAACAAGCCGAGCAGCACCATCAACTCCTCGTGGCCGCTGGCATCGAGCAGCTTAAACAGCAACGGGCGCAGCAGTGGCAAACCGAACAGCAGCAGCGCCCAGGCCGAAGGCACCTTGCCGCTGGCCAGGCTCATCACCACCAGGGCGATCAGGTCCTGGATGATCAACACGCCAATCGCCACCCGCCCGTGGAAGGCGCGCAGCTCGCGCTTGCTCTCCAGCACCTTGGCCGCCAGCACCGTGCTGGAAAACGACAGCGCAATGGCCAACAGCAGCCCCTGCTGCCAGGGCAGCTCCAGCAGCAACAGAATCGCCGGAAGAAAGATCAGACTGGAAATGGCGAAATGCAGCAGGCCGCCGCCGATCACCTCGCGCCGCACCAGATTGCCGATTTTCAGCTTGAGGCCCACGGTAAACAGCAACAACAGCACGCCCAGGTGAGCGATATGATCCAACGCCGCGCTGTCACGCGGGCCAACCCCGATGTGCTCGCCGAAGCCGGCCAGGGCAAAGCCAGCCCCCAGGTAGCCCACCAGCGGCGGCAGACCAATACCCCGCGCCACCAGCCCCATGAAAAAGGCAAAGGCAATCCAGGTGGCTTCAATCATAGAGAGTCCTTAATGGGGCAAACGACGAGACAGCACGGTAGCACTATGCCGAACTAGCATAACGCCCGTAGATGGCACCGCCATTGATTCGCCTCACTTGCGGCCGTGTTTATTCAACGGGCAACTTCAACTGCCCCAGGCTTTGCAACACGCTAGCGCCGGTAAACAGCATGACAATCTGCTCTTCAGCCAACGCGCAGATCGCCGCTTGCCGCTCGGGTTGGCCGATGTAGTCCAGCGACAGCTGGAACAGGTTGCGGCTGATCAGGTTCGACACCTGCAGCACCACGCTGGGATTGACGATGCCCGGCAGCAGTTTGAAGGCCACGATGTCCTCGGCCATGTCCGCGCCAAACTCATCCATGACCTCCTGCAATGCCGCGCGCAGCACGGCAGACGCGCCATGCAGCTCACGCACGCCGATGATAAAGGCCGCTGGATTCTGCGCGACGAAATCGAAGAACAGCTGCACGGTTTCATGGCACACCCGTCGACCGCGATCCAGGTCGATGCCAAACAGCAAGGCCACGCTTTTACTGGGCGATTGCACCGCGCGCTCGGCGGCTTCACGGCGCAGGTCGCGCAGCGGCTGACGCAGCTGGGTGGAGATCTGGCGGATCACCGTCAGCCCCAGGTCATCGACGTCCTTGAAGTGCCTATAGAAGGTATTGGGGTTCAGCCCCGCCTCACGCGCCAACTCACGCAGGCCCAGATTGCTCAGACTGCGGCTGGTTGAGGTGAGACGTAACGCGGCCTCCAGTAACAGGGTCTTGCCGGGGGCCTCGGTGGCTTTTTCTGCGGCTGGCTGCTGCTCGCTGGCGTCTGCCTGCATGACGAACCCTACCTAAAAGTTGGCTTGTGAGAATGGCACTTGCTGGCGAGTATACATTTGTCTACCTTGGTATACAGCTGTATACGCCAGCAATAAACATAACAGGAGCTTGGCCATGAATGCACCCGTCTCACCCCCTTCTGCCACCCGCCACTGCAAGGTCGCCATTATCGGTACGGGTTTCTCCGGCCTGGGTATGGCCATCCGCCTGAAGCAGGCCGGCGAACATGACTTCCTGCTGTTCGAAAAAGAAGCCGGCGTCGGCGGCACCTGGCGGGTGAACAATTACCCGGGCTGCGGCTGCGACGTGCAATCACACCTGTATTCGTTCTCCTTCGAGCAGAATCCCGACTGGACGCGCATGTTCGCCAAGCAGCCGGAAATCCAGGGCTATCTGGAAGGCTGCTGGGCCAAGTACCGCCTGCAGAACCATACCCAGCTGAACACCGAGATCACCCGGATGGCCTGGGATGAGCAACAAGAGCTGTGGCAGATCAGTGACCGCTCCGGCAACAGCTACACCGCACAATTTGTGGTCTCGGGCATGGGTGCGCTGTCCACCCCATCAATTCCGGCGCTCAAGGGTCTGGGCGACTTCACCGGCAAGATCTTCCACTCACAGCAGTGGGACCACAGCTATGACCTCACCGGTAAACGCGTTGCGGTGATCGGCACCGGCGCCTCTTCAATCCAGTTCGTGCCGCAGATCCAGAAGCAGGTCAGCCAGCTCGATCTGTACCAGCGCACCGCACCGTGGATCATGCCCAAGCCCGACCGCGCCATCAGCGAGCGTGAGCGCAACCGCTTTAAGCGTTTCCCGCTGCTGCAGAAACTCTGGCGGGGCACCATCTATGCCTTGCTGGAAAGCCGGGTGATCGGCTTTGCCATGCTGCCCAAGGTGATGACCCTCGCCCAGAAAGTCGGCAAGTGGTACATCAACAAGCAGATCAAGGACCCGGTCCTACGCGCCAAGGTCACCCCGGATTACCTGATGGGCTGCAAGCGCGTGCTGATCTCCAACGATTACTTCCCGGCGCTGACCCAGCCCAACGTCGACCTGATCACCGATGGCATCGAGGAAATCCGCAGCGGCAGCATCCGCACCGTGGATGGCAAAGAGCGCGAGATTGACACGATCATCTTCGGCACCGGTTTCACCCCAAGCGATCCGCTGCCGCGCGGCGTGGTGTTTGGCCGTGGCGGCGTCGACCTGCTCGACACCTGGCCAGAAGGCCCGCAGGCCTACAAAGGCACACTGACTGCCGGCTTCCCCAATCTGTTCTTCCTGATGGGGCCCAACACCGGGCTGGGGCATAACTCGATGGTCTACATGATCGAGTCGCAGATCCATTACGTGCTCGGCGCGCTCAAGCTGGTCGGCGAGCAGCAACTGCAAAGCCTGGAAGTCAAACAGGCGGCGCAGGACCAGTTCAACGGCAAGCTGCAAAGCAGCCTGGGCAAAACCGTATGGAATGCCGGCGGCTGCACCAGCTGGTACCTGCACCCGGTGAGCGGCCGCAATTGCACGGTTTGGCCTGGCTTTACCTGGCGTTTCCGCCTGCTGACGCGCAACTTTGATCCAGCGGCCTATCATTTCAGCCGTAAACACGCGGCACACCCGGCGCAGAACAGCGCTATCCAGTTGACTGCCCAGGAGACCAGCGCATGAAGTCGTTCGAAAACAAGGTAGCCGCCATCACCGGCGCCGGCTCCGGCATTGGCCGCGCCCTGGCCTTCGGCCTGGCCCGCCAGGGTTGCCAGCTGGCGCTCTCCGATGTGAATGCGGAAGGCCTGGCGGAAACCGCCGCACAAGCGCGCAAGCTGGGCGTGCAGGTCAGCGAAACTCTGGTCAACGTCGCCGACCGCGAAGCGGTGCATGCCTGGGCGGATCAGGTGGTGGCCGAGTTCGGCCGGGTCAACGCGATCTTCAACAACGCCGGCGTAGCTCAGGGCGGCACCGTGGAAGGCAATGACTATGCCGATTACGAGTGGATCATGAACATCAACTTCTGGGGCGTGGTCAACGGCACAAAAGCCTTCCTGCCACATATCAAAGCCTCCGGCAGTGGCCATATCGTCAACGTCTCCAGCGTGTTCGGCCTGTTCGCCCAGCCAGGCATGAGCGCCTACAACGCCAGCAAGTTCGCCGTACGCGGTTTTACCGAGTCGCTGCGCCAGGAACTGGACATGGCCGATTGCGGCGTATCGGCCAGCTGCGTACACCCCGGCGGGATCAAGACCAATATCGCCAAGACCGCGCGGATGAACGCCAGCCTGAGCAGCGTCACCGGCCAGGATGCCGACAAGGCGCGTGAACAATTCAACGACCAGTTGCTGCGCACCACGCCGGAGAAAGCCGCCCAGGTGATCATCAACGGCGCATTGGCAAACAAGCGGCGCATCCTGATCGGCCCGGATGCCTACGCCCTGGATGGCATGCAGCGCCTGTTGCCAGCGTTCTACCAGCGCCTGGTGACCGCCTCCATGCGCCTGGCCGCGCGTTTTGCGCCGAAAGGCTCAAGCAAGAAAGCCCAGGCAGCCGTGGAGTAATCGGCCAGCCCACAAGCCCCAGCGCCGCAGGTGTCTGGGGCTTTTTTACGTCTAACGTTTGCCTGCGCAGGATTAATGCCGCGAGCATTCAATTGGCATAACAGTAGTTAGCGCGATAAATTGTTGCCTACTGTCCTGTACCGCTGGAGAACGCCATGCACACGCAAGACCCTTGCGCCGAACTGCTACTCGATAACCAGCTGTGCTTTGCCCTGTATTCGACCTCGCTGCTACTGACCAAGGTCTACAAGCCACTGCTGCAGGCGCTGGGCCTGACCTACCCACAGTACCTGGCGATGATGGCGCTCTGGGAAGGCGATGGCATCACCGTGGGCGATATCAGCAGCCGCCTGCTGACCGACCCCGGCTCCGTCACCCCGTTGCTCAAACGCCTGGAAGCCGAAGGCCTGCTCAAGCGCACCCGCAGCAGTGTCGACGAGCGCGTAGTCGAGCTGTTCCTCACCGACAAAGGCCGCGACCTGCGCGAACAGGCCAAAAGCGTTCCCAGCTGCATCCTTACCGCCACCCAGCAATCCACCGCGGAGCTCGGCGCCCTGAGGGCTGAGCTGGTCGCCCTGCGCAGCAGTCTGCAACAGGCCGTGTAAGCACCTGGGCGACAGACCTGTCGCCCGCCCCAGCGGTCTCGTCGCACAAATCGTGTCACGCTCCCCGTCACCCCCGCTCCGCACAACAATTTCGCCCTGCCGGCGCCCTCGAAAACATCGCGCAACAGCCCGCCAATCCTCACTTATGCCCGAACAAAGCAGCGCTTATCGCTAAATGTTCAAAAATATATCTTGCGCGCTAAATTAATGCGCACTAGAGTTCTCTTCATGGAGCTGATTAGCGCACAAAACATTAGCGCGAAAAGACCACGAAGACCTGCAGTTGTCTTCACACAACCCAACAGCCCTGAGATTCGTGGAGAACCGTTATGAAAACCCTGATCGCATTCACCGCCCTGCTTGCTCTTTCCGCCCCGGTTCTGGCTGACGACAGCCAGGCAGACGGCAAAGGCCTTTACCCAAGCTGGCTGATCAACCACGAAGGTTGATCGCCACCTGACACCGCAACGCTTAAACAAACCAACCCAAACAGCTCCAGAGGATTACCAGCATGTCGATTCAAACCATTGCTTACCGTGCCTACGCAGAAGCCACCGGCGGCCGTGACGGCCGTGCCATCTCCTCCGACGGCGTACTCGACGTCGCCCTGACCACCCCGAAAGAACTCGGCGGTGCTGGCGGTGCGGGCACTAACCCCGAGCAGCTGTTCGCTGCGGGCTACTCGGCTTGCTTTATCGGCGCGATGAAGTTCGTCGCTGGCCGCGACAAGCTGGCAATGCCTGCAGACGCATCGATTGAAGGTGTAGTGGGCATCGGCGCTATCCCCAACGGTTTCGGCATCGAAGTCGAATTGCGCATCAGCCTGCCAGGCATGGACCGCGAGCAAGCGCAGACCCTGATCGAGCGTGCGCACCTCGTTTGCCCTTACTCCAACGCCACCCGCGGCAATATCGACGTCACCCTGACGCTGATCGACTAAGCCCAAACTAACCACCACCCGGCCGCTGCCAGTCAGCGGCCCGCCCCAGGAGGCCGCACATGAACATCAAACAAGGTTTGTCGATCGCCGTACTCGCCCTTGCCGTCAACAGCGCATTTGCCGCTGGTAGCCCCGGGGTGGAGCGCAATACTCAAGGTTTCCTCAATGCCCTCGCCGCTGGCGGTGGCAAGCCCCTCGAACAGCTAAGCCCGAAAGAGGCGCGCGCCGTATTGGCCGGCGCACAGGCTGGGGTCAAAGTCGATGTATCGGGCATCAAGGTGGTCGACAAGACCATCGAAATCGATGGCCAGTCGATCCAGCTCAAAGTTGTGCGCCCGGCCGATGCCAACGGCACGCTGCCGGTCTTTATGTTCTTCCACGGTGGCGGCTGGGTGCTGGGCGATTACCCGACCCACGAACGCCTGATCCGTGATCTGGTGGTGGGTTCCGGTGCGGCGGCGGTGTATGTCGATTACACCCCGTCTCCGGAAGCCAAGTACCCGACCGCAATCAACCAGGCCTACGCCGCAACCCAGTGGGTGGCGCAGCACGGCGCGCAGATCGGTGTCGACGGCAAGCGTCTGGCAGTGGCCGGCAACAGTGTGGGCGGCAATATGGCCGCCGTGGTCAGCCTGATGGCCAAGGACAAAGGCACCCCGGCGATCAAGTTCCAGCTGCTGCTGTGGCCGGTAACCGACGTCAACTTCAACAACGCCTCCTATAACCAGTTCGCCGACGGTCACTTCCTCAGCAAGAGCTTGATGCAGTGGTTCTGGGACAACTACACCACCGACCCGAAACAGCGCGCCGAAATCTACGCCTCGCCGCTGCAGGCATCGGTGGAGCAATTGAAAGGTTTGCCGCCGGCCCTGGTGCAAACCGCCGAGTTCGACGTGCTGCGTGATGAAGGTGAAGCCTATGCGCGCAAGCTGGATGCAGCTGGGGTCAACGTCACCTCCGTGCGCTACAACGGCATGATCCATGATTTCGGCCTGCTCAACGTGATCAGTCAGATCCCTGCTACGCAAAGCGCCATGCAGCAAGCTGCAGCAGCGCTGAAAGCCAACCTCAAGTAACCCGCGTTACAACAGAACGCCACGACACGCTTAGCGTGCCGGGGCGTTCTGCGCTATCTGCCCGAACGCACATCCCCTAGCAAAGCGAAACCCGGAAAGGGCTAGCACTCCAAGCTGGCGAGCAAGCGTTGCCGGATGGCTTGATCAAGCACCTGCTGCAAGCGGGGCGCCGCAAAGAATCCGTGCAAGGCCGCATCCGACAGCCAGCTCCCCTGCAGCTGCCACAGTGTTGGGTCCTCCGGCACACGCGTCACCTCGAAACGCAGGCATCCGGTCATCTTTTGCATAGGTTCCTGCAATGCACACAGGCACTGCCCCAACTGCTCAGAGCGCCCACAAACGGCGCGCACCCTTGTCGTGTGGGTGAACATAATCGCTACCCTCAAGTATCAGTGGAATACCCTAACGTTCACTTGCCTGCTGCGTGGCCAACACCTCACGCAACGCCTGAGCCGCATCAATGGCTCGAGGGAAACCAGCGGTGACCGTAGTCAGGTAAATCATTTCTTTGAGTTCGGCTGGCGACACACCCGCGCGTAATGCATAACCGGCGTGGATTTTCATCTGAGGCAAATTGCCTTGGGCGGCAAACACGGCCACGGTCGCCAGTTGGCGCGTGCGGACATCCAACTCAGTGCGCCCCCAGACCTCACCCAACGCAAAATCGGTGGTGGCGCTGGCCAAAAAGGGGAAATCCGCATGCATGGCCTGCAGCACGGGTTGCCCTGCGCCGCCACTCAGCGCCGTGATCACGGCCTCCCCTTTACTCCTGCGACTGTCCTCAGTTGCCTGCGCCTCGAGACAACCCGTCGAAAGAAATAACACCGCCAGTGGCGGCAATACCCATTTAACGTTCATGGTCGCGTCCTCAGTAAGGGCTGGCAGTCGGCCGCACGATCAGCTCGCTGACATCAACATCTGCCGGCTGCTCGACGGCATAGGCAATGGCGCGGGCAATCGCGTCCGGAGTGATCGCGACCTTGCGAAACGCCTTCATCGCCTCACGGCTCGACTCATCGGAAATGCTCTCGGCCAGCTCCGACTCGACCACGCCCGGCGATACCAGGGTCACGCGAATATCGCCGCCCACTTCCTGGCGCAAACCTTCGGAGATGGCGCGTACCGCGTACTTGGTCGCGCAATACACCGCACCGGTCGGCACCACGCTGTAGGCGCCAATGGAGGCGATATTGACGAACTGACCGCTGCGCTGACGCTGCATCACCGGCAACGCAGCGGCGATGCCGTGCAGCACGCCACGGATATTCACGTCGATCATGCGGTTCCACTCATCGACCTTCAGCACATCCAGGCGCGACAGCGGCATGACCCCGGCGTTGTTGATCAACACATCAACGCGGCCGTACTGCGCCAGGGCAGCGTCGACAAATGCCTGGGTGTCGGCCTGACTGGTCACGTCCAGGTGACGATAATCGGCGTTACCGCCAGCCTCGCGGATCTCGCCGACCAACTGCCCCAAGCGCTCGGTACGCCGCGCGCCGAGCAACAGCTGCGCGCCCTTCTCGGCCAGCAAGCGCGCACAGGCCTCGCCGATACCGCTACTGGCGCCGGTGATCAGAATGACTTTGTCTTGGATATTCAACATGGCCGAATCCTCTGCTGGTAAGCGGCAAGGATTGCCGCGACAGCAACAGATTCCGTCAGATGGCGTGCTCAGGGTTAGACGATTTCTGGCGAATTATTGCCTAAACCTGCAACGCTCATAATTCAGCAAAAAATTACCCTGCGGCACATATGATCAGTTCAGATTTGCACTGCTCGCCTTTAGAACAGGGTTTATTGCCTATTGCTGGTGAATTATTGCCTGATCCTGCAACGCATTCTGGGCAGCGCTGACTTGCCTGAAAAACCGGGATAATCTGCAAGCCAGCAGCAGGAGCCCCCATGACATCATCTTTCAGCCCGTTAGCCCTCGACGACAACCTGGCATCGCGCCAGGCCGAACTGGCCGCGCTGATCCAGCGCCAGTGCCCGGCTGATGGCCTGCATAGCAGCTCCATTGCCGGCCTCGACCTGGCCTGCGCAACGCAGCCCAGCCTGCCCATACCGACGCTGTACCGGCCATGCCTGTGCATCATTGCCCAGGGCCGCAAGGATGTGCGCCTCGGCGAGGAGCAGTACACCTACGACCCGCTGAACTACCTGGTGGCCTCAGTCACGCTGCCGGTTACCGGCCAGGTAATCGGCGCAACCCCCGAGCAGCCTTACCTGAGCTTGCGCCTGGATATTGATCAGGCGTTGATCACCAGCCTGATCGCCGACATCGGCCCCATCGGCGTACCTAACCCTGGGCCACGTCGGGCGCTGTATCTGGATCGCCTGGATACTCAATTGCTCGACGCGGTATTGCGCCTGCTGCGCCTACTGGAGACCCCGCGCGATATCGCCATGCTTGCACCGCTGGCTCTGCGCGAGATTTTCTACCGACTGCTGCACAGCCCACAGGGCCATCGCCTGCACGAAATCGCCATCGCCGACAGCCAGGGCCAGCGCATCAACCGTGCTATCGAGTGGCTGAACCTGTATTTCGACCAGCCCCTGCGCATCGAGGACCTGGCCCGTGAGGTCAACCTCAGCACCTCGACCCTGCACCACCGCTTCAAAGCCGTCACCGCCCTCAGCCCCCTGCAGTACCAAAAACAATTACGCCTGCAGGAAGCGCGGCGTCTGATGCTTTGCGAAGGGCTGGAAGCGGCTTCGGCCAGTTACCGCGTCGGCTATGAAAGCCCGTCGCAGTTCAGCCGCGAATACAGCCGCCTGTTCGGCGCGCCACCATTGCGCGATCTGGCCCGCTTGCGCAGCTCGGCATAGTGCTAGGTGGAAAAGAGGCAATAGAGCGACTAAAAATCGACCTATCACAGCAGGCTAAAACACAAACGCCCCGACGCTTTCCAAGAGCGCCGGGCGTTTTGCATGGGCCTTACTACAGGTTTTGCAGTCAAAACTGGCCAAATTCGATCACAGCAACAGCATTTCCTAGATGTTTAACCGCCCTGCAGCCCAGGTAAATAGGGCCTCTTCAGGTTTTAAACAGAGAAAAATATGAATAATTAACGTTAAACCCAACACTTCCCGTAAAAACGGCCTATTATGGCTGAGCTGACTTGTAGTTATCAGCAAAACCGCATAGGTGCTATGAGCACTCTGGCACCGCACTTCGTATCGATTTAAGAGACACACCATGGCAAATCGCGAAACTGGCACCGTCAAATGGTTCAACGATGAGAAAGGCTTCGGCTTCATTACCCCGACTAACGGCGGCGATGATCTCTTCGTTCACTTCAAAGCTATCCAAAGCGACGGTTTCAAAAGCCTGAAAGAAGGCCAGACTGTTACCTACGTGGCCGCCCGCGGTCAGAAAGGTATGCAAGCTGAAGAGGTACAGGTGGCCTAAGCCCCTGTCCTGCTTTAAAACAAACCCCGCGCTCGCGGGGTTTGTTTTATCTGGCGTTTGTAAAACCTAGCGGCTCTATAAGCCCATCTGCTTGCTGATGATCTCGTTCATGATTTCACGCGAGCCACCACCAATCGACAGAATCCGGTTATCGCGATACAGCCGCTCCACCAGGCTTTCGCGCATATAGCCCATGCCGCCCATGATCTGCACCGCGTCGTAGGTCAGTCGATCGGCAATATCAGTGGCAAAGTTTTTGGCCATGGATATTTCCTTGATCACGCTTTTACCCGCCGCCATCTTCGCCGCTTGCCGATAGGTAAAGTCGCGCGACACCTCGAGCTGAGTCGCCATCTCCGCCAGACGATGCTTAAGCACCTGAAACTTGCCGATCGGCTTACCGAACGCTTCGCGCTCTTTGGCCCACTTCAGTGCCTCTTCAAGCGCCAGCTGCGCCGTCATATTGGCCATGATCGCCAGCGACAATCGCTCGCTCTGGAAATTGGCCATGATGCAGGCAAAGCCCATGTTCTCGGCACCGATCAGGTTGCCTACCGGCACCTTGCAGTCATCGAAGAACAACTCCGCCGTATCCGATGCCCACCAGCCCATCTTCTTCAGCTTGCGCCCCACGGTGAAGCCAGGCGCGCCCTTCTCCACCAGCAACAAGCTGACACCGCCAAAGCCATCGCCCCCGGTACGCACGGCAACGGTGTAGTAATCGGCACGTACACCACTGGTGATAAAGGTCTTACTGCCGCTGACACGGTAAAAATCGCCATCCCGTACCGCACGGGTTTTCAGATTGGCCACATCCGAGCCACCGGACGGCTCAGTCACCGCCAGCGCCATGATTTTTTCACCGGCCAGGACCTGCGGCACGATGCGCTCGCGCAGCTCCGGCTTGGCCCACTTCACCACAGGCGGCAAACCAATATCCAGGGACCCAAGCCCAGCCACCAAACCGCCAGAACCCGAGCGCATCAACTCCTCGCTGGCCGCGACCTTGGCAAATACATCACCCTCATGGCTGCCGCCAAAAGCTTCCGGGTAACCAATACCGAGAATCCCCGCCGCCCCGGCCTTGAGGTAGAGCTCGCGAGGAAACTCCTCGGCCTCTTCCCAATCATTGATGTGCGGCAAAATTTCGCGCTCGACAAAGCGCCTGACCGAATCGCGCACCAACTGGTGGGATTCGTCGAAATATTCCTGAAAGGCAGACATGAGGTATTCCCACTGAGGTTTCAGGGAAATTACCAAGCGCTTGCTTGGTTTACAAGAAGAGGATTACGCCATGCATCAGGGCGATCAAGCCGCGACCACTCGCGAGTCTAGAGCTGGATAGGTCGACGCCCGGCAATCGAGTGCGCGAGGGTGCCACCGTCAACCAGTTCCAGCTCGCCCCCCAGCGGCATGCCATGGGCAATACGTGAGGCAATCAGGCCTTTTCCCTCCAGTAGCTGAGCGATGTAATGCGCGGTGGCCTCGCCCTCCACCGTCGGATTGGTGGCCAGAATCACTTCCGTGAAACTGCCTGCAGCGATCCGCGTCAGTAGCTCGGGAATACCAATCGCTTCCGGGCCCAGGCCGTCGAGTGGCGAAAGATGGCCCTTGAGCACAAAGTAGCGCCCGCGAAACCCGGTGTGCTCGACCGCATACACATCCATCGGCCCCTCAACCACGCACAGCAGGCTGTCATCGCGCCGCGGGTCCAGACACAGCAGGCACACCTCGTCCTCGCTCAGGCTGCGGCACTGCTTGCAGTGGCCAACCCCTTCCATCGCCTGCGTTAACGCCTGAGCCAGACGCAAGGCCCCGGAGCGATCACGCTCAAGCATCTGCAAGGCCATACGCTGAGCAGTCTTCTGCCCAACGCCAGGAAGAATGCGCAGAGAGTCGATCAGGTGGCGGATCAGCGGACTGAAACTCATTGGGGAAGCACTCGACGGCTACAACTCTTACCAACAAAACCCTATCGGGCTATTGAGCCCTGACAGAGCAAGGCACAGCCGGTGTGGGCTGAGGATACCCACACCGGCTCCCAGCGCTGCAATGCAGCGCCGGCGGATGCCCCCTTAGAACGGCATTTTGAAGCCTGGAGGCAACTGCATGCCGGCAGTCATACCGGACATCTTGTCCTGGCTGTTCTGCTCAACCTTGCGCACGGCATCGTTCACCGCAGCGGCGATCAGGTCTTCAAGGATCTCCTTGTCTTCCTGCATCAGGCTGTCATCCAGGCTGACACGCTTGACGTCGTGACGCCCAGTCATGACCACGCTGACCAACCCAGCACCGGATTGACCGGTTACTTCGGCGTTCGCCAGCTCTTCCTGCATCTTCTGCATTTTTTCCTGCATCTGCTGGGCCTGCTTCATCAGGCCGGCCATGCCACCTTTCATCATGGTGTAAGTCCTCGGTAATTAGGGGTTAACGGGAGTGTCCAGGGGTTCAATGCTATCCGCGCGGATAACCGCAGCGAACTGCTGAATCATTTGTTGAATAACCGGGTCCTGATGGATCGAGGCTTCGGCCTCACGCTGGCGATTGGCTCGCTTGTGCGCCGCAGCCTGCGCAGGTGTTTCCTGCTCAGGCTTGCACAACTCGATCAACACCTTGAGCTCGCGCCCGTGAAACTGGTTGAGCGCATCATTCAGGCGCCGCTGCTGGGTTAGGTTGAACAGCGCTGAATGCGCCGGATCCAGGTGCAGCAACCAGCTGTCGCCCTCGACGCTTATCAGAGTGCAGTTAGCACCGATGCTAGCGGTCATCCCGGACAAGCCGAGCTTCGGGAACAGCTCCAACCAGTCGGCCGCCAGTCCTGTCGCCGGTTGCGCCGCCGGCAGCACTTCAGGCTCGGCAGATGCAGCGTGCTCTACAGCGTCAAAATCATAATCAAACGACTCTGCATCCATCTCGACATAGTCGTAGTCACCCAGCGGCGGCTCATCGTCATCCGTATCGGCGGACGGAGCCGGCGGCTCAATCAGTTGCGGCTCAGGCAATGCCGCTTGCGGCGGCTCGGTCGCTAGCGTGACGGACTCTGCTACAGCAACGACAGGCTCTGCGACTTCTGTAACAGGCTCAGCCGTTTGAGCAACCGGCAGACTGACCTGCTCTTCCCAGGGCAGACTCACCACAGGCGCGGATGCTACAGGGGCAGCTGTCGTTTCAGCCAGCGAAGGCTGCGCAGCGGGCTCGCTGACAACTTCAGGTGCGGGCGGCAGGACTGCCACAGCCGCTTCAGGCGCTGCTACCGGCACTACAGGTGCAACTTCAACTACAGGAGTCGGCGGCGCAGGCAGAGCCGCAACAGGAATGCTCACCGGTGACGGGATAGCCGCACCGGCCACTGGGTTGGTCGCGGGATCAGCAGTGGCCTGGCTAATCCCCAGCGGCTTTAGCGCCACCCTCGGCGCATCGTGGGTATCCGCCGGGCGGAATGCCAACATACGCAACAGCACCATCTCGAAGCCGCTGCGCGGGTCGGGCGACAACGGCAAATCGCGTCGCCCAATCAAACCCATCTGATAATAAAACTGCACGTCTTCGCTAGGCAGAACCCGCGCCAGCTCAAGCACCCGCTCACGATCACCCTGGCCGTTATCCACCGCCTCGGGCAGCGCCTGGGCAATGGCCACTCGGTGCAGCACATTAAGCATCTCGGACAGAACGCCATTCCAGTCAGGCCCCTGCTCAGCCAGATGACGCACAGCCTCAATCAAACCGCGCGCATCGCCCTCCAGCAGGGCGTGTAGCACACCGTAGACCTGGCCATGGTCGAGGGTGCCAAGCATGGCGCGCACATCGGCGGCCAGCACCTTACCCTCACCAAAAGCAATCGCCTGATCGGTCAAACTCATGGCATCGCGCATCGAGCCATCGGCCGCACGGCCGAGCAACCAGAGTGCGTCATTTTCGAACGGGATGTTTTCCGCAGCAAGGACATGCGTCAGGTGATCGACCACCCGCTCCGGCGGCATGTTCTTCAGTGAGAACTGCAGACAGCGCGACAACACTGTGACCGGCAGCTTCTGCGGATCAGTGGTCGCCAGGAGGAATTTGACGTGGGGCGGAGGCTCTTCCAGGGTCTTCAGCAGCGCATTGAAGGAGCTGGTTGAGAGCATGTGCACTTCGTCGATCAGGTAGACCTTGAAGCGTCCACGGCTCGGCGAATACTGCACGTTGTCGAGCAACTCGCGGGTATCTTCGACCTTGGTACGGCTGGCGGCATCGACTTCGATCAGGTCGATAAAACGCCCCTCATCAATCTCTTTGCAAATCGAGCAAACACCGCAAGGGGTCGAGCTGATGCCGGTCTCGCAATTCAGGCACTTGGCAATAATCCGCGCAATCGTGGTCTTGCCCACACCACGGGTGCCCGTGAACAAATAGGCATGGTGCAATCGCTGGCTATCGAGCGCATTGATCAGCGCCTTGAGCACATGCGTCTGGCCAACCATTTCGTTGAACGAGCGCGGACGCCACTTGCGTGCAAGAACCTGATAACTCATCGAAACCCGTCACGAGAGGAAAGCAAAAGTGGGGCTAATCCTAACGGAGCATGGGGCAAATTGCATCCGATGCGCAGCCCACTAATGGCCAACCTGCAGCATTGCTTGCAAATAAACTGGCGAAAAATTAACCAGACGGGTATCATCCGCCTCGTTCGTACCACGCTGTAAGTCAATCAGGCCTTTTGGCCCCCTCGATGGTTTCCAGGTAAGAGCGCATAACCCACGGGTAATGCCGCACAGCTCTAACCCATATCCCAACCTGCTGACTGATCTGGCCGTCCCGCGCAAGCGCTGACTCAAGCCCGCCTCCGACGTACCGACCCGCACAGCGTAACCATTATGGGAACTTGTGCGCGCAGTCCAGCTCCTATCTGCACATGCAATCGACACATTAAGTCGACAGCCTGGAGCTTTATTTAGCGCAATGACGCGCCCGCTGTTTTAGGAAACACCCCAAAAATGAACACTCAACACCAAATTCAGGATGCCATTCGCACCCTCTCCAGTGCATTTGCACCGTTTGATTGCCGCATCCTGGCTGCTCGCAAAGGCAGCTTCAGCTTTACTATCGTCAACGATGCCGGCATCGCCAAGCACAGCCAGCGCCTGTACCCAGGCCAGTACAGCGGCGCACACCTTGAGCAAGTTATCGAGCGCGCCCGGCAGTCACTCGCAGCTTGATTGCGGAATCCAGCGAACCATCGAGCATCTTTGAGGTCTGAAGCTATCACCCTCAGGATGGAGCATGGTCATGGATAACATCAACCGCGAACTCGTTGAACAGCTGTTTGCCCCGCTGCGCGCCACATTCAGTTCACCCCGCCCTGATGGCGGGGTCGTCCTCTCCCTACTGGATGCCAGCGACGCCACCGCATACAGCCGCGTGCTCAGCACAGCACAGCGCACCGATCCGCAAGCCTTCGCTCAAAGCCTGGAAGACATCCGCCTGGAACTTGCCATGCGCTCTGGCAGCATCCCAGCGGATATGCGTAAAGCACTGAAGGAACAAGACAGCGTGCTTAGCTACCACACAAGCTAAGAGCCACCAGCGCCCTGCATGCCTGCAGGGCCGCCTCCCCTAACACTTCGAATTAGCCACGCCATTGTGTGAAAACTATCGCACTGACGAACTTTAGTCGGCCAACAGTCAAAGCCAAGATGTCGACCACCCAGAAGCTCTAGAAAGGAATACGCGAAAGCCACACCACAGCTCACCAGCAAGCGGGGGTTCGAACAGATAGGGGGTTTAAGCAGAACTGCAGGCCGACCCAAAGGAATAAGTCGGCACATAAGATATTGGAGGCAACCCCACCAGCCACACCTCGGCACACAATGTCACCGCTGCGGCTGCTCCCTTCCAGGCCTGACCGGGTTCACGGCTGATCGTTGCGAGGGGACCGGCAGGGCCACCATAACGCAGCTCACCATAAGCGAGCCGCGCCATTGTACCGGCTTGAATCGAAGTTACAACCGTTTCAAACACTTAGCCCATCAAAACAGGCTACACACGAAAACGACCGACCAGCGCGCTCAAACCATGCGACAACTCAGATAGACGCTGACTAGCCTGAGCACTCTGCTCGGAGGTTTGTGCCGCCTCGTTGGAGAGATCACGAATATCACTGATATTGCGTGCGATCTCTTCGGTCACACTGCTCTGTTCTTCGCAGGCTGTTGCGATCTGCGCGGTCATATCATTGATTCGCTGCACCGAGTCACTAGTATCAGTAAGTGCCTGATCTACACCTGCCGCCTGCTCAACACTTTGCCGTGCCTTGCTACTCCCAGAGTGAGTGGCTTTAACAGCATTCTGCACACCGATTTGCAGGCGTTCGATCATCACCTGAATATCCTTGGTCGACTCCTGAGTGCGCGCCGCCAACGCACGCACCTCATCAGCCACAACTGCAAAACCGCGACCCTGCTCTCCGGCTCGGGCAGCCTCAATTGCCGCATTCAGTGCCAGCAAGTTGGTTTGCTCGGCAATACCCCTGATAACCGCCAATACCGCGCCAATATTGGCTGCCTCTTGCTCAAGGGTCTGAATGGTTGCCGATGCGCTTTCGACCTCTTGCGCTAATTGGCGAATCGAATTGATCGTGGCACCTACAACCTGCGCACCTTCACGAGATTGCGCCTCAGCACTACGTGCAGCGTCAGCTGCATTTTGCGCATTACGTGCCACTTCATGTACAGCAGAACTCATCTCCGTTGCAGCAGTGCTTACCTGATCGACTGCCGCATGCTCGCTGCTAATCAACCGGTCATTGGCTGCAGCCATCCCAGCCAGACTTTGTGCAGAACTTTCGACCTCCCCCGTGACCCGCCCAACCTCCTTGATCAATGGCTGCAATTTATCAAGAAAGCGGTTGAACGCATGGCTGAGCTTTCCCAGCTCATCGTTGGATAAGACATCCAGGCGCACTCGAAGATCGCCATCACCATCGGCAATCTGCTCAATACGATTGAGTAAATTATGCAGCGGCCCAGTCACCAGAATTGGAAAACCAACCACCAATACAAGGCAAACACCCAAACCAATGGCAATAATTACACCCTGCTGCCAGCTCAAGGTTTCTCCCAGGGCAATAGCCGCAAGCCCTTCAGCATTCGCCGCTGCATCATCCATCTCACCGAGCTTATCGATAGCTGTCCGCATCGCCTCGAACTGCTCCTCACTGCCACCGAAGCTCAACACACTGGCTGCTTGTGGATCATTAGCCGCCAGCTGCAAAACCTTTTGTGAGGTTGCCTTCCAGCGCTCAAAGCCCACGTCAAACTGCGCAACCAATTGCATTGCTTCGCTACCAGGCTGCATATCCGCAAACTTATGTACACGGTCATAAGCCTGCTGCAAATTTTCTGCATGCGCGGCAGTCAGCGCCTCGGCATGCGCCCCTACCCCCTCATCAAGTAAGCTGCGCTCAGCAACAAAAGCCTGATAAAGATCACGGTCTGCATTGAGCAGTAGGCTGATTCCCGGCAAGAAGCGATTGGTCAGTTTTGTGCTTGAATCTGCAACCTGAGTAATGCCTCGCATTCCCAGGACACCCATAGAAACTAACAAAACCGCGAGCAGCATAATCGGTAGCGCAATCTTCCAACGAAACCCTAAATCAGCGAAGGCACGAAGCATGCTGGCTCTCCAAGACAATGGCCAAGTAACATCAGCATAGACCACTGATAGCAGGCCGGGATAAAGCTCTGCACGCCATCCTGCCGCTTCATTTCGCAAGCTTATGACACACTTCTAACACCCTATCTGACCTAAGGAGCAGCACCATGGCGATGACCAAAGACCAACTAATCAGTGATATTGCAGAAACCATCGACACGCCGAAAAGCACCGTACGCGCGGCACTCGAACAGCTGAGCGAAATTGTCAGCGATGCACTGGAAAACGGTGATGAAATTACTCTGCCGGGTATTGGCAAACTCAAAGTGAGCGAACGCCCTGCACGAACCGGCCGCAACCCTCAAACCGGTCAAACCCTGCACATTGCAGCAAAGAAAGTCGTCAAATACGTACCGGCAAAAGCCCTGAGCGACGCAATCAACTGAACATTAAGGCGCGCTCTAGCGAGCGCGCCTTGGCAGAAGGCCATTCCTGAATTTTTCGCGGCGCAAAGTAAAACCCCCGACCAGTTTCCTGATCGGGGGTTTTGGTATAGGTGCTTGACGATGA
>JAESGQ010000100.1_pt1 | contig 76543 bp, 68 predicted proteins | sample 9266251 | NCBI WGS metagenome assembly JAESGQ01 (sample SAMN17056778, study PRJNA650883) | algae metagenome | isolation source: Kaiparowitsia implicata GSE-PSE-MK54-09C and co-occurring heterotrophs from... | place: USA: Kaiparowits Plateau, Grand Staircase Escalante National Monument, UT ... | reverse complement strand
CGGTGTCTCAGAAGCTTTGAAGGGAGGAGCGAGGCAATATGTTAGTGGACATCTCGCTGTCGAGCGGTGCAGGGTCGTCTCCTCTCTTTAGTTCCGTCTCCCCATAAAGTCGCTGCACCGGAACACTGCAAGTTGGTTGGTTGAGTTGCAAAGTTTGCCTGTGTCCGGTGAGCTTGGTCGTTAGCTGGCTCCGCACGCAGCAATTGCATTTGTAGATAGGGCGATTGACTATCAGTTAAGGTACGTTGATGAGGCGATCAGCAATGAGGAATAGTATAAGTGTAGTTAAAACTTTAGTGGTAAACATGGATTCAGAAATTGAAAACCAAATTCGTGAGCGTGAATCGCGACTTTATGCCGCAATGTCAGCCTCTGATGTAGCTGAATTAGATATACTCATTGCCGATGATCTACTTTTCGCTGGCCCAACTGGTGAACTGGCAACTAAAGCAATGGATTTAGACTTACACTGTACTGGCGGTACTCAGTTTCACGAGTTTGTGCCTAAAGAGCTAGAAATACGTGTTTGGAGCGAACACTTTGCTCTTGCATCGGCTCAAATCTTCTTGAGCGGCACGTATTTAGGAAATGCCTTCGCAGGTGATTACCGCTATATGAGAGTTTGGCGTAGAGGCAAAAGCGGCTGGCAAATCGTTGGTGGCAGCGTTAGCGCGATGGTTTGAAGTTCTAAACTTTCTCAATCTTGCACAGTGGGTAATGTTTGAGTCGTTGAGATCTATCAGTGGTGTTACCCAGCTAACAATTCGCTCGGAGCGGACTACTGAAAAACCTTGGTGCATTGCAAAGATTGCTGGTAGCCGCTCAAGCAAACCGTTAGCCTGCTGCGTACTGCATTGTTGCGTTAGAGAAACTATAATCCTCACCATGAATGAACACAGCGTATGGCGAATTTCCTTAGCCCATAAAATTGCTCCTGCTTTTACTACCAACCCCAAAGTGGAAGCATGTTTTGTGTTTGGTTCAGCAGTATTAGGGATTTCAGATCAGTATTCTGACCTTGAATTGGCATTTATCTGGTCACAACTGCCATCTGCTGAAGACTTACAAGCAAAAGCCCAAAGTGTTGGTGTCACAGGGTGGGAAATTGAGCCGCGTGGGGAAGCGACACAGGGTTGGTTAGAGCAGTTCTATCTATACGGTATGAAAGTCGAAGCGGAGCATTGGGCGCGAGATACAATCGATAACATAGTAATTGATGTGGTTGAGCGTTACGATGTGTCGCAAAACGGGCTTGTGTTTGAGAAGCAAGCGATCGCATTTCATCTGCAACGCGCAGTGGTTCTTCAAGGCGAAGACATCATTAAACAGTGGCAAACTCGGCTTTCTCCTTATCCTGAAGAACTTGCAATTGCAATGGTTCAAAAGCATCTGAATTTCCGCCCATTTGATGGTCAACACGTCTTGACTGATCGCCTTGAGATTCCGATGCTATACGAGAACAAGTGCACCATTGTGCGAAGGCTGCTCAACATCCTGTTCGGGCTGAACCGCATTTATCATCCCGGCTTCAAGTGGACACGCTACTGGGCTGAAGAAATGAGCATCAAACCGCCTAGTTTTTTCAATCGACTAGAGCGTGTTTTTCAAGCTGATGCTGTAAGCGGAGTTCATGATTTGCGACAACTCGTGGAGGAAACATTCGATCTTGTAGAGCAGTGCTTACCGCAAGTTGATCTCAAACAGCAGCGTGAAACGTTTAATCGGTTGAATCCGAGGTGGGAGTTGCCAGTCGACGACTAAACTTCACGCTCTCAGTAAACAGGCTAACAATCCCAATGCACCGAAACAAAGTCAAGTGATTGGTGAGTTGCAAAGGTTTCTGTGTCCGGTGATTAGGGTCGTTGGGCTGCTTGAGCTATGTTTAGAGCTGTTGAAACAAATTTATCTGGCAGATCAAGCCGAGCTATGAGGTTATGAACAAAGTAATCACAAAATGCACACTAGCGCTCAGTTAAGTCTCAAAGCTAGATTGGATATTTACAGTAGCTAAACTTACAAGTTCAAGCGATAGCAATTAGTGTTATGGAACACACCAAGACTATACGGAACCCTCAATCCTCTCGCTTGTGGTTTGTTGACAATTTGAGGGTATTTCTTATCATGCTAGTGATTGCCCATCATGCTGGGCAACCCTACGGTCCTACAGGAGGCATGTGGCTAATTTTCAATCCAGAACGGGCTGATATTCTGGGGGCGTTCTTTGCAACCAATGCAGCTTTCTTCATGGGATTGTTTTTTCTGATTTCTGGCTACTTTGTGCCCAGTGCATATGAGCGTAAAGGAGCGAAGGTTTTCCTAAAAGAGCGTTTCTGGCAATTGGGCATTCCAATTTTGTTTTTTGCGCTATTGGTGTTTCCCCCAATCTTTTATTTTGCTCAATCAACCGAGCTATCTTTTAGTCAATTCTTTTTTGAGGTTTATTTAGGTCAAGGTAAAATCCAGGTTGGGCATCTCTGGTTCCTTGTACATCTGGTGTTTTATGCGGTTTGCTATGTTCTATGGCGTAGAACGACGAAGCAAAAGGTAATGTTTGAGCCGGATCAGCAAAAAATGGCAGCTCCTCAGCATAGTTTAATTTTGGCATATCTAGCTGCATTAGCAATTGTGACATTTTTCATCCGGATTCAATATCCGATCGATACCTGGAAAGGGTTACTGTGGATCATTCCTACAGAAATCGCTCATCTACCTCAGTACCTGAGTCTTTTCGTGATTGGAATTATTGCTTATCACCATGACTGGTTTCGCAGGATGCCTACCCAGCGAGGATGGGTCTGGTTGGGAATTGGTTTGGCAGCAGCTTTGTTACGGTATGGTTATGCCTTGACACGAAATCAGTTGTTTGAAAATCGGCTGATTGCAGGTGGCGGTTGGGATTGGCGATCGCTCGTCTGGAGCACTTGGGAAGCTACAATCTGCGTAGGTTTGTGTGTTGGCTTGCTCGTGTTTTTCCGCGAACGAGTCAATGGACAAGGCAAATGGGGACGAATATTGTCTGCAAATGCTTACACGGTTTACCTAATTCATATTTTGGTAATTATCGCTGTCCAGTTTTTAGTTGCTCCTGTTTTGATTCCTCCTTTACTTAAGTTCTTTTTTGTAACCTTAGTTGGTATTCCGTTATGCTTCTTGATCGGTCATTATGTTCGCAAATTGCCGTTCGCTAGACTTGTGCTTTAGGGATGTACTCAGTCGCAGTCCAACACTGCGCTGAAACGGACGGAATAGAGGTTATTGGTGAGAGTTCGAGGTTTGTCTGCCGCTGTTGAGCTTTACCGTTATGTGGCTTAGGTTACGAGTGATGACGGCACTTTGGGTATTCTTTGTTGCTGTTTAAGATCGAGTAAGTTTGGCGGTAGTCCTAAAGATGTAAAGATAGGAGAGATCCAGTTCCACTAGAAGCCTGATGTCTGATTCCCAACCAACGTGCCCCGTTTGTCAGTCCAGTCATGGTGTCAAGAACGGCAAAATCCATAACGGCAAACAGAACTTTAGATGCCGTGAGTGCGGTAGACAGTTTGTGCAAGCCCCCCAGAACAAAGCCATTGACCCAGCGACCAACACTTTAATTGACAAGCTGCTGTTGGAGAAGATTCCCTTAGCTGGGATTGCCAGAGTCGCGGGGGTTTCAGAACCTTGGCTCCAACGTTACGTCAATAAAAAATATCAGAATGTGCCCCGTCAAGTGAACGTAGGGGCTAAAAAAAGGGGCGTTTAACCATCCAGTGTGATGATATGGGGTCGTTTGTGGGCAGCAAAGACAACAAGCAGTGGATTTGGCTGGCATTAGATGTCGGAACGCGAGAAATTGTCGGGGTGTATGTGGGTGATCGGAGTCGAGAGGGTGCACAAGGATTGTGGGATGCTTTGCCGGGTGTGTATCGACAGTGCGCGGTTGCTTACACCGATTTTTGGTCGGCTTACGATGAGGTCTTTCCTAGTAAGCGACATCAACGTGTGGGTAAAGACAGTGGCAAGACCAGTTATATTGAGCGATTTAACTGCACTTTGCGCCAGCGAGTCTCGCGGTTGGTGAGGAAGACGTTATCGTTCTCTAAGAAGTTGGGGAACCATATTGGAGCAATTTGGTACTTCGTTCACCACTACAATGCATCCTTACCTGTTTAGCTCTACCTAATCGACAAATGCTAAAACCTTCGCTTTGAGTTGGGCCGTACTGGTAAAACTTGAGCGGCTGAGCAACTTGCGAACCAGGATGCTGAACCAGATCTCAATGGGATTGAGCCACGAGCAATGCTTGGGGGTAACGTGAACGACCAGACGGTGGTTGGGGTCGCTCAAAACCGCCGCTCGAGTCGCCATGGACTGGAGAACGCCGGACTTCCCTTTTTGGCCTAACGCCATGGGGGTCTCCTCCAGTTCTGCGACGAGTCGCAGGAGGGATTGCGATTGGTGAGTATTGAGACAATCCATGAGACAATCCATGACGAGATGAACCTTGGGGGGCCTCTGGCAATTGAGCCAGTAAGGCTCGCAGATGGGCATCGAGTCCTGCTCGGTGCGGGTGTCTCCCACGGTGGCCTGGTTCACCTGTCCGGTGGCGACATTGAATGATGCAATTAGGGATTGGGTGCCATGGCGAATATATTCAAACTCTCGAGGGTGCAGCGCCTAGGCTTCATGGCAATGTCGGGCATCGTCCGTTCTAGGGCTTGAATCCCTGTCATCTCGTCCACACTGAATGTCAATTCGCCGTGTTCGGCGCGAGTCAGGGCTTGCTCGTAGAGGTGGCAGATGTCTTTGACTTTGTCTGAAGATTTAGGGTCGGGGGGGGAGGGAGCCAGTAGCGGCTCTGGTGCGGTTAATAGGGTGGCTGAAACACCCAGATGACGTGGTCGGGGATAGTTAGGCTCTGAGCGGTGTGAGCGGGCGCACTATCCACCTGAATCAGGTGTAAGTCATCAGGGAACTAGGCGGCAAAGCGGTGCAAAACCGCTTCAAAACATACACTGTCAAGGTGAGAGCACTCCATCAGCCATGACGTGCCACTGAGGGGCTCCACCAGACCGTACAACCAACGATACACAAACTGCCACTGCACCGTACCGGTGGGTTGTACCCCAAACCCCGTCACCTTACGATGCTGAACGGTCAACACTCGTGCCGACTCTCATCGCTGCACCAGTCGCGAATCCGACCCGCATCGCGCTGCGGTAAGGCTGGCGTGGTCAGGTGGCGCAACTGCTGTCCAAGGTTTGCTGAAAGGACTCAACCGCCCCAGGAGTTTGCTTCTCAGACACCGGACGCGGCACTTTGAGCTGGGCTTTGAGACCATAGCGTACCGTTTTATGCACCGTTTTGTACGGCACCTGTTGGTCATACACAGCGGCTAACCACTGCTGCACCTCACCATAGCTCCGAAAGCCCTCTGGCTCTTGCAACTCTCGCTCCAATGCTGCCAGCACGTCGCCGGTAATCGCCCGGGGACGTCCGCACCTAGGCGCCACCTGCACTAACGAGTCGAGGCCACTGCGACGATAGTTGCTCAGCCAACGAGATACTGTCGTGCGGTGGTATCCACTCCTCTCAGCTAATGGATCGATCCCCGCGGCCTGTCTCGTCTTCAGCCACCACAACACCTGGACTTTACTGCGCTGTGAGGCCCGCTGCTGTTGGGCTAAAACTGCTTTCAGCTCCTCAGTTGTTTCGCTGATATCGATCTTTAGGACTCCTGACATGGGGATAGACTATAGCGACTATCTCTATCTGTAGCAAATTTTTGGAGAATTCATATTAGGGGACGAAGCACGTCCCCTAGAACCCCTCCGCAAGGGGTTCTGATGTCGATGGCGTCGGATTGGACGCTGGCGAGAGGGGCTAGCCTGGAGCGGGCGGAAGCCAGGATCAAGCTCTGGAATTGAAGGGTCAGAATCGGGTGGCGGTAGTGCTTCTCGGAAAAGGCTGTGGAGGGATTGCTTACGCTGCGGCTTCTGGGCCTAACTCTTTCGCTAAGGCGCTGAGGAGCCGCTGGTTTTCTGCTTTGGTGCGAACGGCGGTGCGAAAGAAGCGATCGCCCAATTCAGGGAAACTCATGCAGTCGCGGATCAGAATGCGGTGCTGTTGCAGTAGCTGATGCTGAAGGGCAACGGTCGAGTGATCGCTCTGCACGAGTAGGTAATTTGCCGCGCCAGGCAACGGGCGCAGACCAGGGAGGTGTTGCAGCCCGCGAAAGAGAGCGGAGCGCGCATCAGGAAGCCAGCTCCACGTGCGGTGCTGAAAGTCTGTATCCTTCAGAACGGCCAGCGTTGCCGCTTCTGCGAGAGAGTTGACGCTCCAGGGGTCACGCCAGCCTTGCCAGCGGCATAGCCGATCGGGATGGGCGATCGCATAGCCGAGCCGCAGCCCCGGCAGGCCGTAAAACTTCGTGAGCGATCGCAACACCACCAAATTGGGATATTGCGCGACCCAGGGAATGAGGCTTTGCTGCTGAGACGGTGGCACAAAGTCCATAAACGCTTCATCGACGACGACGAGGGGCGATCGCCCCAAAAAGCGTCGCAGCGACTCTGCAGTAAAGAGGCACCCGGTTGGATTGTGGGGATTGTTTAATAACAGCCCTATTCCAGCCAGTTCTCGCTGTTCAGGTGGCACTAGACAGGTTTCAATCCCTAGCCCTAAGCCTCCGTCGTCCCGTCTCAACGTCCCCATCTCCAGTTCCATTCCCACCAACCTAGCCCCAAACGCCCGCAGCGCGCGCCCATAGTCGCTAAAGGCAGGGGTGATCAGGTGAATGGCATCCAGTGCTGCCAGTTCGCGGCCAGCCCAGGTGAGCAGTTCTGCTGAGCCATTTCCCGGCAGCACCCAGTTGGGGTCGATACCGTGCGCTTGAGCGAGAGCCTGGCGCAGGGCGGCATAGTCGGGATCGGGATAATGGCGCAGGTTAGATAGATTGGCGGCGATCGCCACTAGAGCCGATTCAGGTGGCCCCAACGGGTTAATGCTGGCCGAAAAATCAAGAATAAAAGAGGGGGAACAGCCTGCCAGCGACGCTGCCCAGGTCATGTTTCCCCCATGCGTTGGTTGTACGGTTGGTTGATTTAACACCGACTTGGCAATGACTGACGCAATTACTTAGGAGCCACCATATCTTTAAACAGTTTGCCAGCAGAAAAGGCAGGCACGCGCGTCTCTGGGATTTGCATGGCTTCGCCCGTTTTGGGATTGCGGCCCTCACGAGCTTTGCGATCGCGCCGGTCAAAGGAGCCAAATCCCACCAGCGTCACCTTTTCCCCTTCTGAAACCGCTTCCATAATGGAATCGATCGCAGCCGTGAGAACAGCATCGGCCTGCTTCTTGGTCACGTTTGCTTTTTCTGCGACCTTGTCCACCAATTCGCCTTTATTCATTAGATTCTCCTTCCATGTTCGTCTGTAAAAAACTGATCTTGATTGAAGATCAAATCTCAACTCGAGAAAGTTTTAGCATAAATCGCTGAAACTCTTGTGTACTCGAATTTTCAATGCTTAATTCTAGAGGCTACACGGTAGATGTGGATCGCTAAAACCTTTAATTTCTGTGGATTTGACGCATTTCTTATGATTTCATCTACAAATTCTGCCCAAAAGGGCATTGACTAGGCATAAAGACGCAATCCAAGATCAGCCTTGGATTAGCATGAATGGCGTTTTTAAGTGTTAAGAATAACTCTGCACTAAGTCCACCCATTTAGGATGAAACGCCTTAGAGAATGGCGCAAATGCTTATGAGGCAAGGCGTTCAGAACACTCTCCATCCAGAGGGCGAGTGTAAATACTTATCCAAACTATGAAATAATAGGGGGCGATCGCCCCCTATCAACCAACAGTTTCCTGCCACTTATAAAGCTTTTTTACTAATATGCTCAAAAACAATGAGAAATACAAATCCTTGAATCATTAATGGATTGATGGCGGATAGATTGAAGCAATTCGTTGCAAGTCGCAAACAAAACGCGAGGAGGCATTCACCCCCTCGCGTTATAAAACGTAATATCAATGCTAGGGCCAACCCTGATCTAGGGTCGATCTAGCGATCCTGCTGCAGCAGGTTTTGTGTATCCCGGCTGCCTGGCACATAGCGATAGCCAAAGGTAGACTGATCCGAATCATCGAGAATTTGCGGAGTTAGCACCACAATCACCTCTTGCCGAGCATTGGTGCGCACAGTGCGGCGGAACAATGCACCCAGAATGGGAATATCGCCCAAAATTGGAACCTTGGTAACATCAGTTCGATCAGAATCCTGAATGATGCCCGAAAGCACCAACGTCTGCCCATCCCGAACGCGCACTTGCCCCGTTGATAGTCGACGCTCTTGCAAGAGCGTAATTTCATTGGTGTCATCCCCCAGGGTGACATTGACTGAATCTGCTGGAGCAGAGACCGTTGGGGCGACGGATAGCGACACAAACCCGTTGTCATCAATTCGATCAACCTGGATTTGTAGGATCAATCCTGCAGGCGTTCTCTCGGCTTCAACAGTGACAGTCCGATCGTCGCCTTCCCCTTCTACAGTCCGGGTGAAATTGGTAACTACATCTTGAGTCAGCGCAACTTGAGCCTGCTGCCCTTCCTGAACCACCAGGGTTGGATCAGTCAGAATCTTGGCATTGCCGTTTGTAACTGCTAACTGCAATTCTGCAATAAATGGAGAGGTACTGTTGTTCTCGTTGAAGCCAACTCGACTACCAGAAACGCCCGGGGCAATATCAAAGTCGAGAACCCCAAAGCGAAAATCGCCAATCCCAAAACCAAAGCTTGTGTTGGCACGATTGGTTTCGAGTAGATTGACATCTATCACCCGCACATTGACTGCAACCTGACGACGACGAACATCGAGATTGACGAGCTGTGCGGTTGCCAGTTCAATCAAATTGGGTGGCCCCACTAAGGTCAAGCTGTTAGACCGCTCATCTCCAGTGACCTGCAGACCTCGAAGCAGAGGTGTGGAATCCTGAAACTCTACCCGCTGGATCTCGATGCGCTCTTCGGTCGTGGTCTCAGACTGAGTGATGGGAGCGGCTCCCGTATCGCCGATGGGCACTGCGTTAACGCTTGTAACCAAGCGCTCTCGGCTAACAGCGGTTTCGGCCCCTAGACCCACTAAGAAGTTGAGCGCGGGGCCGACGTTGACCTGGTTGAGCCGCAGCGTGCGAACTGCGACATCGCGGGCTGTATTGGGCAGGCGTGGCCCTACAAAGATGGTGCGCCCGACTAGATTTGCTTCTAATCCTGCTACGCGCAGCACGTTGTTGAACACGTTTTGAACGGGTTCGTTTTCCACATCCAGCGAAATCCGCACTTCTTGAGAGGCTCCGGGTTGCCCAGTGTTTGGGTCAGCCACCCCTTCTCCGGGCAGATCGCCGATGTAGGCTACGTTTAGGTTGGCAGCGCGTGCTAGCAACGACAGCACATCTCGCACGGGTGCATTGCGGAGCACTAATCTGGGTACTCGCTCGGCGGTGCCGAGGTTGATTTGGGGTGAGGCAAAGTTTCCAGTTGAGACGGCAATGTCGCCAACCGGCGGGGCGATCGCCCGAGGCTGTAAGGGTGGAACACCCGCTGGAGCGGGCAAGTTGGAGGGGGAAACTGGGATGCCATCAATTGTCACCTGGGGATTTGGGATCATGATGTCTGGAGCAGGCACATTTGATGGCGGCGGCAGTTGGGGCGGCGGCGGCGGCAGTTGCGCGAGATCGCCCGGAACCGGCTGGGCTTGTAGCTGTGGACTAGCCGGACTGCTGAGCCCGCCCCCCGTGGCGCTCACATTCATCACAATGCGATTGTCATCTTGGCTGATTTGGCTGGTGGGCGGGGCGGTTTCGCCTGCCACCGTCACCCGAATGCTGTTGGCATCCAGTTGGTTCACCATCACCATGGATACGCCCGGCGCGGGATTGTTCTGCAAAAATCCGTTGCCCTCTGGCAGTCGCAGTTGAGCATTGGTGATATCGGCAATTAGGGCATTGCCCTGGTTGATCGTAAACACCTGTGGGCGATCGCCCTCCCCAGGTTCCATTTGAAGGCTAATGCCGCCTGTGGTGGAGTCAATATTCACCCCAGTGATTTGGGCCGGCGCAGCATGGGCTGGCATCGCCATCACAAGGGCGATCGCCCCACTTCCTAATAATCCAGTCAATCCCAAATGAGGTCTCACGTTCACTCCTCCTCCAAAAACAGGCAAAACCGTATCTTTACCACTCGGCCAACCGCATCTCTAACCTGCGTCAGTTCCTCAAGAGAACCCGCTTGACCCGTCACAACAAAGCACCCAATTCGAGATCCCTACTCCACCACGCCTTCCTCTACTGTCGGAGCCGCGTTAGGATCCGCCTCTGGATCAACCGGCGGGGGCTGCACCTGCGGTTCTAACGGAATCAGAGCAATCATCCGGAAGGATGTCCGCAATCGAGGCTCAAAAGTGCCTGTCAATTGCCCCTGTTCATTCACAATGACCCGCTCAGTGCCATCTATCTCTGACCGAAAATCGCGCACCACCAGCAGCGGCTGCAATCGCTCGATATTGCGAATAATTGATTGCGTTTGGGCAAACGTGCCCAACATCTCAACCACATAAACGCGCTGCCGCAGTTGTCCGTTCACCTCTGGCCCAAAGGAGCTGTCGGTCACCACATCCGATGTGACCCCATCCATCCCCGGCTGCGATGGAACCACCTCAAACCGAGTTAGGGTGGCTCTGGCATCCCGACTCGCGAGCGTATCGCCTGATCCCTCCTGCACTCGTCCCGGTGTGACCCCGGCATTTGCCGCCTGAACCCGCTCATTCACATCCAGCAAGAGTGTCTCTAAGCCGTCTTCGCTAGCGAATAAGGCCAGCACATCAGCCCGAAGCTGCTCTGCCTCGGCCCGGCGCTGTTGGGCATCAGCAATCTGCTGCTCAACTTGACCCTGATCCACCAACTGCTGCTCTTTTTCAGCAATGTCACGTTTTAGCTCTTGATTGGTTTGCCAGGCAGGTTGTAGCACATTGAGCAAGAGCCAAATCGCCCCAGCCATCCCCAGCAACGCAACCAAAATGCCGTTGACCGTTGGCGTTAGCCGAATGCCAAACACCACTGGATAACTCGGCTCTACAACTCCCATCTCTCCAGGTGGGATGAAATCTCCTCCAGCGGTCATGGTTGAACAACTCCTAAATCCCGAAGGGCATCAATTCGTGCAGGCAAGCCAACCGACAGCGTGTTCCGCATATCTTGCAGCAAGGTAGAAGATGGCTGCCGAGTCAGTTCTCCAGAAATGCTATATTCCACTACATCTGAAAGCCGAACCTCTAACCCAGGAGGCTGCTGCTCGCCCTCAAAATCTACCTGAGCTGGATTAGAGATTAGCTGCGCGGTGTTAATTCGAACTGTCTCTGGATTCCAGAACGGAGAATCTCGCATCAAGCTGACCAAGTCATTCACATCGTCAAAGGACTGCGAGACGCCTGACACTTGAATCGTCGGCAGGGGTGGCTCTGGCGTCGCCACTGCTGGATCTTCTAACCCAGTGGGCTGTTGCTGCTGAGACGGCACTTCCTGAATTTGCGAAATTTTGAGACCCACTGGAACTCGACTGCGTAAATCTTGAATGACGGCTGACCAAGGCTTGACCCGATCAAATACCCCGGCCAGCGCTTGATTCTGTCGGTTGATGGCCGCCACTTCTTCTTCGACCGTAGCGACCTCTTGCAGCGCAGCCTGTAGGGTAGCAAGCTCGGCATTGAGCTCTTGTTGGCGCGATCGCAGCGACCCATTCTGAGCCTGCAAGAAAAACCATAGCCCCCCAACAATCCCCGGCAGCAGCGCCCCCACAATAATCCCCAAAATCAACGGACGGTTGCTTTCGGGAGCAGCCCGCACAACTGGAGATCGGCCGCCGACGTCTGCCAGCCGCTCGTCACGATCATTCAGGAAATTGACATCTAAGCTATACATGTCACCACGCCTCTCTTAATCCCAGTCCCAGCACCACGCCCAAGCCAGGGCGCTGCATTTCGGCAATCTCTTGATCCATATCAAGCGATAGAGCCGATACCGGATCAACCTGACTCACGGGTAGGCTTAGCCGTTGCGATAAGAATTCATCCAACTGCCCGATAGACGCACCCGGCCCCGCCAGCAACAGCTGTGCTACTTCTACGTTATCTCCCTGATTAAGGTAGAAATCAATGGAGCGGCGCAATTCATCGGCTAGCTCACCGAGAACCCGCAGCATTGCCGCAGTGCCCGGATTATTGCCCGGCATTTTGGCCGGAGTCCCGACGCTATCCATCGGTGTCACCGGCACTGTCATACCCTGAAGCAACTCAGTATTGCGGGATGGCGGCAGGTTCATGGCGCGGCTGAGGGCGCTCTGAATTTGGTAGGTTCCGATGGGGACGGTGCGTGAAAACTGGGGCACCCCATCTACCACGATGGAAATCTCCGTACTCTCAAACTCAATATCAACAATTGAGGCGGCTTCTTGAGGGCTAAACTGCCGCAGTTGTTCACGGATGGTACGAATCAGCGAGAAGCTGCTGATTTCTAACACGTTTAAGCTGAGCCCGGCCTGTTGAAAGGTGCTGATATACGAATCTGTGACTTCTTTGCGGGTGGCAACTAGCAACACCTGCACCTTCTCGATGCCATCTTCATCGACAAAAAAGCCCAGTTTCTGGTAATCCACATCCGCTTCTTCGCGGGGGAAGGGCAGGTAGAGCCCCGCTTCTTGGTTGAGCACCATTTCCCGCAATTCTCGCTCGTCTAGCTCTGCGGGAACGGGGATGATGCGGGTCACAGTATCGCGCCCACCCGGAATGGCCGTTATAGCGCTTTTTACCTTGATTTTGCTTTCTGCCAGCACAGACTGAATAATCTCTGCCATGACAGCAGAATCCAGAATTTGCCCTTCTTGAAACACGCCTTCGGGCACATCCGCAGACGCTAAGGTGGCTAGCTGAAATCCTTGACCCTTCTTTTTAATGCGGGCCACGTTAACGCGATCTGGAGCCAGCTCAATGCCGACGCCATTTGATTTTTTTGAGAATAATCCTTTGAAGCTGCTAAACACAGTTTCGTCTTCTGAGGTAGTGGGTTAGGTGATAGAAAAAACAGACTGGCTGCATCAAGTCAATGCGCAGCCGTCATGACTTAGATTGGATGTTTGATCGTGCAAAATGCTCCAGTAGCAGCGGTTTTGCCAAATCTCTCTGGCTTTGCCAAAGGAATAACGCTCAGCCAAAGCAAGAAATAAAGGTCAATGCTAGCGCATAGTACCCAGTTTGATTCACCTTTATCGCAACACGAAAAAGGGCTAGGTGCGATGCGGAAAACATAGATTCAACCCGTTGGGAGTGGCTAGTCACTATTAAAAAAACCACGCTGAAGGCCCACTATACCCTTGTAGTAAGGACTACTGGCTTTTGGGCTGTCTCACCTAGGTTTGTCAATTTCTTGAAGCTACCCAAACGACCTACGGATCGAGGTCTGCTTGAAAGTTTAGATCCGAACTCAAAAAGTGGGACGCCAATCTGGCGCAGATTTGCAAAATTGTTTGAGGATATTTTTCATGCGGCGGCTGGATTAGCTGCGGGAAACGCCGCCCTGAAATTGAGGCGGTATATGCATATGTAGCGAAGTATCGTGAATTGTGGGCGATCGCCCCTTAGATATAGCGTCAAAAAATAGCTTGGCAGGCTGGCTGGGATGGCCCGCTGGGCTGATCTCTTAGACGATTCAGATTATTGAGGCAGGATTTTCGTAATAGTTCTTAATGGTTTGAAGAGGGCGGGTGGGGGGCCGGTGTGCGGCTCGAGGATAGCGATTTCTAGTTCTGACGCTCTACCCGTTGACGGGGTGGGTTCGGCGCTTTGGTGTATGGCGTTGGTATGGCGCTCTGCCGAGGGGGGCGATCGCCTCGGCTATATCAGAATGGGTGCAACGTTCAGTAGAATCAGTAGGCTGACGGTGAAGGGGCGATCGCCGTCCCTTAGATTCCGTAGATTCAGACGGTAGATTCAGGCAACAGACTTCAGACAGTAGATTCAGGCAACGCGAGAGTAGAAGGATGGGAACCGTGCGACGCTGGAAAACATTTGGGCTATTGGCGCTAGTGGGTCTATGTCTCAGTTGGCTAATCAGCTGTAGCCCGTCTCAGCCATCCTCGTCAACCTCGGCAGAGGGCAATGTAGAGGTTGAGTTTTGGACCATGCAGCTACAGCCCCAATTTACCGACTACTTCAATGAGCTGATTGCCAGCTTTGAGCAAGAGAATCCCGGCATCCAGGTGAAGTGGGTGGATGTGCCCTGGGGCGACATGCAAAGCAAGATTCTCACCGCCGTGTCAGCCGGAACCGCCCCCGACGTCGTGAATCTGAACCCTGACTTTGCGGCGCAGTTGGCCGGACGCAATGCCTGGCTAAACTTGGATGACCATATTGATAGCGTTGCCCGAGAGCAGTATCTGCCTCGCATTTGGGAGGCAAATCAGCTAGACGGTCAAACCTTCGGCATTCCCTGGTATTTGACCACCAGCGTGGCGATGGCAAATACCCAACTGCTGCAACAGGCAGGCATCGCCGCACCGCCGAGCACCTATGAGGAACTAGCCGATGTGGCGCGTCAGGTGCGCGAGTCCACTGGGAAATATGCCTTTTTTGTAACCTTTGTGCCTACTGATTCTGCGGATGTGCTGCAATCCTTTGTGCAGATGGGAGCTGACTTATTAGATGCTGAGGGCAACGCTGCCTTTGACTCCCCTCAGGGTCGGGCGGTATTTCAATACTGGACGGATCTCTATCAGCAAGGGCTGCTGCCCCGTGAGGTGCTGACCCAGGGCCACCGCCGGGGGATTGAGCTATTTCAGGCGGGGGAAACGGCGCTGCTGTCGTCGGGGCCGCAGTTCTTGAAAACTATCGAAACCAATGCACCGGCGATCGCCCAGGTCACAGAAACAGCGCCCCAAATTACCGGCAACACCGCTAAAAAGAGCGTGGCGGTGATGAATGTGGTGATTCCCCGCAATACGCCTAGCCCAGAGGAAGCCGTCGCCTTTGCCCTGTATTTAACCAATAACGCCAACCAGCTAGAATTTGCCAAAGCCGCGAACGTGCTGCCTTCTACGCAAGAGGCCCTGACCGATCCGTACTTTACCGCTGGGGCCGAAGCCGATGATGCACTGGAGCGGGCCAAGGCCATTAGCGCGGCTCAAATGACAGAGGCAGAGGTGCTACTGCCGCCCATTGAGTCCATTAAGGAACTGCAGCGGATTGTATATGACCACCTTCAAGCGGCCATGTTAGGAGAACTGTCTGTAGACGAGGCTGCCACGCGTGCCGCCGCTGAGTGGGACGCCCGCTGATGAGCGTTGGTTCAGTGCCGCTGCGCAGCGGCGCTGAGACACCCGTTGGTCGTTTTCCCAACGGGTGTCTCATACCGACAGCCGATTGAAGATTAAATCATTCCAAACCCTCGTTATCCAGCTTCCAAATCGGGAACACTGGGCTCAAATTGCGATGGTCAAGGAACTCTAAAGTGGTACACACGCTGCAAGGATTAACGAGCACGTTGTTTGATGCGCAGGGATATATCCCCCATGGGCATTGTTATTTGTGGAAGCCGGGGCTCGTATGGCTGCATGTACTGTCTAACACGGCGATCGCCCTCTCCTATTTCTCTATCCCGGCGACGTTGATGTATTTCATTGCCCGCCGTAAAGATGTTCCGTTTCAATGGGTGTTTGTGCTGTTTGGTGCATTCATCATTGCCTGTGGAATGGGGCATGTCATGGATATTTGGACGGTGTGGCATCCCACCTACTGGCTATCGGGCACGGTCAAAGCGCTGACTGCCGTTGTTTCGGTATATACCGCCATTGAGTTGATTCCGCTCGTGCCAAAGGCGTTAGCGCTGCCCAGCCCGGCTCAGCTAGAGGCCGCCAACCGTGAGCTAGAGCAGGCATTGGCAGACCTACGCCAAACTCAAGCCCAGCTCATCCAAACTGAGAAAATGTCGAGCTTGGGGCAGTTGGTGGCAGGCGTTGCCCATGAAATCAACAATCCCGTGAACTTTATCTATGGCAACCTGACCCATGTCAGCGACTACATCACAGATTTGCTGAGCCTGCTGCAGCACTATCAGACCGAGCATCCCACGCCATCCCCCATGCTAGACGGGGCGATCGCCCAGACTGATCTGGAATTTATTCAGCACGATCTCCCCAAAACCCTATCGTCAATGCGGTTGGGAGCAGATCGCATTCGGCAAATTGTGCTGTCGCTGCGCAACTTTTCGCGCATTGACGAGGCGACGATGAAGCCGACCGATCTGCATGAGTGCCTCGACAGTACGCTGTTGATGTTGCAGCATCGGCTCAAGGCGCGCAGTCACCACGCGGGCATTCAGCTAGAGCGTCAGTATGGCGAAATTCCGCGGGTGCCCTGCTATCCGGGGCAGATTAGCCAAGTGTTTATGAATATTCTCAGTAATGCGTTGGATGCGCTGGAACACCAGGCAGCAACCCAGGATTCGTCGGTGCGGCAGGGGATAGGCACGATCACGATCGAAACGAAGCAGCCTCAGCCGGATCAGGTGCAGATTGTGATCGCTGACGATGGGCCGGGGATTTCACCTGAGGCTCAAGCTCACGTGTTTGATGTGTTTTTTACGACTAAGCCGATGGGCAAAGGAACCGGACTTGGGCTGGCGATCAGCCACCAGATTGTGGTAGAAAAGCATGGCGGCACTCTAGAATGCCACTCTGAAGTCGGCAAAGGCACGCAGTTTTTGATCACGCTAAACCTAGAGCCAGAGCCCTCTGCCCTATCGGCTCATCCCCCTGCTGCACCGACATCGTCTGGAGTTGGGGCTGTGGAGGAAAAGGCGTTGGGTGCGGCATCCCCTGCGAGCCAAGGCTAACCCTGCATCTCTCCTCATCACTTAACGTCATATCAAACCCTGCTTGGGTTATCTCCGGTTGGGCAAGGCAAATGCTATGCGCCCCGACAGATTGACGGTTGTGAAACTGGGGGGATTGGATGCGGATTTGGGATGAGAGCCTCACAATAAATTGCGGGCTTTGACTTGGAGATAACGCTCCACCAGTTGATTTGACAACTGCTGAGCGGGCGCATCCAGGACGAGTACTCCACGCTGCCGCAGCTTAGCCAGCACCAGCTGACGCTGAGCTAACAGATCTAGCGCGACTGCTTGGCGATAGGCCTGGGCAACCTGCGGGACAAACTCTTGCGCCCGCCGATCTAAGGCGGCGTCGCGCAGCAGCACGCAGAAGGGAAGGTGGCGCGGCTTGAGGCGACCCAAGGCCAGCAATAACTCGCTGCTGGCGGTTTCATCGACCAAGTCGGTGAGCATCACAATCAGGGCGCGGCGAGCTTGCTGCAGGGCGGCAGTGGTGACGGCACCTACATAGTCTGGTTCTTGCATGACAGGTTCTAGCGGTGTCAGCGTGTTAAGCAGCTTCGTCAGGTGGGGTTGCCCTCGCTCTGGCGGTACCCAAGCCGCCATCTCTCGGTCAAATACGCCGAGACCGACGCGATCGCCCCGATTCAGCGCTGCCAACGCGAGCGATAATGCCGCATTTATGCCCCAGTCAAACCGGGCTAACCCGTGCACCTGCGCGGTCATCAGCCGTCCGCGATCCAGCAAAATAATCAGCGTTTGCTCTTGTTCGGGTTCAAGCACCCGCACTAACACCTGATTGCGGCGCGCCGTCGCCTTCCAGTCGATCAATCGGGGATCGTCGCCCGTGCTGTAGTCGCGCAATTCGGTGAATTCAGTGCCCATGCCCATGCGGCGGGCTTGACGCACATTGCCCGAGGCTTGCAGCATCAGTTTTGCCGATAGCTCCTTGAGTCCGATTAAATCGGGATACACCAGGGCTGGTGCTGCTTGGGGTATGCGCCATTCATGCCAGGCTAACCCCCATGCCCCGAGCTGCCGCAGGTATAGATCGCCCCAGCGATAGGCGCCTCTGCGACTGGGGTGAACCGTGTAGGTTAGCTCGGCGGAACTGGAGGGCGCGATCGCCCCCTGCAACTGGAGGGGTGTGGTGGCAAACTCTGCCGGAGCCGCATCGCGTACCTGAAATTGAGCCAAAGTTGTGGCCTGCTCGGCTGCCGTCAGTGTCAGAGTGATGGGATTCTCTCTGCCGATGGAAAGCTTCGGGATCGTCTGGCGCACGGCGTGGATGCGGTGCGATCGCACCCGCGCGGCATCCACCAGCGCTAGCGCTAGCACGGCAGCATCGTAGGCCAGCGTTAGGGCGATCGCCCGACCTAATCCTGCAGGCTGAGTGGGATTGCCCCCCAGCAGGGCGATCGCCAGTCCGCCCACGGTGCCGACAAGTAAGAGTTGATAGAGGCGTTTGGCTGGAACCATGGGGATGGGGGATGGAGAGGCGATCGCGCGAAGCCGAGTTGTAGAGGCCGCGTGGCAGCGCGCAGCCCCTAGCGGTTCAGGTGTTCGCGCGCTAGCGGGGCACGGGCACTTGGCCGAGAATGCTGGTGATGATGTCGTCGGGGTTAAGGCCGTCGATTTGGGCTTCGGGTCTGAGGATGAGGCGATGGCGAAGCAGGGCTGGGGCGATCGCCTTGACATCATCGGGCGTGACGTAATCCCGTTGGTGCAGCCAGGCATGGGCTTTGCTTGCCTGCAACCAGGCCACGGCGGCGCGCGGCGATGCCCCCAACAAGATCTCGGGATGCTGACGCGTCTGCAGCACCAGCGCTTGCAAATAGTCCAGTAGCGCCTCGGTAATGGCCAACTGGCGCACCTGCTGCCGCCCAGCCAGCACGGTTTCTACAGACATGACGGGAGTGAGGCGGGTTAAATCTAGCCGTTTGGTTTGTTGCCCAGTTTGGGCATTGTGCAGCATTTGTCGCTCGGCCTTGGCCTCGGGATACCCCACCACCAGCTTGAACAAAAAGCGGTCGAGCTGTGCCTCAGGTAGCGGATAGGTGCCTTCAAACTCCAGCGAATTTTGGGTGGCAATAACCCAAAACAGATCCGGGAGGGGCAGACTTTCGCCATCAATCGTGACTTGCTGTTCTTCCATGGCTTCGAGCAAGGCGGACTGGGTTTTGGGTGGCGTGCGGTTGATTTCGTCGGCCAGCAGCAGTTCGGTAAACACCGGGCCACGCCGCAGGGTAAAACTGCGACTATTCAGATCAAAGATATTCGTGCCAACAATATCGGAGGGCAAAATATCAGGCGTGAGCTGCACACGCCGAAAGTCTGCTTGCAGCAGCTGCGCCAATACCTTCACGATCAGAGTTTTGCCAGTTCCGGGCACCCCTTCTAAAATGACATGCCCCCCGCATAGCAGCGCCACCAAGAGCTGCTGCACCACGTCAGTTTGCCCGACGACAACCGTGGCTAACGCCCGGGCAAGTTGCTGAAACTGGACAATAGAATCGGGCATGGGTACCTCAGAACGAGCGATCGCACAATTCGTTGCATCCATCATGCATCCCAAATACAAGCCGAATCACCATCCAAATCACAACCTAACCCCAGATAGATGCTTGCATTCAGGCCAGACATACATTGGCGACACATTGGCGATAGTAGCAGGAGTCTCTGATCCTGCGGCATGTTTGTGCATTGGGTTTAGCGGGAGGAGTGGCAGCTCGATGCCTATCGATGCGCTCAAGCGGCGGTCACGGCTCCCTCAGGACAGGCGGCGGCGCAAGCGATGCAGCTGATCGAGCCAAGCGACGAGAAACCGATCCGTTCTGCCGCGCCGTTTGCCGTCTTGGACTTTGGCGGTGTGAACGGTGGCGGAACGCAGCGGTGCTAGCTCTGCTGCAGGCTGCCCCGTTTGCTGCTGCCAGGCTGCCATCAGTTTGTCGTCCTCCACTGGGTCGAGCCCCAGCCCGAGCGATCGCTGCAGCCGACGCCGCTCAGCCTGACCCACCAGCGCCACCACAAATTCGACGCGTTCAGCCTTGTGCAGCACAGCCCCGAGCGCTCGAATGTAGGCGTCGCCGGTATCAGGCTTGGGGTTTGGTTGGGGGTGGGGTGGCCCTAGGCGGCGATCGCCCCATACCGCCAGCAGCACCAAGATGCCTGCCTGCAGCGCCAGCAGCGCCACCGGCGTCTGGGCCAGATAGCCCAGCAGCGTATCGCGCCCGGTTTCTGCCAGCTCGTCTGCATCCACATAGCCATGCAGGTACTCATCCACCCAGAGGGGATGCCCCGGCTCTGTCACCAGATCCGTAAAGAACGCGAAATTTCCGGCTTCGGTTTGGTAGGCGTTTGCGGCTAGATGCGGTGTGGCGATATACATCACCTGCCCCTGCTGCCAAGGCACCTCCCACACCAGCGCACCAGCCTCGTCTGCCAGTCGCAGCCGCGCCTCTTGACTGGCAAACTCGGGCGTTTCAGCCAGGGTCTCGGCCGGGGGGGCATCGGGCTGATAGCGGCGGCGCGTTTCCACCCGCACCGCGCCCACCGGACTCTCAACTTGGCTCCGAAACGGTGCCGCCGTCACCGGACTGCGGATGCCCACCTGAACCAACACATTGCCCTGGGCTACCCAGTCCAGATCGGGCGGCATGACGGGAGACAGCGTGGGAAAAATTTGCACGAGCGTTCGGGGCGTTTCTGTCTCGTCGAAGAACTCTGACGCGGGCCGCTGCCAGCGCTGCACGTCAATACCCTGCTGCTGCAACTCGGCATACCATGCCCCATAGCCTGCCGGGGTGCGGCTATAGGTAGAGCCGTGCTGACTCGGTGTGGCGTTGGGTGCGCCAAACATGCTCAGCAGCAGCAAAGCACCCAGGGCGATCGCCCAAAACCAGCGTTGACGGATGGGCTGCGTCGTCATGATGCGGCAGACTCCTCAATGGTGCGAAACGCCTGCTGACAGGCCCGCAGCATCTCCAGCGAGGCATCCGTCGGGCTGTAATGCAGTCGCTCGTGGGTGGCAATCAGAATGGCGTATGCCTGCTGAGCCTGGGGCGATCGCACCTGCGTGGCTGGCAGCAGCGCTAAATATTCGCCATCGGTGCGGCTCGCCCGTTGGGGAATTAGCTCGCCATCGTTTAATTGCTGCAGCCCTGCCATATAAAGGGCGCGGCAGGCCTCAGCATAATTGCCCTGCTGCTGTGCCCGGCGCGATCGCGCTAGCCACGTGGCTAGACTAGCCTGCTCTGGCCGATCTGCCAACGGAGCTGCGCCACCCCGCTCTCGCCAAGGCACCCAATCTGGCAGCCAGCGCGCCACCTGCGTCAGCCCCCAAGCGGCCAAGGCGGCAACCACCAGCCAAAACACGAGCTGGGTTAGCCACTCCGGCAACTCAGATGGAAAGGGCGATCGCTCCGCATCCACATGGCGAAACAGCCACTCCCACCCCTCTCCTAACCACTGCGACGCCTGACGTATGCGCCAGCCTAAGCTGTCGTCCTGAAAGGTAGTAGGATTCATGATCCGGCTCCGGCATCTCTGAAGGCTGCTGAATTCAAGCTGCTGCAAGCAGACTAGCGCATCATCACTCCCCTAGCGTCTGCGTTTAACCTGGCTCAGCAGCAGCCAAAGCCTTCTAGAAGCTCATAAAAATTTGACAAGTCTGGAGTTTAAATAATAAAACTAAGTCACAAAGCAAACTTGCTTAAATAAATAATGCAAAGTGACCTAGATGCCGTTGATAAAAAAATTCTAACTCTGCTGATGGCGCAGGGGCGGATGACCTGGTCAGATCTGGCCGCACGGCTTCAGCTTTCGCCACCGGCTACGGCTGAGCGCGTGCGGCGGTTAGAGGAACGCGCCATTCTTCGAGGCTATAGCGCTCAGGTCAGCGCCGAGCATTTGGGCTTGCACCTGATGGCGTTTATCACCCTGACTCTCGACCATCCCCGACACCGGGCCGATCTCCTTAACTGCGTGCAGCAGCACGATGCCATTCAGGAATGCCACCACATTGCGGGGGATGGCGACTACCTGCTGAAGGTGCGCTGCCGCCACACCCGTGACTTGGAGCATCTGGTAAGTGAAGTGTTGAAAAGCCTGCCGGGGGTTCTGCGCACCCAAACCACCATCGTGCTGTCCACAGCCAAGGAAACCACTACGCTACCGCTCGATCTGCACGATCCCTCAACTGAGGCTCCAACTCAGACTGAACACCCCTAGATTTGGATTGACTCTTGCCGTCTTGTAACAAAACAAAACAATGGACGTACCCTCTTCTTTTCTGATTCGAGGCTTTGTGATAGGGCTCTCAATTGCGGCTCCTGTAGGGCCTATCGGGATCTTGTGCATTCGCCGAACGCTGGCAAACGGGCCGATGGCTGGGCTGATGTCGGGCTTGGGTGCGGCCACTGCCGACGCTATATATGGTGCGATCGCCGGATATGGGGTAACGTTTATCTCAGCCGCCTTAATCGGGCAGGGCACAGGGTTGCGCTGGATTGGCGGAATTTTTTTGATAGGTTTAGGGATTCACACGCTACGATCAAGGCCCGCTGAGCTATCTGCCTCAGCACTGCCCAGGTATGGGCTGCTGGCGGCCTATGGCTCTACCCTCGTTCTCACGCTCACGAACCCCACCACGATCCTGTCCTTTGCGGCGGTATTTGCTGGATTGGGGTTGGCCAGCACAGAGGGGAATGCGGGTGCGGCAACCACGCTGGTGGTCGGGGTGTTTCTGGGCTCGGCGTTGTGGTGGCTGCTGCTGAGTGCGAGTATCGGTCTGGTTCGATCAAGGTTCAGTTCTAGTCGCTTGCGATGGGTAAACCGCATTTCTGGCATCGTTCTGATCGTCTTTGGCTGCGCGGCTCTGGTGCCGTGGGGGTGGGGATAGATCGGGCGATCGCCCACTATAAGCAACTTAATCAACGGCCTCGGGCTCGTTTCGTCGGTTGGCAGATGCTGGGGATGGCGATCGCGATCATCCTGGGGGTGAGCAGTCTGGCGCATCTCGCGCTCCCCGCTGCGGCGACTTCTCCGTCTGCGCATCTCTCGGTGCAACTGGCCCAGCAGCCCTCACCAAGCGCCCCAATTGAAACGCTGCGGCAGCAGCAGCAGCAGCTTGAGCAAAAGCGCGAGGCCATTCGCAAACAGCGCAGCGAGCTGCAAAATTTAGAAGAGACTGCTCAGGGGCAACTTGAAGGGTTGACTGATCAGATCGAAAACACCACAGAAACTATCCGCGAGAACGAGACCCGCATTCAGCAGGCCAACACGCGATTGCAGATTTTAGAAGACGAACTAGCGCAGGCAGAGCGGGCCTTTCAGCAGCAGCAGTTCGCGACCGTAGGGCGGCTCAAGTTTTTGCAGCGGCAGCAGAGCAGTCGCGGCTGGGCTGTGCTGCTGCAAAGCCAGAACCTAAACGAGTTCTTGGAACGGCGCTATCAGCTGCAGCGGGTGTATGCGGCAGACCGTGACATGTTGGAGCAGCTCTATGCCAACGCGGCCGATATCAGCCAGCAGCGCGGCGAAGTGGAGCGCCAAAAAAACGAGATTACCCTGCTAACTCAAGAATTGCTGAGCCGCAAAGCCGCCTATGAGCAGCAGGCCGATGTGCAGAGTGGCTTGGTCGATCGGTTTCAGCGCAATCGCCAAGCGCTAGAGGAGGCGGAAGATCAGCTCACCCGCGACTCTAACAATATTGCGGCGCTGATTCGGCAGCGGCTGAATGTGGGGGTGGCGCTGCGCGGCACGGGCGTGTTCAATATTCCCACCGATGGCCGACTGACCAGCAACTTTGGTTATCGGGTGCATCCCATTTTGGGCACTCGCCGCTTTCATGCGGGCATCGACTTTGGGGCACCCCAAGGCACGACGATTCGGGCGGCAGATAGTGGCGTGGTGATCTCGGCGGGATGGCAGGGGGGCTATGGCAGAACGGTGATCATTGATCACGGCAATAAGCTCTCGACCCTTTATGCTCACAGCAGTCGCATTTTTGTATCCGAAGGGCAAACGGTGCAGCGGGGACAGGCGATCGCCGCTGTTGGGTCTACCGGCTTTTCCACAGGGCCACATTTGCACTTTGAAGTGCGGCGTAATGGGGAACCGATTAATCCCCTTGATTTTCTGTGACTGGGTAGGACTGATGCAGTGGGGCAATTTGGGGGAAACATAACCTCTCAAACACCGTCCCACATTCCCAGAATGCCGCAGGAGCGCGTCAGACCTGACTTGATCTTCTGAGGCAGGTGGCGTTTGATGAAGGGAGGGCGATCGCCCTCCCCTCCCCAGAGTTTGCAGCCGCTCTCGTTAGACAGCGTGTTCGTTAGATAATCTGCCATCGGGGCTAATCACACACCCAGTCATGCCAGGATGCTCAACCCATGACCCATTTTGAAGCTCAACCCAGTCGAGAATGGTGGGCCCAGCGCTGGGTTGATGTGCTGGAATCGTTTGGGCGCATTCCCCGCCTAGCGCGGGCGCGCAACTATGCCCGCGAGGGGCATGTGCTAAGCATTTCCTTTGAAACATCAAACGTGCGAGCGTTGGTGCAGGGCACCGCGCCAGAGCCCTATCGCGTTAGCCTGCACCTTGACGCGTTTGATGATGAGCAGTGGCAGTATGTGATTGAGTCGCTGGCCCAGCAGGCGGTGTTCTCCGCGAAGCTGCTGTCGGGTGAAATGCCTCATAATATTGAAGAGGTGTTTACCGAAAATGGGCTGAGCTTGTTTCCGTTTACCAAGTTTGATATTCACAGCAAATGCTCTTGCCCTGACCCCGCTAACCCCTGCAAGCATATTGGGGCGGTGTATTATCTGCTGGGCGATCGCTTTAGCGAAGATCCCTTTGTGCTGTTTCAGCTGCGGGGGCGCACGAAGGATCAGATCATCAGCGCGTTGCGGCACTTGCGTAGCGCTCCCGCACCTGCTGCGCCAGAGGCTGAGAGTGAAGCGGCTGAGAGTGAAGCGACTGCGATTGAGACGACTGAAGCGGAGAGGGCGATCGCCCTGCAGCAGTTTTGGCAATACGATCACCAAATCGATCCATCCTTAGTGGTGATTGCGCCTGCCCCTGGCAGCGATCTGCCCCTCGATATCCTGGGCAATTTTCCGACGCACCCCGACATCACAGCTACATTTAGTGTCATTGCGCCAGAAACTATTATGGACTATTTAAAGACTGTGTATGCTGTGACTAGTCAGGCGGCTGTTATGACGGCAATGACAGCGGGCACCACTCACGAATCTAATTAATGCGTTTAATGCGTTAAAAAATTGGCGTTGCTACATTAAAGATAAAACGGCAAAGATAAAACGGCAGAGGTTATGAACCTTATACAGTCGGTTCAGTATGTCACCTGAAGTCTCTACATCTAGACATGAGTTCGATAGTGTTGTGTCAGTCCCGCAGCGCGTCGCTGACACAACGCAAACCCGTTTTCCCCGCATTGCTGACAGTGCGGGTTGAGGACTTTGCTGAACTTGACGGCTAACTCTCGGGACATGATGTCCGCTGAGTGTTCTAAACCTTAAGGAGGCTACTGCCATAACCCATGTCTCGAAACCGCAGCGCCACACGAGCCAAAAAGAGTCTATGCACGCCGTGGTGCGGTTTTTGCCACTCTGGCCAGCGCCGCTGTGGGTCTGGCAAATCTCCGACTCCTGCATTTCACCCGTGCCACTGCTGAGCAAGCCTTCCCCTTGCTGCATTGCAACCCTCCGCAGCCTTTTTTGTCCATGCCTCTAGAGCCTATTCCGCCTAACTCAGCGCCCAGCCAGCGCCCTAGCCCGACGGCCACTGTGTCGCCAGACTGTTCACTGGCAGCGGCTATTAAGCTGCTGCACCCGCAGCCTAGCCGCTGTGTCTTGGTGATGACCCAGGGCACCCTTTGCGGTATCGTGACGGGGCAGGATGTGGTGGGGGCGATCGCCCGTGGGCTAGACACATCTGCGCCCGTCAGCGCGGTGATGAGCCATCCCGTTATCACCCTGTCAGAGTTGGATGCGGGCAATCTGCTTAAGGCTGCCCAACTGCTGCACCACCACCGTATTCACCACCTGCCCATCGTGTCTGAGGGGGGCGAGGTGGTGCGGATTCTCACCTTGGATGCAATCCAGCAGCAGCTGATGGCACCAGTCCCGGCGGTAGGCGGGGGGCCGGAATCTGAAGCCGCTAGTTTGCTGAATTCCTCTGTGGTGGCGATCGCCCAGTTCTCAAGCGATGCTGAGGGTCACCTGCTTTACCAAATCGGCTCAGCCGGCGTGGCGCAACTCTTTGGCCATGCTAGCCAAGCCTTTCAAACCACTCCTACCCTCTGGCAATCGCGCATTCACCCCGACGATGCGCCCCGCGTTCAGCACAGCTGCCGAGCGGCTCTGCTGACTGTAGATCCCATCACCGTTGAGTATCGGTTTTTGACCCAGCACCAAGAGATGCGGTGGATTGCAACTCAGCTGAGGCGACAGCCCCATCCTCAGTCTGAGCCTTTCCACCTCACTACCCTGTCGATTGACATTACGCCCATTAAACGCACCCACGAACTGCTGGCGCGCAGCCAAGATGGCTATCGTCAGACCATTGAGCATTCGCCGATTCCGATTTTTTCAATTCAGCGCGATGGCACCATTCAGTCTTGGAATGCGGCCTGTCGTGATCTGTATGGCTATTCCGCGACCATTTGCGGCGAGTCGATGGCGTCTATTGTGCATCGGTTGGATTATCCTCTGTCCATCTCTCAAATGACAGAGCGCGTCTTTGCGGGGCAGTCCTTAAGCAATGTGGAACTGATCTATCGCTGCCATGACGGCGCGTTTCGCCATAGCCTGACGCGCTTTTATCCGCTTAAAGACCCGATGGGCAAGGTAATAACCTGTGTGGTTGCCAATACTGATATCACCGAACGTATTCAAATTGAACGGTTGCGGGCACAGCAGGCGCGGCGCGATCGCCTCATTCATTGGATGACGCAGCAGGTGCGGCGATCGCTCGATTTAGACGTGGTGCTGCAAACCACCGTTACTGAAGTGCGCCAGTTTTTGCAGGTCGATCGCGTTGTGATTTATCGCTTCAACCCCGACTGGAGCGGCAGCTTTGTTGTGGAATCAATTGTGGCCTCGCGCTACTCGCTGGTTGGCGAAATTTATCATGACCCCTGCTTTGGCGACCAACAGGCGCAGCCCTATCGAGACGGGCGGACGAGTGCCATTGATAACGTGGGTACGGCAAACATTGAACCCTGCTATCGTGACCTGCTCGATCACTTTCAGGTAATGGCGAATCTGGTGGTGCCCATTCGGTCGGGCGATCGCCTTTGGGGATTGCTGATTGCCCACCACTGCACCCGGCCGCGCGTGTGGCAGCCCTGGGAAAAGGATCTACTGCTGCAGCTTGCCGAACAGGCGGGAATCGCCATTCAGCAATCGACCTTATATAGCCAACTGCAGACGCTCAACATCACGCTAGAGCAAACGGTGGAACGCCGCACCCAGCAACTGCGTCGCGCTCTGCACCACGAAGAACTGCTCAAGCGGATTACCGATCGGGTGTGTGACAGCCTAGACGAGTCTCAAATTTTGCAAACGGCTGTGCAGGAAATTGCCACAGGCCTTGAGGTGAGCATCTGCGACACGGGCATCTATGACCTAGAGGCCCAGACCTCGAACATTCGCTATGAACACGTGGTGACCGCCGTGCCCAGTGTGCAGCACCGCTTGGTGATGATGAAGAATTATCCAGAAATCTACCCATCGTTGCTCGCTGGCGAATCGCTGCACTTTTGCTGGCGGCTGCATCGAGAGGGGGATTGTGTGACGATTCGAGCCCTAACCCAGCCGTTTAGCGTATTTGCCTGCCCGTTGATTGATGACCAGGGTGTGATTGGAGATTTATGGCTTTACAAGCTAAATGGGGCCTGCTTTGACGAGTTAGAAATTCGCTTAGTGCAGCAGGTGGCTAATCAATGTGCGATCGCCATTCGTCAAGCCCGCCTCTACGAAGCCGCCCATGCCCAAGTCAAGGAGCTAGAACGCCTTAACCACCTTAAAGACGATTTCTTATGCAGCGTCTCCCACGAACTGCGAACCCCAATGGCAAACATCCACATGGCGGCCCAAATGTTAGAAATGAGCTTTGCCAAGCTGGGGCTATTGGATGACCAACCTATGCATCGCTACCTGACTATTCTGACGGAGGCCTGCCAGCAAGAACTAGACCTGATCAATACCCTGCTCGATCTCTCCCGTCTAGATGCTGAGACCGAACCCTTGCTTCTGGCCGACATTGAGCCCCACACCTGGATTCGCCATGTCGTGGAGCCATTTCTGCAACAGGCCCAGCGCCAACAGCAAACCCTCACGATTGCACTGCCGCCGCACCTGCCCACCGTCCACACAGACAGCAGCTATTTAGGGCGGATTCTGTCGGAACTGTTGACCAACGCCTGCAAGTACACCCCGGCGGCGGAACAGATCCGAATTACCGCCAAGCCTCTGGCAGATTTTCTCACTATCAGCGTTAGCAATTCTGGGGTCGAAATTGCGCCAGAAGAGCAGACGCATGTGTTTGAGCGATTTTACCGGATCCCCAACCATGACCCCTGGAAACACGGCGGCACCGGGCTAGGGCTAGCGCTGTCCAAAAAGCTGGCGGAGCATCTGGGCGGTGTGCTCAGCGTATCGAGTTGTGACGCTTGGACGACGTTTGATCTCTGCTTGCCCCTCCGACCCCCGGCTCACCATACTAAGCGTGCGGTGCTGCCCATAGCGCATTGACGCCAGCGGGTATTGGGACTACAGCGTATTGGCACTACAGCGCCTTAACACAATTGCGGCCATGGCGCTTGGCCTGAAGTAGCGCTTGCTCGGCTCGGTGCAATACGTCCCATGCGGTCGCATCTAGGCTGGCCTCTTTTTGGGCGATGCCAATGCTCGTGGTTACGGTGAGGGGCTGGTTGGCGACCCAGAAGGGCTTGCCGCGAATGACTTGCTGCAGACGCTCAGCGATGTCGGTTGCGAGCGCCAGCGGGGTAGCGCGCAAGATCATCACAAACTCTTCGCCGCCATGGCGATAAATGGGAGTGTCTTTGCGCAGTTGGTGCCGCAAGCGCTCTACGAGAGTTTGCAATACCCCATCTCCGGCAGGGTAGCCGTGGGCATCGTTGATTAGCTTGAAGTAGTCAATGTCGCACATCAGAATGCAAAAAACAGGTTGCTCGGCCCACAGGGCTTTGCTGCTGAGCTGTTTCAATTCATCTTCTAGGGCTTCGCGCGCGAGGCAGTGGGTAAGCAGCAGGTCTTGGGCGTCGGCTTGCAGGGTTGAGGGCAAGGGCAGCCACTGAGCATCGGGATGGTGGCGCAGGCTTTGGGTATGCTGCATCTGGGTCAGGGCGATCGCCAAATAATCCACTACTTGGCTCACCCATTGCACTTGCTCGAGAGAGGCGCTGTTGCCATCCTGCTGCGCGAGGGCCACAATCCCAAACAGCTCTTGCTGGATAAACACAGGCAGCAACAGCAGCGAGGGGGTCTGAGTGGCGGGCAGTAACGGTCGCAGGGCGGCGAGTTCGTCGTTTAGCGGCTCTACTTGCAAGTATGAGACCCCATCTTGCAAGAATAGGGCGGCGGCTGTCTGCCAGGCCGCATCGGCATCGGGCGGAAAGGCGGGAATTGGCTCTAGGACAGAGTCAGCGGCCCAGTGGGCAATGAGCGCTGCACCGGGCGCACTCACCTGCACGAGCAGGGTGCGATCGCCCCCAAATTCTTGCCCTAGCTCTGCCAAGATGGTTTGCACCACCCCGTCTGGCTCCATGTAGGAATTGAGTAAGTGGGTAATGCGGCCCAACCGGGCAATGTGCAACCGTGCCTGGGCTAGCTTGTGCCGCCAGTACACGCTGCTATAGGCGAGGCTTAACTCTGTGGCTTGAGCCTTCAGCGCCGCTAATTCTTCTTTAGCCCAGCCCTCAATCTCGGTCGTAAATAGAGTCACAGCTCGGTTAGATCGATCGGGCGCTGCCGTTTGGGGACGGTGCAGTTGCAGAAGGAACGGCAGATCGGCAGAGGGTGGGGCTTCATCTGCCGAGACTGTGACCGCGGGCGGCGGTAGCGGCTGCACTAAGGTGCCATCCTCAAACTGCATCCGATGGGGCGATCGCACTTGATCAATAACCCAGAGCGGCAGGGGCGATACTCGGTAGGAGTGCACGACTGGTAGCGGCTGGCTCTCTACCTCTGCGGCAACGCCGCTTGCGGCTGTCTGTTGCTCCGCCATAGAGCCTACTGTAGCGGACTCCTCAGTCCCAGGCTCCCCAGTCTCAGGCTCCTCAGGCCAAGGCTCCCGAATGACTGCCGGAGTGCTACCCAAGGTAACCCGATCTGCAATGCCTACCGTCGCATAGACCCACGCTGTATCCGCAGCGAGATCAATGCGACACCAAACGGCGCAGTCAGCGTGATGGGCGAGGGCGATCGCCCCAACGGCTTGCCGCAGCAGCCAATCCATGTCATTGCGATGTGGCGGGGCACTATCTCGCATTTACTCTAAGTACCGATAGTGACAAGGTCATGACGCGTGGGCATAATGCAAGCTATTCGCCCAAATTAGAGAGATCAATAGGCTGACCCACAGAGGGATCTTGCTTGCTCTTAGGCTTCATGTTGTTTTTAGCCGTTGCTGCCGCCTGGGATAAAATCTTTTGGATTTCGTCTGGCGTCAAAGCCTTCTCAGGCAAGGGTTTCGGAGGCTTGGACGCCGCCGAACGCCCCGCTAAACTGCTTGCAGCAGATTGCCGAGGACGATCTGACCAGCCGCATTTCATACAGACTTGCCGCCCCGACGACTTCAGCGGCGGCCCTAATCGATAGCTACAGTTTGGACATTCATCCAAAGGCATTGTTAACCCTCCATCCACTCTCCCTATAAAGTACCCTGACTCTCATTAAATCCTAGGTTTAACCCCAGGTCTGGCTGTCTCGCAAGTATCGCAGAGTTAGATTCCAGCAGTCATCATGAGCATGTCAGCACTCACTTAGATACAGCGCAGGGTGCAGAATTCCTAATCATACAAAATTGTTTAGAGGCAACCCTGCTAAAACTGACACCATTAGGGATTGCAGCGCTCAATTAGGCACGGCGCTCAAACAGCTCTCGCAAACGAATTTTGAACGCCACATAGCGAGGAAATTGATAGTGCTCTACTAAAAGCCACGTCACCATAGTCAGATGGAGGATGAAGGTGCCTACTACCCAAGCCACCGGAAACCATGACAGTGGGCTGTTGGGCAATGGCGGAAAGGTGTAGACCGACAGCCCCACCACCAGAGGCGGCAATAGCACAATGGCAACTGCAATCAGCCAGATGACGGTGCGCACGTTGGCATCTTCCTGCCGAGCCACCTGCCAGTTGCGGCCACTCCATCGCCAAGTCATAGGCTGCGAGCTATCGACCACTTCGATGGCTTGGCTCTCTACATTGACTGCAAAAATATGGCGGCAGAAGTTGCAGGCAAACGCATCCATAAGCGCTAGGCTGCTGATTTCTCCATGCTGGCAAATAGGGCACGCGTAGGAATCATGCAGGGTGAGCTCGCGATAGTCTGGCGTAATGCGTGGTGAATGTTTTGAGTGCGCAGATTTTGGCACTCGGTTAAATGCTGGTGTCATACCCAGCCCCTATAGAAACAGTGGCAATCTCGATCGTTCAACTCAGGATTTAGTGCAGGCGTTAGAGGGATTAGCTTAGTGAAAGCGTTTGTGCGCAACAGGCTTGCAGCAGCGTTCTGCAAGCAACATGCACGTTTCAAACGCTTTTCAGACTGCAGCCATCCGACAGACCTGCTAAACCCTCCTCATCCTAGTCTTACTCCAAAGATTTTGCGTGGGCAGGCAGATTAAATTAAATTCAAAATTCAACGTTGGGACATGCCTGATTAAGCGTGGACAGATTCCAGTCCGGCGCTCAGTTGAACTATGAAACCGCTTCGCCCTAACTCCACTCCCACCCGATTCCTGCGCCTTTGGCTTTTCTCGAAAAAAGCATCCCTGCATTGGGCAAATTAGCCGTGAAGCCCTTGGTTGGGCTGCGCCAACGCCCTACGGCACTACTGCTGACTCACTTAAGTTCTTTGGCAGAACTCCCCCAGAATGCTGCTCTGACCCTGTAGACACGCGATGAAAACGCCTCGCAGTCTATGTAGAGCTATGGCTCGTAGGGCGATTTAAGGGACAATACTTCCTAACGTCCTCATAATTTCCTGGCCTTGTTCTTCCAATACAATCAGCGGTTCTAGGCCATCCATCTCAATGCGCTTGACGAGGACTTGACCCTCACCCAAATAATCCCCCACGCTGACGGTGCGGCTGGTGGCATCTCCTGGGGTTTCAGTAATCACTGCAAGGCGATCGCCCACCTGCACCATGCCAGTTACTTGAATGCGATTGGCGAGCAGTTGCGGCGGGCGGCTCGGCAAGCTGATGGATGAGCTAGACCCTTCTACCGTCGGCGCGGGCATTTGGGCGGGTATGGGAACCGTCGTCAGAGCAGGGGGTGGAGGCGGTACCGCAAGGCTAGAAACAGCAGGCATCGGTTGCGCTGTTGGGGCGACTTGCGGCATCAGCGGCTGTGTTAGGGCCTCGGTCATGGTGGGCACGTTTACTAACACGGCTGCATCTGTGACAGACGAAAATGGATTATTGCGCCCTGCCTGCTCGGGCAGACTAGAGGGCGTTGGGCGCGATCGCCCCCCTCTGTCAGCGGTGGGTAGTGCGGCCAACGCCGGTTGAACAGCACGACTGGGCACCCGACCCGTGGGCGATGCCCCTGATTCCTCTAAGGTGGGAGCTGGCGGAACGGTGGGCGGCGTGGATTGAGCCTGCTGCGAGGGCGATCGCCCCCCACAGGCACTCACGACGAGGCTCATCGCTCCACACACCAGCATCAGTGCTAGCCTATTCATTCGGTTGTTCGCCATGCTGCGGCTCCCCATGCAATACCCCAAAGCATACTCAGCCTTTGCCGTTGCAGATCATTGATTTTGCTAAGCGGCGGCTAGATTTTTTGGCGATCGCTTAAAAGCACTGATTCCATCAGAGTTGTGCCCCGTCTTTACGCGAAGACAGCGTGAAAGGCGGGGGTACTCAAGAGGCGACGTTTCCGGCTATCCTTCTCGCCTGAGATGCGGCCAACGCTCAGCCATAGAAGCAGCAAAAGGCTGTCGCGAAATCGCGACAGCCTTTTGAGTAGGACTTACGCCCTGCGTGCGGCGTCTTGTGATGTTGGCAACTTAGGATCACGACGGCGCAATCCTTGTAAGCAAATGGGCGAAGGTAGATAAACTGGCGATCGCCAAGTCGGGATGACAGGATTTGAACCTGCGACATCCTGCTCCCAAAGCAGGCGCGCTACCAAGCTGCGCTACATCCCGGAATGTCATCCACTATCATACAAGACGAATGGCATTGCCTGCCGCCTCTTCTGAGTAATCGCCCATGCCTCGTTCTCAAACCCCACCCTTGCGCTTGCGCTATTGGCCTCTGCAGCAATTGCCAGGCCTCTCTCAGGAGTCGCTCGATCTATTGAGCCAGCAGGGGATTGATCACAGCCAGCAGTTGTTGCAGGCCACCACTACGCCTAGTCAGCGGCGATCGCTCGCCACGCGCCTGCACGTGCATGATCACCATGTTGCCAAATGGCGATCGCTCTCCGATCTCGCACGGGTGCCATCCGTGGGCGATCGCTTCTGCGGGTTGCTGCTGCACGCGGGCGTAACGTCGCTCACCCATCTAGCCCAAGCAACGCCGCATCAAGTGCACCGCCAAATCCTTAAGCTGCACATCGCCACGCTTCAGCGCAAAGACCTTTGCCCAACCCTGGCCGACGTAAGTCAGTGGGTTCAAGATGCCACGGTGATCACCGCCTATCTACGACAGCAGGCGGCAAAACATCAGTAAGCCTTGCCTCCGTTAAGGTGATCGATCAATGCGGGGAAACCTCCAAGCTGGCCATGAATTGGGGACTTCGGCCACACCCCCAGGAAGTAAGCTCCCTGGCCTACCGCTGAAGTCTGCTGAAGCAGACTGAGATCCGAGGCTAGATAATCCTCTTCAGAGTTCAGAGGATTTCTGCTTTGAGCTCTGGACTTCCAGCCTTTGGCTCAGCGGACAGGTCTTGCGATCCTACCCTTCGACCTGCGCCATCTTGATAAAGTTACTCCAGTAAGCCTTGCCCCACCGTCCTCAGGAATCAGTCCGTAGATCCCTAGGCAATATCGGTGGGGGGCTGAGGGCGTTGCTGCACTTGTTGCAGAAATGCCTGCACGAGCTGTTGCAGATTATCCCGAGCGATCTCCGTGCCTGCCGTCGTATTGCCGGGGATCTCGAAGAAAACCGTGCTATCAAGCGTGGTCATGGCCACCATTTGAAACAGAATGTGAGTGCTCGCAACTGGGACAGCCACAACCTGGGGGTCTTTGGCGGATGGACTCGCCGTTGCATCTTTGAGGCTGGCGTAAGCATAGATGAGATTTTTTTGGCTGTTGGGCTGGGTGCGTTGACTTAGGGTGGTCATCATCCAGCGCTCATCTAGCGTTTGCAGAATGTAATATTCTGAATGCTTTAACTGACTGGCGATCTGCCGTAGGACTGGGGCGATCGCCTGAACTGCAGCAGGCGTAACACCATCCTGCGGGGCTTGCTCTATCAAGTCTTTAATTTGCTGATCGAGATCCATGTCCTGACGAGAAAAAGGAAGGGTTCTCGACCAGTCTAGAGCAGACTGGCCGTTATTTCCTCCTGAGCACCCCGGCTTACCCCTGAAGTTTCAAGAGGGTGGAGACAGAGTGCCACCTGGAATCGCAGTGCTTCGGTCGCCACAAGTGCGAATGGCGTGTAACTCCATTTCAGCCGAGGATTGCCACCAGCGCTCCGAGCGCCCATACCCTCAGAATCTAACATTCAGGGAGACATGAGATAAGGCGTGGAGGATATTTCTCAACAGTTATACAGTGAGCTGAAACAAGCCACCCGGGCTTCTGACCGCAATTGCCGCGACGTGGCCGAGCGTATTGCCGTCGAAGTCGCCAGAATCTGTGCAGAGAGCCAGCGAATTCAGGCCTCAGGCGATGTGGACGCATGGTCATTGTCATTGGCACGGCATCGGCTAACGCAGTGCCTTAAGTACTACCAGCTCAAATCAAATCGAGGCCGGGTTGAACTGCACAGCACCTTGAGTGCTGTGGTGTATCGCTACATCACGCCCCCTCAAGTGCAGGCCAGTTATCAGGCGAGGCTTAGCTTGATTGAAGACTTTTTGCAGGGTTTCTACATCGAAGCGATCAATGCCTTTCGGCGCGAGACCCAACTGCTGCCCACCTATTCGCCGCGATCGCTCCTAGAGCTAAGCGAATACATGGCCTTTGCTGAGCGCTATGCCAAGCGGCGCATTCCCCTACCGGGCCGCCGCAGCCAGCAGTTGATTATTCTACGCGCCCAAACCTTTTCGCAACAGCAGCCTCCCGAAACCCTGGTCGATATTGAACAGGCGGCAGAAGGGGCCAGCTCTGACTCAGAACCGACGCGCAGCAGCGCTTCGCTGCAACAGGTGCGCGAGCAAATGGTGGCGCAAGAGCCCGAAGTGGCAGAGAGCGCTCTGCGAGATGCGGTGGTTACTCAACTGATGGCGTATCTAGAGGACAAGCAGCAGCAAGACTGCGCCGACTATTTTGCGCTGCGGCTGCAAGACTTGCCCGCGAACGAAATTGAGACCATTTTGAAGCTGACCCCGCGCCAGCGCGACTATTTGCAGCAGCGGTTTAAGTACCACTTGATTCGGTTTGCGCTGTCACACCATTGGGAATTGGTGCATCAATGGCTAGAAGCAGACTTAGAACGCAACTTTGGCTTGACCCCTTGGCAATGGCAGCAGTTGCAGACGCAGATCACAGACCAGCAAGCTGAAATGTTGCAGCTTAAGCAGCAAGGGATGGCCGATGCAGCGATCGCTCAAACAGTCGGCTGCACGGTCAACCAGTTTCAAAAACAATGGACTAAACTACTGGAACAAGCCTGGGAAATTAGAAACGATTTAGTATCCGGAGCAGCGGATTCTAGCCATGAAGAATAGAGTATTGGTCAGGGCAACGTTGCCCTGCCGTCTGCATCTCCAGCGTGGCATCAAGCTGATGACCCTGGCAGATGCACCCAACACTACACCATCAGGGACGTTCAGCCGCAGGGCTGGTTTCGGAAAGCCGCTGTCATTCAATAAATTTAGAGTGCATCATCCCCGGTCTGTGGTGTGCCGCAGTCCTCTGTTTGGGAAACTACCCGGCGACTAACGCCGTGCTAATAGGCCGCTTTCCATTAACATCACGACATTTCTCACTTATTGAACCCGGAGACATACCCGCTGTGGAAGATCGTTTTTATGCGTTGTTAAAGCAACGACTGCGCGAAGAAATTGAGGCCAATCCTCCCCGTTTTCCCTGGGAGTCTGGGCCGATGGAGTATGAGCTAGAGCCGACTGCGCTTCAAGTGTGGACGCGCCAACTGCGGGCTATTGCGCTGCCCACGCCGCTACCTGACATTATGATGGAGCGGTTGTTTAGCCAGTGCCAAACGCTGCTGCAATCGTCCCTGCGGGATGGCGCCAAGCTGGTCAAAGCGGTAGAAGCTATTTTCCCTCAGCACCCCGATATGCTGAATGAGCTGGCCGGCTGGGTGATGGCAGCCCCGGCGCGATCGCCCGAGGCGCTGTTGGCCGATACGGATGGGGCGTCGTTCCCAAGCCAGTACGATGCCGCGACCGAGAGCCAGAAAATGGCGCTGTCGTTGATGGCGGCTCACGAAATTCTGGAAACCCTGACCTGCAAGCTCACCTCGAACCAGCCCCAAGCCAAGCGCGACTGGCTGACCGATGCCGGGATGGTGCGCCTTGAGGTCAACGCCAAGGTTGAGCAAGGCTTTGTGAGCGTGCGGGCTCATCTGCCCTGTGCCGGGTGTCTGGTGTTTCGCGGCAATGCTGGAGAAGAAGCCACGGCTCGACGGGCAGACTCGGGGAGCGTCGCTGTCGCGCAGTTTGACCTCCAGCCTGAGGCGACGTATCTGCTCGATATTCAACTTGAGCTACCTGAGCACACCAGCCTCACCTTTGCGGTGCAGCTGGGGCAAGACCACTAGGGCGATCGCCCTCAACGTCCGCGTCTGTTCCTGAATTTTTGCTGAAAACTCAAAACCCGTATCCTGAAAATCGTCCTGAAATTCACCGGGTTTATTGATCAACGGAGTGCAACCCTGCGCTCCGTTTTTTTTGCGTCATAGGGAAAGAACCAAGCCGGGTTTGACATGACTCGGTCAGGCCGTTGAGCCCACGACCTGGCTAGGGACGAATGAAGTCGCGGTGGACATCGTTACAATGAGTGTAGAAGTGTGTAGAACGTTGAAGAATAGCCATGCACCTGACCTACCTAGACAGCAACTCTTGGTTGATAGAGCTGGATGACCAGCGAATTTTGCTCGACCCTTGGCTGGTGGGCGATCTGGTGTTTGGTGGGGCGGGCTGGTTTTTTCGAGGCTATCGCAAGCAGGCGCGTGACCTGCCTGAGGGCATTGATTTGATTCTGCTGTCTCAGGGATTGGAAGACCACGCCCACCCCGATACGCTAAAGGCGCTGGATAAAACCATTCCCGTGGTGGCGTCGCCCAATGGAGCCAAGGTAGCGTCCCAAGCTGGGTTTGCCCAAGTAACGGCGATCGCCCATGGAGAATCCTTTGTGCTGGGCGATCGCCTCCGAATTCAGGCTGTTCCGGGGTCTCCGATTGGCCCAATGCTGACCGAAAACGGCTATCTGCTAACGGGGCTAACCACAGGCATTCGGCTATATTATGAGCCCCACGGCAACCACTCTGACCAACTTCAGTCTGAGGCTCCGGTCGATGTCGCCATTACGCCACTGGTGAATCTGGAACTGCCGCTGGTGGGGCCGTTTATTAAGGGGCAAGACAGTGCGCTGCAACTGGCAACCTGGTTAACCCCAAAGGTGATGCTGCCCACGGCGGCGGGAGGCGAGGTGCAGTTCGATGGAGTGTTGACCTCGGTGCTGAAGGCGTCGGGCACCGTGGCAGAGTTTCAAACGATGTTGCGCGATCGCCAACTGCCTACTCGGGTGATTGACCCCGTTCCGGGCGAACGCTTTGCTGTGGATCTAGTCGATCTGAATGTTTCTCCATAAACGTCGCCGCAAGCAGATCATCCCAATCTTTTTTGAAAATTCATCTAAGTGGATACACGGGTGACACTTATCACACAAGTGAAGCGCTATTGTGGAATTGTGCCGTAGGATCGCAAGCATCAAACGGTCTGGTCTTTATTTCTTAGTTATTTTTTACTATCTATCGGTAGTTGAAGCCTTAGAACAGCCTGCGATCGTTTTTGGGGAATTGAGCACAGCCTTTCTAGAAAAACGACCTGGATCTTAATCCTGATCGCTGTGCTATTGGAATGTAGGGCGATCGCCCCGTGTGTTCTGTTGAATGCTCTGTTGAAGTCTCGTTGAGTTGCGTCGTTCGTCTAGCTATCGCTCTCTGCTCTCCGTTCTTTCACTCCTTCCACGCCGCTATGACCTCATTTGAGCCTTCATCCCAGCGCGAGTTATTGCCCCAGCCAGTCAACCAAGGCAATGCAGAAGACCCGGTTAGGGCAGATGCACAGTCTCTCTACGATGCGCTGACAGAAGCAGGATTTCGAACCAAAGCCTCGCTGCGGGGATTGGTGTTAACGCTGATGGTTGAAGCGGAACAGGTTCCGCCTGCTGACCAGGTGGTGGCGATCGCCCAAGCCCAACTGGCGGCGTTGCCCCACACCGCACTGAGCGCGGTGCACCTGCGGGCGCGTCAGCAAAATGCCACCGCCCCCGCGTGGAGTCGGGCGTTGACGGTGGCCCAGCAGGCGAGACCCTCTCAGCCAATGCAGCACCCTTCCTCCACCTATGATCGGCCTAAGTCCATCACCCCGGCTCGGCCTGCACATTACCTCAACACCCAGCAGATTGCCATAGTAACGATCACGTCGCTGCTCATGATGTTTGTTGGGGCCAACCTGCGCACCGTTAGCGACTACTCGCGGCGACAGTTTTTTAGCACGGCGACTCTAGCTCCATCGTCCCTCAGTGCCGGTGGCACCTTTGTTGCGCCAGTAGTTGAGCGGGTGGCTGGGATTCCGATTATTGACGTTACATTCAACAATAATCAGACCGTGCCCATGATGATTGATACGGGGGCGTCTGGAACGCTAATCACACAGCCGATTGCGCGAGCGCTTCGGGTGGAGTCCGTTGCCAAGGTCAGCACTTCCACCGTCAATGGCACCGTGGTGCTAGATGTGGGCTATGTCAATTCCATCAATGTCCATGGGGCCGAGGTGATCAACGTTCCGGTGGCGATCGCCCTGCCCAATATGTCTGTGGGCCTGCTGGGACACGACTTCCTTCAGCATTTTGACGTGACGCTGCGCGAAGACGTGGTGGAGTTTGAGCCCCGCCAGCGCCGCTAGGAATGACGTACCTGGTCTAAGCAGGCATGGCCCCTTACCCAGCAAGCGCTTGGGCGTGGTGCGCTAGGTGGTCGCCCATAAACGACGCGATAAAGTAATAGCTGTGATCATAGTTGGGCTGCATTCGGAGCATGAGAGGATGCTGCAAGGTTTCACACACCTGGGCAAAGACGTGAGGCTGCAACTGGGTTTCTAGAAATGAATCGGCCTCGCCCTGGTCAATCAAAATTGGCAATCGCTCTAGGGCCGCTTTGATCAAATACATCGGGTCATAGGCATCCCACAAGTCTGAATCGTTGCCTAGATACTTGCTGAATGCGTTTTGCCCCCACTGCACCTGCGCCGGGGTGAGAATTGGGGAAAAGGCCGACACGCTTTTGTAGCGCCCTGGGTTTTTGAGCGCAATCATCACAGCACCAAAGCCACCCATGGAATGTCCTGAAATGCTTTGATAGCCGGGCTTAATGGGGAAATTAGCGGCGATCGCCCCCGGCAACTCATCCACCACATAATCGTACATGTGGTAATGCTGTGCCCAGGGCTGCTGGGTGGCATTGAGGTAAAAGCCTGCGCCGCTACCAAAATCCCAGTTGTCATCTTCGCCTGGCAGATTGCAGCCTCGGGGGCTGGTATCGGGTGCAACCACAATCAGCCCATGCTGCGCCGCATAGGATTGAGCCCCCGCTTTGGTAATGAAATTCTGCTCCGTGCAGGTGAGGCCACTCAACCAATACAGCACAGGGCAAGGCTGCGTCTCAGCCTGAGGCGGCAGATACACACCCACATTCATCTCGCAGTTGAGCACGGCAGACGCGTGACGATACACCATCTGCCAACCGCCAAAGCTGCAATTGCGGCTGACTTGCGTCAGCTCGGTGGGGGATACAGGGGGCATAGCAGATTCCTAAACTACGAGCCGTAGAGTACCACAGACCGAATGCTCTTGCCCGCATGCATCAGGTCAAAGGCGGTATTGATCTCCTCGAGCGGCATGGTTTGGGTAATGAAGGGATCAATTTTGATCTCGCCGCTGAGGTAGCGTTCTACATAATCGGGAAGCTGCGATCGCCCCTTGACCCCACCAAACGCCGACCCGCGCCAGACGCGCCCCGTCACTAGCTGAAATGGACGCGTGCTGATCTCTTTACCCCCAGCCGCCACGCCAATGATGGTGGACTCACCCCAGCCTTTGTGGCACGCCTCTAGCGCTGCCCGCATCAGTTCCACACTGCCCACACATTCAAAGCTGTAGTCTGCCCCGCCATCCGTCAAGTCCACAATCACCTGCTGAATCGGCGCATCGTAATCCTTGGGGTTAACACATTCCGTGGCACCCAACTGCAGCGCCAGTTCAAACTTGGTGGGGTTAATATCCACGCCGATAATGCGCCCCGCCTTCGCCATCACCGCGCCCTGCACCACGCTCAGGCCAATGCCCCCCAGCCCAAACACCACCACGGTTGATCCGGGTTCTACCTTGGCGGTGTTGAGCACCGCACCCACCCCGGTTGTGACACCGCACCCCAGCAAACACACCTTCTCTAGCGGGGCGACAGGGTTGATTTTAGCCACGGCAATCTCGGGCAGCACGGTGTATTCGCTAAAGGTGCTCGTGCCCATGTAGTGAAAAATTGGCTCGCCGTTTTTGCTGAATCGGCTGGTGCCATCGGGCATCAATCCCTTCCCTTGAGTGACGCGAATCGCCTGACAGAGGTTGGTCTTGCCTGAACGGCAAAACTTACACTGCTTGCACTCGGGCGTATAGAGCGGAATTACATGATCTCCGGGTTGCACGCTGGTGACGCCTGCGCCCACCGCTTCCACAACGCCGCCGCCTTCATGCCCCAAAATAGCGGGAAAAATCCCTTCTGGGTCTTTGCCCGACAGCGTATAGGCATCGGTATGGCATACGCCTGTGGCTACAATTCGCACCAGCACCTCGCCAGCCTGCGGATCTTGCAAATCCACCTCATCAATTTCTAGAGGTTTGCCTGCTTCCCAGGCGATCGCTGCTCGCGTTTTCATCACTGCTTCTCCGAACCAAGTCCGTTTAGTACCTTAGCACTGGACTTATTGAACCTCTGAACATGTAATCATTTCTTCGCCCGTCCCACTGAGATGGCGCATTATCTTTCTTAAAATTTCTCCCAAAATTTCTACAATGGAAGCAGAGGCTCAGAACCCCAGGAATTACGTCATGTCATCATCCACCGCTCCAGTCTCGTCAGCGCCCACCGAGGCAGTCCCAACCTGGGCGATCAAGCTGCTATACGACGGAGAGTGCCCGCTCTGTGTGCGCGAGGTCAACTTTTTGCAAACGCGAGATGCGGGGCGGGGGCTGGTTGAATTTGTGGATATTGCCGATGATGCGTATGATCCTGCTGCTCATGGCAACATAGCGTTTGAAACTGCGATGGGACGCATTCACGCTGTGCTACCCGATGGCACCATCATCCAAAATGTAGAGGTATTTCGCCGCGTGTATGAGGCGCTGGGGATGGGCTGGGTCTATGCCCTAACCACGGTGCCTGTGATTGGGGCGATCGCCGATTGGGTCTATGGGCTGTGGGCCGACTGGCGTCTTCGCCTCACCGGGCGTGCCGATTTAGCCACCTTGGTAGCTGCTCGCAATCAGCGACTCGCCTGCACTCCGGAAGGGCGCTGTCAGGTGGATTAGGTGGATCAGGTGGATTAATTAAAAAAAACACCCAACAGCCTATGCGTTACACAAGCGGTTGGGTGTTTGAGTTTGTGTGTATGGAACAGAACAGAGTTGATGACCCGATTCGGTAGGGAGAAGGGGCGATCGCCCCTCTCCCTACCGAATGCTGTTCTGACTACTCAGCCGTAGCCAGTTCTGTGCCCCCGCGGCGGTTACGACGAGTTAGCAAATTAAACAGTTGAATGCCGACGGCCTTGATCAAGTTGCCTTCTAGCTCCTTAAACATGACCATGTTTAAACCAAACGCATCGTTAGCTTCTTCCACAATGCGAGCGACTGTGGCCTCATCTACCGGCACTTCGTCTAGTCGAGCACGATAGATCTGCTTAAACACCTTCTCATCAGGAATTTGCTCAAACTCGTAGAACGCAGTGCCCTGCCCGTCCGACAGGTTCATGGCGTTTTGGGCAATCTTCTTCAAAATTTGACCACCCGACAGATCACCCATATAGCGGGTATAGAGGTGCGCGATCAACAGTTCAGGCGCTTGCTCAGAGATCGTGTGAATGCGATCGACATAGGCTTGCGCCGCTTCAGAGGGGGCCACCTGCTCTCGCCAGTTTTGTCCAAAATAATAGGTGAGATCTTCTTCTAGCGTGGCTTTGCGATTGAGCTCAGGGAAGTAGAGCTGACCCAGCACCGGATGCTGCTGGTGCTTCATCATTTCCTCTTCCATAGCAGAATACACAAAGTAGAAGTTAGCCACCAGCTTGCGATAAGACGTCGGCTCAACGGTTCCCTTTAGAAAACATGCGATAAACCCCGTGTTCTCCGCCATGGTATGGGCTTTCTTAGTGCCTTCGCGAAGTTCTTTTGCTAAATTACTGCTCATGCTAAGAATCCTGATAACTATCTCTCTTTTTCACGGAATCGGTTGGGAAGCCCTGCATTGCAATGACTCTCTCCAAACTACGTAGGCTATTACCGCTACCCAGGTATCGCCACGCCATAGCCCAACTATTGGACATCGAACAGACACACTAAACCACCAGCTGCGTTGCGCTAATGCTGAGTGGCATCCACAACGAAGCGGCTTAGAGCACCTAAATTGCTACAGTAGACCGATTTGATGAGAGTTTTTATTAAAAATTCTTACGCAGAGTGCCGTTCGATACAGCTGCGCGTCCCAAACACACCGTAATGCCAGACCCATGATGTCCTCAACACTGCCTCAGATGTTGCAGATTTGCAGGCCTGTACTGTTTTGCAGGGCTGTACTGTGGGGGGCCAGTCTAATGGAGCAGCGAGCTATCTTTTGCCAGCAGCACTAACGGCAGATCGATCGCAAAGCAGGTCTGCGCTGGGGTGCTCGTGGCATGAACTGTTCCATCCATGCGCTCAACCAGCTTTCTAACTAGAGCCAGTCCTAAACCCGTTCCTCCATACTGCCAGGGGTCATGGTTGGGGATACGGTAAAACTTCTCAAAAATTTGCTTTAACTCTTCAGCAGGAATTTGAGCCCCAGTATTGATGACCGACAGGCGAATCCCTGATGGCAAACCGGTGGATTGCTCTGGAGCGTTTGGCACATCAGGTAAGCACGATACGGATACAGTAATGCACTCGTTTGCGGGGGTGTACTTGCAGGCATTGGTCAACAGTTCCCCCAGCACCCGCTCCAATTTGCCCGCGTCAGTAGTGATGCGAGGCAGATTGTCGTCTAACACTAAGCGCAGGGTTTGCTGGTGGCTCTGGGTGCGTTCTTCAAAGGGCTGAAGCAGCGGCGGCAGCAGCATGGAGAGATCAATTGTAGCGGTGGTAACGGTATCTCCCCCTGCGTCTAGTCGTGATAAATCCAGCAGGTCATTAATCAGGTTAATTTCGCGCTCTGATTCTTCATGCAGAATTTTGAGATAACGAGTAGATCGCTCGGGGTTGTGGTCTAATGCTCCTGACTGCTTCAGAAAAATTTCCAACATCTGCAGCGCCATTTTGATATTAGACATAGGCGTCCGCAGTTCGTGAGACACGGTGCTGAGGAAATCGTCCTTAAGTCGGTTTAGCCGCTCTAGTTCCTGGACTTGCGCCTGTGCTGCTTGATAGAGCCGCGCCTGTCGGAGGGCGATCGCACATTGATTAGCAACCAACTGCGCCAACCGAATGTCTTGATCCGTAAATGCGTAGTCTGGCTGGTTAATCAGCCACAGATCCCCGAGTATGCCTTTGTCATCTAGCATAGGCACGACCAGGGTAGAGACAAACCCTCGTACTGGGTTGGGCACTAGCGAACAAAACTGAAGCCGTTGCCCATGCAATAGCGGCGTGTAGAGTTCAGGAAAGGCCGAGAGCCGAGAGACCCGCCCTTGGTAGGGAGACACAGTGGTGGTGTATTCGTAGTGAATGGTAGACGTGCCCTGTTCTAGGTCGTAAATAGCCGCGTTGCAGCAATTTACCCCCAACACGGTGACCAATTCCTGTACCGCAGCCTGCAAAATCTGCTCTTCGTCTAGGCTGTCGCGCACTTTATCCGTAATGCGTTGCAGTGTCGCTTCAAACTCTTGTGCAATCTGGAGCTGAGCGGTTTGGGATTGAACCTGGTGCTCCAGATCGGCATTCAACTGCTGAACCCGTTGATGCAGTTCTACATGATGAATGGCGCTCTCAAGCTGAGTTGACAACTGCGCGACCAATTCGACCTCCCACAGATGCCAGGGGCGCGGCGCGGTGCAGTGTTGCACCATCAGCCAGCCCCACGGTGCTTGCTCTTGAGACACAGGCGCGATCAAGGCCGATTGAACATCCATGTCTTGCAGGGCAGACTGGAGTTCGGGCGGCAGATCTACTGCAGGAAACGGATGGGTCACGGCAATGGCCCCGTTGCAAAACGTGGCGATCGCCCCTCCTATATCCCCACGATCAGCCGATGCAGCGCCAATCACGCGCCCCTGCAGTGTTGGAATGCCTGCTGCGGTGGCGGCTTCTACCACTTGCACGGCTGCCCCTTGAGGCTGCACTAATACCACCCGGTCGGCCTGTAGCAAGCGTTGGACTGTCGCAGTTGTTTCCGCCAAAATCCTAGGCAGGTCAAGCGAGTGGCGCACTTGCCGGGTGAATTCTGAGACGACTTGCGCGACGAGACGGCGTTGGGATGTATTGGGAGTCAGCAGCGCCGTCTGATGATCTGGATGATCTGTTGGTGGGTTTTCTCCAGGCTCTTGAGAAGATAGTGGTGTCCACAGAAGCAGAGTGTGTGCCTGTCCATTGCCGACAGTCAGGGTCTGCGCCTGCATCATCACGGACATCCCAAAGGAAAGTGTGGCCTGTACGCCAGCAGAAAATTCAGAGGGATTCTGCAGCAGCGATCGCACAGTCTCCACATCACTGGGCTGTACCCAGTCCAAAATGGAGCGCCCGAGCATGGCCTCGGGTGCGAGCCCCCAATCAGCCAATTCTGGAGCAACGCCGCAGATCTGGGCTGCTGCATCGAGTTGCACAGCCATCATCCTCCAGGGGGAAACCGTCATGAGGTTAAACGCGTGGCGCTCAGTGAAAACGGGCTGGGGTAATGGCGGTGCAGGTAGGGGCGATCGCCCCTGGGGCTGAGCCGCAGATAATGCGTGTAAAGGTAAGGATTGAATCGGCATTGATCCGTCATAAAGACCCATGTCACATTCCTGCCGGGCATTGAAGAGACGATTGGGAGATTGAGATTGAACATGGGGTGGAATTCTTAAATCGATGGCCACCTCAGCAGGAACACCCATCCTAAAGAATGCCCGGAACACTCAATAAAATCATCATGAGATAGTGAGTTTAACCCCCCAAATCATAAGTTTCTATCGCAAGACTGCTGAACTATGATGATGTGATGGATGTGCCCCAGGATCTGCGCTTCCACAACCCGCTCCAGCAGTGGGATGATAGAGAATGTCAAGCTCTTGACCAGCAGCCATCGCACCCCTAAGGCGGCGGGTTTTCGACTGCCTCGACTAGCGCTTGCATGATGCCGGGAAGCGCCACCTCGACCCGCCGCCAGTCGGGAATTAGCGGTGAGCCAAAGGGATAGCGATTAAACTCTTCAAAGGCATCATCTAAGGCCTGGGCAAAGGCTTCTACGGCAGTAAATTCCTGATGTAGGTCGTAGGCGGTCAGGTTATGCATTTCTGCCACGGCTTCATACACATCAATGGCACGGCGGGCATGGGTGATATAGGTCAGCTTCAGGGCGCGGCTAAATTCACTATTGAGCATCACCCCCTGTGCCGAGAGCTGCGTAAAAAACGTACGCGCGATGTCAGCAGCCATTTTCTGTAACCCTCTGTGGCTGCTGCTGCCCACTTCTTGATGCTTATGGTCATAGCGGTGGGTCAACTCAACTTGGCATACGCGGGGCACACGAAACAGGCGGTAAATTTCAGACAAAATGCCGACCTCAATACCCCAGTCTGAGGGAAACTGCATCTCGCGGGCGTTGCTGGTAAAGGTCGCAAATTCCCCAGAGAGGGGGTAGCGGAAGTCGCCCATATAATCCAAAAAATCCAGCGGGCCTAAGATTTCTTTGAGCGATCGCACCAACGGAAAGTAGAACAGCCGCACCACGCGCCCAAACAGGCGATCGCTAAAGCGAGCATAGAACCCCTTTGCAAACTGATAGCGTAACTGCACCACGGTATAAAGCAAGCGCACCAAAAACCGTCGGTCGTAGGTCAAAATATCCGCATCATGAAAGGCCAGCACCGCCATTTCTTCCTTCGCGACTGCGTAGCCTAGCGCTGTCCAAACCGCTCGCCCCTTACCGCGTGGCCCCAGCGGCAGCAACGCGTCAATTTTGCGAATGAGGGCTTGCACCCCAGGCGCATCATTCCAAATTAGCCGACTGCGATCGCCCAGCGGAGCTACGATCCCCTGGGCTTTACGAAATTCATCTCCATTAGCGCGATCCAAACTAATGATAACCTGCTGCACAAATGCCATATCCGTCAGCTCTTTGATAATGGCTGCCATTGCTGGGCTAGCCAAATCACTGTAGAGCGCTGGAATCAATACCCCTACTGGAATACGTTCCGCAGCGTTGAGCAACCGCTCTTCCATTGCAGTCAGTGCTTCAGTTTGCAGCAGGGTAAAAGTAGGAACACGATTAAGATGAAAATCCGCCATCAGAACCCAAGAAATCAATAGGGAATGAAGATTGACTAACGCCAATCAATGAAGATTTGACTATCAAGCTAGCTTGCACCATATCACGCTATCTATACGTCAACGATGCAGTTAGGATACATCGCTTTCTCTATTGAGAGAAGGAGGGCAGACGCCCTTGTATCAGCATAGTCACAATACTCAAATACCGTTCAAACCATTACAGAATAGGCTTTAGACTCATAACACTATTCCTTGTAGCTATTGTTTGGCACACATGACGATCGCGCGCACCCTAAGAAGCTGCAAAGCGTTGAATGCCGACTCTGATTTATTTTATAGCTTCCATTTCATAGGTTCGCTCTGTACTGAATTTGAGTTACATACATGAAACTCTCAATGACTCGGTTTCCGTGCTGATTTTACATAAATTCAGGCTCTAATATAAGTCTATACTGCTAAGCTTCTGCACTCATCAAAAACTTAGAAATTCGCAGCAGTATTCATATAGATTGAATTTCAAAGACCTAATTAATTCATTATCTGAATCGCGGAATTTAAATTTATCTGTGACTAGCAAGCAGATGCAATACGTGCAGATAAAAATAGGCTGTAAATCGTTGATGTTCAAGAAGTAAAGTAGGAAGCTAAAAAAATAATACAAAAGGAATACTAGATAATCTTTCAAATGAGCGATTCCCCTGTCACGTTAGGAGCTTTAAACTCATTGTGTTGGAATTATTTTTAGGTCGTTCCAAGACGTTTCTGTTCTGCTCTCATCATAATGTTGAGTGATGGTTTTGCAGCAATGTTCCAGTGACTCAGTAGTACACTACTGAGTCACTGGAACATTGCTGCAGGTTTAAGATTGCCGATGTCTGACGATGTTTCTAATTACGGTAGGAAAAGGCTGTGGGAAAAGGTATTGTGGAACGGATACCTGTACAAGAATGTGTACAAGAATGTCGCGTAGATAGATCTGCTGACTTGGCTGCAAGTCTATTAACTACAAGACTATGGGATTATAAAGTTGATTACTTCTCTGGGGGTTTAGTCAAAACTCCGCTGCTGGCACAAACTAGAGTTTGTGCCATTGTGCCAGTTCGCAATGAGGCTGAGCATATAGTGAGCACATTGACCGCTCTGGCAAATCAAGTTGATTTTCATGGGAAACCGCTTGATCCAAACTGCTATGAGGTCATTATTTTTGCTAATAATTGCACGGATAACTCTGCTGGTCTAGTGCGCCGTTTTATTAGCCAGCATCCCCATTTTTTGCTTCATCTGATTGAGCAGGAGTTGCCGTCTGCCGAAGCTCATATTGGCCGAGCTCGCCAGTTGGTTATGGATGAAGCCCATCGCCGATTTATGGTCTTAAATCAGCAGCAGGGAATTATTGCGTCAACAGATGGCGATAGCCAAGTTGATTCAAAATGGGTTGCATCGATCTTGCATGAGATAGATAGAGGTGCTGATGCAGTTGGAGGGCGCATTATCACTGATCGAGCAGGCCGATCGGCTCTTGATCAATGTACTAGAGCCTCGTATTTGCGCTCAGTTGGGTATCACCATTTAGTGACTCAGCTAGAGAATTATATTGATCCCGATCCGTTTGATCACTGGCCTAGCCACCATCAATTCTTTGGTGCAAATTTTGCGGTGACTCATGAAATGTATGCATTAGCTGGTGGTATGCCATCTGTGCGGACGCCAGAAGATGTAGCGTTTCATCGCGCTTTAATGAGAGCTGGTGCACAATTGCGATATAGCTCACGGATGCGAGTGATAACGTCTGCTCGTCAAACAGGACGAACCTCAATTGGTCTTGCCAACCAGTTAGCACAATGGCAAACCATGGGGCATCAGCAACAAACTGATTGGGTGGAGTCGGCAGAGGCCATTGAGGCTAAATTAAGGGCGAGGCGAGAGCTTCGCACTGTGTGGGAGCAATTTACTGAAAACCACGGTTTATCAAAACAGACTCTGAAGCAACTTGCTATGAAATTAGCGGTTTCAGTAGATAGGCTAATCTATGCAGTTGAGCACTCGTCTTCATTCGGAGCGTTTTATCAGCAAATTGAACAGCATCAGCAGGATGCAGGGCTATGGCGTCAGCGCTGGTCTGCTGTGGGTATTGAGGTAGCGATCGCCCAACTTCGACTGCGAATCCATCAGCTGCGTCAACAGTCAGCTCCCGCTACAAGTGAATGAGCCTAGCGTTTCTCGTATACATCTAATCGATAATCTTGGGTGCGTTGGCTTACACGCTGATGCATCCGAGATTCTGCAAATTCTTGGAATGCATCATGCACTTGATGTCCTCTAAGGGGATAGTCGATTGCTTCATGCAGCCAATGGACTAACAACAGGTGCCCCCCGGGTAGCAGCGAGTCAAAGATCCGCGTTTGGGACTGTTTAAAGTCGTCCCAGCACCAGTAATAGCCCACTTCCGATAGCACCACTAAATCGAAGCTAGCATTGGGGTATTCATGGGGCACGTTCATGATTTGAAAACGCACATGGGGTAGATGTTGGCAACGTTGAATTGCTGTTGCCTGAGCAATGGTAGAGATATCAACTGACAGGAGCGAATCGCAATACCCTGCGAGCTGCTCCGTTAAAACGCCAATCGACCCTCCAATTTCAAAGGCAGACTGATAGCGTGTGTTAGGCAGCGCGGCAATCGTTGCCGCGTATTTTTGGGCTTCGTACTCACTGGTTTCAAAGTCCCAAGGATCGGGATCAGCAGCGTAGAGCTTGTCGAAATACGTTGGAGGAAGAGATTGGTTAGTCATTATATTGGAAGAGTAGGTTTGTGTATATTTGATGTCGAGATTTTGTATACGGTGGCTTCACAATGGCACCGCAAAAGATTGATTGAAACTTACTGACTAGAGTTATTCAAGATCGGTTCTAGATAAATTTCCCAGGGTTTTAGAAAGTTCGCGATTAAGCCTGGGGCTAATCGAAATCCTGTCGGGTCATCGTTGATCAAATCAGTAATTTGAGAGCGATAACAGGCGATCGCCGCTTCTTTGAGCTTTACGATAGCTGCAATATCAAGTCGCCAAGCTTGGTAGTGGGTGTCGGGCGACTGCCGCTGAGTGGGATCCCAATCCCAGATGGGGTATTCAATGATTCGGGGACGATCGGCAAGGTGTGGGATTGCGGACTGAATCAACTGCCAGGTTGCACGGTGATCAGGGTGTGGGTCAAACTGATAGGGCAGAAAAATGACGCGCGGCTGAACTTGCGTCAAATAATCCTGACAAGAGTCAATGGCGTGCCGCGCGGCTGCATTGGCTGCTGTTTTATCCAGTGAGGTTAGCAGAAGAGAGGGTTGGTTGGGCGTTCCGACAGGAGGCACCGCCCCATCGGGCAACCGCAGAAAGGTGACATGGCTAGGGTCAACCTGCAGCAACGTGAGGGCTTCGAGCGATTCTGCCTCGCGCAGTTGGCGAAGTTTTGCCTGTGGATAGTGGCAGGAGTGAGGGTGCGATTGGGTGCCATCGCTCACGATCAGCACATAGACCGGGCAACCCCGGGCACGCAGCAGGGCGATCGCACCGCCACACCCTAGGGTTTCATCATCGGGATGCGGTGCAACCACTAGCACGGGTTCTGCGGTTAAGCTTGCAACCGTTCGCAATGGCAGGTGCTCAGGGGTTGCGAATAGGGATGATGGAAGGGGGCGATCGCTCATCACTGCCACAGCCGGTCAGCAGCCGCTGCCTCTGTCAGCACATGAGCGCCCACGCCAGAAATGGCGGCATCATAGGCCGGCTGGCGCAAATACAGCGTTAAATCGCGAACCACGCGCTCAATGGGGTTGGGGGGCAGCAGCCCACGCGTGCCCACAGAGCGCTGGCACATCTGCATCATATCCATACACACCTGCTCCACCGTCGTGCGCATCATGTTGGTGTAAGCCAGCAGCCGATTGGCTTGGGAATTTACAACACCGACCTCACCGCCAAACTGGGGCGCATAGGCCGCAATGGCATCGGCGGCACCCCGTAGCCAGAGTTGACCTGTTTCAAGGGCGATCGCCATTTGCCCCAGCCGCTCCTGTTGAAACGGATTGCTGGTTCGGTTCTCAGCTTGAAGAAACTGTCGCGTCAGATCAAACAACGCCTCTGCACCGCCCAGTTGCACTGCGGCAAACCGAACTACCCCCGCCGTTAACCACGGCTGCCGCATATAGTCTCCGGGCTGACCCATCAGATCGCTACCCTCCAGCTCAACGCCGCTAAAGTCAATCCGATAACTGGCCGTAGCTTTCATCCCTGCAGGGTGCCACCAGGTTGGATCAATGCGAGTCGTGACCTGATCCATGGGCACAATGCACATCTGCCAGGTGCCATCGGGCAGCGTGCCGCTCACAAAGGGACGATCTACATAGCCCGCTCCAGAACAGAAGGTTTTTGCCCCGTCTAGTCGATAGCGGCCTTCCCCAAGGGGCAGAATTTTGAGCCCCTCGGCATCTTCTGCATTCCACACGCCAAAGAGCCTATGGCGATCGCGCACCTCTGCGCTATACCGTTCAACTTGCTCAGCGGTGCCAAAGGTTTGAATGAGTTGAAGCGCGTTCACATGCCCTTCATACACCCGGCCCACGGCCAGATTGCCCCGCCCAATGTGCTTAAGCAGCACGAGCAGATCATGGGTCAAACTCGCGTCGATTCCCAAACCACATCCCCCCAACGCAGTGCGCAGCGGGGCCACCAAGAACCCTTCCGCTGCCAGGCGTTGAAATTCTGCTTCTGGGAACGCACCGGGCCGATCAAGGATCGCGGCCTGGGTGGCGAATTCGTCCGCCATGGCGCTGGCAAGGGTTATAAGCTCTGCAGCCACAGGCGCAGTATGCGCAGAGGTCGATAAGCGTTGAGCGACGATAGCGAATTCTCCTTGTCTTTCCAGCATCTTTCCAGCATGGTCGAAAGAGACTCAGACGGTCTTCTCTCTTCCGGCAGGGATTTGTCCGCCATGCTGGTGCTCCAACGATGATTTAAAGCCACTAAGACTGACGCACTCGATGCAGCGTCCTGGGAATGTTAGGCGATTTTGGGAAGGGTAGGTTCCCCAAAATCGCCTAACTGCGTTAGTCTTGGCAATCTAACTGCTCCTCCTCACCGTTTTACTCCGGTACAAAATTATCGGTTGACTTAGAGCCTATGTGACGAGATTTTGCGAAAGATTGAGCTGAGTTGACGGATAAGACGATAATGCAAGACTAATCAGGTCACGTTTCGCGGATTCAGTCGCAATGTCCTCCCCTGACTATGAAGCGCTGCTTCAGGCTGCCGTAGATGAGTGCGACGCGGCAGGTTGTCCCCTCACGGGGCAGCAGCAAGCCATCTTAATCCGGGTGCTGCTACATCCACTCCCGAACAGCGCAACCCATGGTGCGGCTGAGAATCCGCTTGATGCGCTAGAGGCAGATCAACAGCATGCCTTGATCGAATTTATTGCTGAGCAAGAGCAACAAAGCCGCAACTGGAAGGCGCAACTGCTGAATGACTGGGTTGCTGGCCGCGACTCTGGCGCAGTGCAGTTTATCCGCGATCAATACGGGCTGCAATGGCTAGAGCGGGTGCGACCGTCCCATGTGAGTCAGTATGCTCGCCCGACTCAGCTTCAGGTGGGCGATCGCATCGAAGTATCCAACAGTTTGTGGGAGTGGGTGCAGGAAGAGGGGCCGTGTCAACAGGAGTGGTTTCCCTGCACGGTGGTGAGCCTGTCGAAGACCGCCGAAGTGGGGGGTGAAAACGGCACAGCCCATACCAACTGCATCATTCGGTTTGACAGCGGCATGGAATATGAAATTCAGGGCGTGTACGAATGGAATCGCTATAGCTGGCGATGGTACACAGTAGAGTGATGGAGGGAATGATGGAACCCACATCTGCTGCGTAGGGGATGTGCCCAATTATTTGCGTGAAACGGTAGAGTCAGGGCTAGTCGACTGGCTGGAATCGGCGTCGGGGCGGGCAAAAATCATGCGGCCTGCGGAGGTTTGCAAGGCTCCAGTGACGACTACGATGGTTTCTTCACCAATCAGGCGATCGCCCCCTTCTACCACTACCATGGTGCCGTCATTCAGATAGCCAACGCCCTGTTCTGGCTCCTTGCCCTGCTTGAGAATTTTTAGCTCTAGGTTGTCACCCGGCAGATAGGAGGGCCGCATGGACTGCGCCAAGTCGTTGATATTTAGCACAGGCACCTGCTGCAAACTCGCGACTTTGTTAAGGTTGTAGTCGTTGGTGAGCAGCATGCCATCAATGTCCTGCGCTAGTCGCACCAGTTTGGCATCCACCGTAGAGATGTCGTCATAATCAGCAGAGTGAATCACAATTTTGTCGGGATAGCGTTCTTTTAGCCGATTCAGAATATCCAAACCCCGCCGTCCGCGAGTGCGCTTCATGTCGTTAGAGGCGTCAGCAACCTGCTGCAGCTCTTGCAGCACAAACTGCGGCACCAGAATTTGCCCTTCTACAAACCCCGTCGCCAAAATATCTTCAATTCGGCCATCAATAATGCAGCTGGTATCCAGCACCTTGCTGCTGGTGGGCTTAAGGGTGCCCTCCGACACGAGTAGCGTTTCTACGCTATTGGGGTTAATCAGCCGCAGGAGCGATCGCCCATGGGCCCCGCCCAAGTTCACCCCAGTCGCGGCAAACAAAATGCTGCCGACTACCGCCGCCAACGGCTTAATAAAGCCAAAGTCTCTAGGGATGGGCAGCAAGAACACGGGCAGCAGCAGCAAGTTGGCGACCAACAATCCGAGGATCAGACCCACTGAGCGGCTCAGTAATAAATCAACGGGCATTTCGCGGACTTGCCGTTCTAGCCGCTGATAGCTGGTTTGCACCGCCAAGCCAATCGCCAGCCCCAAAATGCCACCAAAGCCAGCAATGACAAAGCTCAACCCTTCAATATTTGACACTTGACGAAGGGCATCGTCGGGCAAGAAATCTACGCTGTAGAAGCCGATTCCCACCCCTGCTAGGATGAACGAGAGGACAATAATGGCGTCAAGCATAGTCCAGGTTGCTCTGGGATGGGGCGGTGTGTTCTGTTGAGGTCACGGAATCTCGAATGGGACTGTCAGCCGTTTAGCCGCTAACGAGGGCACTGGCCAAGGGTATGACCGTTTAGGGCTAAGATCATAGCCCCCAGCGGGGGCAATAAGCACAAATACAGCCTTAATTATATCGTCGGAGATTCCCGACGGTGCTTTAGGAATTATTGCAATGACAGTACTGCCGCTTCCGGCGTCGAGCGATCGCCCGTCTATTCATCCATTGGGCAACGAAAAAAAAGCTGATCTGGCAACGTCTGGCCCGGCAGCAGCGGCCCCTACGGCGGCTTACCTCCATATTCCCTTTTGTCGGCGACGCTGTTTCTATTGTGATTTTCCGATTTCGGTGGTGGGGGATGCTCGCTGGGGCGATCGCTCGTGCACCATTTGCGCCTATGTGCAGCAACTCTGCCAAGAAATCGCCCAAACGCCTGCTCATTCTGAAGCGTTCCCCATGACCCGTCCTCTAGAGACCGTATTTTTCGGTGGGGGCACTCCATCGCTGCTGTCGGTTGGGCAGTTGGAACAGATCTTGGCAGCGCTGCGGCAGCAGTTCGGCATTGCCGCCTCTGCAGAGGTGTCGATGGAGATGGATCCTGGCACGTTTGACTTAGCTCAGGTTCAGGGCTATGCAGCTGCCGGAATCACGCGGGTCAGCTTGGGAGCGCAGGCGTTTCAGTCAGAGTTGCTGGCGGTCTGCGGACGCACCCACACCGCCGACGATATTCCTCAAGCGGTGGCGCTGCTGCGCCAAGCGGGGATTGAGAATGTTAGCCTTGATTTAATTTCGGGCTTGCCTGGGTTGACGATGGCCCAGTGGCACGAGTCGCTAGAGCGGGCGATCGCCTTGAATCCCACCCATCTCTCGATCTACGACCTCACCATTGAGCCGGGCACGGTGTTTGGCAAACGCTATACCTCCGGCGAAGCGCCCCTCCCCAGCGACGACGCCACCACCGAGATGTATCGCCAGGCGCACCAGCACCTCACCACCGCTGGCTACGATCATTACGAAATTTCAAACTATGCCAAACCTGGCTATGCGTGCCGCCACAACCGCGTGTATTGGGAAAATCGCCCGTACTATGCCATGGGCATGGCGGCAGCGAGCTATGTGCAAGGCCAGCGCTTTACCCGCCCAAGCACTCGCGAGGCCTATTATGCCTGGCTCGCATCTGGAGCCCTGATCGACTGCGCCCCCACTCCACTCATGGAGCAACTGCTGGACACGCTGATGCTAGGGCTGCGGCTGCGAGAGGGGCTCAGCGTGGCGGCGCTACGCAATCAATTTGGCGACGAGACGGTGCATCGTCTTGTGGAGGGGTTACACGCCTATGTCCGACAAGGACTCGTGCAGATCGACTCGGGCGATCGCCTGCACTTGACGGTTCCTGACGGATTTCTGCTATCCAATACGGTATTGGCCCATCTCTTTCACCTGTTCTCTTAAGCCCCGAACCCCGTATGGTTGAGATCCGCTCAAGCTTGAGCAGGGGCTAGCCGTCTGATGGGCGATCGCGCTCCCCACAGGCCGCTCGAGGTTTTAGGTGCGAAGAACAGTTCTCTAAAGGTTCTCTAAAAAAAGTTCTTTAAATAGGACAAATAGGAGCTTACCAGTTGATAGGCCAGAGGCTCAAGGAACATCCGGCAAGAGGCATAACATATCAACACAATATCAACACGTATTTCAGCAATCTTGCATGAAACCCTCCATTCAGGGTTTATTTAGGGTTGAGCCGTTTAATTTGGACAGTTTTAAGGAGCAAATGCTGTGGTTAGTTTCATTATTTCAATTATTGTGCTGGCAATTAGCCTGCTGATTATTTCTAAGCTGCCCATCGGGGTCGAAATCGACAGTCCGGTAGTGGCACTCATCTCCGGTGGCATTATCGGCGCGCTGAATGGGGTGCTCAACCTGTTCCCTGAGGGGTTGCGAACCTTTGGGGCCTGGATCAGCCTAGGGCTGATTCCATTGATCACCAGTGTGATTGTGTTTGGGCTAACGGCACTGCTGGTGCAGGGGTTTCGGCTGCGCTGGGGCATTGGTAGCGCCATTATTGGAGCGATCGCCCTCAGCATTGTCAACTCCATCCTCGTCACTATTCTGCAAGCGCTCAACATTGCCTAAGGTTTGCGAAATATCATGACATGCTGCTGTGGCAAAAACTCCAGCGTTTCTTGCCACAGCAGCCCCACCGCGTTCATTTCGCGTCGCACCTGCCGCTGAGTCATCTTGTGATGCCGCTTGATCAGAATGAACGGGTTCTCCCCGCGATACTCCACCAATGCCACCCGCCCTCCAGATTTTAGGGCAGAGACGAGGTTCGTCATCATCTCATAAGGGTAAGCAAATTCGTGATAAGCATCGACTAAAAGTGCCAAGTCGATGATCTGGGGCGGCAGGTGAGGATCGGTTTCGCTTCCTAAAATGGGGATCACATTGTCGGCCTGCTGATCCTGCTTTAGCGCTTGCAGCAGGGCTAGCATCTCAGGCTGAATATCAACTGCGTAAACTTGGCCCTCGGGCACCTGCGAACTCAGACGAAAGGTCATGTAGCCAGTGCCAGCCCCAATGTCAGCGACCACATCGGCAGGGCTTAGGTTTAGGCGCTGAACCAAATCCGCCGGATGCTCTTCCCAACTGCGGCTGGGGCGCTCTAACCAAGCCGCACCCCGATGCCCCATCACCTGAGAGATTTCGCGCCCTAGGTAAACTTTGCCAATGCCATCGGCGCTAGGGCGGCGCGGGTGATAGCGGGCATGGGTGTTTGGCGTTGCTGTCTCAGCAATCATTGCCCCCGCTTCGTCTCCCATCGTGCCGTGTGAGGACTCCGCATAGGCTGCGGGCACCAAGCTGGGATGCAGCAGCAGAATGAAAAGCAGCAGGCTCACTGCACGATGTCGCACCCCTCGACGCTGCCAAAAGAAATAGCGCTTAAGCCAAGCGGGAAACAGTCTAAATACGCGATTCATCCGGGAAAAACTGAGCCAAATCGGGTTGCCATTGATATTGTCGCAGGTTGATGTGGCCCGCGTGGTTGAATTCGACGCCTTCTGCCTCTAAGAGCGATCGCTGCAAATCATCGCTGCCATTGCGAAACGGTGATTCCGAGACTTTGCCTTGGGCATTGATCACCCGATGCCAGGGAATGCTGCTGCCATCGACCACGCGATATAGGGCATACCCGACGAGGCGCGCTTTGCCGTGCAGATTTGCTAGCGTGGCGATTTGCCCATAGGTTGCGACTCGCCCGACGGGAATCTGCTGCACGACAGCGTAGATGCTGCTGTAAGTATTCATAAGGTGTTGCGGCTGAAGCGGTACTGACAGTCCTAGACGGATCATGATGGGGTGAGGCAAGGACTGAATTCTCATCCCACCTATCATCACCTGAGTAACCTGAGTTCGGGATAAGCTCGCACTCGCACCCTTAAAGTGCCGTGCGCGACGCGCACGGCACTTTAAGGGTGTTGGGGCATCGCGCGTCGCGCGATGCCCCAACACCTTCTTAACCCGAACTGACGTTGAATACCACTATCGCAATGGAGGGTCTCTATGACAGCTGTGAAAGTGGCATGAGGTTGGCTCTAAGGCAATGTGTCTCACAGTATTCTTTCTACAGGTGTGAGGAATAGAAAAAGCCCCCGGAGTCGAAACAAGGAAAGACGCCCGGGGGCTTTTTTATGGAAATGTGACTCCGTCAACAAGAAAGCATTAATAAAAAAGCCCCTGTTGTTCATCCATGAAATAACGACATGGGCTTTTTTACAGGCATTTTTCCAAAACTTGCTTTCCCCATCTGACGTCAGTTCGGCAAATTCCCAAAACCCTGCTGCTCGCGATGCAAGCAGCAGGGTTTTGCGTTGTTTCAGCCCCACAGCGTAGGGCTGAAACAACGCCCTCGAATTCTCAAGAAACTTTCTTAACCTGAGTTCGGGATAAGCTCAAACCCCTAATGTGCCGTGCGCGTCGCGCACGGCACATTAGGGGTTTTGGGGCGCCGCGCGACGCGCGGTGCCCCAAAACCCCCTTAACCCGAACTGGCGTTTCTTAGGTACAGGTTGAGGGATCAAGTCAACAAGAGCTTGAAGTTTCTGACGGGCCTGACACGGTGGGCAGCACGGGTCAGCCGCTCTTAGTAAACAAAGTCATGGGTAAGGCTGAAACCCTTGGTAGCTAGACCTTTTGTTTCTTTGCACCTTCCTGCCTTCCGGCATTGCTGAACTAACTTTAAAGAGAGCTTAAGAGCTTAGAATTACTTTCGCAGAGGGGAGACCGGGATAGATTTTCGTAGCACTGCGGCTAAACTAGGCGTGGATGTAGTGGATTTTCGCTGAGGAGTTTAGCATGAGGGCACTGGCAGGGCTAACGCTGGTGGGATGGATGCTGATGATGACGGCGGGACAAGCGGTTCCGGTGCGCCTGCGGGCACGTTCATCAGAATCAGATGTCCCCGTCAGTGCAGAGCTACAGTTTCAACAGAATGAGGCTGGGCTGCTGAGCAATTTTGAGTTGGGGGTGGTGCGGCAGGGCAGACAAGTGATGCGATCGCCCCTTCCGGTTGAGCAATTATCTACCTACGATCCGTCGTTTCCGGTACGCGGCATCTCTGCTGATGTCAAAGTGCTAGATCTAGATGCTAGCGGAGAACCCGAAATTTTAGTCGATTTAGCAGAGGCTGGGGCACGGTGCTGTGCCTCGACGTTCATTTACTATTACGAACCGCAAACGCAGCAATACCAATCCATTGCCCATTTTTGGGGCAACTATACGAGCGGCTACTGGCTGGACGACATCACGGGGCAACCTGACTCGCGTCAACTGCCCGATTTAAACGGCGATGGTGCTCGTGAGTTTGTGGCGCTGGACGATCGATTTCGAGGGGAGTTTGGCGGTTATGCCACATCGTTTGCGCCGATTCAAATTTGGCAGTTTCGCCGAGGGCAAATGGTTGATGTCACCGCAGAGTTCCCCGACATCGTTTATCAAAATGCGTTTGAGCTTTGGGGGCAATATCAACGGATACGACGTGAGTTTGGCCTAGAGACTGCACGGGGGGCGATCGCCGCCTATGCCGGGGCAAAGTTCCGTATAGGTCAGGGCGACGATGCCATGCAGCGCATCCGCCAGAATTATCCTGCGGCACAACATCAGGCGTTTCTCAACGAACTCACCACGTTTTTGCGCGATACGGGCTACGCTCCATAACTTCAGTTCGGGTTAATAGGGTCAGGACTGACGCACTTCATGCAGCGTCCTGGCAACCTTGGACGAGTTCTGGGAGGCTCAGCCTCCCAGAACTCGTCCAACTGCGTAAGTCAGGTAGAGGTTTGAGCGTATTCCAACCTCAGGTTATCTAGATATCTAGAACACCCAGTCTAGTGATTAAGCCGCTAGCACCTCGGCGGCAGCGCTGATGCCGGCTCCCGGAGTAAAACCATCAAAGCCTAGCTCTTTTAGCGTGGCTTCTAGGCTGCCTACGGCAGTAAGGATGTCGCGATCGCCCACAAAGCCTAAGTGTCCAACTCGAAAGATCTGGCCTTTGAGATGGTCTTGACCACCCGCTAGCAGAATGTCGTATCGCTTCTTCATTACCGAGCGAATTTTTTCAGCGTCTACGCCAGCGGGCGCGACAGCGGTGATCGCCGGGCTCGCAGCCGCATCAGCAGCAAACAAAGGCAGATTGAGGGCGCGCATCGCGGCCCGGGTGGCCGTCATCTGGCGATGGTGCCGGGCCACAATGGCCTCTAGCCCCTCCGTCTGCATCATGCTCAGCGCCACTTGCAGCCCATAGAACAGCGTCACGGGTGGCGTAAACGGATTGCTGTTTTGGTCAGCAGCTTTTTTGTATTTGCCCAAGTCAAGGTAAAACTTGGGTAGCGTGGCGGTTTTATACGCCTCCCAGGCTTTCGCACTAACGGCTACAAACCCCAACCCTGGCGGCAGCATAAAGCCCTTCTGCGACCCTGAGGCCACCATATCTAGCCCCCACTCATCCATCGGCACGTGGGCAGCGCCTAGGCTGGTGACGGCATCCACGAGCATCAATGCACCGTGCGATCGCACATAGCCGCTGATGGTTTTCAGGTCGTTCAGCACGCCAGTCGAGGTTTCGCTATGGGTGACCACAACCGCTTTAATGGAGCGGCTGGTATCGGCGTCAAGCCGAGTGCGGAATTCCTCTGGGTCGAGCGCCTTGCCCCATTCAGCGGTGATGGTGTCTACCTGCAGACCATAGGCTTGGGCCACCTTGGCCCAGCGATCGCCAAACTTGCCATTGCTGCCCACCAACACGCGATCGCCCGCACTCAGGAAGTTGATCATTCCGGCTTCCATGGCCCCCGTGCCGCTCGATGCCAGAACCAAGACATCATGCTGAGTTTGGTGCAGCCACTTCAGCCCTGCCGTCACCTCTGCCATGATTTGGCTAAACTCGCCGCTGCGGTGCCCGATGGGATGCTTTGCCATCGCCAATAGCACGGGTTCCGGCACCGGGGTCGGCCCCGGAATCATCAGCATCAATTTATTGTCCATTGCCCTTCCTGCCTGTCTAAAAAATGTGGCGAAATCGACGCATATTCCAGAATGCCACACCACCGAGATCGATTGGGGGCGATCGCCCATCCCGTTTAAGAAACTTGTTGGCGAATGAGCGTTAGCCGTTAGGGCTGTGCCGGAGCCGTCCACCAAGCTAAGGCATAGGGCTGAACGGGGTCGTTGACCTGTTGCCGAAACACCACACGCAGTTTGTAGCGCCCGGTTTTGGGCACAGGATGGAAAATATGCTCCACGCTATCCACATCGCTAAACGAGCCGCGAATCCGGTTGGCTGGATCGGCCTCATCGATGGGCATCAAGTATAGATCGAGGATGTTTAAGCCGCGATCGACAAAGCGTTCGCTGATGGTATAGCCGCCATCCCTGTTGGCATCGTTCAGCTCTATATGCCGATTCCATGCGAGAGACGCCGACACATAACTGCCCGCCTGCAGCGGTTGCTCAATTTCGTAATCGCGGAAGACTGGCGCATCGGTTCCGCTGCCCACGGTGCTGTAGTCCCAGCCGATAGGAGCAACTGGCGCAGCGGCAGACCACTGCCCCGCCGAAAACTGCTGCCAGGCACGGTAGGCATTGAGATGCCCCGTCCCCAAGTTGGCATTCAGGGGTTTGGTTTCATCGAGAAAGGCATCGGCAGAGAGCCAGTCTTGATTGCGCTGATCTACAGCGGTGCGGCTCATGCCCAACGTCAATCCATCCCCTGTATCTTGCAGCTTATCGGCTGCGTTCATCAGCACCGCTTTCATCACTTCATGACGACGAGCATCCAGGCTCCACTGGGGCACTTGAGCAGCCAGTTGGCGATCGCCCCATTCTTGCAGCAGCGCCACCGTTGCCACCACATGAGGTGCCGCAAAGCTAGTGCCAGTTTGGCGACTTTGAGAGGCAGATCCATCCGCATCAATGGTGCGCAGTTGGGTGCCTGGGGCCGTCAGCGTCACCGAGCGGCGCGGCCCCACGTTGCTCTCACTGGGGCGATTGGGCAACAACGGCGGCTCGCTGCCCAGGTCGGCAAAGCTCACTTTGCGAAACACCCCATCCATTTCGATAGAGTTGGCAATGACCATTCCGTTAAAGTTGTCAGTGGGAATGGGGATGCCGCCCTGCCCCTGATTGCCCGCAATCACATACAGCACATTGTGCACGCGCGCTGACCAGTCAATGCACTGGGTCAGAAGGGCATTGCCATCTAGCATGGCGTCGGGACGCGGGTCGCGCAGCAGCGACTCGCCAAAGCTAAAGTTGATGGCGCGAACATCCCCGCCATTTTGCTGCGCCACGGCCTGAGATGCCTGGCATTCATACATTTGCCCGCCTTCGCGCAGAGAGCCTGCTGCCGCTGCATGCAGCCGTGCATCGGGAGCCACCCCCCGAAACGCCTTGTCATTGCTAATCATGACGCTGGCAACGCTGGCCGCATGGCGATCCACATTCTCATTCGGGTCAGATTGGCGGGTGCGAAATAAAGCCTGCCAGGGACGCACGGCAAAGTTCTGGCTAGCGGTTTTATCGAGCCCAAACTGGGCTGGGCGACCAATTTCAACCTGCCCAATCGCAATTTTGCGTCCAGTCAGAGAATAGGGAGCTTGGTGCAGTCGTAGGGCATCAATGCCCCGATCGCCCACAGAGGAATTTAGGGCGATCGCCCGCACCCCCCCCAACAACGACAATAGGGCGATCGCCCCAGCCCCTACCCTCACCACCTGTTGCCCTCGCGTCATACCCAACGACTCCTGATTTGCTAGTTGAACCCTATTAGGCTGAAAGATATGAATCGGAAAAAATATAGATACGAACTGAAAAGAAGAGACTGAAAAGAAGAGAGTGAAATAAGTGGGCACAGTCTAAACTTCCCAAAAATCTTTGTTTGTTCAGATCTACTAAGTTTGCTAATTTAGCCCCAGTCTTCAACGTCGGAAGGCAGACAGATACAAAGAACCAAAAAGTCGGACGAGCAAGGGTTTTAGGCTTGCCCATAGGTTTTTTTCTTAGGGCGTGTCATCAATTCCGACCAAAAGCCTGGTTTTCTAGGAGCGTTGCCACGCCCGCTCCTAGAAAACCAGGCTAGGGGCTGTGACCGTTCATTGCTGGGCCATTAGCGGCTAATTGATGACAGCCCCTAGGGATTCGGGGGTAATACGGGTTTAGGCGTCTGCTGGCCTGACGTTACCTTAGGGCTATTCTCAAAACTACTGGAACCGAGGGTGCAGCGGGTGAGAATTACACTGGCTTAACTCTAGCTTCATCAATACCGGGGATCACAGTTTGTTAGACTAAATACCAGAAAGATTTACGCCACACTGAATCTAGTGTGTGCTCTGCCTCGTGAGCGCGCTCTACCTGAGCAACCACAACGGCATCGTTTACCCTATTGCATCCCCCATACCTAGTTCCAACCCGGTTAGACCCGCAGGCCAAGACTCCATTAGCCAACGCTCTATCCTTAACCAAGCCGCATACCTTACTAAGCCGCATACCTAGGAGATACCCTACGCCATGACACAAGCCTCGCCCACCAAACAAACCGTAATCGCGCCCTCCATCCTATCCGCAGACTTCAGCCGACTGGGTGAGGAAATTCAAGCCATCGATCGCGCTGGAGCCGACTGGATTCATGTGGATGTGATGGATGGTCGCTTTGTGCCCAACATCACCATTGGCCCCCTGATCGTCAAAGCCATCCGTCCCTATACTGAGAAGCCACTGGATGTGCATTTGATGATTGTGGAACCCGAGAAGTATGTAGAAGACTTTGCCAACGCCGGTGCCGACATCATCTCGGTTCACGCCGAGCACAACGCGTCGCCCCACCTGCACCGCACCCTCTGCCAAATTCGCGAGATGGGGAAAAAGGCTGGAGTTGTCCTCAACCCCTCCACCCCCTTAGAACTCATTGACTATGTGCTAGAAGTCTGTGACCTAGTGCTGATCATGAGCGTTAACCCCGGCTTTGGTGGGCAGAGCTTTATTCCTACGGTGGTGCCCAAAATTCGCAAGCTGCGTGAGATGTGCGATGCGCGTGGGCTAGATCCCTGGATTGAAGTGGATGGTGGCTTAAAGGTGAACAATACCTGGCAAGTGCTAGAAGCGGGGGCCAACGCCATTGTTGCGGGGTCTGCTGTATTTGGCGCAAGTGACTATGCTGAGGCGATCGCCGGAATCCGCAACAGCAAGCGCTCAGAGCCAGAATTAGTCAGCGCCTAGCGGCTGGGCCTGTGCACCAGCCTAGGGCTAGATGGATATCACCGCCTGATGTGTTCGGGCATTGCGAGCAAATTAACGATGCAGCAATGCCCGTTCAATGGCATAACTAGAAATAAGGTAAGCATTAAGGCAGATTTTTAGGACGGTTGGCGGGCATCCGTCAACTTTCTGTTTATCGCTCTCGGCCTATTGGTTTGACCACCTTACGCCATGGGTGGCGTCGCTTTAATCGGCTCGCTAGACAATTCGTTAGAGTTTGGCACCGCTTTCATGATTATTTCGACTCGCGTCACAATTCCTTTCCCGCGATCGCTCGTTTATGCGACGTATCGCGATCGCCTGATGGAGGTCGTTCCCTATATGCCGAACATTCGCCAAGTAGTGGCGAAGTCAAGGGTGCAAGCGGGGGCTCAAACCGAAACCATGAACGAGTGGCACGGCGGCGGGGATATTCCAGCAGCTGCACGCGCCATCTTGAACGAGTCGATGCTCTCATGGACAGAAAGTGCCATCTGGAATGAAACGGACTTCACCACTCACTGGCGCATCAAAACCCACGCCTATACCAACGCGGTTTCTTGCAACGGGTTGAACCGATTTCTAGAAACGCGCGATGGCACCATCATAGAAAGCAACGGCGAGCTGAAAATTGACAGCCGCCAAATTAAAGAAGTGCCGTCGTTCTTGGCTGGGATGGTGGGCGGGGTAGTAGAAGACTTTTTAGGCAAAAAAATTGAACCGAATCTGGTGCAGATGAGCGAGGGCGTGCGGCATTATCTAGAGCACCAGCCCTCATCCACCGTTAGCTAATTCAGGCGGCATCCGAGTTTAACCGTGATGTAGTGTGAGGTGAGCTGTACTTGATCTCAGACCACATGGGTTCAAAGCGTTATTGCAGCCCTGCAGCGTGAGGCCAAACACGCCCAAAGCCCCTCGCACTGCGAGGGGCTTTGGATGGGATGCTGCTCATTGGTAGGAATTTTCTTTAACTGTAACTCACCCTAGCTGATCGACACCTTCACCTTGGCTGAGGGCATAGAAGGCGTTGCTGCAGGTTTGGCGGTGGATTTTGTAGGACTAGCGCTGCCTGCATCGAAGGCGATCGCAAACTTGGCATTCGGCGTTAGGCGTGTCACCACCTTGACATAGCCCTCAGCCTCGGCACGACTGCGAAAGCGAGCAATGGTGTGCTGCTTTAGGCTTGGCAAAAGCTGATGAATAACCCAAGGATTTAACTGATGTTGATAAGCCATAGTAAATTTGAACGGTAAGGTGTGCAAAATAGCGAAACGCTACAGACAGCATCTCGTCATTAATGGCTGCGCAACATTAGCCCCGACGGGACTGAACTGCACAGAGCGACAAACATGGGTGCGATCGCACCCTCGAACTCAAAGCTGAACCGGCACTACAACAACGGAGAACGCCGCCAATGTTGCGGATTAGCGCCCTCGGCTAGCGCTTGTAATGAGTCTGGCGAACAAGCCCCTGATGGATGATCAAAACGCTATATCTAGGTGTGGACTTGTAGCTCTCAAACTATATGTAGTAGATTCTCGGTTGTCGGTATTCCACAATACAAAGTAGAGATGACGTAGGGATTTTGGGGTGGAGTTAGGGCGATCGCCCCACCAGAAGCGCAACAGAAGCGCGACTAGCGCCGAGCCGTCACTTCAATCTCAATCCGCATGCGGGGGTCTGCCAGACCCGCCACCCACACCATCGAGGCAGGGCGCACCTCCCCTAAATATTTGCGAAACACAGGCCAGCAGGGTTCAAAGTCTTCTCGGTTCGGCACGATAATGTGAACCCGTACCACGTGTTGAAACGAGCAATCGGCAGCGGTGAGAGCCGCCTCAATATTTTTGAAGCACTGCTCTGCTTGCTCCACCACATCATCGGCAATGGTCATCGATGGATAGTCAAACCCGGTTGTGCCCGACACAAATACCCAGTCTCCATCAACCACGGCTCTAGAGTAGCCGACCTGTTCCTCAAACCAAGACCCCGACGAGATTAGACGCCGCGCCATGCGCTCCTCCTGCAAAATAAGCGGGGGCGATCGCCTGTTTGGCCTCCCCCACAGTTAGCCTAGTCGGGTTTCCATCCCATCAGGCATCCCAAATCAGACATCACAAAATAAAACAGCTTGCGTAACGAATGGTAAGGGAATGCGAGGTTTTATCAACATTTCCTTAAAACAGCGCCACGAACTCCATCTCTCTCGAATAAGCTCTGCATAATGATGGCAATACGTTAGCCATGCGTTGAAGCCGTTCTTTGAGACTGGTGATATGTTTAGCACTGTGTTGACTCACCGACCGGATGATACGTCTCACTCGATTTCGATGCGCGATCGCGTGCAGATTGCATTGGCGATCGCCGAAGAAGACATCCTCAAAACCCTGCTGACCCAATGCACCCCGCCGCTGGTGCAGCCGCATCTCGTGGGCGCAGTGACCGCAAAAGTTGGGGTGCCGGTTGAGGCGCATCGAACGGTGGATAGCGTGATTGCGTTTGAGGCGGTAAACTGTGCCCTAGCGCGATCGCCCGAAGACATTGAACAGCAGATCGCCGCCCAGGCCGACAGTCGAATGCTGAATCGGCAATATCTGGCGCAAACCCGCTGCGAGTCAGATACCCAAGTGCTAGGGCAGCATATTTCGCTGGCACAGGCGATCGCCCTGCTGGCTCAGTCGGGCTTTTCTCCAGACCAGGTGGATGCCATCATCAACGTGCCGCAAGAGGCGTGGCATCGCTCGTGGTGGTATGCGCTCGATAGCGACGGCAATCTATCGGAGCCGTTTTTGCGACTAATGCGTACCATCCGCTTTCCCGATGGCACCTTCACCCTGCAATACAAAGACTTTTACGCCCAAAACAAGCCCTCCTGCTTCACCAGCCAAGAAGAGCGCGTGCTGATCGAAATTCGGACTGAGCATCGCTCATTTCGCAAAACGCTGGAACGCATCAACCTGTTTCGGCAGCAGTTGGGCATCGCCAAGGCCATTTTGATCTGTGAAACCATGTCAGAACTCGAAGCGCAGGGATTTATTAGCCAGGGCATCAGCATTTATGCCACCAGCCAACCGCTAGAGTTGCACACCCGCGCCCACTGCGCCCACTGCACCAATGAGGGCTGTCAGCTTCACGGGCAAGGTGATACCGGGGTGATGATGTGCGATCGCTTTCGGGTGGAATGAAGATTAATCCCCTCAGTTAGAGTTGAGATAGAGTTGAGAACGGTCTGGGCATATCCCCAACTCAGGATGCGATCTGGCACTCTTAACTCTGGGCTCAAGCCGGGGGACTGCGGCTCTGGCCTATAGTAAGGCAGCACCCTAGGAACTGCTGCTGGGCAAGTGTTAAGAGGGGATAGTGGATTGCGTCCTATGCTAAATTACCTAGCGAGAGACTAAGGGTCTTAGCAGTTGCTGAGACGATTGCTCGAACTGTTGTAGTGTTCACCCATTCAGCGCAGGACACGTAACGTTTAGTTGACGGATCGTGATTACCCTCAAAGCGTCTTCTTCAGGCCGAGGCAAAATCAAGCAGGCCAGACTGGCACAGGGCTGGCCTGTCAACGACTTTCGATGGGTAGAAGCAGCTAGCCGGATCTTAGGCACTGATTGGGACACGGCGGGGGTTCTAGCCGCGGGGATATCGGAAGGCACCTGGAAGCGCTTTTTGGCGGGTAAGGTGGCGATTAACGCGGATGCCTTTAAGGCCTATTGTGCGGTGCTAGGTCTAGACTGGCAAGCGGTAGCAGACGCCGAGCATGGGGTAGAGACCGTCGAGGTTAAAGACCAGCCCCAAGGGGCGATCGCACGCTCTGATCCCTCCCCTACACTTGCCTCACCGTCTCCAGACTCACTCCAGATCGACTGGGGCAACGCCCCCGACACTCTCTTTTTTTATGGTCGCCAGCGTGAGCTAGCCACTCTAAAGCGCTGGATTTTGGGCGACGCTCTCGCAGACAGACAAGGCCCACGTTGCCGCTTAGTGACGTTGCTGGGCATGGGGGGAATTGGCAAAACCGCCTTGTCGGTGCGCCTCGCAAACGAGATTATCGACTCGCCCCAGTCGGATTTTCAGTTCGTGATCTGGCGCTCCCTGCGCAATGCCCCATCCCCAGAAGATAGTCTGGCGGATTTAATGCAGGTGTTGTCTAACCAGCAAGAGCGTGATTTGCCCCTGAGCTTGGAGGGACGGATCTTACGACTGCTGCACTACCTGCGGCATCAGCGCTGTTTGGTGATTTTGGATAATGCGGAGTCGATTTTGCAGGGGGGCGATCGCACCGGACGCTACCGAGCTGGGTTTGAGGGCTATGGTGACCTGCTGCGCTGCCTAGCCGAAACCGCTCACCAAAGCTGTGTCATAGTGACCTCGCGCGAGAAACCGAAGGGGTTGGCCGCCTTTGAAGGCGACGCGCTGCCTGTGCGATCGCTCCAGCTCGCAGGGCTACCGGAGCATGATGGCAAAGCTCTGTTTAGCGTAAAGGGCGCATTTCAGGCGACTGAAGACCAATGGCAGGCGCTAATCAGACGCTATGCCGGCAATCCCCTGGCGCTCAAGATTGTGGCCTCGTCGATTCACGACTTTTTTGGCGGCGACATCACCCAGTTTTTGGCCGTGTCGCAGCAGGGCGGGTTTCTGTTTGACGACATCCGCGATCTGCTAGAACAGCATTTTCAGCGCCTGACGGAGCTAGAAAAATCGGTAATGTATTGGCTGGCGATCAACCGAGAGCCTGCGGCGATCGCAGACCTCCAAGCTGACCTCCTCACCCATGTGCCCCCGCGCGACCTGTGGGAATCGCTAAACTCACTGCAACGGCGATCGCTCTTAGAACGCAGCCCAATAGGCATGACCCAGCAACCGGTCGTGATGGAGTATGTCACCCATTCCCTGATTGACCGCGTCTGCGAGGAGATTAGCACCCAGACCCCACACCTATTCAAACGCCATGCCTTAACCAAAGCCCAAGCCAAAGACTTTGTGCGCGAAACTCAGATCAACCTAATTCTTCGCCCCATTCTTGATCAGCTGATGAATGAGTTGGGCAGCGCCGAGGCCATTGCCACAACCCTGCAACGCATCTTAGCAACCCTGCGGGGCGGCACGCCTCAGTCGATGGGGTACGTCGGGGGCAACAGCCTGAATCTGCTGCTGCACATGTCAGTCGATATTAGCGGCTACGACTTTTCTGGGCTAACGGTGTGGCAGGCCTATTTGCAGGATGTGAAGCTGCACGGGGTCAACTTTGCCGGGGCAGATCTATCCCACTGCGTCTTTACAGAATCGTTGGGGAATGTGCTGTCGGCGGCCTTTAGCCCCAACGGACAGGGGTTGGCCACGGGCGATACTGATTGCCAAGTGCGGGTGTGGGATAGCCAGACCGGGCAGCTCTTGCTGATGTGCCGGGGCCACCAAAACTGGGTGCGGGCTGTGGCCTATAGCCCAGAGGGGCGGTTGATTGGCAGCTGCGGGGCCGACCAAACGATTCGCCTGTGGATGGCTGAAGACGGCACGCCGGTCAAAACCCTGACCGGCCACGGCCATGAGGTGTTTGCGATCGCCTTTAGCCCAGATGGCAAAATGCTGGCCAGTGCGGGGGGCGATCGCACCCTTAAGCTTTGGGAGGTAGACACAGGAACCTGCCTAAACACCCTAACCAGCCATACCGACTGGGTGCGCTCTGTGGCGTTTGCCCCTCGGGCGATCGCTCAGCCGGGTCAAGGCAACCCGCCGTCTCTGCTGCTCGCCAGCGGCGGGGCCGACCACCAGATCAAGCTCTGGGATGCGGAGACGGGCACCTGTCTCCACACCCTCACCGGCCACAGCGGCTGGGTAAACGCTCTGTCCTTTAGCGCCGATGGTCAGCTGCTGGCCAGCGGCAGCGGCGATGGCACAATTAAACTGTGGGATTGCCGCAGTTGGGACTGCCTAGCGACTTACCCTGGGCATGGCAGCAGCGTTTACTCGGTGGCCTTTAGCCCCACGGGAGAGTTGCTGTTTAGCAGCGGGGGCGATCGCACCATCAAACTCTGGGATTGGCACACCGACACCTGCCTCAAAACCCTCACGGGTCACCAAAATGAAGTGTGCTCCGTGGCGGTGCATCCCGACGGTCGCCGCCTGGTGGGGGTCAGCCTCGACCAGACGGTGAAGCTGTGGGATAGCGACACTGGGCACTGCCTGCGCACCTGGGAAGGCCACACCGACTGGGCCTTGCCCGTAGCCTTTAGCCCCGACGGGCGCTACCTAGCCAGCGGCAGCAATGACAAAACCGTCGCCCTGTGGAATTGGCAAACCGGGCAGCAACTGTTGACCTTGAGCGGCCACCGCGATTTTGTCTATGGCGTGGCCTTCAATGGGGACAGCACCCTTCTTGCCAGCGGCAGCACCGACTGCACAGCGCGGCTATGGGAGGTCGCAACAGGGCGCTGTGTGCAGGTGTTGCAAGGGCATGGGGATTGGATTAATGCGATCGCCTTTCATCCCCACGCGTTTATTTTGGCCACCGCCAGCGCCGACCGCACCGTTAAACTATGGGATTGCGCCACAGGCCAGTGCCTGCGCACGCTGACGAAACACACCGCCAAAGTTCTCGGGGTTGCCTTTAGCCCCGATGGCACCCAGCTAGCCAGCAGTGGGGCCGACCAAACCATCCAACTGTGGGATGCCGTTACGGGAACACCCCTCAGAATTCTGACAGGCCACGACAGCCGAGTGTGGTCTGTGGCCTTTAGCCCAGACGGGCATACCCTGGTCAGCAGCAGCAGCGACCAAACCCTGCGCCTGTGGGATGCAACCACGGGGCGATGCCTTCGAGTTTTGGCAGGCCATACCAACTGGGTGTTTGCGGTGGCCTTTAGCCCAGATGGCACGCGCCTAGCCAGTGCCGCCCACGATCACACGGTAAGAATTTGGGATGCCCAGACGGGGGACTGTTTGCATATCTGTAAGGGGCATCAGCATTTGGTGTCTTCGCTGGCGTTTAGTGCCGATGGGGGTGCGATCGCCCCTCAGGGCCGGTCTTTCACCATCGCCACCGGCTCTCAAGACCAGACCGTGCGGATTTGGGATGCCCAGACGGGGGAGTGCCTGCGGGTGCTGATTGCCAAGCGACTCTACGAGGGGATGAACCTGACGGGGGCAACCGGGCTGACCCAGGCCACGCGGGCAACATTGCAGATGCTGGGTGCGGTGATCTAGGCGCTGATGCAGCGGTGAACAGACTAACGCAGGCCACTGCACTCCCGAACCCGCACTATACTTTTTGAAATTCTCCGCCGGGTGGTCAAGCTCGATCGGGTCGTCGAGGCCAACCAGCATACACCCATCGTGTCGATTGACCTTTGTCTCTACGCCTTGGCATCAGCCACAAAGGATGGGTTACGCTGTGGGTCAGATAGCGATGCTGCCCTAGCCGAGGCGATCGCCCAAATTCTGCAAGCCGATGCCCCCGATAGCACCCCTAGCACTCAGATTGTGCAGACGGTGACAGGCAACCAAAACCAGGTGATGGGGCAAGTCACAGGAGGCAAGGTGGTTGGCAATGTGACCGGACATGTAACGCTGTAATGTCTCGAGCGATCGCCCATACCCCACAGGAGGACACCATGACCCTCACCGTTGAAGACCTCCAGCGCTTTCAGCATCAGCACCCCGACTACCGCCTCGAACTCGTCGATGGAGCCATCATTGTCATGAGTCCATCTGGTTTTGAATCCGATGAAATCGCCGCCGCCATCATCGCCCAACTCTGGGCCTGGGTCAGTCCTCGCAAGCTAGGGCGGGTTACCGCATCTAGTGCAGGCTTCAAGCTCCCCAACGCCGATGGGGATATCCGCGCTCCCGATGCCTCCTTCGTCAAAGCCGAACGGCTAAAACGCACCACCGAAGACTATGCCAACCTCGTTCCCGATCTGATCTTTGAGGTGCGCTCTAAAACGGATGACCTCGACAACCTCCGCGCCAAAATTCGGCAGTTCCTTGACCTGGGCACCACCATTGGCGCACTGGTAGACTATCGCACCCAGACCATTGAGGTTTACCAATCTCAAGCCGAACCCGTGATTTTGCAGAATGGCGATCGCTTCACCGTCCCAGAACTCTTACCGGGTTGGGAAATGGAAGTCTCCAGCATTTGGGCACCCGAATTCGACTAAACCTGGCGATCAACGCCATTGCCTCTATGAGTGCTCCAGACCCCATCCCCAACCCATCCGATTTACCCACGGTGCAGCCAGAAGTCAATGGTGCGATCGCACCAACACCGTCATATACTGCCCATCCGCAAACGGCGCAGGGATAATCGGCGTAAACTGCGCTCGATCCGTCGCCACCTTTTTCACATACAGCTCGTTCATCAGATGGATCACCTGGTCTCGCGTGCCGATGATCCAAATTTGCGCGTTGCTCTCGCCCTGGTGCGATCGCACCAGCGCCTTAATTTCTGAACTCATAGGTTTTTGCCTCGCTAATGCATGTTGTAGAGGAAACGCGCTCAGGGACGTGGTTGACCCAACCACTTGTCAGCATTCGCGAGGCGCTTGATAATCATCAAAGCCTGGCTCCTGCCTATACCAGGAGTCAGGTCAGCTGGTTAGTGAGTGTCCTACCACTCCTAATCAGCGCCCAAAACCCCAAGCGCGCATGTAGTTATCACCGGAATCAGATTCCGGTAGCTGGAAGCATAAAACATTTGATCTCAAAACGCAAGACCCATCTGCTACCGTTTGCCCCAGCCTTCACGACTACGATCGCACCCATCCCTCTTCCAGCAAAACCCGCCCATCTTGATAATGTGGCTGCATAAAAGACAGAGGTTGTACCGTGCATCTGCTTATCTCCGTGAGGAACCTGAAAATAGGCGGAAAGATTCTCGCTATTTAGCTTGATTGGCGTACTATACAGAAAAAATTTGCATAAGTAATAAATCTGGAGTGTTATGTCGAGTCTTTCTACCTATCCACCCATAAGGGGATCTTAGGCAGAAAATTTCAGTTTATGTAGTAGTTATACAGCTTGGTTGGTTTGGAGAGTTCGTTCAGACTTTTTGGGGGATGCCTAGCTTGAAGTATTGCGGAGTCACAAATGGAAGTAACGGAGCAAGTCGGAATGGAAGTCCTTAGACGCATCATTTCTGATATACGCAAAGGCGAAAATATTGATCTGTATTTCTTTGCATTTGCCGCACTCACGTTAGCTATTCTCAATGGACTCGGTTTAGCATCTAAAACTCTGGTTGAATCGGTCACACTTGCCTTGTTAGGGTTGCTTGCAGTTTACAGTCTTGGGATTAGAGATCGATTAAGTGGCATAAACGACAAACTCAGTGGAACAAAAAATCTTCTCTGTGAGGAATTCCCACTTGATTTGAAAGATACCGTCATTATTGGATCGAAAGAGTTATTTATTGTTGGAATCACTCTCAATCGAACCATAACAACTTTCTATTCCCAGCTAGAGCAGAAATTGAAAGACGGTCAAAAGATTATGATTCTTGTTGTCGAACCAAACAGCGAAACAACGAAGTTGATACCGCAGAGAGTATATCGACCAATCTCTGATCAGCGCCTTAGCGACAAAATATTAGATACGTTAACACTTATTTGCAGCTTGCATTCAGTAGCACCGGATAGACTTGAGATAAGGACAATTAATTTCCCAATTCCGTTCGGCTGTTTTGCGTCAGATTTAGAATCAAGTGATGGTTCAATCTATCTTGAGTACTACTCATATAAAACGACTAAAGATCTGCCGTGTGTCGTGATTTCTGCACGCGCTGATCCCAATTGGTATAGCGTCTACAAAACGGAAATCTTGAATCTTTGGAATGCTGGTCATGAATGGAATTGCAACCCGTAGTTGATCGCTGTGTAACAATCGCACTGCACCGGAACGTACAAGTAGTTGCAAAGGTTATCTGCGTCCGGTGAGCGCGACCGTTAGGTGTACGCAGCTCCTCTCTTCCAGTCTTCCAAACCATAAACTGCATGCACTTCAGAAATAAGGTAAAGGATCTTGACATATACTTTCCTAATCTTGCAAACTAATGTACTATTTCAGGGGCGTAACCTGAGAGAAGAATGCAGCCAATACTGACTATAGAAAACTTGTGCGCTGAAGCAGCTAGGTTTGCTGAAATAGAGTCTATATACGACGAGCCTACCCTTTATGGTGTGACAGATGGAAAAGCTGTCGGAACTTATCTTGAGCATAAATTCACAGCCTATTTAGCTCAAAATTACACTCACCAACGGGGAAATTCAGCATCAGGTATCGATCTTCCGGCTCTTGAAGTTGACATTAAAGTAACAAGCATAAAGCAACCCCAATCTTCTTGTCCCTTTAAATCAGCGACTCAAAAAGTATTTGGTTTGGGATACCATCTTTTTGTTTTTGTTTATGACAAGTATGATGATCCAGCGAATAGAACTGGAAGATTAAATATGCAGCATACCATTTTTTTAGATAAGAGCAGAACAGGAGATTTTCAGACGACCAGAGGTCTTATTGGTATCTTGAATCGAGATGGAAATAAGGATGACATCATCGCTTTTATAGTTGAGAGAAATTTACCAGTCGATGAAATAGGTGCGAGTCAGTTGGCTGATAGGATTCTGGAATCGCCTCCAAATCAAGGATATTTAACAATCTCAAATGCTCTTCAGTGGAGATTGCAATATAGTCGAGTCATTCAGCAAGCTGGTAGCACCTCCGGAATAGTTAGGATTCGATAGATAAAGATGGTGAAATCAATAGAGAAATGGCAATTTGGTGATTTCCAAACCCCCGACAATCTTGCAATAGCAGTAGTTCAGACGCTTAGGATAAATCATCAGATATCGCCGGAATTTATCATAGAGCCAAGCTGTGGAAAAGGAGCTTTTATTCGAGCTGGCCTTAGTGCATTTGAAAAATCAAAAATTATAGGCTTAGATATAAATAAGGAGTATGTTAAAGAAGCAAAGCTTTCCGTATCTGAATATTCAAACGCCGAGAACTTAACTGTATATGAGTCCGACTTTTTTGATACAGATTGGAAAGATTTTATTTCAAATCTGTCGGGATATATTTTGGTAATTGGTAATCCTCCTTGGGTTACAAGTAGTGAATTGAGCATTCTTAACAGTCAAAATATTCCCTCAAAATCAAACTTTCAGAATCGTCGGGGTATTGAGGCTATTACTGGTTCAGGAAATTTTGACATTTCCGAATGGATGCTACTGCAATACGTCGAGTGGCTATCGAAAAAAGAAGGTACTATAGCCGTTTTATGCAAGTACTCTGTTGCTCGCAAGGTAGTGCGACAGGTAAAACGGAAGTCAGGGAATAGATTTTCTGCTCATATTTATTTGATTGATGCAAAAGTGCATTTTGGAGCATCAGTAGAGGCTTGTCTTTTTATTTTATCTACTGACGTTGACGATGATCTTGATTGCAAAGTTTATGAGAATTTACAGTCTAGAAAGGCATCATATCTAATTGGTGAAAGAGATGGATTAATTCTCAGAAACACAGTTAAATATGAGAATTTGAAACACTTAGCAGGTCAAGATTTAAGATATGTTTGGCGTTCTGGAATTAAGCATGACTGTTCTAAGGTAATGGAGTTAGAGCAAGTTCATAATGCCTTGTTCCTGAATGGGATGGGCAAGAAATACTCTTTAGAGGAGAGCTATTTGTATCCTCTTCTAAAGAGTTCAGATATTGGCAATGGCAGAACCAGCGATTATCGAAAACTTATTTTAGTCACACAAAAATTAGTTGGTGGTGATACAAGTTTTATTCAGGATAAAGCCCCTAAAACCTGGCAATATCTACTTGAACATGATGAATATCTAAAAAACAGGAAAAGTTCGATTTATAAAAACAAACCACCATATTCTATTTTTGGTGTTGGCTCCTATTCCTTCCAGAACTGGAAAATAGCAATTTCTGGACTTTACAAGCAGTTAAATTTTTGCCTTATTGGACCTTTAGGGAGAAAACCAGTAATGTTTGATGATACTGTAAATTTTTTATCGTTTGAGACAGAGGAAGAGGCTAAATTTATTTTCAAGCTTGTTACCTCAAGTCCTTCACTAGAGTTTTTTGACTCTATGATCTTTTGGGATGAAAAAAGACCAATTACAGTAGAGATTTTAAGGCGGCTATCCCTTAAAGCTGTTGCAAAAGAGCTAGGAGTTGTAGAAAATTATTTGCAATGGGCTGAAGCTTTTCAGGTAGCTTCTAATGGTCAGCTAGAGTTGGGATTGGCGGAGCAACCTTCCCTTTATACAGTTCAGATACACACCTAACATAGGCCCTGAGGGAGACTGAGTCAATAGGGACAGCTAAGGTGAAGTTGTAGGGTAGATGTGAGCAAGAAAAAGAACAGCAGAAATGAACCAAGCAAGTAAAGACTCGAGGTATCTCTCCGA
>JAESGQ010000099.1_pt1 | contig 79135 bp, 69 predicted proteins | sample 9266251 | NCBI WGS metagenome assembly JAESGQ01 (sample SAMN17056778, study PRJNA650883) | algae metagenome | isolation source: Kaiparowitsia implicata GSE-PSE-MK54-09C and co-occurring heterotrophs from... | place: USA: Kaiparowits Plateau, Grand Staircase Escalante National Monument, UT ... | reverse complement strand
ATGACCGGTCACAAGAGCACTCGCTCCAGCCGCTCCGATACCCTCGCTCATCACCGCTCCTCGCAAAGAGCGGCTATCAGCACCGCAAAGCAGCTTCCCGCAAGGCGGCCTTCAGGACACGGTTACGCCCCTCGATGAGGGCATGATCGAGCTCTCCGCGCACGGCCCGGGCCTGCATCACCATCTGTGCCGCTCGCAAGCGCTAGGCCATCTACTCTTTCACCCGAGATCAGGCTTGGTCTTCGAGGCGGTAGCTGACGGTCTCGTAGAACGGCCCGATCGCGCCAGACACGAGGGCGGCATAGCCTTCGCGCTGTTCCTTCGCACGCCAGCGATTTTCCCACACGACGGCATAGGACCAGAGTTCGGCTCCGACAGGCAATCCCGCGAGGAATTTACCCCATGCCTCGTTCAGGTGACCAAATGGCAAGTGCGGGGCGCCGCCAAGCGGGTCGATAACGATCTCCCGCGCCTCGATGTCTTCGACACTGTATCTGGTAACGAGGTCCTCCTGACGGGGGCCAAAGGTGCGTTCTTCGCTCCTCAGTTCCTTCTCATTTCGCCACGACGACCACTTCTCACGCAGGATGAAGGGGACAAAGAGTGGCCAAAGGGTGGTCGTGACGACCACGACCAGTGCATAGGACTGCAGTGCTTTCGCGGGCGCAGACCGCTTGGCCTTCTCGGCGAGATTGACCCAGATTTCCTTCGCGAGGACGGAGACCATGATGACCGACAGAACGAGTCCCACCAGAAAATACCACTGCCAATAGGGCATCGTGTCAGTCCCCACCCAAGCGACTGCCAAGGGTTGTAAGGGCAGCGATGCCATACCCCTCTGGCGCGTCAGGTTCCCCCGTCCCGTTCTCCCTGACCGAGCGCTCGATCAGTTCGCCCTTGCTGAAGCGCAGAAGAAGGTCGCGTTGATATGTACTGCCGTAGCCCATATGGACATATTTGAGCTGCTTTCCCTGCGGAACTCGAACCGTATCGGTGAACCAATGGGCGAAGACCCGCGCGCCATATCCTGGGAATATCGTTTCGAGCGTCGCTTCTTCTCCGCTCTTCAGCCAGGCCTTCAGCACCGTAAGATAAAGCCGTTCGTCGATGACCTCCCAGGTTCCGACGTAGCCTCTCCAGCAAGCCGTGTGCGGCGAGCGGAAATCGGGCCGCTTGCCGCCGAAGCGGAAAAAGTCACCCAATGGCTCCGAACACATTGCGTGCTCGCACCCTTCGAAATTCAACCGTTCAGGCGTTTGTGCTGTCATGGATCACCTTTAACTGATCAGGCGATCAGGCCGGAAAGGACAGCAACCTTCTTGGCGCCAACCTGGTTGGGCATCCGGTTGTTGAGCATGTCGCGAACTGCCGACCGGACACCGTCGATATCGCCGGCCTCGGCGCAGGCCACACCCCGCTCCACGATGTTGTCGTGTAAGGCCTTGTCCAGAGCGGCGTAGCGCTCCCCGGCAATATCTGCGAACATCCCCAGAATGAACTCGGGCTGCTCGTATAGGGCGTTGTAAAACGTCGAATACATCTGGTCGATGATCTGGCGGGCCTTGGCCCAATCCTCGCGCCCGATGGCTTCGCGGGCGCTATGCCCGAGCTGGTTCAAGCGCTCTACGATGCCACGATCGAGTTTCTCGATAAGTTCGGAAACCGAGTCTTCGAAGGCCTGCAAGTCCCTAAGCATGACAGCATGGCGATTTTCCGGAGCATCGCGCAACCGTGCCAGCTCCTGCTGGATGTGCAGTGCCTCTTCGGTTGCGGCACGACGTGCTTCGGCATCGCTGGAGTTTTCGAGGAGTTCGTCCATTCGAGTCAACCGCCTCGTCAGCGTGGAGATTTCAGGCGCGTTCTTCTGGCGCAGAGCTTCCTGTGTCTCGTTGAGCGCTTGCCGGGCTCCTTCGAGCTGTGTCCGCGCGAGTTCGGCCCCTTCCTCGCCGTCGAAATTGCGATGGCCCACTTCTGGCACATAAAAGTTCTTCTGCTGGATACTGAGACCGAGGTCCGGAATCTCCACCTCGCAAGCTATCAGGCCGTTGTCGTCCATCTGCCAATGGATGTTGATCGGCGAGCCGGCCTGCAAGCGCTGGCCCGGATCGAGCACCTCATCGGCTGCAATTCGGAACACACCGATCGGCAGGTTGAGCACTGGATCGTCGACGCCTTCGGCCTGATTGTAGATTTCGACGTCGAACCTGCCCTCTTCGCCGCCGATCAAGGTCTCGCGTAACCGGAAATTCTGTGTGCCCTGAGCGGGGAGCGGAGTTCCCTTGGTAATTAGCGGAATCAGAACATTCCGCCGCTCGGCAACCGGGCCCTTGGCGACCTTCACGGATACTGTCTGGGTGGCAGGGATTGCGGTGGCGGTCGCTTCGGTCCGCACGATGACAATGTGCTGTACGTCGCAAAGCCTGCGCCCATCGGCACCGACGACCTCAATCGTAAAAGCGTTCTCGCCCATGATGGCGAGTGGGAGCGACAGCGTGTCGTCACCGTCGAAAGGTGCAAAACCGGAGTCGTAGCCTTCGGGGCCGGTCACCTTTGCCTTGCATCTATCGCCAGGCAGGTTCGCACGCAGTTTGAGCCTGGCCCGTTGATCAGAGGCACGTGCCGTAAAGTCGAGGCGAAGATCGATCTCACCCTTCACTGTTTTGGATCCCCGCGCACTCTTGCGGCGCCCCTTGGCCTCGTCCCATTCACGACTTTCGGCGAAAATGGCCGCCCCTCGCGCGACTGCGGTCATCGGATCGCACTTCAGATCGGCAGGAATGCCGAGGGAGGTGCTCACATGCTCACGCACGATCGGCATTTTCGATGGACCGCCAATGAAGACGATCCGGTCGATGTCTTCATGGCTGAGGCTGTTGTCCTTGAGGATCTTGCGACACAGGTCGATGCTGTCATCGATCCTGTCGGTGATAAGGCTTTCCAGGGTCTTCCGGTCCACCGGACATTCGACGTAAATCGGCTCTCCGTTGCTGTCCTCGGCGCGCACGTCTTCGTCGCTGAGGAAAATGACAGTCTCCTGCTTGGTGGAAAGCTCAACCTTGGCCTGCTCGGCCTTGAGCCGTGCCACTGCAAAGAGACGCTTGTAGGCGGGCAGCGTCGCCACGTTGGCCGGAAGCGCAAAATTGGCATCCAGCCATGGGCGAATGACCGAATCCACGATTACCCGGTCGAAGTCGCGGCCGCCCAGCATGTTGATGCCTTCGTGCGCAATGACTGTGACCGAGCCGGAAGTCGCCTCGACCAGAGCGACGTCGAAGGTGCCGCCTCCAAGGTCGTAGACCAGGAACCGGCCATCACGTCGCGTCGCGCCTTCGAGGGCAGCCATGGCTGCCGCGATCGGCTCCTGGAGCAATCCGACTTTTTCGAGGCCGGCCATGTGCGCTGCCTTGATCGTGGCCTCGGACTGCATCTGATTGAACGCTGCCGGTATCGTGATGATCGCGCCGGAAACGTCGAGACCGCCGAGTTCAGCCTCAACCTGCCGCAGCAGCGTCTTGACGATCTCGGCGCTCGCCTCCTCGGGCGTGATGCTCTTGCCCGCGGCAGCCAATTCGAGGTGGCTGGATGTGCCCATCAGACGTTTGAACCCTTGGGCCACGTTACCGGGAGAAAGTTCCGCCTGAGCGAGCGCCCGGCTGCCGACCAGCATGTGGCCGCGCCGATCGAAGTAGATCATGCTGGGCAAGACATCCCGGCCATCATCAGTCTTAAAGAGCCGGAGACCCTGACTGTCGCTGCCGACAATCGCCGAGTTCGAAGTTCCAAGATCGATCCCAATGTACATCAAACGCCCCCTGCAGCCGCAACGACGCGGCCTACTGAAATAACCCTTGCCCCGGCAACGACCGCGGGCTCGATAGTGCTTTCCACAATGACCCCGGGCTGTCCCTCGAACTCATCGGCATTGATGACAACGACCGGCATCTCCGCAGTCATCGCCTGCCCCTCGAAAGTCGCAAGCTGCAGCCCGTGGGCTTCCAGATGGGTTGAGAGGCGACTTGCCGAGAAGCGTGCCTGAGCCTGGAGGCGAGCCGATTTCTCTGCCGGTGCTTCGGATGCGAGGCGTTCAAACGATCGCAGAAGCTTCCAGTAATCGACAGCAAGAGCGCCGATGATTGTCTCTGCATCCGCACTCATTGCTCGCTCCCGATAATATCCTGCGCCTCTGCGCGAATGGTCGCCTGATCGTTCGCCACTTCCATGTCGACGGCGTCCATGTCGGTCTGGCGGTAGCGGAAGCTGCCGCAGCGCGAGTTGTAGTCCTCGATGGCGGAGTTGAAGCGGTCGATCTGGGGGTTCGACATCTGCTCGTTCTGGACGACCTCAAGCCGTGCCTTTTGCCGCTTGCAGTACCGCAGTTCGGAGAGTGAGACCGTCCGGTAGGTCTGATCGGGCTCGGGCGGGGTCTCCGCCTGTGAAACGTCGGCGGCCGCAGCCTCGCCAGCTCCGACTGGATCGGCGCCGGCCGCTTCCTGTGATTGCTCATCCTGAACCGCTGCCGCATCTTCCGCCTCGGTTGTGACTGCCTGATCGTAATTCGTACTGGCAGATGTGTCGTAGCTCGCACCGGAGTTCGAGTTGTCGTTGGCGATGATAATGAAGAGGATGATGGCCGCAAACACGCCCCATCCGATCAACTTGCGCTTGCGGGCCTTTTTGCGCTCGACGATGGCTGAGCGCACTCCGAGCAGGATGCCGCGGGTCTCTGTGTCAGCGCCCTCGAGCATGCCTTCGGCAAGTCTATCGGCTTCGTCCAACTGGCCCAGCTTCATCGCGTCGGTCATCGCGTTGAAGTCGATATTACGCTGCAACGTCTTGCAGTCGCCTTCCAGAGCCTTGATCACATCGACCGGCAATGAAGGGCGGTGTTTCAGCAGCCCTGTCACAATCGCCATTGCGGCGTGGTTGTCATTGGATTCGTTGCACAGCTCAATGCCGAGATTGCGCACCAGACTGGCGCCCATGCCGTTGAGCTCGACATCGTTCGACATGCGGATCAGGGACGCGAAAGCACCGTGCACTTCGCGGACAGGGGACGGTGCATTTGCACTAAAGCCCGCCTTCCTGAGACCTGCGCACGTTGCGGAATGACGTCCCTCGGCATCGGACACCGCATTGCCGAGCGGTGCCAGCAATTCTGCTTTTGCCTTCTCGGACGACAGGTCAGAAAGAGCTTCTATGTCCTCCTCGAGCTTGTCCGCGGCATCCGGCAGTTCTGAAAAAACTTGGGCAGCAATTTCGCTGATGGCCAGGGCTTGCGAATATAGCCCTCGCTCATTGGCAAAGGAGAGGCAGACCTGCCGGATCTCGCCGAACAGCTCGCGGGAATGATGCTCGTCGATGCCGCGCGCACGATCTGCGTTCTGAAGGGGCTGTGCCAGCTTGTCCCAAGCGCGAAGATCTGCGGCCAAGGCCGTGACCAGGTGATCATTTTCAGGGTTAGTATTGACTGCGGCGAGACTGTCCCGGACTTTGGTGGCGGCATGCCCAAGATCGGGAGCAATCCTGGCCTCATACACCTGAAGCAATGACTCCAGGAAGGCGCGCCTCGCCGTCCCGGCGCTGGAAAGTTCCTCGGCCAGAGCCGCAAGATGCTCTACGCCGTCATGATTTGCGAGGATCGCATCCAAAGCGGCGCGTGCGTGCACCACCCTGAGCCGGTTAAGTGCCGATCTGACTTGCGCGGCTGCGACCGGACCGAAGCCAGAGACCGACCGCAAGGCATTGAGCGCGTCCGCAACCTCGTTGAACTCAAGCGCGTCATAGGCCTCGATCAGCTGGGACGCGTGTTTGAACTGCTGCTGTGGGCTGCCCACCCCACAAAGATGGGCCGACAGGTTGATCAGGTCGAGGCCAGCCAGGCTGACCTCGGATATGGCTGCGCTACCGTTCTTCAGCGATGCGATGATCGTCTTGGCGGTCGCGGGCTTGGCTACGATGAAATAACCAAGCTCGCTTTCAAGCCGGTCACGAGGCGATATCAGTGACTGTTGAGCGCGGTTGAGAACGGCTTCAGCATTGTGGTCTTCTGCTTCGAGAAGCGCGTCATGATAGGCGTCTTCAAGCTGCGCGCGATTTGCGCGAGCGCTCGTTCCCAATAACGCAAAGGCATTCTTGGTTAGATTAAATGTCGCCACCCCCGATGAACTCCACCCTAGACGACTGATTTACGGATCAAAGAACTTCATCCGCGGAAATTTACTGCAATTCTGTTAGCTTGTGGCGATAAAATCTGCCCTGCACCCGGCGCCAGATAGAGCATAGAGAAGGCCCGCAGGCAACGAGGAGAAATGATCGGTCGCCCCCAGGCATCCATTGATGTCAAGGATATGGTGGCCGATCGAGGCCATGCTTGCGCATTTCATTCCATCGTCTCCGATTCGGTTGTCACACCGTTATAATCGACGATGAGGGTGACAAAAATGGACACCCTTGATTGATATAAAGGAAATCGCCTTTCGCAGGGGCCGGCAAGCTAGGGTATCAGTAAGTGCGTCTGGCACGCGGTGAGCGATGGAAGGCCGGCCATAGCTCGTTCAGGCTGGATCGTCGTTCAGGTTCGACCTCTCCGGCACCGCGTCCGCGTCCTGGCGCAGCAGCGTGCAGATGGCGTGGCTCGCCGGGATGAAGGCCGGCTCATAGCCGAGAGCGTGCCAGGCGATGTTCATGCGCGCGCCGACCTGGTCCTGATGCAGCTTGTCCCGAACATCCGACGTCTCAAGGACCGCCGCGTCCAGGCCGTGCTCTCCGGATCTATCAGATGGGAACCAATAAAACCCAGGCGAGAACAGCCGCCAGCAGCACGATGCCCACGGCGATCAGCACCGATCCAGCAGAGGTTCCACGTGGTTTGCTCTCGTACCGGGCTTTGCATCGGATCAGCTTGTTCTGAAACCAGCCGCTGAGCAGCCAAAGGTACGCCGTGAGCCCACCAAGCGCTGAATAGACGATGATGTTCCGGGGCCAGATCAGCGGCGCGATTAGCGCAACGATGCCAGCCTCAATGGTGAGCATAAACCCGAGGGTCACATAGATGTAGATCCAGCTCTCGCTGCCCCGCCTCACCTCCGCATCGACCTCATCCTTGAGCTTGACCATATGCTTGATCCTACTACGTGCCCGAACTTCAAACCGACAGCAGGCCAACGAGCGATCAACGAAAGGCGGGGTCGGTCCGGTTCGCGCTCGGCTAGGCCAGAAACAGGTGCCTCTTGAGCGCGTAAAGCGTATCGTTCACTTTTCGCCGTTCATCTTCGAGCACGGAAATTTTCTCCCGCAGGGCAGGCAGTTCCCTTTGCGCAAGTTCGGCATTCCGCTTGATCTCCGCTGACGCGAACAGGCCCCAGAAACCCGAGGCTTTCTTGATCCATCGCCGCGCGTCATCTGCGCGGTCGCGCCGCTCATAGATCGTCTGCGACAGAGCCTCAGATCTCTTTTCAAGATTCGCCAGTTCGCTTGCGCAACTACGTCGTTCCTGATCGAGCGCAACTCTTGCCTTGTCATCCAGCACAATTCTGGGTTCCTCGGCATTGATCGTGTTCCGCAGGCCCCCGAAACTCTCCACCCATGCGCGCTCACGATCAACTAACCAGCGTGCGAGAGCAAGTCCGCCAAGTCTGCTAGGAGCTCTTTCCAGGAGTTCGGCCTGAAAGGCGCCTGCACCCTCCGAGCGCCACGCCCGACGAAGTTCAGGATTTAGATGAATACCGCGCCTCAGCTCGTCCCAATGTTCTGCGAGCCGGTTCTGAACATTCACGGACTGGCCGATGTAGCACCGCTCGTAGCCCTTGATGAATATCCTGTAGATACCGAAGACACCAAATTCGCAAACTGTCGGGGCCTGGGTTTTTTCGAGGGGCCGGTCTATTTTCACTGCGACTGGTATTGATCCCGGCGACTGCGCCCTCAACGTGTCGATACTGACCTGCGAACTAGCGCCGTCATCAAGCAGGGGCGCAATGATCGCCGCCGCCTCCCGGTCGATGTGGCCAAGCACTTTGCCACCCGAAATGACGGCAACGGCGTTGCTGTCATGGATATTGTGCGGTTCGCGGCGTAGCGTGGGCTGCTGTGCCAGACAGCGTGTGGCTTCATCCAGCGCGACGCTGTAATATTTCATTCCCACCAGTGACGCTCTTACTGTGGTGATGGCCAAGGTTTCAGACCTCAAAAGAATCTGTGTTGCTCTACTCATGCCGATGCATGCTCGCAATTCTGATCATCGAACGCCCGTTTTCCTTTCCGCTTCCGCAACGCCAGCGCCTGTTCGCGATCGCCGCTGCGCAGCTTGGCGGCAACGGTGAGAAACGCGCCGTAGCGCCCGATCATCGTCGGTGAGTTCGACCAGCCCGGCCTTAACGACCAAACCGCCCAGTTCGATCAGTTGCCGGGTGCGTTCGCGGCGTTTGACCTGCCATTCGCGCATGTCGGTTCGCGCCCTTCGTGCCTCAAGCCGATGCCGCGCCGCCGTCAAGCGGGAGAGTGCCGTCCGAGTGGCGTTCAGTTCCTTCGCCGCGCTTTCGCGCCTTGTTGTGAAAGAAGGCGGCACCGCGCTTGCGCCAGCTCTCCCTTTCGCGCGGCATCGGTGGTTTCGGCGATGACGAGCAGCGCACCGGCCAGCGTTTCCGCGTCTGTCGCATCGGCCCCGGTGGCGATGACCAGTTCGCCAAGCTGCTGCACGCGGCGTTCCTTCAGTTACTTCGTCTTGTCGGCCAGTGCCTTCAGTTCCGAATCAAAGTCACGAGGTTTACGCATCGAAAGTCTCCATTGAGAGTTGATGCGCCGATGATAATATCGTCCAGCTTCCATTGCTGTAGAGTCGTTGAGACGGTCTGATACTGGAGTAGGGGTCCGAATCCGAAATTGGATATGTGATCTGGTCAATCAATTTTCTTCATGAGCCGACCCGCCGCCCCATGTTCAGCCGCCAGATTGCGGTTGTAGGCGAGCGGCATGCGCGGGCTTTTCCAGCGCAGCGCATCCATGATGCCGGCGAGGTCCTCGCCGCTGACGAACAGGTCCTGGTTCAGCCCCACGCGCGTTGAATGCGCGCTGATCCCCTTCAAAAGTCGCGCAAGATCGTCCGCGGTGAGGTCCGGCAGGGCACCGCGATCGAACGCCCGCTGGATGATCGAGCGATAGATCGGGCCGATCGATGCGGGGTGGAGCGCCGCCTCCCCCACGTCATACTCGACCCGCGCCGGCACCGCTGGCTTCGCCAGCGTCTTGCGCAGATCCCAGGCCTCGCGTGCTGAGATGGTCTCGATCCGCCGCGCCTTGACCGCTGCGCGCGCCTTGTAACGCCGCACCTGCACCCGGCGAAACAAGGCACCGGACGATATACCGGCAGCGTCGAGCCAGGCCGCGATCGCCCGAACGGTGCGGGGGCTCAGAAAAGCGGTCGCCCCCTCCCCCTCCTGATCGCCCTTGCTGCGCGGAATGCTGAGCAACCGCGCATCGGGATCGATTGCCTCGAGGATATGCGCGACCGCGATCGCCACCAGCTCGGACGCGCGCAGCCCGGTGTCATAGGCCGTCGACAGCAGCGCGCGGTCGCGCAGGCCGGTCAGATCGTCGCCGCAGGCCTCGAGCAGCGCCCGCACGTTGAGGCCGCGGGGGGCGTCGCGTTCGACGTCGCGCACCGGCCCCTTGAACCGCAGCGGCCGCGCCTGCGCCTGCGCCGTGCCCTTGTCGCGCCGGATCGCGCGCAGCCGCAGCTTGACCAGCGGGTCTTGCGTCGGGTCCTTGATCGCGAGCAGCTGGTGGAGCTTGGCGATCGAGGCCTTGTAGCGGCCGAGCGAGGCGGGCCTGGCCCCCTGCCCCGCCCGCGCATCGAGATAATCCGCCACCACCTCGGGCGTTGCCGGCAGCGCGATCCGGTTCGTGCGCCGGCACCACAGGTCGAACGCTTCCAAATCGGATTTGAGCGCACGGATCGAGTGCGGCGAGCTCGCCGCCTGATAGGCCGCGACCAGTTCCTCATTGACGACGATGCGCGCGCCGGTGCGCATCTGGGTCGCGGTCCAGGCGATCTCCGGCATCGCCGCGACCGCGGTGACGGCGAGCGCGGCGCCGTTAGCGGGCATTGCGCTGTTTTCCGGGCTTTCGCCTTCCTCCGGGCCGCTCGCATCCATGGCCGCTGCATAGCGCACCTTATAAAGAACGCGCAATCCCGCTTCTGTGATAACTGCAATTATCGCATGTTGATTTATCGACCATCCAAGCAGTTGTGCAGTGTTGGAGAGTTCACTACACATTCGAGCATGGAGGCCTTGCATCCCCTCGCTGCCGATGCGGATGCGCCACCCGAGGAGTTGGCCCTCGCCCAGGCGGAATGTGCGCTCACGCTCGGCCGGCTCGATGGGCTGCTCGCCGGGCTCACGGAGAGCGAAGAACGGCTGTTTTGCGCGGGATTGCTGCGCGCGGTGCTGCTCTCCGCACTGGCGCAGGCGGGCTTCGCCGACGCCGAATTGCGCTTCAACGCCTGGTTCGCCGGGATCGGCCGCGCGCCGCAGGAGACCCACCTCACGCCCTGCTCCGCCTATGCCGTGGTCCGCGCGCTGCTGGGCGAGTTGGGGCATCATCCCTGGGAACCGCTGGCCGAAACCGCGCGGACCATCGCGGCCGCCGCGCGCTTCGGGGCCGAGCGCCAGGACGCGGCGGAGGACGCGTTTACGGGCGAGGCCATCATCGCGGCCATCGCTCTGGTGCGCCGCACGGTCGGGGCCGGCGACGGCCCGCTCCCCTTCCCCGCGCTGGCTCGTCTCAACGCCCTGCTATGCCAGGATCCCCTGTTCGCACCGGTGGAACGCGGACTGCGCACGTTCTCGCTTGGTGGGCGCGACGTGACGATCGAGCAGACCGCGCCGCGCACGCCGCTCTGGGCCGTCGACGCGGCGCTTGGCCTCCTGCTCGCCTTGGCCGGGACCTGGCGGCACGCCCTTCCCTGCCCCGGCGCTGTCACCGTGGAAGCGCTGCAACCTCATCTCTGGCCGGCCGAACGGGCGATCCTCGTCGCCCGCAGCCTCCATGCCAGCGTCATCCGACTCTCAGGCCTGGTCGCGGACGCGCGGGCGCGTGCCGCGCTGATGCGCGAACACTTGGGGCATCTGCGGTCGAGCGCGCGCGCGCCGCAGGTGTGGATCCTGCTCGCCGGGTTCGCACCGCTCGGGCTCGACCAGATGGCCTCGGCCTGCGGCGTCAGCCGGCGCGGCACCTATGCGATCGGCGCGGCGCTCACCGCGGCGGGCCTCGCCCGGCGCACGATCCTCAAGGGCAAGGTGCTGTGGGTCGCCGAGGAGCGGCCTGTCGCCGCGGCAATGCGGGAAACGGGTTTACCGGCCGCCGCGCCGGCGTCCCCCGCCTTCGGCGCGGCGCTCGGCGCGTTCGATGCGGCGATGGCCGAGATCGATAACTTACTGGCACGCGGCCGGACTTAGTTGACCGGTGAGGGCCGCCAATATTTCGCGCGCTCTGTTCTTCTCAGGCGTCCCCGGATTCCTCCTGCCAAGCTTCACCGAGCTTTGGCCAATCCTCATCTCCTACCAAGAAAATGTCCTCGAACTGGTTGGGGCTTCCAGCCTCCTGCGTGATGGGCACGCCGTCCACCTCTGACAGATGCTTGATCCATGCTTGCCCTATCCGTCCTGGTAGATCGGTGAATGCATGGCTCACTGTTCGCGGGTGGAAAGTGAAAGTGAGCGGATTGCTGATGGCTTGGCCATCCACCGGTACTCCGCAGATAATTAAACCATGGATTGAGCGATATTTATCGGGCCGAAGCACTCTTCCTGCAACGGTGGCAATGAATCCAGCGTGCAACGAAAAGTGCGCCGGGACAGCCAGAACGACGATTCCCATTGCGTCCGCCAAGCCCAGTGCGGCGACCGTTGCCCTTATCTGCTTATTGGCAGACCGCAGCTCCTTGCGGACTCTATCGCCAAGGTGCTTTAGCAACTCTTCCGCCAACCCCTTCCCCATTTCGTCAAATGGCAGAGACACCGTGCCGAAGGGGATCGATGCGCCGTGTTTCATGGCGTTCGACCAAATCTGGCCGCTCTTCTTGCGGATCTCATCAACCTTGTTTCGGTCAACGGTGACACTCTTGACCTCTACGACAACCTGCTCAGCCGTGAACACGGCATCGGCGCGCGTTGCTTGTCGATCAGGTATCAACGCCTCACACGGTTCGGCACCCGCTTTTGTCAGCGCGACACAGAATTGATCATGGATGTCCTCGACCTTCACTGCCCTTGCTTACCAGAGTACGGAGCGGGCGGTAGGAGGTGGCAGACGCATCAAGCAGCCGCTAATCACAACCAGTGAAGGTCCAAGATCTCCCGGACCGCCTTTTCCGCGTCCTCACGGGTCGCGCCGCTCTTGTGCAAGAGCGTTAGTCGGACTCCCTTGCGATCGGCGCCCTCGATCCGCATGACGGGCTTTCCGTCAGCATTCGACACGGTTTGAGGCTTTCCTGACTTCTTGGGGGATCCTGACCTCTTGGGGGGGTCTGCGGCCACAGTCAGCAATCTGATGGTTTCAACCACAGTGAGAACTTTCGCGCTATTCCTTTGCTGCCCGGCGAGGCGCTTGGCCTCCGCAAAGGCCAGCGCGCGCTTCTCGTCTGGTTTCAGCAATGCCTTCAGGGCGATCACATTGCGGATACCCAGTTCCTGCGGTTCCGGGAACGCCACGAGAAGCGCGTCAGGAATTCGCGCCAAATCGAGATAGCGGCTGAGCCAGCTCTCGGTCACCTTGAGCCGCTCGGCCATAGTCCGCTGCCGGCCATCATAGTAGGTATCGAGGGCACGCAGATAGTCTCTTGCCCGCTCCAAATCGGTCAGGTCGTCACGGGCACGGTTTTCCAAATCCGCGAGCCGAAACGCCTCTTCGTCGCCAATCTCACGGACGTCGATGAGGAATTTGAACTCTGGATAATTGTGCGCCCGAAGCCAGGTTATCGACCAATGCCGACGTGCCCCGCAGATTACCTCGAAATCGAAATCCGGATCGCCCGAGACTCGCCGGACGATCGCCGGCATCTCCTGCTTACCCTGCGCCTTGATGCTCTCGATCAGATCTTCGCAGCGCTGCTCGTTCAATAGCGCGTAATCGCGATTATGGCCTGCCCACATTCTGCATCGTGCGGGGTCGACCAGCTCGTGCGTCCTGGTCTGGACCGCCCCCGACGCGAGCTCCGCGATTCTGTTCGACCGTCCCGTGAGAACGTTGGTTGCGATGCCAGATCGGCGTGGTGCGGCCTCGCTCGTAAGGTCAATTCCGGCGGTCAGATCGGCCGCAAATCCGCTGTTCTTCTTGCTCATGCGAGCCTCCTACCCGTCGAAATTGCACGCGTGCAATTTCGCATTTTCATGCCAGTGCCTCCTGGCGCAAACGCTTCTGATGGCTTGGCCACATTGACCGGATATCCACTTCAATTTCGGCGTTCACGCCGTCCAGATAAGCCAGGCAGCGATTACGCACCGACGAACTCGTGGCAGGACCGTCCAGCTCATATACCGTCATCAACCTCGCGGTCGCATTGTCGATTTCAGCAGAGTCTTTCAGCGGTGTCCGAAGCATCGCATGACCGAACAGCGTCCGCATCAGGTTCAGCAGTTCTTTCTGCATCGACTTGTTCTCGTCGACCTTCGAAGCGACAAACCGGAGGAACTGCAATTCCGGCGCGAGGTCCCGCTCGGCTAGCTGCTCGATCGTCTCATCAAGCATCGACAGGAATGCAGCCGTGGACGAGAAATCCATCACTGTCGGTGGCACGGGTACAACGAGCGCGTTCGCGGCCCTCAGCACTGAAAGCGAGATCGCGCCGAGCGCCGGGGGCGGATCCATCACGATGACGTCAAAGCGATCTGCGATGCTGTTGATTCCTTCGCGCAAGCGGTCCAGCAAAGCTCCGCTTTCCCGCGCCATTCGCGCCGCCAGCTCATACTCCGACTGGAACAGTCGAAGGTTCGCCGGGATCAACTCGAGGCCGTCAAAATGGGTCTTCCGCAAAGCGTAGTCGAGCGAGGATCGTTCGCCCTCCCTCAAGAACGGATAGAGCGTATCATCCTCGTCCAGATCGAGGTCAGGCACGTAGCCGAAAAGCGTCGTCGCCGAGGCCTGGCTATCGCAATCAACCAGTGCCACCCGGTAGCCGCGAATGGCGAGATATTGCGCAAGGTGAACGGCCACGGTCGATTTGCCAACGCCCCCCTTGAAGTTTTGGACGGCTACGACGCAGCAGGGATCTTCCGGGCTACGATAGGGCCTCGTTCCAAAGACACCGCGCATGTCGTTCAGCTGTGCAAGCGTGTATCTTTCGCGGCGATTATTATCAGTCCGCGCGGGCTCCGGAAGCCGTCCGTCCTTCTCGGCATCGCGAATCGCCGCTGCGGTTCGCCCAACGAGCTCAGCCGCCTTTGTGATCGTAAAGGTCGGCTCGCGGCGCTCGTCGGCACGGGCGCTTCTGGCGGAATCACGGAGTTTTTCGAGAACCGACGCCGTTCGGTTCGCGAGGGTCGCCACCGACACCAATCGCTCGGCGCCCTCTATTGCTAGTTCGTTTGACACATGCCCGCCTTTCGAAATCTGGAGCACGGTACACGTACTTGCGCTTTTTGGTCAATGTTTTCGGATATTTCGAAAGTCTGGGTATCGTTCCGGAGAGTTCGGAGCCGTTCACGGCGCTATCCTGACTCGATGGGGGATCAAGAAATTGCACGCGTGCAATTTTTAGCTCGCCCTGCCCCTTCGGGTCACCCAACCCTCACAAAATCCGGTCCAAGCAGAGATCAATTTTGCGCCCCGCACCTTTTCCAATCTCTCGCCCATATGGTCGCGAAAACCAGAAGCGATCAGATCGATATCCCAGCCACCCCCATGCTGGCGACCGATCGCGAACAGGTCGTCATGCCCAAATCGGATTGACCCCGTGGGAAACATCTGCTCGCCCGCCTTGCGCTTGGCGATAGCCTTTAGGGGCGCGGCAACGACCCCCTGCCCTACCGTCACGGTCTCGACCGTGCCGTCGCGCCGTTGCTTTCGCCCACTCGAATGCCGATCGAGCTCGTCAACGGTCTCGATGACCTCCGGCGCGCCCTTCGGCTCAAACCTAAACTCGATCTCCGCGACGGTTCGACCCTGCCGTATTTCCCGCCACTCAACACGGAAATGCGCGAGCTGGTCGATCTCGGCCTTCGCCTTCTCAAGAACCTTGCGGCGCAACTGTGCGAAATCGGTGTAAACTTCCGGTGGAATGCCCAGGGCTGCGCGCAGCGCTGCCATGTCCCCTTTCCAAGTCGCCTGTCGGCGATGCAACCGCAGTGCGCCAAGCTCGTAGAGCTTCAACGCATAGTTTGAGCGGAATCCCAGGACCGCTTGCCGGTTCAGCACGGCATAGGTCTCCGAGGCCTGGATCATCTTGCGCGCGTCGGGCGTAAATTCCCACTCTATCCAGCCCGCTTCGCCGCCATCCTCCTCCGTCTCCTCTCGAGAGCGAGAGATCAGCGAGAACAGCAACGTGGCCTTCTTCCCGCGCCACGATCGATCATCGACCGCGAACAGCGTTCGATGCAGTTCCTGAAGCATGTCGGTGATGCGCTCATTGCCTTTGTGGCCACGGCGAATGTCGGCTTTGCGCATTCGGTGCGGCTTGTCTTCCCAAGCATCACCTCCGGCCGTTAAAATCATGAGCGCCAGCAGCCGGGATGCCGTCAGGCTCAGGGACTCGCCCTTGACGAACTTAACTTCAATGATGTTGCCCGGCTTTGCGAACTCATCGCCGCCTTTGGCCCGCAAAGCAGCCGCAACGCGCATTGCGCGACCGGGCGTTGCTTCCTCCGTCGCATCTTCAACTGCGTCTGTTATTTGGCCAGCATCCGTTTCCATGCCATAATACAATCGAAACTGAGTCTTCGAAGCATGTTTGCTGCCTGACCTGACCCCATCCGTCAAGTCAGGTCAGGATAGAATCCTTTCTCACCACCCCCAAACGGTCAGGATAGAATCACGGTGATCGACACCGAAATGCCAGCAGTTTCGCCGAGTCGCGTTTTCCGTTGGGGGCGGTCGATCAACTTGCTTTCCAGGCGCATTTTTGCTCCTACTGGACATCAAATCGGGCTTGGCGAGGAGTTGAAACGGCGCGGTCCCCAAGAGGTCAGGATTGCCCCAGCGGGTCAGGAATGATCCCCCGGGAGGGCAGGCTAGAGCCCCCGATCGGTCAGCCAAACTCCCCCAGCAGGTCAGGCAAAACCGTCTATCGCATTGTAAACGCGTCGCTTTTGTGGACCTGAATTAGAATCTTTTGAATCATGAATCCTTCCGCTGCGGGGCAGCGGCGTTTTTATAGAATGATTCTTTGAACATCATCGCCCGATTCGCGATCGCCAATGACGAGCATCGCCAGACAGTTGGACCCGACCAACGCTGAACGAGGGAAGGGGCATAGGCTGGCGAATACGAGATACAACCTGCCGCTGACAGCTAAGCATCCATGCTGGGCACAGCGCGCTCACAAGGGACGCTTCGTTCAAAGCCGTGGCAGCAGCCCTAGGACGCGGAAGGAAAGAGGTCCGACAGAATCATGTCGCAGCGTCTAGGAAAATTAGATAGTTCTATACAGATCGCATAGAATGCCATAAATCTCCTACATATGGATCCCCGTCGTAATCCCTTCGCGCCAGGTGCAGGCAGCCGTCCCCCAGAACTCGCGGGCCGAGAAACCGTCCTGGAAGCTGTTTCCATTGCCCTCGATCGCATCCGCAATGGACGCCACGCCCAAAGCAGTATCCTGATGGGGTTGCGGGGTGTCGGCAAAACAGTCCTGTTGAACGAGATGCGCCGGGCAGCGGAAGGCGAGGGCATCCAATGCGTGCCTATCGAGGCGCCCGAAGGGCAATCCCTACCGGCCATGCTCGTGCCAGCCCTTCGTACTGCCCTGCTCAAACTCGATCGAGGACAGGCGGCGATGACCGTCGCAAAGCGAGGGTTGGGCGCTCTCGCTCGTTTCGTGAAGGCCTTCAAACTCAGCTACGGCGAACTTGAGGCATCACTGGATCTGGGCGAGGTAGGCGTTGCGGATAATGGCGATCTCGAATCCGACCTTATCGATCTCATCGATTTAGTCGGAGCTGCCGCCGCAGAGCGCAACACCGCGGTCGTTCTGTTCATCGACGAACTGCAATATGTACAGGAGCGCGAACTCGCTGCTCTCATCACCGCGCTGCATCGCGCCCGACAGAACGAACGGCCAATCACGTTGGTAGCTGCCGGCCTACCGCAACTGGCAGGACAGATGGGGAAGGCCAAATCCTACGCCGAGCGGCTCTTTCTTTTTAACAGCATCGGCCCGCTCGATGATGACGCAGCAACAGCCGCGATCGTACATCCGATAGAGTTTGAAGAGTGCAGCATTGAGCCAGATGCGGTGGCAAAAATATTGTCAGTGACGCAGGGCTATCCCTATTTTCTCCAGGAATGGGGTAAGCAGTGCTGGGAGGCGGCCGATACCTGCCCGATCACTGCCCACGACGTCGACCTTGCATACCCCACCGCCATCTCAGCTCTTGATGAAAGCTTCTTCCGGGTCCGGTTTGATCGTCTCACGCCATCGGAGAAGCGTTACCTGCGAGCCATGGCAGATCTGGGGGAGGGACCTTACAGTTCAACAGTGGTTGCCGATCATCTGGGGCGCAAACCCTCCTCGTTCGGTCCTGTGCGCGCGTCATTGGTGGCCAAGGGTATGATCTACACTCCTGGCTACGGGCAAACCGCATTCACCGTGCCGCTATTCGATGCGTTTATGCGCCGGATCATGCCTGCAGGGGAGGGCGCGGCAGTCTGACATAGGCGGTGGCAGCCAATGGTTGCCTGTGGCTCAATCTCGCAGACGGCATAGAAGATGCGAAAAGACGAGATGACGTTTCAACAAGTTCAGCCGGCCTAACCTTGGTTGCTCGACCAAAAAATTCCTGTTTCAAATGGGGATGTGGTCGCGGCGCCGCCTATGCGATCAAGAGAATAAACGCCCTTGTGGGCTACGGCTTCCACAGGTGGACCCTCCGTTTTTTCTCTTGATCGCGCCTGTCCCGCTTCCTGTTCGTCCCCATCAGGAATTAGCCTGATCGAGTGGAGTTAGCCAAATGCAGAACATTGCTGAATTTCGCATCATCGGTCGCATCGGAAAAATTGCCGAGCTCGACAAGGTCACCAAGGTTTCCGTCGCCGCAAATTACAATCGGCAGGACAACGGCGAATGGATCACCGACACACATTGGAATGAAGTGACCCTGTTTGGCCGGTTGATCGAACGCGCTGCAAAGGCCGAGAAGGGTGACATGGTCCATATCGCCGGACGGGTCCGCCAGAATTCGTATGATGCCCCCGAGGGCAAGCGATACACCGTCGAACTTATTGCTGACGGCTTCGCCGTACTTGCCAAAGCCAATGACGCAGATCTGGCTCACCGCTGAGAATGCTGGGGCCGCCGTGGGCGGCCCCAGCAGCCCGTCTTCGGTCAGGTAGAAGATGGTTCACGGTGGCCAGAGGACTCCTGATCCGACCCGCTCCACATTCCAGCGTGGAAGGTGGTCAGTTAAGCCGATTGAGAGTGATAAGCCATTGAAGGGTGGGCGCAGTTTGGCTTTTCTGCATTTGGACCGGTTCCAGCAGCGCAACTGCGTAGCCGTCCAGAAGTGGAGCAAGTCGGGAGGCGCTAGGTGAGTGGGATCGCTCAAGCCGGTCTTATCTTCCTTGTCCTCATCGTGCTGATGATCCTCAGCGCGCGAGACAGGGGAGCAGAGCCACGCATCCGCAATGAGGATGAAGAGACGTGGTGGTTCGCTCGACGCTCGTGGTGGGATGAACGGCGGTGAAAACGATCACGGTGAACATCGAGAAGGGCGGGGCGGGGAAGACCACGATCGCCTGCCATCTTGCGTGGTACCTCGCTGACGCCGGGCATCGGGTTCTCGTGCTGGATCTCGACCGCCAACGCAACGCTTCGGCTGCGTTGCGCGATTTCGAGCCCTTAGGATCGTGCAAGCAACTCTTTGACGCCGGCTTTGCCGCCCCGGTGGGGTGCCATCGCGGAATCTACTCCAATCACCTGACGGGCGAGTATGATGCCGATTTCGGAAAGGCGCTGAGTAGCTTCCGAGCAAACTTTCCGGCGCTGACCGATGCTTATGACTATTGCGTGATCGACACGCCTCCTGCCTGGAGCTGGATTAACTTCGCGGCGCTGATGGTCTGTGACGACCTTATCGTGCCAGTCGAGTTGGGGCCTTTCGGACCTGACTCGACCAAGCAACTCTCCAACTCGATCCAGACGGTCAACCAGCGGGGGCGGCGGACCCCAATCCGGATCGCGGGCCTGATTGCAAACCGGGTGAAGGCGAATGATCGGAACCAAATCGCGATGCTTGCGGACTTGAAGGCCAAGATCGGTCGCAACCTTTTTTCGACCCATCTCCCCGACCGTTCGCATTACAGCCAGGCTGTTCAGGCGGGCGTTCCGGTGTGGAGGTTTGATAAGGACGTGCGGTCGTCACTTCCCCCTATGCGTGCATTTCTTGAAGAAGCGATGGAGAGGATCGCGGCCTGATGGACTTTGGCGATTTCGATATCTTCGCGGCGAAGGATGAGGTTGCCCAACAGGAGAGGGTGCTGACCCTCGACCCGGCGAACGTATATCCTGATCCAGAGAACGTGCGCCGCGCGATCAACCCAAGCGAAATCGACACATTGGCCGAGACGATCAGCGCGCGGGGGCAGCTACAACCCATCATCGTGGCACCCGCCGGTGATGACGGCCGCTACATGATCCAGTTTGGAGAGCGGCGGTGGCGAGCCTGCCACAAGCTTGGGCGCAAAGTCCGCGCTATCGTCCGCGAGGTATCCGATCCCGTCCAGGTGCGTATCGACCAGTTCATCGAGAACGATCAACGCGAAGAACTTTCTGTTCGAGACATGGTTGCGTTTGTTGCAGGGCAGGTCGCTGCCGGGACGAGCATAGTGGATCTAGCCCGCGCCACGGGTCGAGATCGTGCGCGACTATCACGATTGCATGGCTTGGCATCCGCACCGGACTTCATCGCTGACAGACTGGATGACCTGCCTGTTCGTGGTGCGGTCGCTTTGATGAAGGCGGCCCAGCATGATGAGGCAGGCGTGCGCGTCTTTCTCGACGGTGCGCCCCTTGGTTCATTGACGGTAGCTGCCTGCGAGACCTTATCCCGCACTGTGGCACTGCGGTCGGATGAGAGAGTGGAGAATGGACGTGCCCGTCCATCGCGGCCCGCTGATGAGCCTGTCGCTCCGTCGCCCACGCACCATCAACCGTCGGAGTCAGTAATCCCGGCTGAGAACAAAGTCTGCGGTGAACGGTTCATTGATATCGACGGACGGATGGCACGCTTGCTAGAGGCAGTGGTGCAATTCGAGGGCGAGTCCCAGGTGCGTACGGTCCAATTTGACAGTTAATCGAGCACAGCATTCTTTTCCGCGTTTTCTAATCATCATGGAATGATAGGAGCCTGTGGCCCGAGCCACAGATTCGAATGATATTTTGTGGAGGTTGTTTAGGGCAGGATAGGGGTTGTGGTTGCCATTGTCTTACATTAGCCTCGCAAACAAGGACGATGATGGCAACCACAACAACCTCCACCGAAGGCAAGACAAGCATGACGATCCGTCTGGATCGGGCCACGCTCGAGGCTTTCGATGCCCTTGCCGAGGGAAGGGGAGGGCGCAGCGCGCTCCTTCGATCCTTGTTGGATCAGGCGATGCGACAGGCCGGCGATGCCCCGAAGGTGCAGGCTCGCGCGGAGCCGGCGACCAATCGCGTTTCCTTTCGCGTCACCGATGCCGAGTTAGCTGTTCTGAACGCGCGAGCGTCCGACCGCGGAACTGACAGGGCGGGGTGGGTGAAGGCCTTGATGCGCCGTCACCTCGGCTTGAAGGGAAATGTGGACGATGGCCTTCGCGAAAGCCTTGGTCCGGTGCGGATGCAGTTGCAGCGCATCGGGCGCAATCTTAACCAGGCCATGAAGGCAGGCAATGCGGCGATGATGGCCGATAGTGGCTTGCAGATCGAACGCGAGCTTCGCCGCATCATCGAGATGCGCCAGGACATCAATGAGCAGATTGCCGCGTTGGGTGAAGCGTTGCGGGGGGACCTTGCTTATTGGGAGGTCGCCGACTGATGGCCATCGGTGAGCGCGAGGATGAATTATGGGGTGTGCTCAAGCCGACGTTTCGGCCGCGCGTGTCCGGCGATCCCAATATCAAATACGCCAAGCATCTCTTGAAGCAGACCGGCCAGTTCAAGTCGGTCGCGCATGTCGGACACGCGGATTCTCGCGCCGTCCTAGCCCGCGTGGTCCGCAAAGCGCCTGAAGTTCTGGTGAAAGTAACGGGGCGTAAGAAGGGCGCGGATCATTTGGGCGCTCACCTGAGCTATATCGGCCGCAATGGGGAGATCGCGATCGAGACTCGCGATGGTGAAATCATAACGGAAAAGGGTGGGGTCCAGCAGATCGCACAGGAGTGGTCCGATCCGCTCTACTGGCGGCAACGGGCTACAGTGTCTGCTGTCTCAATGGTGTTTTCGATGCCGGAAGGGACGAATCCTGAAACGGTTCGGCAGGCCGTGCGCGAGACGGCTGAGCGAATGCTTGGCGACAATCATGATTATCTGATGGCGCTGCACACCGACACGCCCAGGCCCCATGTGCATTTGACGGTCCAAGCCGAGGGGCTGGACGGTGAGCGTTTCGATCCTCGGCGCGAAGACCTATTCAATTTTCGAGAGGCGTTTGCCGAAGCCCTACGGAGCCGGGGTGTGGAGTGCGAGGCGACGCCGCGCTGGACGCGCGGGCAGGGCAGGGCGGGCACGAGTATGGCTCTCGCCCAGATGCGCGAGAAAATCCGGCAGGGCGCGTCACGGCAGCCCACCGAGGCGGATTTGCGTCAGGCGCGCGAGGCGCTGGCCATCGCGAGCGGGAAAGCAGAATCCCCGCCCTTTGTCGCACGAGCGAAGGAGCGTTGGGAAAAAACCCGCCAGGAGTATGAGAAGGCTGCGGATGGTTTCGATCGGACGGGTGATCCGCGCGACCAGGCTCTTGCGCGCGAGTTGCGCGCGTTCCTGAAGGATCGGCCCACCATCGAAACCGTGCCCGATCGTGTGTTGAAGGACGCGGTTGAGCGGGTGCGTCATGCGAGGGAGCAACAACAGGAAGGGCAGGGGAAATCGAACCCCTCCGGTCATGGCCCGCCTGACCGAACAAGATAATGGAAGGGCTTCGCTGGCTCTTAGGTCGTTGGCTGCTTCGCGCCCCATTCTCGTCGTTCAATCGTTGATCTGGCGATCCGAAGCCAGTCGTTTGTTCATGTTTGGTCCCAGCGCTGGCGCTCGGCCTCAAAGCTCATATGCGGAGCTGCGGCCGAAAATCACGCGTTCCACTCCAAAGCGATTTTTGGCCCGGACGAGCTCTTCGTGCCGGAGGGGCGCTGTATCCGTTGCGGTTCCACATGATCGGCTAGGCAATAAATTGTGACATTCCTTTTCTAGCGCAGCTGAATGCCTAAGCTCAGATCAGGACACTGCATACAAAATTCTCCTCTACCAGGCCCTATCGGCATTCTCGCGTCGAACATATATCGATCTTCAAGGGGGGCTATTCGTGCACGATCAGGTTCGACATGAGCATGGCAATGCGGCCCAAGTTGATGGGGGGGGCCCAACGCTGGTTGCTGAGAGTAAGCGGCCAGCGGTGACTATTCCATATCGGGCGAACCTGCTCGGTAACATCGAGCAGGCCCTGAAGGGTTTGCAGGGCTACGGCATAATGGCGCTGGAGCTCATTCAGAATGCGGACGATGCCGAATCCAAGCGGTTGTTCTTCGATGCGCGGGATGATGCGCTCGTCGTCGGAAACGATGGGGAGTTCAGCAGTTGCGGCCTCCATGATGCGGAGTGCCCATGGCTTCGAACCGGCGATGTGTCAGGTCTGAAGCGGCCCTGTAACTTCCATGCGATTTCCGAGATGGGGAGCAGGAGCAAGCTGCATGCTGCGGAGCAGATTGGGCGGTTCGGCATCGGCTTCGTCTCAGTCTACCAGATCACGGACACGCCGATCGTCCGATCCTCCGGTGTCGAGTTGCGCCTCAACCCGCAGACCCAGGAGGTCATGAAGAGTGATGTCGGACCGACAGTCGGGACCCAGTTCATCCTGCCCTGGGCATCGTCTCAATCCGAAGTCCGCGACGGCCTAAACGCCTCACCCACACCGGAGGATGTCGCCGACAAGGTTGTCGCGGAGGTTGACCTCGTTCTGCAGGGCAGCCTCCTGTTTCTGCGTCATGTCGAGCAGGTGGAGCTGCGGCGCAACGGCCATCCTGTCCTTTCGGTCGACATCGACCGTTCGGGCGAGGATGTCACCCTACGCTTCTCACCATCCGATGTTACCCAGCGATGGCTCGTTCTCTCGAGACGGGCCGATGACGTCCTGGCGGCTGCGAACCTGTTCGAGCGGTTCGAGGCGCTGACGCGGTTGGAGCGTTCGCTGACGGTCAACGTCGCGGTGCCCATCAATCTCGAGCAGGTCGACGGCCTGCTCTACGCATATCTGCCGACGCGCCAGTCCATGCGCATGCCGATCCATGTGAATGCCGACTTCTTCCCACATGCCAGCCGGCAGGCGATCGTCCTCGAGGGTGAGCAGCACGAGAAATATTGGAACGAAGCGCTCATCGAGACTGCGGCGGCAGCGCTTTCAGAGAATTTCGTCCGTATTCGCGATCTGCTCGGCCCGACGCGGTTCTGGACGCTGGCGGAGTGCGCGTTCCAGCGCAAGGGTGAGCCGGCGTTCAAGTCGTTCTGGGACAGGCTTGCGGCGGTCGCGGCCGAGACGCCCTCCATTTGGACAACGCGCGGCGAATGGCGCGTGGCGAAGGAGACGTTCCTGCCGCCGGATTTGATGACGACGGTTGATCAGAATGCGGTAGCCGATCTGGGTCTCGCGTTGATCCACCCCGAACTTCGTCGCCACTGGAGCGTATTGGCAAGCATTGGGGCGCTTCAGCTTCGTCTTTCAAGTCTCGTTGCTGCGCTGGAGGCCCGCGGAGACGACGCGACGGGCGGCGGGGGCGAACAACTGCGAAGGCTCTGGTCAGCGATCAGCGTGATGATCGAGGCCCCGTCCGAACGAAACGTCCTGACCACGGTGCTACCTAAACTGAAGGCCATCCCCTTCATCACCGATGTCGATGACGCTCCGATCAGGCCAAGGGACGCACGCAGGTTGCCAATGGGTGTGTCGCGTCACGTGCTGCGGAAGGTGATCCCTGCTCGACGCGTAGTGCATGACGACGTGCTTCAGTCGCCTCATCTGGCAAGCCTCGTGCCCGAGTATCTCCTTGATGATCTCGCCTCGGACCTGGCCGGCGCCATCACCGATGAGGCTGCCGCCGAGGCTGCTATCGGAATAGCCGATGCCGATGTGCGACGCTTCTATTCCCTGCTGACATCCTTTCCCATGGACCGAAAGACCGGCACCGTTGCCAGCGTGCTTGTGGATGTTCCGATGCTGCGTACGGGCACTGGGTTCGTCAGCCCATCGCGAGGGCAGCTGCCTGGGGACTTTCGCGACCCCATCGGTCACTTCGAAATTGTCGAAAGCCGGCTTTTTGTCCCCGACATGCGCGAGCTCGCGCGGAACGTTCTTCAGGTCGATGTCCTAACCTTTCGCGATTATGTGTCGGAACACCTAGAGGAGATCGTCCAAAACGGCGTGACGCGCCAGCAATATGGCGCGTTAATTACCGAAATCGTCAACCACCGGTCCCAGCTGGATGAAGACGGGACGCTGGGAGTGCTTGCCAAGCTAGCGTTCGTACGGACCCGCGCGGAGAGCTATGCTCGCCCCGACGAAGTGTACATTTGGTCTGCCCCCCTTGAGGCCATCCTTGGAACCGATCCGGCCCGCTGGGTAGATGAGGCCTGGATTCCTGGAGACGTGCAGTCACGGTCCCGAGACCTTTTCGACCGCCTTGGCATGCCTTTCACGGTCGCGGCCGAACACATCGTCGATAGGATCGAAGCCATCGCGGAGGCGGGCGGCGGCCTCGACGCCATAGTCGCTGGAACCACACCCATCATCCGACATGTGCTGGAACGCTGGTCGCGATTCGATGACCAGGATCGGGTCGCGTTGAGCCGGCTTAAAGAAGTAGAGTTTCTTGCGGCTATCGTCGACGGAGAGCGCGAGGATGGCTTTAGATATCCGCCGAATGGCCTCTACCGAGCGGGCCGCGCACCCGGCTTTTCGTCCCAGGTGCCGGTGGTCGAGATGACTGCGTTGCGGCAAGCGAATGCGGCGGTGCTCGAGTTCCTGGATTTGATCGAGATGCCGGCGGAGCCGCCGACTGAAAAGATCGTGGCACATCTCGAGCATTGCATGAGTACGGGTTCGGCAGTGAACGATCTGACCTATCAGATGCTGAATGAAAGGCTGGAGCGCGGAGACGAAGCGGCCTGCATCGGTCGCCTTGAAGGGACCGACTTCATCCACGTTCCCGACGTCGGCTTCATCGGCGCGGGCGAGGTTTTCTGGATCCCTCCTATGTTCGGAGGGCACTGGCATACTGCCAGCTCGCGGATGCGCCAGCGCGACCAGCTATATCGTCGGCTCGGCGTCCTCGATTCACCAGAACCGCGCCACTTCGCGATCCTCGCACTGCGCATCGCAGCCAGTTCCAATTCGTCAGCGACTGACATTGCGATCCATGGCCGCTGTCTCGCCTCGCTCGCGGAAGCGCTGGAGCGTGAAGACGCTGGAGCGGCGGAAGCTGTAGATATGCTCATCGACGAGGACGCGTTCCTCAACCTCGATGGCGGGGCGACCTGGACGGGGGAAGCGGTCTGGTTGGATTCCGAGCAGCTGGCAGCATCGTTCGGGTCCGTGCTCAACGAGCGCCTTATTAGACTGCCGGATGTCAGCCGATCCGCCTCATCCCGGTTTCTGAAGCGCCTAGACGTGCCGGCTCTCACCGACATTGCGCAGTTTCGGCTGGCGGCGGAGCCTGAGGGACGAATTGCGGTTGATGCAACATCGCTCCTACAGTCACGAGCTGACCTGCTTCTCTGGCTGGCGCCAAATCGCGCGAGCCGCCAGGCATTGCGCGAAATCCTTTTAGGGATTGAGATCCGCCTGTCCGATCAGTTGCTGGTGCAGGCCGAGATCGATGCGTTCGAACCTCCCGTCAGGTCCCCGGCGGCATCGGCGCCAGCCTATCTCGACCATGAGGCGGGAGTGCTGCATCTCCGCAGCCCGTCTGGCCGAGTGGATTGGGCGGGGGCGTTCCGCGCCCTATTCTCCGAGGTGGAGCGCTTCTGCCCGACCACGGAGATACCACCGCTGTGCATGACGGCGGCCTACATCATGTCGCATCGGGACTGGGCGGATGCAGAGCAGGCGCTGCTCGCATCGGACTTCAAGGCACCGGACGACCTTGATGTCAGCATCGAGGTCGGGCGTGAGCTCGAGGACCAACCCGATGACGAGACATTGAACGACGAGCCGGCGGAGGCTGCGGCAGCCTTCCCTGAGAATGATGAAGCGTCATCCGACGAAAATCTCGATAGCGATGAAATCCCGGAAGATCCTGCCGTCGACGATGCCGGCTCCACGAAGTTGAACGCGACGGGTGCTGTGTCGGGGAATGGAGCTGCAGGTGAAGGCAGAGCAGGTACTACTACCTCCGCTGCAGGGGGCTCTGCTGGTTCGGCGGGAGGTAGGCCCCACAACGAACACGCGGAGGATAGCGCCAGCGGCGAAGACGATGATGAGCAGAAATTGGATGTCGACCACGATGACGACGCTTACGGGTCTGCCTCAAGTCGTGGCGCCTTCGGAGCCGATCCGGAGGAGAATGACTCGACGAGCGGCGACGCTGTGGGTGACAATGCGCACCGCGGCGGGCCGTCCGACGGGCAAAGTCGGGGTGGCCGTTCGCCATTCCGGAGTGGCAGCAGCCGGCAGAACGATGCCGCAGAAGAGCGACAGGTGCGGCGCTCTCGCATGCTCTCCTATGTCTCGCGCAACGGCACCCGTGGGGATGGTGACGCCAGTCCCGCGGCCGGAACGGAGGACATCTCCGATCTGATCGACGCGGCAGCCATGAAGGCAGCCTTAAGCTATGAGCAGGGCCGTGGCTGGGAGCCTGAGCGACAGCCACATTTCAATCCCGGGTTCGACATAATCTCGAAGTCGCCGAGCGGCGGCCGGCGCCTGATCGAGGTCAAAGGTCTCGATGACGAATGGACGGAGCGTGGTATCAAGCTCAGCCATGTCCAATTCTCGATGGCCCGCGAGCATCCGGAAGAGTTTTGGATCTACATCGTCGAACATGCTCGCGACCTAGAGCGCCAGAAGGTCACGGCGATCGGCAATCCGTTCGGCAAGGTCGAAGAATATTGGTTCGATCATAACTGGCGCGAGGCTTCCGAAGAGCGAGCTTCGTCGCGCGACCTCCACCTGAAAGAAGGGTTGAAGGTTCAGCACCACACTTGGGGCAAGGGCGTGGTCGTCGAGATCAAATCACGTGGTCTCATTCCATTCGTCGTGGTCGATTTTGGATCTCTCGAAGGACGACGCGGCATCCCCTTCAACTCCTCGCTGAAGATCCTTGATTGATGGCCCGATGCTACCCTGACCCGGATCACGCGGTCTCCGATTCCAACGCAGAGCTCATCGTCTACCGAGCCCTCGCAGAGCAGCTCGGACCCGACTACGCCATCCTTCATTCGGTCGCATGGATTTCGCGGCCTGGCGGCGGCGGCCCCCGCGAGGGGGAAACTGACATCCTCATCGCCCATCCTGCTCGTGGTTTGCTTGCTATCGAGGTGAAAGGCGGACGCGTCTCGCTCGACTATGGCACTCGGACCTGGGTCTCGATCGACGGGGATAACGTCACTCACGAGATCAAGAACCCGTTCGATCAGGCGCGGCGCGGAAAGTTCGCACTGCTGGAGAAGCTGAGGGAGAGCCCCGCCTGGAAGAAGCTCGACATCGGGCGGTTCAATCTCGGATATGCAGTCTTCGTGCCCGGTGTCGGCGATGGAAGCCGGCTGCGCGGACCCGACGCGCCCGTCGAAATCATCGGCGATCGGCGCGACCTCTCTGACCTCAACGCATGGGTAGAGCAGGCATTCGCTTATTGGGAAGGCGAGGAAAGGGCCGGCAAGCAAATTGGAACGCGCGGCATGGATGCCCTCGTGGCTCTCTTTGCGCGCACAGTCTCGACCCGCCCGCTCCTTTCGGCTCGCATATCCGACGAGGACGATGCCAGGCTCGCTTTGACAAATCGCCAGGCTGCTATTCTGGACATGCTGCGGCGACAGCGCAGGGTGATGATCGCCGGGGGCGCAGGAACCGGAAAGACCCTGATAGCGCGCGAGAAAGCAGTTCGTTTAGCGTCGGAAGGGATGCGGACTCTGCTGCTTTGCTACAATCGTGGCCTTGCGGATCACCTTCGGGAGCAGTGTGCCGGGATCGAGGGTCTCGATGTCGCGACCTTTCACCAGGTGTGTCACCGCTGGATCGACCGCGCGAAAGTGAAAAAGGCGCGGGATCTGCTCGCCGAGGCCCGCGCCGACCTGCCGGGCGGCGACGAGTTCGATCATCACATGCCAATGGCACTGGCTGTCGCAGTCGACGCGCTCGATCCCATCTACGACGCGATCGTCGTGGACGAGGCGCAGGACTTTGGTGACGAATATTGGTTGCCCGTCGAGATGCTGCTCACCCGCCCCGACGAAGCCATGCTCTATGTGTTTCTGGACGAAAACCAGGACATATATCGCCGGTCTGCCAACATCCCAGTGCCCGGCGAGCCGATGGTACTCGACCGCAACTGCCGCAATACCGATGCGATCCACGCGGCTGCCTACAGCCACTATAGGGGGGCAGCCGTTGAGCCGCCAGAGATTGTCGGGGTCGGCGTCGACCGTCTCCTCGCCTCGGATATGGAAAAACAGGCGAAATCCATTGGCTCGTTAGTCACGAAGCTCGTGGTCGACGAGGATGTGGCCCCGCATGAGATCGCGATCCTCCTGTGCGATGCCAGCGACCGTCCAGCGCGGGAGCGCGCGCTCCAGAAGTTGCCATTGCCGGCAGCTGTGAAACTCGGGCGCGTGGAGGATTTCGGGCCGGGCCGCCTCACTGTCGATACTGTGGCGCGCTTCAAGGGATTGGAGCGGGCAGTGATAATCCTTTGGGCATTTGACAATTGCGATGTGAGCCGGGACCGCGAGACGCTCTATGTGGGCATGTCGCGCGCGAAGTCCGTGTTGTTCGTCTGCGGAACGCGCGAAGCGTGTGATCGCATACTTGGGTGATCTTGGCGCTCATTAGGCCCATTATAACTGGAGGACAGCTCAGCGGCCGCTCGGCGATCGCTGTCGTTGCAAAATCTGGCTCTGTTGAAGTGTACGAATACGCTCATCTTGTTGCCGGCGGACTTGAACGCCGGCGATGCGGTCGCCACGTTCGATTCTGTCAGCCACTTCATCTTTCCGCTGATCGACAAATGCCTTTTGCTGTTGCCGGTCCTGGGGGAAACGGTTGGCGGCGATGACCATGGCGTGCGCGACATGGCTTTGAGCGCGACGCAAGGCGGGGTCTTTGGCATTTTCAGTGTGAGATTGTCGGCGGAAGCGCTCAGCGAGATCTAGGCTCTGATCGGGCTTTTCCTTGCTGTCACGAACTTGGTTCGGGGTTAGTGGCGCGCGTGGCTCCTTCTCCGCACCGTCGGTCTGACGGGTCTGAGTGCGTGTAGTGGTCGGCCCGGGTTGCCGTGCTTGGTCCCGTTCGGCCGCCGCACGGGTCTTGGCATCCGGCCTGTAGCCCTCGATCGTCAGGCCTTGTGCGGCAGCGGCCAAATAGGCGGCCCGCTTGAAATCAGGATCGCCGTTGATCTTGAGAGAAGTCCAACCATTCGCTTTGGCTAGCCGCACTAGATCGGGGAGGGCGCTGGCATCGCGGGCCTTGATGCGGTCAGGCGATATCGTCGCGACCGGCGTTTTATCATGGGCGTTGCGATAGAGCTTGTTTCCCACACGCAGAAAGCGGGATTGCAGCTCTTCTGGCATTTCCACGTCGGGACGCTTGCGAGTTGCTTCCTCGCGCGGGTCGGGAAGGTTGAGGTTTTCAGCCATATTTATCGCTCCTGCTCGATCACGCCCACGCGCTCGTGGCCGCGTTGATCTGCCTCGACGTCGACCAGAATGTCCTCGAACTCCGAGATGACGACGCAATCCATGGCGAAGGTTTCGGGGTCTGGGTTTGCAAGCTGGTCGGCGTCAGGCAGCACACAGGGAGGAAGTTCTTCATCCTCCCGAATGCGCCGAGGGATCGGCGCGACGATCGGTGCCGGGGCGACCCGGCGCGTGAAATGGCTGTCGGCATAATAGCGGATCTTGTCGCCCCGAATGGGGGGCATCCCTCCGCGCAGCAACAGCAGCTCGTCACCGGGAAACTGCATCAGCTCTTGCGGGAGCAGGAGCGCGCGACGGTGATCGGACATCGACTTGGAACGGTTGGCCAAGATGCCGTGGATCGTCAGCGAGCGGGTGATGGCCTCCTGGCCAATATAACCGATACGTTCGGAAAGCTCGTTAGCCACCCTCAGTTGCTTCGGCGTGAAGGCAACTTCGACGCCGCAATTTGATACAATTTCGTCAGCGACATGCTCGCCATAGACCGCACGAAGCTGAGACCGCGATTGGATAACGGGGAGCAGCCGGATTCCGTAACCCGCCACATAGGAGAATGCGCTGGCAATCACCTGGGCGCGGCCGAGGCGGGCAAACTCATCGAGCAGGACCAGAACCTTGATCGGCGTGGTCACATCGGGGAGGTCGCGAACATTGAGATCGACGAGCTGCTGGAACAGGAGATTGTAGAGCGGCGCCACACGATCCAGTTCGTCGGGCGAGACGCCGAGATAAACAGACATCGGCCGCATGCGCAGCTCACGCAGATCGAAGTCGCTTTCCTCTGTCGCTGCATCGACACGCGGATTGAGCCATAGGCTCAGTTTGGAGGTGACGGTCTGGACGATGCCGGCGAATGTGTTGTCCGCGCCCGACGTGAAGTCGGCCAGGGCATTGCGGCACCCGGTGGAAAAGACAAGCGACCGATCATCGAGCACCTTGCGGAAATATCCCCGCGTATCGCCGGTGGTCATCAGCCGGTAGATGGCGCCGATGGTGAACGGCGCATCGGCCTGGGCGAGATAGGCACCCACGCCTACAAATGCGGTCCTTGCGGAATCGGTCCAGAACGGCTCGCCCCGCTCTGGCGGAACGAACAGCATCGTCGCGATCTTCTGAAGCTCGATTATGGCCTGATCGGCATCGGTCCTGTCGATATAGCCCAAGGGATTATAGCGCGCGGTTCGGCCTTCCGGGTCGGTCGGGTTGAACAGGAACACGGCCTGGCCGTGTTTGGCGCGAAACCCCGCCGTGGCCTCATAGTTTTCCCGCTTCACGTCGAGGACGACCGTGGAGCCTGCCCAGCTCAAGAGGTTGGGAATGACGACGCCCACGCCTTTCCCCGAACGGGTTGGGGCCTCCACGATGCAATGCTCATTGCCTTCGAAAATCAGGAAGCGTCCCGATTTCTTGCCGAGGACGATACCCTCATCCCCCCGGAAACCGTTGCGCCGGATTTCCCCTTCCTTCGCGAAGCGCGCGGCCCCGTGAAGCGGCGGCTTGCGCGTTACAAACCAAAAGAGCAGCAGTCCAGACAGGACCGATCCGGCGGCAAGGCCCGCGCCCAGCGCCTTCAGTACGACGGGATCACCGCGATAGTACCAGAAGAATGCCGGCATCTTCATTGGGTCGTAGGCCGATGCCGGAAGCCCGAGTACGAACCACGCGACGATGGAGCCGGTGAGGCCCAGGAGGACGAGCGCTACGGGCAAGCCGAGCGCCAGCGTCACTCCTCTCCTCATGCTGCGTGCCGCCCTGCAGGGTCATAGTAAATCTCCGTGACGCGAAACTTGCCTTGCACCTTCTTCATCTGCACCACGACATCCACGAGGATCTTGAGGAGCGAGCGAATGTCATCGCGTCCGAGATCCGCGCCGCCCTCGCTCTCCTTGACGAGCAAAGTGAGTTGATCGAACGCGAGTTCGGCCGAAGCGGCATGGATTGTCGTGATCGAGCCGGGATGACCGCTGTTGACGTTGCGCAGGTAGAAAAAGGCGGTGCCGTCGCGCAGCTCCTGCAACAGGATGCGATCGGGGCGCATACGCAATGCGCTCTCGAGCAATTCCTTGGCCGTCACCTTGGCGGTGCCCTGGCCGTCCTTGCTGTAGGTCATGTGGACGACGTTGCGATGTGGGACGACCAGTTCGCGGGTGTCCTCGATGGTCAGCAGCCGCTCATCCTCTGGAATGAGCTGGATCAGGCCTTTGGCCAATGTCGTTTTGCCCGACCCGGTTGCCCCGGAGATCAGGATGTTGAGGCGGCTGCGCACCGCCAGCTCGAAAAACTCAACGTGACGCCCCTCGCCCAGCAGGGCGAGCAGCCGATCTTCAGTTTCGGTCATCCCCCGCGCTGCGACTTTCGTTTCCGTGAAGAGGCCGCTGGCGTGAAAATCCCCCAGCGTCATCGTCCGGCGAGAGGGTTTGCGGATCGTGATGGATACCGTGCCATCGGGCGCGACAGGGGGGGCGACAATCTGGACGCGCTCGCCTGTCGGGAAGATGGTGGAGCAGATCGGGTTTTCGCGCGTGACGTCCTGCGAAGTGAACGCCGCTGCGGCCGTCGCCAATATGTTGAGGCGAGGTAGGGTCAGCTCCTCTTCGACGGCCCAGGTCCAACCGCCCTTGCGCTCCACCGCCACCTCAAGGGGCTGGTTGATGACGACCTCCGTCACCTCCTCGTCATCGAGATATTTGCGAAGGGGTTGCATCGCATCGTCGAGGACAGCGGTGTTGCGAAAGGCCGTGACGGTCATTTCAGCCCCAATCCGTAAACATGGGAGAAGTCGAAATCCTGCGCCACGGTGATGGCCAGATCGGTGCCTTGGGCGACGCGAAGGACGGGCTTTATCTGCTGCGTGTCCTGAAGGATGGTCGAGGCGGAATCCGAAGGGACGCGCGTCACATTGTTGCCGGCGCGCCCGACAGCGGTGGACGCGACGTAGGCCCCGTCCTCAAGCACGCTGAAAAGCAGCGCGGAGCCGAACCGATCCCAGAAGAACCGATCCACCTTGCCGCCAATGCCGGCACGGCCGAGGCTGTCGGAGGCAGGCGAGGCGATGTCGATCGACACCCCGCGCGGGGTCACGGCGCGGCTCCACATCGCGAACAGCCGGTATTGGCCTCGGTTCAAGCCGCTCTGATATTCGCCAAAGACCTTTGTGCCCTTCTCCAACAAAACGACACGGCCGTTGTCGGAATAGATGTCGCGGGGAACGATGCAGGTCGCATAGCCAGGCACGCTGCTGTCCATGGAGGTCTGAAGCGTGCAGGGAATGATCGTGCCTGCTGTGACGAGATAATTGCGGTCGCCAATCATGCGGGCGCTGGTGCGCCCGATCGCCGATGTGCGCTTCAGATCATCGAGCGGCGTGGCCTCGCCGGATGTGGCATCGGTTGCGGCGGCCTGGGGCGTCTGTCCGCCAAAGCCGCCGACACCGCCAGCGCCCTGTAGGCCCGACGTGCCGTTATAGGCGACGAGGGTGGAACGGCGCGCGGAATCTCGCAACTCTTGAGCTTCCGCGGCGCGGCGCTGCGCTGCCGTCACTGCGGCCGTTTGCGGGCCGCCAGCTCCCGCGCCACCTGGCCCGATCGCAGGCACCTGTTCACCAGCAAGCTGGACCGGCGCATTGGGGTCTTGCGGCGCTGACTGGAGCGTGGGCGCGATCACGGTCTTGGGATCATAGGGCACTTCCGGAGCGGGCGGTTTCGGTTTGACTTCCGGCATCTGGTTGTTGCCGCCGACACCTGCAGCGATCGTGAGGGCAGCAAAGAGCAGCGAGCCGCCCAGCGCGCCCGCCACGATCATCTTCTTCGTGTCCCACTGGAAGGACTTGAGGGAAGGAATGCGGTTTGGCCGATCGACCGCGGGTGCCTCGCGGTCGATTTCGTTCATGTCCGGGGTGGCGTCGACGTCGAATCTCTTGTCGTTCACATCAATCCTCCGTCTGCCGCCCAACCACTTCCGAGGCGGTGTCCGTCTTGGGATCGCGGCCGTAGAAGTTCGGATTGTCATTGTAGATGCACAGCACCACCTTGCCTCGGCGCAGCCGCAATTGCCGGAACACGCCATGGATGACGACGAATTCGTCACGCACATCAAAGGAAGCCGTGGCCTCGCTGCCATCAGGATTCACCGTGAAGATGGCCGGGATTTCGCGCTGGTTTGGGAAGCGCAGAACCGTGAACTGCCCGTTGTCCGTCACTTCGGACGGTTGGATGGCAGATGCCCCCTGCACGGTGTAATTGAGATTGCGGGTGCCTTCCAACACGCCGAGATCCAAGGCGGCCTTTATCGCGCCGTTCTGCTGCGCCAGCACTGCTGCGAGCTGGCGGCGAGCCACTGCCTCGCGCAGAGCGGCCGCCTCTTGTTCTGGGTAGCGGACACGGACCTTGAAGAAGGTTTCGGCTGCGCGCGAATTGGCCACGGCGGACAAAGCGAAGGTGTAGTTGCGCTTCTGGCCCGCATAATCGGTCACGACGATGAGATTGGTTCCGCCCGCGCGTTCACGCGGTTTGATGAACAGCGAATTTTCAGCCGGGGCGACCTCCCATGACACCGTATCGCCCATGGCGACGAACTTGATAACCTCGCCTTGTGCGAACTCGATCTGGGTCGCGGTCCTGAAGGCGCTGCGGATCGCAATGACGTTCTGGTCGCTATAGTTGACCTCCCGCACCCGGCGATCGGCGGTGACGGGGCGGGGCGTGTTTTCGGCGCTGACTTGTCCGGGCAGCGCGGCGGCCAGGATCGCTGCGACAAGCATGTGAAGCTGTTTCATTTTCCACCTATCTCCACGTCCGCTCGATAGGATTTGACCTGAAAGCCCAGCGGATTGGCGTAGCGCCCCGCTTCTGATTCCGGCTTGGACAGCACATCGAACGTGATGGTTGCGATGGCTGGGGTTTCGGTGGCCTGCCCATCGCGTTCGAGCCGCTTGGTGAAGCGTACCTGCGCGACGTTCGGCGAGATGAAGGAAACCGCCCTGACAGCCACGAACACCGTATCGCTGGCGGTGAGCTGGTTTTGCGGGGAGTCCGGGTTGTCCTTCTTATAGAAGGCGATCCATCGCCGTTGTTCCTCGGGCGCCGATAGCGCGAGAACCTGGTTGAAATACTCTTGGCGGGCCTGTGGGATCCAGCCCTCGCGCGCCCTCACATAGTTGGCGAGGAAGTATTTGCGGACCGCCTCGTCATAGGTGATCGTCTTGTCGCCGCGAAGCTGCTGCGTCACTTCGGTTGCGCCCGTCGAGCGATCGACCGTCACCACGTAGGGCACCACCGTCTTGAGCGGCGACAACATCGCCACGGACGCCACGCCCACGACCGCTATGGCGCTGGCAACACCTGCGACCATCCATGCCAGTCGCTTCGACTGGTTGGCCGCCACGATGCGCTCGCGATCCCAGCTTTGGGCTTCGGCAAAATATGCCTTCAAATCCTCCGCGCTATCTTTGACTCCGATCGCCATCGTCAGCAGCTCGCATAGACGGGCCGTGAGGCCGCTTTGTTTTCAGGGAGCGGCGTGACGGCACTGATCGGCGGCACGCCATTGTCGTCGCGCGCGGCCGGCGAAGCGGCCTCCGGCGATGACGATGAAGGGAAGAGATTGGTGGGCGGGGCAGCCGGCGCCGCACCCGGAACATTACGGGCGGGCAGGGTAGGGAGGATGGTTCCATAAGGGTTGGCGGGCCGCTTCGACTGTCCGTTGCAGCGCGGAACCTTGGCTTCCTTGGCGGCAAGGACCGGCGCAGGGGTCGAAAGGGAAAGCAGGGCGAGCGGCGCGAGCGCCATGGCAATCTTCATGACATTACTCCTATCGCGTCCGGGTCAGCGTTCCGCCGGTGCCACCGCCTCCACCCAATCGGCGCGCGCCGGCGCCGACGGCGCGCGCGCCGCTCAGGGGCGCGCCTGCCATGGTGCGGCCAGCGATCGGGGCCAGGTTTCCGGTAACGGCGTTGGCGAACTGCGCTGCCAGGGCAGGGCCGCCGCCACCCAGGCCCGACGCGAGGCTTGGGATTTGCAGGAAGAAGAAGAAGCCCAGGATGTAGAACGACAGGGCTTTGAATGTCGCAACAAGCACGCTGTCGTCGTTCGTGATCGCATTGATGAACGTGTCCGTCGTCTGCGAGATGAACAGCGTGACCAGCAGTGCGAACACCACCAGCATGATGTAGCTGATGGCGGAGCCGAGCCACGCGAAGAACCAGCCCCGCGTTGAATCGAACAGTAGTGCGGCCACGAAAAGAGGGCCGACGACAGCCAGCAGCGCGAGCGCGAAAAGGGCGAATGCGCAGATCGTGAAGCCAAGCGCGCAGGAGAGGAGTGCAACGACCAAAATCACTAGATTAGCGACAGCGGCGAGCATGATTTCCACGAAGTTGTTGGGGATTCCAACGAGGTTCTTTCCCGCCTCCTGCGTATGCTGATCCACAATCTCAGTGATTTTCGCTATGGCTCGCGCGGCACCTTGAAGCAGGGAATCGAAGTAGCCGCCCAGACCGCCGACATCGGCGCCGCCAAGGGCACTGGCGAATTGCCCCGGCAGTCCGTTCATTGTGAAGAGACCGACCGATGCCCCATAGAGCGAGCTGACTGCCCATGTGAGGGCGGCGAGCTTGAGCGTGCGATATATGAACTCGCGGGCGGGATACTGGACCGCACCCCGAAGGATCGCGCCGCCCAGCAGGATGATGTAAATGGTGACGCCGACCCGGAGGGGTCCGGAGATAATGCCGATCACCGAGGAATACAGTGCGATGATGCCGGCAAGGGCGCCATCCACCGAATTCATCATGTTCTCGAAGATCGGGAAATCCATTAGTCTTCCACCCTACCGCGACATCAGATGCCCATTTGCTTTTTGAACTTCTCGCGTTCGCGCTTCTGGATCAGTTGATACCTAGCGGTGTCGGCGTTGTTGCAGTTCTCGGTCACGACAGCGGGCCAACTAGTGATTGGGCGTTGCGACCCCTTCCAGTCGGTGCATACAGCTTCCATTTCGGTCCGTTCGGCGTTGTTCTTCACGAAGTAGTCGACAGTCCGGAGTGGGATGTCCGAACGAAGACCATCGCCCGTCTGTGCTTTCTCCGAGGGAGAGCAGGCAGATAGCGCCATGAGGCTACCCCATAGGACGAGTGCTGCTCGCATCAGTCGATGCCCATCTGCCGACGGAATTTTGCGCTCTCGCGCTGCTGAAGTGTCAGATAGCCTTGATATTCGGCCTCAGCCTTCGCGCGACGCTGCAACTCGACGGCTTGCAGCGCCATCATGTCATTTGTCATCTGCGCCTGTTCAAGCTGGAGGCGGGCGCTCATGTCGGCCCGCTCGGCAGCCGAATTTGCGCTGGCGAGCCGCGAGCGCAGCTCCTCCAGGCCCTCGCGACGGCTCGTCACCGAATCCCCCACGGACCCGGCAAGCCCGGCTGTGACGGCCGCTTGCCGGGCACCCGTCTCATAGCTTGCCCGCGCGCTTTCCGAGGTGTCGGGGGAAAGTTGCCCCATCAATCCTTGATAGATGCCATCGGAGCGACCACGCAGGCGGCCGATCACGTTAAGATCGCCGTTGGCGTAACCGTCGAGGCTGCCCGACGACACGTTCAGTTCGCGCATGGCGTCGGTGCGCAGGCTATCCGCGACCCGCCCGATATCCGTCGCCTTGTTGAGATCACGATAGAGATCGCGTGCCTGTTGGAGCTGGTCGGCCCCCTGCGCGAGCATCGACACGCCCTGGCGGACTTGCTCAAGCTGCTGAAACAAGCTGCGCGTGTCGGTCACAGGGATGCCCTGCGCGTGCGCGGAACCCATGCAGGTCAGGAGCGAGGCTCCCATCACGAAATAGCGAAGTTTCTTGGGGCTCATGAGAGTTCTCCTTTCAACTTGAACGTCGGCGCTGGTGGAAGATGGGGAGCCACACAGCCGGATCGCGGCCATGTTCGGCGATCACTTGCGCGGCGACCGCGGTCGTTTCCGCGCGGCCCGATAGAACGGCCAGCTCGTTGTCGAGGCCGGTCAGATCCAGTTCCACGACGACCGAGTCATGCCCCTGCTTCACGAGGAATTTGTGCGATTCCTGCGACAGTTCCTCGCGGATCAGCGCGAATTCGGCATCCGTCATGGAGAAGCCGTCAATATAATCGCGGCGCTGCCCGTTCGGATTGGGCAGCATGATCTTCGTCGCCACCTGTTCCAATATGGAGTGGCTGATATCACTCTTGAGCGCGTCGCCAGGGGATTGGGTGGCGAACACCATCAGCGCATTGCGCTTGCGGTATGTCTTCAACCCGTCCTGGGCGAAGCTGCGAAACGCATTGTCCCCGAGCGCCTTCCAGAACTCGTCGATCACGATCATGGTGCGCTCGCCGGTCAACATCTTGTCGATCCGGTGGAACAGGTAGAGCATCAATGGGGCGCGGATATCGGCGTTGTCGAGGAAGTCCGTCATGTCGAACCCGATGAACCGGGCATCGAGTGTCATTTCGTCTTGCGCGTTATCGAACGCCCATCCCAGCGCGCCGCGCGAGGTCCATTTTTCCAGCCTCGCGCCAACTCCGCCCTCGTCTGCCATGCCGAGCATGGTGCGCAGGGCATCGAGGGAGCGCGCTGCCGGCGGAAGCTTCATGACGGCGGCAATGCCATCATCGATGCGCCTTTCCTCCTGCACTGTGATCGGCCGCCCTTCTGCACGGACGAGCTGGCGGACCCATAGCGACAGCCAGGCCCGATCCTCAGCCGTATCGGCCAGCGCCTTCAACGGGGCGAAGCCAGTGGGCGTGCCGTTCTCAAGCGTGAGATAGGCACCTCCGCTCGCCAACACGAAAATCTGCGCGCCGCGATCCTTGTCGATGAAGATCTGACGCGAACCTGTCTTTTCGGCCTGCGCCATCAGGAAGTTGAGCAGCACCGTCTTGCCGCCGCCTGTCGGACCGATGACCATCGTGTGCCCGACGTCGCGCTTGTGGAAGCTGAAGAAATAGGGGCTGCGCGCGCTCGTCTTGAGAAGCGCGATGGCGTCGCCCCAATGGTTGCCGGCGGCGCGGCCAGCGGGATAGGTGTGGAAGGGCGCAAAGGCGGCGAAGTTGAGCGACGTGATCGGTGCGGGGCGCGCCCGCCACGCGAAATTGCCAACGAGCTGGCTCCAATAGGCCGCTTCCAGCGCCGCCCCCTCCCGCGCCGCGACCATGCCCGTATCGGCCAGCGCGGCGCGCGCGATCGACATATGGTCGCGCAGCGATTTCAGGCTCCCGCCATAGACCGCGAGCGTGAAATGATGATCGCCCAGCACGAAGCGGTTCGACATGAGGTCGTCCGCCGCATCGACCAGATCATGCATCTGGCTGATGGCCCGATCGTCGGCATTCTCCATCTGCCGTTGCCGCAAGCGGAACCGCTCGGCCGCCGTGGCGCGGCTCAGGAAGGTGAACGATTGCGTGAGAACGAAGCCGAAATCGACAGCCAGCAGGGATTCAAACTGGCGGGGCGTGGTGAAGGCCGGATACTCGCGGATACCAAATATGCCGCCGAACGAGCTGCGGTCGGCATCGCGAACCTCAACCGTCTCGCCGCCGAAAATGACGCGTTGCCGGTACAGGGCGCTGCCAAGATGGCCGCGGATGATCGGCACACGCCGGTGGCGCCCCGTCATCACCATTTCGGCGACTTCGAGCGGTTCGGAGAATTTGAGGCCGTTATGGCCATAGATTGCGAGGCGGCGCGGCTCGCAGCGCGCCATCAGCTTCTCGAAGTCGCGGGCCTTGTCCTCAAGGAACTCGATCAGATTCTCATCCACCGCATCGGCCGCCGACTCGACCTTGGCCTTGGACCGGAACAGATGAACCAGCTTGTCCGCGCCATGCACCGCAGGGCGCGCAAGGAGGGTGACGAAGAAGCGGTTGATGAACATCCGCTCGCGGTTGATGCGCGCGAAATAGGCGGCATCGAGATCGCGGGCGAATTTCGACCGGAAATTGCCGCCGGGATATTGCTCGACCCGCGCCCTGACCAGATGCGTCCAGATCGACAGGCGATCGTCGTGCAGATTGCGGAGCATCCCGTTGAGCTTGGAATGCCAGTCATTGAGATCGCGGACGTCGGCTGTCTCGAAGGCGCGGCCCTGCAACTCGAATGTCAGCATGATCGCGCCGGAATCGAGAACGATCATCTCGTCATTGATGTGCCGCGCATAGGGCAGGAACTTGGTGGGCAGCACTTCCTTGAGCGCGACCTTCATCGGCACCTGGGCCGAAAGGCGGTCCGCTCTAGCCACGGCGACCGAAGCCCTTGCGGGCAATGCCTTTGAGGGGGAGGGGCGTGTAGCTCGACCCACCCCAGAAGGTGCGATTGCGGTTTGCCGCCTTGGTGCGGAAGAACAGGAACATCAGCCGAAAAGCGTTGACATCCTGACGCACCACAAGGCGGGCAAGGCCGTAGCAAACCGCTGCCGTGACGAGCGCATAGACGGGATTGTTGGTGCCAATCAGGACACAGGCCGATACCAGCAGGATGGGCACTGCCGCTTCGATCGGGATGCCCCCCCACAGGGCTGGCCGCGTCACCGCAAGGAACAGCGTGTTGCGCGCTATCTCTTCTCTCTCGGCCATATCTACCTGCCTGCCTGCCTGCGTTAAAAAGTGACGGCCCGACGCGGTGTCGGGCCGCCTGTTCGTCAGGCCGAGCCTGCGATCTGGTCCACGATCCACGGTGCCGAGAAGATGATCGCGATGCCGATGATGACCGTCACCAGTGCGCCCGTGTTGACCCGGCCCATCAACCATCCCGCGCCAGCGACAATGACGGCGATGACCGCGATGGCGCGGAGCAAGCCGTTGCTGAGCAGGCCCAGCACATTGTTGGCGAACCCCTCCAGATTGGCGGATTGGGCAAATGCCGGGTCCGGTGAAACGAGCGAGGCAAGTCCCGCTACGGCAACGGTGACGGCGATCGCCGCCGTCTTGCGCTGGCGCGGCGACAGCGCCGCCACATGGCGTTGAACTGTCGATCGCGCGGATTTCGCCGGCTTGTCCATGGATGCGTGTGACTTCATCAGCTTCCTCCTGTTTTGGCGCTCCGCGCACGCTCGTAAGCGGCCCGGGAGAAGACATCCCAAGCCGGGGGTGGTGGTGATGCTGCCCGCGCAGGATTGGCTTGGGGCATGTTCTCCGCGACCAGATCAGCCAGCATTGTGGCTGGCGGCTTGCCCGCTGCATCCTCTTGTCCAGGCGGGGCAGGGGGCACATAGGCAACAGGAGCGATCCTGTCGGACACGCCGGCATTGTTCAGCACGCGGCCGACATAGCCATTGCGAAAACCCCGCGTTCTCGAGCCGGTATTGTACATGGACAGGGCGACCCTAAGCGCCTCTTGCGGCATCCTTCCGCCGCGGACCTGATGATAGTTGCCCGCGAGCACCTTTCCGGCAGCGCCGATGTTCGTGCAGGGATCGAACACGCTGTCCCATGTCAGGCCCAACGCGGACATGTTGTTGGAGTTGATCTGGCCGAGGCCGAGATCCACCGAATAGCCCTGCGCGATGTAGCTTCGCGCGACGCGCGCGGCATTGACGGCATTGGTCGGCCGCGTTGGTTGGCGGGCGACGCCGTTGACGTTGAGTGCGAACTGATAGCCCTTGCTCTCGGTATGCACGACGGCGGCGATCGTGGAAGGAGCCACGCCCGATGCACATTGCGCCGCAAGGCCGAGGATCGCTGCCGTGGTGAACTGCATTACTGCACTCCCCCCGGTATGGCAGTGGCCTCCGCCTGCGCCGCGTCGGCTTCGGTCGGGACCGTGTAGGTGGTGCGGCTCCCGTCACGCATGGTCATCACCACGAAGCCAGGACGACCATATTTCGGCTTGGTATATTTTGCGGCGGCGACGCCACCTGCGGAGCAGGTCGGAAAACCGCCGCCCAACGCGAGGTGTCGCAACAACTTGCGGATCGGCGGGACGCACTGGGCATATTGCATCCAGCCCCCGGGATTGCTGGCGCACAACAGCACTTCACAAGCCCATGTGCTGTCAGCGGCCCGTGCCGAGGATGGCGTTGCCGATGCCAGCAGAAACGCGAATGCCGGGATCGAAAGTGACAAGCGATTTCGCATGTTTTCACCTCTCTAGGGAAAACACTCTAAATCGCTTTTGTGACTCTGCCTAGACTGCGAAGGACTCGCAATAACGGGTTTTCCCCGTTTCGCCCTCTATTCTACGTCAGAAACGGGATGGGTTGTTCCAAAGGGGCGATGGGTTGACGCCGATTACAGAACTGTAACCATAGGCCGCCACGATATGCCGGATAGCCGAGGAAACCTTTGAATATAAGCGGATTCTCTTCTTGTCATAGAGCGCGACATGATAGGGTGTCGATCCGCGCCAGCTCACGCGGACATTGATGTACCACTTGCCGTCATCCTCGCGCTGATGCACCTGGACATCGGTGATGGTGCCGGCGACGGGACGCTGTGATGTCAGCTCGCGCTCCAGGATCAGTTCAAGTTCCATTTTCCCCCATTTAGCGATTTCGATCATTTTCGCTGGTTATTTGGTGTCATTTCGATTAGCCATAGAGTAAGTGGCAAGAGAGAGGAGGTCCAGTGAGCGGACGCGATCCTGACGCCGTTGCCCGCGATGCCGATCGCATTGTGCGACAGCTCGGCGGCAAATGGCAGGGCGATTACGCCATGTGCCGGTGCCCAGCCCATGCCGATGGCGATCCCAGCCTTTCGGTGCGCGTGGGGCGGCGCGCCATCCTGTTTCATTGCTTCGCGGGCTGCACTTCCGACGCGATCGTTGATGCGCTGCGGACCGGCACCTTCTCGGTCGCGCGCGATCATGATCCAGGTCAGCGCCATGAGGGAAGGAAGGGCGACTTCAACAAGCTTGCCCTGTCGATATGGCGATTTGCCGACCCCTTCACTGGCAGCCTGGCTGAACGCTATCTGCGCACGCGTGCCATCATCCCTGTCGGCATCAACGCTCGCTTTGACGCGCGCTGTCAGTTTGGCGCCGGTGAAGAAAAGGCGTTTGCGCCAGCGCTGATCGTACCCGTCGAAGAAGACGCGGGCGTCGTCGCCATCCATCGCACTTTCCTGCGCGCCGATGGCACCGATAAGGCCGAGATCACCAAGCCCAAGCGGATGTTGGGCAACCCCGGCGGCGGGGCGGTGCGCTGGGGCGGCATCCCCTCGACAGGCATCCTGCGTCTTGCGGAAGGGGTCGAGGAAGCTGCCAGTGTGATGAACATGCTTGAGCCGGAAACGTATGTCTGGCCGGTGCTGGGGATCGAGCGATACCAGACCCTCACTATTCCTGAGAGCATCCACACGATCATCATCTACAGCCAGCATGGGGCCGAGGCGGCGCGCGCTGTCGAGCGTGCGGCGCCTCACCTGACAGCCAATGACCGTCAGCTCAGCGTGAAGCTGCCGCCTCATGCCGGCGACTGGAATGACCTTCTGCGCGAGGTCCGCGCGCAATGAAGCTGTTTCCGGGGCTGCCAAATCACCAGCGCGTCATAATCGCGGTGATGTTCGGGGCGGTGTCCGTCTATGCCCTGGCGCAGCAGAAGGAGCAGGTCGCGCGGATCACCTCGCTGCGGCTCAATGATCCAAAGCCGCGTGTCGTGGACGGTGATACGCTCGAGGTGTCGGGGTCGCGGATCCGGATTGTGGGGATCGACGCGCCGGATGACGATCGGCTGCGGTTGAAGCAGCTTTCGACGCTGACGATGCAGGGGTTGGTCGACCGGGATGGCGGGGTAGAATGTGCCACGAGCCTGTTCGATTTTGCGTTGAGGCGGGAGAAGCAGTGCCGCAGTCCGGCGACGAGCTATGGCAGGCTGAACCTGTCATGCCGTTTCAAGGCGAACGAAGCGAGTGTGGCAGCGACGATGGTGGCCCAGGGCTATGCCGTGGACTACCGAAGATATTCGGGCGGTGCCTATGTGAAGCTGATGCAACGAGCAGCAGAGCAACGGCTTGGTCTGTGGGGCCAGGACTATGAAGGGATGCGCCAACTGGCGATTGAGCGGGCGACATTGCCGAAGGGATGTGAGGCCAATTCAGCCAGGGAATAGGATACCGTTGCCTTCGGCCCGCGCTCTATTCCGCCCCGCTCTGGCGCTTCACGGAACCCCACCACGAGTTTCCGCCCATGCGGGTGACGATCGACTAACGGGGCGGGGGGAGCCGATCGGCCCGATCGACCGTTCGTTTTATGACAAAATGCCGCTTTGCTGACTGGCAGCTTCTGGTGTCGCCAAGCATAAAGCGGCCGTCTGCGCAGTTTCAGAACCGCTCAGTTGGGACACATCAATTCTTCATTTCCCCGTCAGATCATTCCCGCATAGGCCCTAATGTCGAGCATCGGTGCGGTGCCTATCCTCTGAAGCTGGGCTATCAGCTCAAACAGAAAGCGGGTCGCGGCCTTGTCGACCGCGTGTAGATCGAACTGGTCGGCGCGCCGGGTAAACCAGCCCGCATCGGCAATGCATCCGACATCGAGCACGCCGTCCCCCAAGTCGCGCTCAAGATGACCGACCAGGGTATCACCCAGAGGGGGCTTCCAAGCCGCGCTCAATGTCACGATGCCGGCGAGAATGTGGTGGAGCGGTTTCGCGCGGGAAGGCCCGTGGATCGTCTCGGCAGCTAGGCTTGTGCGGTGCAATCGGCGCACCGATGCCGCCTTCTCACCGGCATATTGGATATAATCCCCTGTCAACTCCTGCTTCGCTTCAAACACCGCATAGACGCTCTCCGCCGGCACGACGTCGGTCCCCTTAAACGTGAACACGAAAGGAGAATATTGGCGGTCGTGGATGATCACGTCGATTTGCTGGCTGAAGTCACCCCGGCTATCGACAACGAACCCTTTGCGAGCCTCATATCTGCGCGGCAGATAATGGGTCAGGACATCGATCCAGACCTGCTCGCTCGCGTCGCCCTTGTCGGTAGGATGGCCCAGCTTACGCGCTGTTGCCAGCTCGCTTTGGATCTTCTCATGGAAGTCGGCGAACAACGCCGCGAGGGACCATTCAGACGTCATTGAAACACGACGTTCCATGGGCTCTCAAGGGCGGACTGCGCACTTTTCATCACAGCGGACTTGCCCTGCGCCGTCAGCACATTCGAGACGACATTGTTGGTGTTCGCCGGGTCGATGAGCCGTTTGGTGGCAAGCGAGGTCGTAATAGCTCGAAACACGGTAACGACGTTCTCCTGGACATTGCCGACCCGGGCACCTCGGAGCGCATCGAGTACGAAAAGCTCAAGATAGAACGATTGCCAGTCGATGCCAAAGCGATTGCGCCAGATTTTGATCAGACGAATTTCGTCGAGACGCCCAGAGTTGGACACCACCCGAATGTGTTCGCTGATGTTCGTCTGCAACCAGCTAGCCGTTTTGGTGCTCCAAAGACTGTGATAATTCCCGCGCTGATCTTGCCGCCTGCTCGGCGTTACATCGACTTTCCAGCCATTGACCGTCAATCCGATCGAAACATTCTGACGGCGCGTCGCATAGCCGGCCTGGGAAAAGGCGTTGAAAAGGGTGTCCGAGATCTGCTGCAAAGTGTCGGTCAGCGTCGATGTCAGCGAGACGAAGAGGTCGATGTCCGTGCCGCCATGCACTGCGGTTCCCTTTGCGAACGAACCGCTCGTGCGGATATCGACGATGAATGGGCCACCCCACTTGCGGATGACCGGCTCGATCAATGGCTGGACGCTGCGCACGGGCGAAAAGAGGCCGGTGTCTACCCGATGTCTTGCTAATACCGCGCGCAGATGTTCGTCGATCCCTACCATGGTGGGGACAATATGGCGCGGCACCAAATGTACAAGCAGACCGGACAGCCGCAATCCGCAAAACTTTGCCTGAGCGGTGCCGTGGCTAAATGAATGGCCGGTTTCAGGATCGCCGCCTGATCCACTGAGCGGCGGCAATGTTGCGCGAAGCAGACGATCATCAGGCGGTTGATGAGGCGCTGGTGAAGACCGATAACTGAGCGTCGAAAGCGCGCTTGTAAGCGGGCCGTGCTTGGCCGCGTGCGACGTAGGCGGCCAGGTTCGGATACTCATCGACAATTGGGCAAGCGCAGCGGAGTTATTCAGCTCCACCGACATATTTTGCAGCGTTTTCCTGACAATGCGCTTTCACGCGGGCGATCCAACTGTCGAACCAGACCCAGGTGCCGCTATAGTCACCTTCGCGGCCAAAGCCCTTTTCCGGGTCTTTGGCGTCCAGCTCCTTCCACAAGGCCGTATGGTGGGCCTGGTTGAACCGGGGAAATCCATCATCCTGCATAGCCTTGATAATTTGGCTTGCGGTGTAGCGCGCCTTGTCGACCTCCTTGAGCAACACCGAATTGATCGCCTTACCCTCGGCTGAATCGGGTTTGATGAACTCGACAGCCAGATCGGATTTGCTGGCCTTGCTGCCCACCTTCGGTACGAAGGCAACCCGGTAGGAGAATGCCGGGTCACGAAGCTCATCGTCGCTCATTGCTGCATGGAAGGCATCCATTCTCGCGGCGATGGTGGACGGCAGTGCCGAAGCCTTTTTTAGCCCCGCGGCCTGGGCGGCGTTGAAAGTTACGAACTGGAGCGCAATTGGCAAGCGCCGCTCCAGGCCGAATTGTTCGCCGAACCACATGCGCAGGGCCTCGTTGAAATTGATGCAGCACGCCTGCATCAGCGACCCTAGCGCATTGTCGATCCGGTCCGTCGAGCGATGTTCGATCTCGTGCCGGATCTCCAGCAACAGTTCGAGATTCTGCCGCACGCCCTTGGTGATCGGAAGCTTGTTGTTGCGGACGCATTTGCCCAGTTCCCAATAGGCGTCGGCGCCGCTGGCGAGCTTCTTGACCGCGCCATTTTCCTTGTAGCGATAGTCGATGCCTTCGCGTTTGAACCATGCGTGACACAGATAGGTCCATGCGATCATGGCGGTGGTGATGAAAATCTCGGATCGGAACGTCAGTCCCGCCGCATTGAAATTATGAACCGCGGCGATCATTGCCTCCCGCGCCTTTATCAGCAGCTCGTCTCCGCGCACGCTGAGGCCGGTTTCACCGTCGAGGTCAGGCCAGTTTTGCAGAAACTCGGTAAGCTGGTCGGGGTTGGCTGCCTTTATGGCCTTGTGTTTCTTATCGGACCGTATCTCGGAAATCAGCCGATGATTGATGGTCCGGGTCGGACGGGTGAAATAGGCAAGCACGTCCTGGTCGTTATATTTCTGGGTTGCGAGCATGGCCTTTACGAGCGCGACTTCCCAACGCTCCAGATGATGTCCTTTTTTCCTTCCTGGCATTAAAGTCCATCCCCCCGGTGGCCGAAATATTTGTGCGGCGAACGATGCTGTCAAACCTATTCTGACAAGGCGACAAGGATAGCGCGTCCCGTTCGGGACCGCGCTCTATCTGCACCTGGCGGTTCCGACCGAGCCGCAATCCGTCTCGGCCCATCCGGGTTTCGATCGCTCGCGCGGGGCATGGCGACGGCGATGGCCGTCGGCGTTAACCGGTTCGTTTCCGGGGCCTGTTCCGGCCCCCTGGCGCAAGGGCTGGACCGTCTCGGCCTCTCGGCCTCGCTTGGCGATCAGCGGGGTTTCCCCGCCCTTCCTTCACCCACGTTCCGTGCAGGCCGGGTGATCCCCCTCCCCGCTGACCGGCCCTGATTTGCGCCATTCCCCGACCCGCTTCGCCAGCGGGCAGAAGCCGATGGCACCCATCGCCTTCAACTCCATTTAGGAAGGGAAACAAAGACATGGCCCGCACCGCAGCCCGTAGCGCCAAACCTCACCGGATCGACATTTACGAGGAAGTGACCAACCAGATCGTCGCCATGCTGGAAGCAGGCACCCGGCCTTGGACCCCGTCATGGGCAAGCGGCGCGGCATCGCTTCCCCTGCGGCACGAGGGCACCGCCTATCGCGGGATCAATATTCTCCTCCTTTGGTCCGCCGCGATGGCGCGCGGTTATAGCAACCCCTATTGGATGACTTACCGGCAAGCGAGCGAGTTGGGCGGACAGGTCAGGAAGGGCGAGAAGGGCAATCTTGTTGTTCATGCCGGAATCTTCACCCCCAAGGATGCGGAGGCCGAGGAGCAGCCGAGCGGTGGTGGCGAGGAGGACCGGACCCGCAGCTATCTGAAGAAATATGTCGTGTTCAATGTCGAGCAGATCGACAGCCTCGACATTGCCAAATATCCCGCGCCGCAGATCGCGTTAAAGAACCGTGACCAGCGCGATCCGGGACTTGACGCAACCTTTGCCCGCTATCAGGTCCCGTACCGTGAAGGCGGCAACAGCGCCTATTATCACCCGATTTTGGACAGCATCACGATGCCCGCCTTCGCGGATTTCGTGAGCGGCAATGCCTTCTATGCGACCCTCGCGCACGAGGTAGTGCACAGCAGCGGGCACACGTCCCGGCTTAACCGCGAAACGCTCTATCAATATGGAAAATCAAAGGAAATCAGGGCCGCCGAAGAGCTCATAGCTGAAATTGGCGCAGCGATGCTTTGCGCGCAGCTTGGCATGGAACCGACCGAGCGCGAGGACCACGCCGCTTACGTCTCAAGTTGGATCGGGGCGCTCCGCAACGACAAACGCGCCATCTTCCGGGCCGCGACCGCCGCGCAAGCGGCAAGCGAATGGATCCTGTCCCTCATGGGCGCGCCCGTCATGGCTCGCGCTGCCTGACCAGATCAAGGGCGGCCATCAGCGCCGCCCCGTACCCGTTTCCGAAGGATCGACCGATGCCCAAGAATCCCCCGAAAATCGAACTTAGCTGGCGTAATGAAAATTACGGCTCCGTCTATGCCGTCGCCGCTTTCCGCAATTATGCGGGCACCTTTGATTGGAGCGAGCGCACCCACCAGCGGTTTCGCGGTTGTCTGAAACGCGCCGGGTTCGAATTTCATCATGGCCGTTCCGCCTATATCGCCAGCAAAGGCGAAGGGATCGAGCGCAAGCGGGCGCTGTGTGACGAGCTGGCGCGCGCGGGCTTCCAGATCGTGCGCGGCGACGCGCGGGAGCCGCAGCCATGAGCGCCGTCCCCATTGTTCAAAGCCTTGCGGCTTTTGCCCGCGCGCGCGGATTGGTGACGATGGCCGACGCGCGTAGCCATATTCATGCCGGTCTGCGCTCAGCGCCGCCGACCAAGCGTTTCCGGCGTTGGTATGACGCTGAGACGCGCCGCCTCTTGGTCGAGGCCGGGCGGACTGCCCTACTCTACCGTGTGCAGATTGAGGCCGGTGCCATCGTCGCGCCGTCACGCCCCACGCTCGAGCAGATCGCCGCCGGCCATCCCGACTTGTCTTCGACACGGGCCGCAATTCGCGTTTTGGCTAAGCGTAACGCGCGCCGCGAGCTGGCCGAGGGTGAGAGTGCGGCGTGAGCATCGGCCACAATAACGGGCCGCCGCTGGACGATGACCGCCCAGCGGCGGCAAACCCGCCCCTACCCTATGATGCTGCTTGCGTCCGTTGCCAGCACTGGACCCAGCCCAGCGAGCGAGAGGAATCGGACTATCGGGCGTGGAAGGGCGGGTATGGTCGACGGGTCAAGGAGCCGAGCGGCGCTTGCCACCGCGTCATGCACCGCCTTGGAGGCCCTTTAAGCTTTTCGGGTACGATGGGCCGCAGTCGTTGCTACAATTTCGAGCGAATGGCCGACCCCAGGCCTGACCACTCCGGGCGCGGATTTGTGACCATCTGGAAGGGCGACAAGATCCTTTGGTAAGGAAACGAGGGCGACGAACCCGCTGAGTTTCGGCAGCAGGAGCTGGACCTGTAAATTTTGCGCAGCGAGCTTTCCGCTAGGCGTTATTCGTTCGCGGGACTTTGGGGCGCTGGTTGATGCTCGCCTGGAATGTCGGCGAATTGGTCGGCTCTGCCCCCATTTTTCCAGAGCACGCTTGTTCGCTTTACGGCGATTCGATCGGCCGGGAACGGTCGATCGAAGCTATACAGGTCGTCCAACGGTGCATTGAGCCAGGTATCCCAATCTTGGGGATCGAGGATGACCGGCGAGCGATCATGAATTGATGCCAGCTCAGGCGCGTTATCGGTCATGACGCCGGTGTAGCATAGGCCCCACTCATCGCTTTCGCGCCACAGCCCTGCCCACGCGAATACGGGACTATCCTTCACGGAAAGCCATGTGGTCATCATTGCGCCGGCGGGGCCGACCGCTTCGGCGTAGGCCGCGGCGGGAATGAGGCAACGGTTCTTGGGGAACATTGCCCACTGTTTCCAATAGGCGCCCAGCTTGTCGAAGCGGGCATTGTTGGTGGGCTTGACCTTGAGGGGTTGTCCTGACTTGCCCCGCAGATAGACCGGAAAGCCCCACGTCATGTGTTCGAGAATGCGCTGGCCGTCGCCCTGACGCACCACCCAGCCCGGTTCGCGTGGATGCACGATCGCAGGGCCTTCGTTGAACTCACGGAGGCGACGGGCCGAGAAGTGATCCTCGATGCGGTGGCGTTCACCAGGCCTGTAGCGGTTGCACATGCAGGGAAGCTGCTGTGTTCCGCAGTCGAATTCAAGGTCCGCCAGATATGGGTGCGCGAGCCGGCCCATTTCGATCGGGCCAAGCGGTTCGAGGCCTAACCGATAGCTCCAGTTGGTCAGCGCACCCATGAGCCGGGTGACTTGAACGTACCCGGCGGTGTGCTCGTATTGGTGAGTGTCCCACTGGATCGCGAGGGCGTCCCAGAAGTCCGCCGCTTGCCACGGCTCCGCAATGCCCTTTTGCACCATCCATTCCAGCGCGAGGCGGTGCCCCCATGTTCGCTCAACCTCGCCGCATTTCGCCCGGGCCGCTGCGTCGTAGAGGACGCGCATGGCAATGTGGGTGATCCGGTCGATTCGCATGTCCGCTTGTTAGAACAAATATGGAACAAGCGACAGGGAAGCTTGGTCCTCCGGTGATTTCAGATCAAGGGCCGCATTTCGAATCCGCAGATGAGCATCATACCATGGCCCCTCTGAATTGAGCTTGCGCGGTGAAGTTTCGCCGCCGATACGAGCACAATGCGCAAGAGGCGGGGTGCTAATAACGTGCTGCAATTCCGGGGGCATCGAACCCGCTCCGGTCCCGCGTCCCGACGAGCAAAGAAGGGACCGGGCACGGCAGCGATCATCATTGTTGGCCTTTTCGCTGGCGGTGGGCTCGGCCTTGGCGCCAGTTATTGGATGGGGCCAGGATGGTCCGGCTTGGCGAGTACTAACGCCGTCACCTATGCGACGCCTGCATTGTGCATCGCGAATGTCCACGATGGAGATACGATCCGTACATGCGAGGGCGAGCGGGTTCGCATCGAGAATATTGACGCCCCGGAAATGTCGGGAAGCCCGAAATGCGAAGATCCTCGCCGGCAGGGTTGGTGCGACTACGCTTTAGCTGAGCGCAGCCGCGACGAACTGGCTTCCTTTCTCGCGGACGGGCCGGTTGTCATCTCGCGCAACGGCACCGATCGCTACGGGCGCACGCTGGCAACGCTAACCGTCCGCGGCAACGATGCAGGCGACCATCTCGTGTCGATGGGATTGGCTAGAGTCTGGCGGTGAAAGCGCCGGACAGGGCAAGGTCGCGACCGGATGCTTCTGCCAATTCTGGAAGCTTGATTGCACGAAATCGCTTCAGCCCCAATCTCAAGAGCTTTTGCGAGCAGTATGTCGCAAATGAGCGATAGTTAGGGCGAAGGCGTCGCCAGTGTGGCGTACTGCCCGTCACGGACAAGCAGCGTCAGCGCAGACGGATTGTCCGACTTGCTGCGGGTAGCGCTTCCACTCGTCAAAGGTGCAGGCGGATTCGCTCGGCGACGCGAGCAACCACGCTCGTTCACGCAGCGGCCGACTTGAAATTGTCGATCTCGACCGAACGGCCGGCGAAGGTCGCGGTGATGTGCAGCTCTCCGCCCATCGCCGCGATCAACTCGCGTAGCGTGCTCACCTTCATGTCGGGTCGGCGCACCAGCTTCGAGATGGCTGGCTGCTGCACGTCGAGGACGTTCGCCAACTCCTCCTGGCTGATGCCTAACCCCTCGCGCAACTGTTCGAGGCTGACTAGCTCGGCCGCCATTTCGGCCTTGCGGGCCGCGTTCTTGGCGCGGCGCTCGGCGCTCCAGTCCTTCTTGAGGTCGGAAAACGGGCGATGTCCGCTCATTTTATCAATCCTTCTTGTTTCAATTCCTGCAAATAGACGTCGTAAAGATCATCCGCGACCGGGATCATCCGCTCGTAGAAACGGTCGTCCCCGGTCTTGTCACCGCCGATGAGCAGAATCGCCGACCGGCGCGGATCGAAAGCGTAGAAGATCCGCAGCGGCCTGCCTCCGCTCTGGGTTCGCAGCTCGCGCATGTGCGAGTGCCGCGAATTGCTGATCCCCGACGAATGGGGAAAACGCAGCTTCGGTCCTTCGGCGATCAGCAGATCGACGGTGAAGTCGATCGCGTCCTGATCGGCGTGCCCGAGATCGCTGAACCATTCTCCGAACTCATCAGTGATTTCGACATCCCAGCTCATCAGCAATGACATTCCATGTATGGAATATAGGCGCAATCTGTTTCCAGATCAATAAAGGTTGGGCGCGGCCCTTCGGGTACGGCTCTATCTCCGCCTGGCGGCTCCGACCGAGCCGCCGTGCCGGCGTCTCGTCGCATAGCGTGACGATCCTCGCGCAGGGGCGAGCATCCGCCCGCTCAGCGGTGCCGGCGCTGCCAGCGAGATCCTTTGGCATGGAAGGGAACGCCAAGGGCGCCGCCCTTTCGTTCCCGAACGACAATAGACCGCCCGTGTAATCTGCCAAGGCCGGTGCCCACCGCTTGGAAAGCGGCGACCGCCCTATCCAGCTCGCCCGCGCCAGCGGTCGATTCTCGCTCTCCCTCCCCATCCCGTTCCTCGCCGGAACGGCAGGTCCGCAGGGCCGTGGCCTTTGCGGCCTGCACCCAAGGAGGACGAACCGATGAGCCAGACCCTGACCGACGCCGAGAAGATCGAGCGCATTCGCGCGCTCAACGATATGGCGCGCGAGAACCCCGGCGTGGCGTGCCGGGCCAACATGGCACTCGGCTTTGCTGCCCTGCCCGATCATGATCGCCATGCGGCGGTGATGCAGATCATCGCCTTTAACCAGTTCACCGACGACAACGATCCCCATGGTGAGCATGATTGCGCGCTGATCTATCGTCTTGCGACCGGCCAATGGGTCCAGCAGCGCCCAGACAGGGAGGATGCGATCACGCAGACCGTCATCTGGAAAATCGACTGCTATGACAAGGCGTTGGAGTTCGGCAGCGAAGCACCGTGGGACGCCTCGCAGACCGTTCGCGTGCTGACGATCATGCTGGGGAGCGAATATTGATCGCGCCCTCGCTCCGCCCGCCGGGGCGAGGACCGCTCCAATTCAGGAGAAGTGATTTGTTGCGATTTCACTCCATTCTGAATAGGATCGAGCCAAGGATTTTTACCATGCTTCATTTCGACATCGAGGCCATTCGGGCGCAGATCAGGGCGATGGATTTCGTTCGCGGCACGCCGCAGGAAGTCGAGCAATGGCGGCTCGACGATGCGGAATCGCGCGCAAATCTCGCGATCGAGGACATGGCGCTGGCGTCCAACGAGGCGGGACTGTTCGACATGATGCTGGAAGAGGCGGTGCCCCCTGCCCTCGCATCCCAGATTGTCGCGGCCCTGCTCGCGCGGGGCGCGGGCGACCTGTCCGCTTGACCCCCGTTGGCCTCCGACCCTGATCCTTATCTCTATCCTGGCACCGATACGCTCAGGAATCGTCTCGGCCTGAAAGATGACGCCGCGCTTTTGCAGGCAGAGAGGATGTTGACCCATGCGCGCGGCCGCGAGGCCGCACGCATGTCGTTTCCGCTCGATGCCGATGGCTATCGCGCGCTCCATGAGCACCTGTTCCAGGACCTTTATGAATGGGCCGGGCAGGACCGAACGGTGAACATCGGCAAGGGCGGGAGCCTGTTCGCTCACGCCCCATATGTCGCCAATGCCCTGTCGGCCGTATTCAAGGATCTTGCGGCCAGCAACCAGCTTCAGGGCCTTTCGCGCGAAGATTTCTTCGACCGGCTCGGCCACCACATGAACGAGCTGAACGCGATCCACCCTTTCCGCGAAGGCAATGGCCGCACGATGCGCCATCATGCCACCCAGCTCGCGCGCGAGGCCGGGCATCCGTTTAGGATAGCCGCGATCGACAAACAGGCATGGATGGAGGCATCCCGCCACGGCTTCACGACCGGCGATCATCAGCCTTTCAGTGCGGTGCTGGCCGCTGCCCATGAGCGTGCGGAACCGGACCAGCCTCGCACCGGCCCTGGTGGCATGGCATTTCTTCCTCCGCGTGATCCCCCGACCGGGCAACGCTATCGTCTGTCGCTCACCAAGGTTCGCGACGAGCTGGACCGCAATCTTCCCGCTGCACGGACCGAAGCGGCCGAACGCCTGAAAACCCTCGTGGCGGACAATGCACCCCCCAACCGGATCGACGCTGCGCGCATCGAGCTGGCCTATGTCCGCCACGCCAAGGGGCCGGTCTATCAATCGCACTTGCTGACCCATCTGGGGCTACGCGAGGTCGATGCCGTCATTACCGCGCAGCAGACCCCGCTCGAGCGCGTGCGCGAGATCGGCGCCGCGCTTGCTGCACGGATCAACAGCCAGCAGCTCGCCCAGGTGCAGCGCGCCGTGCGCTCGCTGGAGCGCCCTGTCCTCCCGCCCGGGCAGTCGCCGGCGCATGATCGTCTGGCTGAAGCCTTCCTCAAGAACATGCCCGATCAGAACCGGGCCGATCCGCGGTTTGCCGGTGCGCAGGCCATTGTCGATAAGGCCCATGCCGCTTCACAGGCGCGCGGCGACGGGGTGCGGATGATCGAGGCGGCAACGGACATGGCGCGCACCGCCGTTGCCGCCAATATCCGCGCAGGCAAGCCGTTCGATGAGGGGATTTTCTTCTCCGCGTCCCCTGCCCCCAACACCCCCGACCGAGGCAGGACGCGATAGCGGGCACGCCCCGGCATGGCATGGGCTTGTGGCCCCGCTGACCTTCGCCCCACGAAGGCCATCAGTGCGGGGAACACCAAGGGCGGCCGCCCTTTCGTTCCCGAACAAAAATAGACCGCCCGTGTAGTCCGCCAAGCCCGGTAGGCCCGCCGCCTTGTGGGCGGCGACCAGGCTATGCGGCCCGCCCGCGCCAGCGGTCGATTTTTGCCCTCCCTCCCCGTCCCGCTCCTCGCCGGAGGGGCAGAGCCGCAGGCAGCGGCTTCGCCTGAAAAGGAGGTAGGAAAATGGCTTACACACGATACCGGGGCGACCCCTATTGGAAGCGCGCAAAGGCTGATGGCGTGAGCGTGGACGGCTCCGCCTACAAGCGGGGCGAGCGGGTGTTCTTCTATCCCCGCACCGGCGCGATTTACGCCGGAGATGCCGCGCAGCGCGCGTCGGCCGAGTTCGACGAACTGGCCGCACTGGAGGGCTGATCCCTCTCCTTCCCCATCATTCGATCAGAATTTCAGGAGATATTACCATGGCTATCATCACCGCCAAGCTGTCCCAGCTTCGCCTCTCGCCGCTCAACACGCGGCGGGTGAAGCCTTCCGCCATCGACTCCATGGCCGACGACATTGCCGCGCACGGCCTGTTGCAGAACCTCGTCGCCTATGAGGAAGATGACCTGTTGTGGGTGTTTGCCGGTGGGCGTCGCTATCGGGCGCTCAAGGAACTGGTGAAGCGCAAGAAGATCAGCAACGGCGACACCTTCCCCGTCGAAGTGCGGAGCAAGGAAGAAGCGATCGAGCTCTCCTATGCCGAAAATGCGGCGCGGGAGGACATGCACGCTGCCGATGCCATCCGGGCCTTTGCGGCGATGCGCGACGTGGGCATGTCGGCATCCGAGATTGCGGGCCGGTTCGGTTATGCCGAAAGCTATGTGGCGCGGATGCTGCGTCTTTCGGCGCTCAATCCCAAGCTGATCGACATTCTCGCCAAGGATCAACTTACGCTTGAAGCCGCGAAGGCTCTCACCTTGTCGGACGACCATGCTGAGCAGCTTCGCGTGTTCAAGGCGTCTAACGGGCAGGCGCATAGCATTCGGCGGATGCTGACGCAGGAGAAGGTGACGACTCAGAGCGGCGCGTTCCTGTTTATTGGACGCGATGCCTATCTTGCACAGGGCGGGACGATCACCCCGGACCTGTTCTCGCAGGGAGACGAGGGTTATGCCGATCAGCCGGAAATCGTGCAGGATTTGGCCGAAACCAAGCTGGATGCACTGGCGGAAGAATATCGGTCGGAAGGCTGGTATGAGGTGGGCGCCGCGCTCGACCAGCCCTATGACCTCTATTCCAAAGGCTACCTCTACCCCAGCGAGCGCGATCCCAGCGAGACGGAAGCGGCGCGCATGGCCGAGCTGGACACCCAGATTGAGGCCATTGCCGAAGCTGAGGGCGAGGATAGCGACCGGATCGAACCGCTGTTGGAGGAAAGAGAGGCCATCGTGGAAGGGCTGCGCTCCTACAATGCGGATCAGAAAGAGGTGGGCGGCGTTGCGCTTTGGATTTCTCGCGACGGTTCGGTTTCCCATCGTATCTACCGCGCGAAGGCCGAGAGGGCATCCAAGGCGTCGAGTGTGAGCGACGGCCCTGCCCCACTCTACCCCAACAGCCTGTTTGCGGACCTGACCCGGATCAAGACGCAGATCGTGCAGGAAGCCGTCGCGGCCAATCCGGTGCTGGCGCTTGATGTGCTGTTGGACTCGCTGTCCGGTCAACTGTTGCATGGCGCGCATAGCTATCGCTTAGCGCTGGAATTGAAGGCCGAGGCCGTGACGACCGATGTGCCCGATGAAATGATGGCTACAAGCGATGTTCGTCGGGTTGAGGAAGTGATGGCGACCCGGTTCGCTTCGCTGCCTACCGAGGGACGGTTTGAAGCGATCCGCGCTATGACGACCGACGACAAAATGGCCCTGCTGGCGGGCTTGGTCGCCATGATGATCGACGGCACCGTGTTCGCGGGCGGCTCGCCATCTGAGCGGCATCACCAGTTCGAGCAGATTGCCAAGGCGAGCGAGGTGGACATTGCTGATCGTTGGTCGGCTCCAATCGCGGTGTTCGACCGCATGAAGCGGGCTTCGCTGATTACCCTGCTGCGTCAGGAAACAGGCGATGCCAGCGCCGATAATTGCGCGACCATCAAGAAAAAATCGGACCTCGCTGTCAATGTGTCAGGCCGTCTCCCCAGCAAGTGGCTTCCCGAACCGATGAAGGTTGGGGCCTTCGATCAGCCTGAAATGCCCGACGACGATGATGGCATGATGGACAGCATCGAGGCCGAAGGGGGTGCCGACGAAATGGCATGAGTGCCCGGGGGCGGCGCGAGCCGCCCTCTTCCCTCCTTCATCAACCGAATTGGGACTGGCGCGAGGACCCCAAAATAAACGCTGATTGCGCTCTTAATTGTGCGAGTTCTTATTGCCTGTATATCTTATGTTAAATGACGCCCGTTCTGGCCTACGAGCTTTAGTCATGCAGCGCCTTTCGAAGAGCGTCTGCACCGTCAGCGTAGAATAATACCTGTACCTTAGTTGCGACGTCATCGGAAAGATCAATTAGCGCTCGGCGGCATGCGACCGGGAGCAGAATGGCATTTGCTCCCTTCTCCAACGCCAGTTCGACGACGTCGATCGGATTGTGGATCGGTTCAAGCGAGCCGCCCAAGGTAATTGCACCGGAAATGATTAGGCCGCCCTTCAGTGGTTTGCCGAGCAGCGCCGAGCAAAGCGCTACCAGTACGCCGACGCCAATTTGGCCGCCTTGCTTAGCTGCATCAAAGGAACGGAGCTGCACCGCAAATTCATGCTCGCGGGGGTTGCGTTCGCCAATCAGGTCTCGGGAGCGTGCATAGAGGTTCTGCTCGGCGATCCGGACGCTTTCTCTGAATGGCGCCGGAGGCGATTGGTTCAGAATGCGAATTCCGCTGCCGCTGTTCTCGGTGGCTTCGATCCGGAACAAGCCCGCAGCTTCGTCCTGACCACCGGGACTGATGGCCCATACCTGGCCCGCCGGCAGGGGATCGGAGCCGATGCTGTCCTCGCTTTGCAGCTCAGGTGTCGAGACAAATTTCTCTACACCGTCGAGGCCCATCACATAGCTGAACTGGGTGTTCCGAAACTCGGCCGACCCGATGCGCTTCTGCTGTTCCTTAACCCGTCGGCGCACCTCGAGTGCAAGACGCACGGCCCACTCCAGATCCTCATCGGGAGCAGTCGTGGCGGGGTCGGGGTACATTAGCTTCAATAGGCCCGAGACCGTCTTGTTGACGGCGTTCTGATCGCGTCCGGAAAGCGCCCCGCCGAAATGCACGCGACCCGGAAGGACATTGACCCTGGTTTGAGCTCGTAGCCGCGAGAAGCATTCGGCGAGAACGTCACTCACCAGGCCAAATTGGTCGGTGAAGAGATCTTTGCTCATCTTCGGAACATCCCATCCCGGCAGATAGCAATGGATCCGGTCCATGAAAGCCGTGTCGTTGCGCATCTCGGGCGGCATAGGCCCGAAGAGATGGCCGACCCGCTGCTGATGTTGCACGTCAACGTCGAAGTTGCCGACCATCACGATACTGCCTTCGGCGCGGATGCTCTCGCGGCCGCGCGAGAACTCGCCGGACTCCATATAACCCTTCATGATGTTGACGCCGTCCTTCTGGTCGAAGGATATGCCCGACACCTCGTCGAAGCAGACAACATCGTATTGGCAGACCAGCCCACGCTGGCCGTTCGACATGTTGACGAACATGCGAGCGACGGTCGCCTTGCCGCCCGAAACCAGATGGGCGTAGGGCGAAACTTGCTGGAACAAATGGCTCTTGCCAGTGCCGCGCGGACCCAGCTCGACAATGTTGTAGTTGGCCTCGACGAACGGAACCATGCGCAATAACATCGCGTCCTGGGCGCGCTGGCTCAGCTTTTCAGGTTCCAGACCGACACTCCGTAACAGGAAATTCTTCCAGTCGGCTGTGGTCAGTTGGGCGCGTCCGACCGCGATCTTGTCGAGAATGTCGCGTGTGGAGAGCTGAATCTCGCGCAGGTTCATGACCTCAAAAGGCCGCCCGCCTTTCTCTTGTGCGATGCTGGCGTCGTAGCCGAGCTCGACCTCGGCGTAAAAACCGCCCGTCAGCATCCGCTCATGATCGTGAACGATCTTGTCCGCAATGCGCACGTCGTTCAGCCGTAAGCTCGGAAGGGTAGCGAGGTAGCTGTCGGTTTTTGCATCCAGCCTGGCGGTCACGATGTCGATGATGCGCACCGATCCGCGGTCACGTGCTCGCGACTTGAACAACTCCTCTTCGCCGGCGCGAACAGTCCGATCTGACAATTGTGACTGGACCATCTGGAGACCTTCCTCGATCTCCTCGGGTTCCGTGCTGGCGCAATAACGACCGAGCATGAACTCGACCACATAGGTCGGCACGGGGAACTGGCCCCGGAAGCGTCGCACCAGATCCTTTCTGACGATATGGCCTGGGAAGGCAGCGGCGGCTTTGCGATCCAATTCGTCAAGCGCGATCACGTCACTCCCCTCCAACCGTCAGAACGCGGTGGGCAAGCACCCGATTGTTGTCATCGAGCACGACCAGGCAGACGCCCTCGCGTTCGTGTTCGTCGCTGACCAGAAATGAGGTGCGACCATTTTCATCGAGTACGCGGCCCCCCTTGATTAGGGTCGGGCCGCTGGTTTCTGCGCCGAGCCGGAGATCGACATGAAGGTCCGCGCCGCCGGACACCTCGACGCGCAGACGCAATCCTTCCCATGCTGCCCGATGAATGGACACGTCTCTCGGCATTCCACTGCCGGCGACTTCTAGCACCGGCAGAACGCATTCCTGTGGGCTGATCCCACCGTGGGCATACTCGTAACTGGCATAGAAAGAGCGTGCGCCAGTTGCGGCAGCAATCGAAACTTCGTCATTCCACGACCAGGGAACCTGAAGATAGGACGTCTGCGCCTTCGACTTCACCATCGCGCAGCGCGTCCTCTTCCCGTTCGGCTCAACGAGGCTGATATCCAGAGCGGCCTGCTGCAAGCCGCCGGGCATTAGCAGCCAGCCATGATCGGTGACGATGCGGACGCTTCGCCCTTGGCGGACGAGTTGAAGAACCCGATCTGCGGCATCGCGGATTCCTGGCGACAGCCGCTCGGCGAGGCGAGCGCCGAGCGCATGTCCTTCCTCATCAAAGCGCCCCGTCTCCGCCCAGAGCTTCCCGCTGGACAGCAAGGTATTGTCGGTTTCCCAGCCTTCGGCTTGCATCAGCTTGAACAGCACAGCCTTGGTCGCCGGCTTGCCGTCCTGGGAGAGCGGCAGGACATCGGTGGTTGCCGAAGGGCCAATGAGCATCGAGGCCACGGGCGACACCATAGGCTTGCAGGTGGCAGTGACCGTTGGAAAACCTGACCATGCCCAGCCGAGGCCGACTGTGACACCCTCCGTTTCGAGCAGGCGGACAAGCTCATGCGCCAGATCCATACGGAACCCATCGACGAACAGGATGGTGGAGGCGGTGGGCTTGGAAGTTGGAGCGCCCGCGAAGCGAACCTTGCCGGAGCGAACGAGCTCTTGGAGCGCCAGCGCGCCTTCCTCGAGCCATGGTAGATAGGTCGCACGCAACGCGGTCGTCACCGCGACACGGTCCAGTTCCCGTGGCGCGGCTTCGAGAGCGGCCATGGCCGCCCAATCCGTCCGGGCTCCATCCGCAACATAGGCTTCAGCAAGGGCCGCACCGTCATGGCTCGGCAACGGAATTGCCTTCGCTACGGCGGCAAGGTGCGAGAGCGCTCGCGCTAGGGGTGCTTCTCCGCGTCTTGCCCAGACGGTCTCGCGCCGCCAGCCATGTTCATTCTCCAGCGTCGCAATACGATGCCGGGCCTCGGCCAGCGAGAGATCGGCGCATTTTCCGAGTTCCTCGCGCAGCTTGATCTCGGCTTGCGCGTTGAGCTTCGGGTAGGAGTCTCGGTTTTCCGCGTGATCGAAGAGTGTTCCCGGCTCTGCGGCACCCAGATAGCCAACGACCCCGGCATAGCCGGTGGAATCTGCGAACCGGGACCATATGGCAGCCCAACGCCCCTCCCGCTTTGCCAGACGTGTGACCGCGTCCTGGCGCGAAAGCTTGCGTGGATCGAATTTCAGCTCTCTCTCGGCGATGCTGGCGAAGGCGGCAAAACGGCCGGCATCGGCCACCTCGGAGAAAGCGCCATCGATCCAGTCAAGCATGTCGGCGGCGAGATCAGGCGCCAGCAGCGAATTGAGCTGATCGGCATCCCAGCGCTTGCCGCGCAATTCCTCGATTGGACGGGTGCAGAATCTGAGTGCGGCATGGGCGAGCGCCGCGCGGGTGTTCACGTCATCTGCAAGCGTCAGCTTTAGCGATCCGCGCTCCGCAGCCAGAAAGCCGCGCAATGTCCAGTCCTTGCCGTTAACGTGGCCGAAGAACGAACCGGCGACAGTGAACCAGATTAGCGGCTGCAAGAGCGCCGGGCAGTCCTCAGCCCCCTTAAGGGTCTCGCGGCCGATGCCGGGCAGATAGATGATCGGCGTCGCGCCTTCGGGCCACGACACGGAGTCGACTGCGCGCACAGTTGCTGCCCGGAGCCAGATCGCCGGGCCGGTGCGCATGGCGAGATCGAATTCGCCATAGGTGAGCAGTTCCGGCAGACGATCGCGCAAAGCAGGCAGAAGCGGCAGAAATTCGTGCTGGGCATCGCACCAGACGATGGCCTCCGGCGGGGCTTCGGCCGCGGCGTTGTAGCTCGCGGCGTCGCGCAGTGCCGCGACCAATGCGTCGAGAGGTGTCGTCACTTCGCGGCCTCCACCCGCTCGGCTGCCGCCTCGCGTGCCGCGCGCTTTTCGGCCAATGTCGTGTGGTGATCGTTGCGCCGCTCGCCCTTGAAGACCGAGGACCAGGGAGCAGAGGTCACGTCATTTCCGCGGTCCTTGTCCTTTAAGATATTCGACAGGTCGTGGGTGAGCACGCCCGCCATAACAAAGGGACGGATATTCTGGCGCACGCCGTCGTCGATATCGGGATCCCAACCAAGCGGCTGCCGGGCGAGCGACTTCCAGCGCGCGAAGATGTCGTAGGGCTTTTCGCCCGCCAGCACCTTTTCCAATATTTGCTGGAGCTCGCGGGCCTTCTCGTAACGCAGCATGTTGTTCTCAGCTTTCGCCCGCGCCAGCCAGTCACCCAGCATGGTGTAAGTGAGCTTACGCAGCATAGCCTGATTGAAGCGGTGGTAATGAACGACGACCGAGAAACCATCCTTCAGCCCGTCCGAGATATGCCAGAGGAACGGGCGCTGGCCGAACAGAGTGCAGTGTTGGCGGAAAGCGCGGTCACGCAACCAAGTTTCGAGTGAGCCATCGCGGGCGGTTTTTCTATCGAACAACTCGTCAGCCTCCGCGATCAGGCGACGTTCGAGCGCATCTGACCAGTCCCCGCCATAGGCTGCAGAAAGATATGTACGCAGGCGATCTGCGAGCGGCTTTTCTCCGGCGACGGCAGGGATACTGAGAAGACCGTCGTTGTCACCAGAGGGAAGCATTGCTGCCTTGGCAATCCAACCTCGAGCCTCAGCGGAGAGGCGCATGTCGGGATCATCTTCAGCGGGCCAGCGGTAGCCGCACAGCCGAGCGAGCGCGACGTGCAGTGCGACGCCAGGCTTGGCAGCCTTTGGATGTCCGTGAAATGTCCACTGCGCGGGGTCTTCGGTGAAGGCCTCCGGAAAGCCGTTTGGATAGGCCTGCTTGGCAACGCCACGCCACTTCGGCAGGTCAATCGGAACGCGTCCGAAAGTAGCGTTCGTAATGTTCATCTTCTTTTCAACGATGCGAACCTGCTCCTGGAAATCACTGGAAGATGCAAAGGCCGCCAGCGCGAGCAAATCATTCGGATCGTTCGGGCATATTACAGCAACATTTGAATCAAATTTGTTTCCGAAGTAATAGTTCACGGAAAGGTCAGCCATCTGATTAACGGCAATGCCAAGTTTCCCCCAAACACTATTCCCTCTCTGATCCGAGTCATGAAGTCTATCGCGCCTTATCTTGCGATCTTCGCGAAGGTGCCCGTTCTTTTCGTCGTATCGAACAACCTTAAAAAATCCTCCGGAGAAGGATCCACCCTGTGTCGTGGATTGAAGATATGCCCATTCCGGCTGAATTGTCGCGGGTTCCCAAAAGTTAAAGACAAACCTTGGGGTATCTCCATTCATGATTCCAGCAAGGCTGTCGGCAACTTCGCGGATAGGAATGCCCTGCCCAAGTTCCTTGAATACGATTGTAGCCGCCGTATTCGACAATTGCTTATGTTGGTAGATTTCATTTGGCGAATCGCTACCCAACGAAGCCGCTTTTTCACTTGGAGTTTTTTTTGAGCTGCAGTCAATAAGAGCCGTAGATGACTCATTTGATGGTTGAACATTGGTCGAAATTGTCAGGGTAACATTGACCTTTTCACCGGATATCGTTTCAAAGGCGCCACTTCCAAGATGCGATAAGAAGTCTAGTCTCTTCGTACGCAGAATTCTGCGACGAAAACTTTCATATGATGTCAATGACAGCCAATGCTGGAGACAAATTAGAGCAATTGATCCGTCCGGTTCGGATAAACGGTAGCAACGATCCCACATACTGTAGCCAAGATCGCCCTTGGTTTCGGGGAATCGGCGCTGAATGAATTCAATCAAACCCTGTGACATCTCCCGATAGCCGAGAAATGGGACGTTGGTAGCCTGAAGTACAAACCGGCGGTGTAGCAGAGCTGCCGCATCTGCCATGCCCCGCGCCGCGAGGGCACCCTCTGCCTTTTCGGGTTCGGCGCGTCGCGCTTTATCAATTAGAGGTTCGAGAAATCTCTCGATTTGCCCCATCTTTTCCGCTTCGAACAGGTCTCCGCTGGACGTCTCAAGAAGCGTCCCAAGAATGGGCGCCTGTACGAATAGCTCGTAAAGTGCGGTCAGCGCGTACTCGAGGTCAGGGTCGCCGCCTCCAAGCGCAACGAACTCTCGCTTCGGCAGTGGTGGCGGTGCTCCAACCCAAGCAATATGTGGCAGCGGTAAGTTCTGCCAGCCGCCGATCCGCCATGCTGTTAGGGCGACTGCGAACGCCGCGATCTGAACGCAGCGTCCGTCAATCTCAAGGCCGTGCAAATTGTCCCGTAAGACTGCGGCGACGGCATCGGCCGGAGACAGCCGTTCTTCCGCTTGGCGCAGTGCCGCAAGGATCGCCAGCGCCTCAGTTAGAAAGTGACCCGAGCCACAGCAGGGATCGAGCATGGTGATGGCCTCGGCCTCGGTCGGCCAGCCCGGAAATGTTCCTGCCGCCGGACGCCAAGGACCATCGTCGCCTTCGCGGACGAAGCGCAACATGTCGAAGCCGTAATCCGGCAGCGAACAGGCCGTCCGTAGCGCGTCTTCATCCAACGCCGTCTCGGCCAACGCCGGATCGGCTGTCAGAACCTTGCCCGCCCACCATGCGCCGAGCGTGTTGTGCAGCAGGAATCGCACCATGTACGGCTCGGTGAAGAGCTGCGTGACAGCAGGAAGCTCGTCCGCCCCGATCTTCACGCCCGACTTGTTGACCGCATCCTTCTCTGCCGCTCGCCAGAACTGGTAGGTCCACCCGAGGCTGTCCTCGGCCTGGAATACTTCGGCCTCCAGCCCCGTCACATGCCGGTGCAGCTTTTGCGTATGCACCGGGTCAAGGTCGAGCGCCAAGACTGGATCATCGATGCGAAAGACGGCCGGCAGCATTGCGGCCGCATAACGCTCCGCCACCGCCCAGGCGTCCGTAAGTCCTTCGGCCTCCGCCAATTCGCGGCAATCTTCGAGTGTGATAGCCACGTCGTGTTCTGGATTCCGCAACAGCCCCCGCTCCGCCAAGAACCGTGCGAAGAGCATGCGGTGCCAATGAGCATAGGCCGCGGCCTCGACCAGGCGCTTTGTCTCTTGCGTCTCCTCGTTCCGGTCGAATGCATCTCCGAGCGCGCGGGCATGCGCGCGCAGACGACGGCGGAGCTCCTTCTCAGGGTCGTTCAGATAGCTCGGTGCCTTACCGTCCGCGACACCGAGGCGACGGATTGCATCTCGCGCTCCTTCCTCGGCTACGAGACGGGCGTCCTTCACCGCCTTTTCAAGGGCGCGGCGCATCGCGGTTGAGAGGTAGCGATTGCTCATCTGGCTAAACCTTTGGAATTACGGGGCCGTCGGCGAGCGCCTCAGCAATCCTGGTTCGAACCTTGGCGAGCCATTCATCGAGGTCAGCCTCGGACTCCACCATCGCGCCTGGCAGTTGCACGGTATGGGCCTTGGGTTCCAAGAGTGCTGCAGCGGCTGTCAATGCCTCATCGATTCGCGCCGGCAAGGCCTTGGCCATGTTCTCCCACTCGGAGAGCCCGCGCTGGGCAAGGGCATCAGCAATCGCCTGCGGCGTATCCACGGCAGGCTTCGTCACCATCAACAGGCCGCTATCTTGGCGAATGTCGTGCTTCTGTTCGGGCGAGAGCTTTGCCCACGTCGGATTGACGCCCAACCGTTCCTCGCCTTTGCTCCAGGCCGCTTCCCACGCTGCGTGAGCTGCATTCAGCTTGGCACGCAAGGCATCCGAGGCGGCGGCAACCAGCGGCGGCACAGGGTCGGGGTCGGCTAGCAGGCGGCGACCAGACCGGATGCTCTCCAAGTCGACTTCCTGGTCCATTGCGCCAAGTCGCACCAATCGCTCGGCGAGGCCCCAGAGCGGCAAGCGGTCAGCAATCTTGTTCTCGGCGGCTTTCCACTGCTTGATCTTCGCGCGCAGCGCAGTTGCATCTGCCGCCAGCGCAGCCAGCAGATCGTTGCCTGATAAACTTTTGTAAGCCGTCAGATTCGGAACCAACTCCGGCGCAGGCGCAGGTACTTCGCCGCCGGAATGCCGAGCTGCACTCTCAAGGCGGTCGAGGAGCGCGGAGAGCGCCAACTGTTCCTGATTGTTCTCGAACTGGACGCCGGTATCGTTCAGCAACCCCCGCACTGGCATCCGCTGCGCGATCGTGATGATGGTCGTCTCAGCGCGAAAGGTACAGGTGCCGAGCTTCTGGCGTGGCAGATCCGGAAGCGAAGCGGGCTTGCCATCGTCACCGGTCACGCGCACGAGGCCGGCGTTCGCCAGGACGATGAGCGCGCCGTCCACCGTATCTTGCGACCAGCCGTAGGGCGGGCTGGTGAATTTCGTCCGGAGATCTGAGCCTTTGCGCCCGGGGCCGAGGTCGACCAACAGCGCCTTGCAAACAGGATGGCTCTCAGGCGCGCCGGTGTGATCCACGGCCTTCATGGCGTCCGGATCTTTACGCACAGCGCGCTCTCGCACCTTGTCCCATCCCGCATGATCACCATCGGCGAACTGCGGATAGAGACGGGCGAGGGCGTTCGTCGCGGCTTCTTTGACCGCGTCGGCCGGTGAGCCGCCGATAAGTTTTCCGCCGGCTTGGAAAACGCGAGCCTGGGCCACTACTTCGCGAATGATTTCCTTCGCGGCGGTCTGTGCCTTGTTTGCCCGCGATTGCATCGCAGACTGCGCCTCGCGGCCAGCGTCGGTCTGTGGCACGCCACGAAGCTGCAGAACATGCTCGGCTGCCCGCCATGTTGTGAGCGCCGCAGTCAGCTCGTTGTCGCGCGAGGGATGGCGCGGAATGAGTAAGTGAATTGTTGCGTCCGATGTGGCTGCTGCCGCAATTTCCTTCTCGACCGCGGCTAAGTCCTCCCCCCAACCGTTATGTAGGCGCAGAGCGACGCCGTCGGCGGGTGCTTTCTCGTCGGGCTGCAAACGATGGATGCGGCGTTGCTGGCGACTGGCGCCGTGCGGCACACTGGCGGCACCTGTCAGCGCAGTTTCGGTCGCTTCACCAAGCAGGTCACGACGTGTGCGGCCGAGCGTGGATTGATCGGCAAGGATCGTTTTTTCCTCGCCGCGATAGGCAGCTTCCCACTCGGCGCTCTCTTTGGTCTGAAGTCGCCATTCGCCTCCGACTTCAATGGCGGCGCCATCCGCTTGCAGTTCCTGCAGCAGTTCAGGAACCTTTCGGCGCAGATCGTCTTCGCCGCCGAGGTTGACGATTAGGAGATCGGCGATTGTTTCCGGCTGAGCGCGAACGCCATGATGGTCCGCTTCGGGCGCAATTCGGCCCAGCATGTAGACCAACATCAAAATGCGAGCCTTCAACTTGTCGCGGTCATTTCCGCCGTTGAGAGACTCGATCCGATTACGCGTTTCCGCGGGGAGTAAGCCAGCGTTGTAGGCTTCTGTTGCGAAGCGGCCATAAAGGAAATCGACGGGGACCGCATGTCCAAGCGGCCTTTCCCCATAGGTGCGCGCTGCATCGAGCGTTGTGCGGAGCTGGCCGCGCAGTGTTCCGCCTAGGCCGGTCCGGTCGAGCTCGCGCAGGATACGCTCCCAGACGCGGCGACGCGACGGCAGAAGAGGCCAATCGAGGACTGCTTCATTCTCGTCCTGAACGGTATGCGCAAGTCGGCTGCCTTGCAGATGGCGGCTGATCTCTCCAGCATTCGCGCCCAGCATCTGGCGAATGTCTCGCTCTGCTCCCGACTTTTTGCGCAGGACCGTCTTGCGGATCACGGAGTCAACGTCGGCTTCGCCGAGCGCGATCTGGACCGGGAAGCGATCAAGGAGCTTTTGCAGGTTCTGCACGTCGCTCAGTGCTTGCTGTCCGGTCGCCACTAGCAACACCCGTCCATCGAACCGGCCAGCCAGCCGCTCGGCGATCGTCTGAATTTTCAAGGTCAAGCCGGGATCTTGGCGAATGAATTGCTGGACCTCATCGAGCACGACGAGTGTGAGGGGTATTTCCTTGCGGCCGAGCATCAGCGCTTGGCGCGCCACCGTTTCCAGAAGATCGACGGTGACAGGCGGAGGCTCAGGGAATTGCGACTGGAGCAGACCGCTCAGCTCCTTGGCCGAGTTGGCGAGGTCGGGTTTCGCTTTCAGGACAGCAGCGGCAAATCGCGGGGAAAGGATGAAGTTTCGAATATCGGTTTGGAACCGATCGCCTAACTCCGTGCGAACAGCTTCCAGAATATCAAGGCTATCAAGCCATAACGCTACTTGCGCGGCGCGCAGATCGCTAGGCAGCCCCACGGCGCGAAGGATGATACCGAGGGTGGCCTCAGCGGGATCAGATGGCCCGGTGCCTAGCGTATCGCCGGCGGCGACCACTCCGCCAGCTCGCTTCGCTGCGATACGAAGTTCCTTTAGCGGTGCTGATACTTCAGGCGGCAGATGATGAATAAGCCCTTCCGCCGTCGCACCATCGGAGAACTCGAGGTTGGTCCAGAGTGCGGCCAGCATGCTCGCAAGGTGAGATTTGCCCGAACCGTAAAAGCCGGAAATCCACACGGCAGGAGCGCCGCCACCGCCTCTGCCGACCGAACCGAGAAACGCTTCGAGAATTCGCGCCAATCCGTTTGCGTAGGCGCCATCGCACACGAAGGTCGATAACTCCCCCCGAAGCGTATCCATTGCCTCTGGCGTCGGTGGAAAAGAGATCTTCGCCACGCCTTGGTTGGCAAGCCGATACACGGCCGGATCAGTGTGAAATGTCTCGCGATTCAGCATGTTCTTAGCCTCACAATGCGTTGTCGGGGGGGATTGGAATCGCGTGGTAGTTCCACCCGTCCCGCGCATCGAGCAGGCGATAGACGCCGCCCGAATGTTTCCCGGGAAAGCCGACTAGCAACCGCCCCGGAACCGAATCAGCAATCCTGCTGATCAGTGTCGAAATTCTTGCAACGCCAAACAGCGCGCCGCAGCCGTCCACCGCCAAGACATCGTTCGGCGAACAAGCGGCCAGTGCCCCCTTCATGTCGGAGACAAGAGCATCCTCGATGTCTGGGAGCAGACCACGAAGCTCCTTGGGTTGCTCGACAAGGGCCGCAAAGAATTCGTGCCGTGCAATCCACTTTCCAAACCATGGGGCGAGGTCGAGATGCTGCCATCCGTGGCCCGCCTTTTGCGTCGCATGTTCGAACTCGCCCAGTCGACCGGTGAAGCGACGCTGGAGCGCCTTTTCGTACCAGACGACCCAGATGCGGCCGACTGGCGGCGTATCGGCCGCCCAGGGAAGCAGAACCTGCTTGGTGTAGGCAGCCAGGATATCGTCAAACGTGTTCAAGCTCTCGCACCCCCAACGTTGCTGCCATTGGCTGGCGGATCGAAATCTCTGTCACGTCGCCGGCAGATCTCACGCGGGCCAGCCCGATGGCTTCGGCGCGGCGCAGTTGATCCAAGGCCTGGTCTGGTGACAGATCGAGGATTTGCATCCAGATGGAACTCAAGATTGCCGGTCCGCCAAAACCGGCAACCGTGGCCAGCAACGCTGCCAAAGCCACGGCTGCCGGTGTGGGCGCAACTCGCCGGCGCACCTTCTTTACCGAGCCCTGCAAATGCCCGCTCTGGGTCCAAGTGGCAGCGCAATTTTGCGCCATGGACCGGAGCGTCTTCTCGCCGAAGCGGTCCGGCAGTGCGGACGAAAGGGCATGCTCAAATTGGGACCGATAAATATACTCCCCGATTGCGCTGCTTAGGACAACGGGCGCGGTCTCCCGGAGGATGGGATCACGGGCTAGTGAAACGAGGAGCGCCTGAAACTTATGGCCCTCCCCATCGGATTGCCAGAGCTTCAGAAAGACTTGGGTCAAGGGCGGTTGCTCAACCAGACCATACAACGAAACCATATGACGAAAGGTCAGGCGACGTGTGTTCGTGGTCGATTTACCCAGCGCATTCTCCTCGACCGCGGCAGACCTGAGGTCATCACCAGTAACGCGGCTCGGGATCAGAAGGCGCTCCAACTCCTGTCGCATCATCGTCTTCGATTGATGTGCGCCGCCCCCTGTAAGGCGAAAGCCGAACGCCGAGAGCAGCGCCTTCTCGGACCTCGATCCAAACCAAATTGACTGATGCGTTCCGGATGGCAAACTAATTGGCTCCCAATTCACTGTTCATCTGATGCGCTATGCCCAGAAGAATGATCTATTTTGTCTTCCTCTAAGCGGCATTTTTCGATGAATTGACGAACAGCCTGCCGAATTACCCAAGATAGCGATACGTCTCTCGCGATCGCAATCTGAGTCAGGGCGTCGTAATCTTGCTCCTCGAGGCTGACAGTTAGGCGCGTCGATTTGAGGGGTCGTTCATTCATCCCATCCTCCTACCGCCTTCCGAATAGCGCGCGCCTCACCGGTCTGCAACAGAGTGATGCAAAATTCACCGCATGATGTGCTCTCGGATCCACACCGCCAGTGGCTGGTTGTCTGTTGGCTCAGATTTGCACGCGGGTTGCAGGCAAATGCCGGAATGCCCGGTCCCGGCAGGTGAGGAGGATCACCTGCATGCGCTGGGACGCTTCCTCAAGAATCTCCGTCATCAGATCGAGCCGACCGTCGTCGGAATAGACCAATGGATCGTCGAGGATCAGCGAAACCGGCGTACCCTGCTCCAGCAGCATATCGGCAAAGGCAAGGCGGGTGAGCACCGCCAACTGCTCCTGGGTCCCCTTCGATAGCGTCCCGCACGCTTCGCTGAGGCCTGCCCGTGTGACCGAGGAAAGACCCAACTCTTCGTCGAAGCTGAGGTCGGCGCCGGGGAACAGGCGCTCGACATGGACGCGCGCTCGCTGTGCCACTGGCCCAACGAAGGTCCGGGACGCCTCGGCACGAGCCTCATCCAGCACATCCTTGAGCAGTTTGATGGTGGCCGCCTCTTCGTCGAGCCGTACCAGCGCCTGTGTCGCGGCATCAGCTTCCTCGGCCGCCACAGCGGCCAAGCTCGCTAGGCCTTTGCCCCCCTCGCTTTCAATGACTGCCTCGAGGCGCGCAATGTCCTTTTCGAGCTCGCTCCGGCGGTTTTGGCCGGCCCTTGCCCGGCTATCGATCGTTTCGATTTTGCGATTGATCACCTGCACATCATGGGCCGTGGCGTTGCGCTCGGCCTCGGCCAGTTTGACCGCTGCCTCGGCGGCGCCCTCTCGGGCTTTGACCATGGCGTCGGCAAGCCCAGCGAAATCTGGCCTGCCTTCGATCTGAGCGATGCGATCGGACGCATGGGTCTGATCGCGCTCGGCGACCGCCTGCTTTGCGGCAAGCGGGCGGTCCTTGTCCTCGATTTCGCGCAGGTCCTCCACCGCCTGCTCATGCAGCGTTTCAGCGCGCACTATGGCAGTTTCCGCTTCGTCCAGGCTGCGCGTGAGCTGATCAATCGAGATCTCGTCATCATCGGACGCCACGGGTTCTGCCGCCACGCCGGCCACGAACAGCTTGAGCGCATCTGGACCTGCGGCAAGATCCAATAGCGGCTGTGCCGGCGTGATGCCGGCAATCTTGGTTTCGAGCAGTCGGACGGCCCCTTGGGCGTCGCGCGCGGCATCGTTTCGCGTCCGCGCCGCGGCAAGGTCGCCCACATCCCATTCGCCCAGTTCCAGCGCCTGCCGCTCGAGCAGTTCCGCTAGACGGGCTTCCGCGCTCGCCGCCGTCGCTGGCGGGCGGATGACGAGGATGCCGCCGCCCAGGGCAATTTGCGTCTCGCCGGTCAAGGTGCGCGGGCTATTTGGCTCCAGGGGCGCGCCGTCTATGGTGATATCCGCGACATTGCCGATAAGCTCGATCGACGTAGCGCCAGCATTGACCGCGGCCCGCGCCTCCGCGATCGCGCGGTCATTGGCCTCTAGGCGGGCGAGGGCTTCAGCCGGGATGAGCCGTGCGGCCACGTTGCGGGCATCGGCCAATTGCTTTTCAAGGTCGAGTAACTTGGTGTACTGCTCACGGGCATCGGTGATCGCCACGCCTCGCTGGCGTTGGGCGAGACGCCCTTCCCCGTCCGTAAGCGCCCGACGAGCTGCTGCGCGATCGTCGCGCGCCTTGTCGAGGGTTGCCTTCGCGTCGGCGACTTTCGTGCGTCCCGTTTCCAGCTCGCCTGCAAGCTGTTCGCGATCAGCAATTACTGCCTCCAAAGATTCGCCTGCAGCAGTCAGCGCTTTCTTTGCCGCATCATGCTGGCCCTGCAGATCCTCAAGGCGAACAAGGTTTGCAGAGAAATTTTCATGCTCGGCCTTGCGGGTTTCGAGGATCTGCGCTGCAGTTTTGGCGACGTCCAGAGCCTGGATGAGGTCGGCGCGCTGTTCTAACTCGGTCTCGTCCGCTAGCTCGCGCTCGATCACCTTGAGCCGGCCACGCGCCGTTTCCAGATCGCTGAAGCTCTTCTCGAGCGTATCGAGCCGCGCGGCCGCGTCCGAGGCGGCTTGCTGCGCCTGCTGGTCCCGATCACGCGCCGCTTGCGAACGCCCCTTTGACTGCGCCTTTCCGGTAGGCGTCCAATAGATGTCATATTGGTCATCGATCCGCTTTCGGACCCGGTCATAGGCAGCGCCGCCGACGATCGTCCCGACTTCCGCCTCCAGCGTCGCCTGGATGCTGCTGCGCACAATGCTGCCGGGTGCTGTCACCTCAAGCGCTTGCGCCTGCGGGACCCAAAGCAGACCAAGAGCGCCATAGGTGGCCGGGTCACCGCGTTGACTGCTATCCTTGACGAATCCAAGAAGCGCTTGCAGCCGGTTTTCGGCCTCCTCGCCCTGCGCCCTGCCCTGCGGCCCTGTGACTTCGACCTGGGGACTTTTGAGGAAGCGCTTGGCAACTTTCCAGCTGTCGGCGCCGATATCGAAGCAAACTTCGATCTCCGGCGCGACCGCCTCGCCATAGGGCGCAAAACTCTGGGCAAGCTGGTTTTTCGTGGCATGGCGGACGAAGAACGCCGCGCGCAAAGCCTCGAGGATCGTCGATTTCCCACTCTCATTGGGCTCGATGATGATGTTGAGCCCCTCGCCCAGCCCCTCGATCGTCAGGGGCTGACGAAATTTGCGGAAATTATTGAGACTGATCCGCCGGAGTTGCAGGCTCATGCTTGGCTTCCCCGATGATATTCGACAAACAGCCGCTCCATTGCGCGCCGCGCCAACAGGGCTTCGGACCCGCCGGCTTCGATCGTCTCCGTAAGCTTCTCAGCCGCTATGCCGAGTAATCCCTCGATTTTGAGATCCGCCAAGTCCTGCTCGCTAGGCCGGCCGACGAGATCATCAGCTCGAATATCAAGGAAGCGCAGGCGGTGGCGCAGATCATCTTCGAGACCCGACAGGATCTCGACGCGGTCGGCAAGCCCCGTAATGCCCGCAAGCGAAAGGCGCAGCAGCGTTGCCGCAGGATCGATAGCCGAGAGCAGCGCATTGCATTCCGCCGAGAAGGCGGCCGCGTCCTGCAGCGTCCAATCCCGCAACAGCCATTGGAAGCGGCCGGTGCGGACAGGCTCGGCTTTTGGATTTTCACCGGGAGCAAGCTCAACCATCAGCGCATGGCCGGGTTCATCGCGCTGGAAGCCATCGGTTTCGGGGGTTCCCGCATACCAGGTGCGCGAATCGACCTTGAGTGTACCGTGCCAGTCTCCGAGCGCCAGATAGTCGAGATTGGAACGCTTCGCGCGATCCGGCGCGATCTGGTTCTTGGTCTCACCGCGCGCCGTGAAATCGCGGATAGAACCATGAGCAAGGCCGATCCGCAGCTTCGCGCCTGGCGTTTCCATGGTGTCGAAAAGCTCGGTCGGATCGTCGAGATGGTGACGATGGATGAGCGGCGCGGGTAGCAGCCAGACCCCCGCTTCCATCTCCTGCGCGACTGGGTCGGTGAGCAGAATGACATTCTCGGAGGCTTTGCCGCGAACGCGGTCCCACAGTCCGCCATTGCGGGCATAGTCATGATTGCCCGGCAGCAGCCACCAGCGGCAGGGATAGCGCTGCATGCGTGACACCGCCTGCACGATGACCCGGTCTTCTGGCCCTTCGGTGTCGAAGATGTCGCCGGCGACAATCACATGCGCCACCTCCTCGGCGGCTGCGGCTTCGCCGATCCGGTCGATGGCGTCGAAGCGCGCTTCGCCAAGTGCCGCGCGAACCTCGGGATCGAACCGGCCGAAGGGCTTGCCGAGCTGCCAGTCAGCGGTATGCAGGAAACGCATGGATCAAAATCCCGTAATGGGTGCCACTGGAAGCTCAGGAAGGGCGCAAAGCGTGTTGACGAGCCGCATCTGCTCGATGTTGCCGCAGTTCGCCTCGCGCAAGCGGTCGCTGCCAAAAACGAGGGCGAGCGCCTTGGCGCGCGATATCGCAACATTGATGCGGTTGAGGGAAAAGAGAAACTCCATGCCGCGGGCCGTCTCGTCTGCAGAGGACGCGGTCATGGAGACAAGGCATATAGGGGCCTCCTGACCCTGGAACTTGTCGACCGTACCGACGCGGATGCTGCCTGGCAGCGCGGTCCGGAGCGCGTTGACCTGCGCATTATAGGGGGCGACCACGATGATATCGTTGGGGCCAATCGGTCGCGTAGTGCCGGTCTTATCGGTCCAGCTTCCCTTCAGCAGATCCTCTACCGCCGCACCGATCGCGGCGACTTCTTCTGCGGCAATCTGTGCATTGCCTTCGTGGACGACCGGTACCCAGTAAGCGCCGGCCGACGGCCAGGCGGTGCCGGTCAGGCTCTGACGCTGAGTATCGTCGTGGCTTGCGAGCCGTCCCTCATAGACCTGCTCGGAGATGAATGCGCAGACTGCCGGATGCATCCGCCGGGTCTCCGCGAGGAAGATGCCGCGATCCGCAGGGACAGTGGCATGCTCGCCCAGCATCCATTCGAGGCACGACAGATTGGCAGGCGCAGGATGCGCGCCCTGGATGACCTGCGGCAATTGACGCGGGTCGCCGACCAGCACGATATTGCGCGCGGCGCGCCCCATGGCGACCATGTTGGCGAGGCCCACCTGCCCAGCCTCATCGACAAACAGCCAATCGAAGCGCTGCACATTCTCATCTCGCGCGAAGAAAAAGGCCGTGCCGCCAACCACATTGGCACGGGCCAGGATCAGGTCATCATTGGCCGTGGCGCGGTGAACAGGGCAATCGTTGGCATAGCCATCGTCGCCGCCCGAGACCTTGTGGGCAAACGACACTGGAAACGTGCCGCCTTCTTCCGCGCGCGCACGAAGGCAGCCGCGCAGGACGTTGCGGATCGCTTCATGGCTGTTCGAGGCTACGCCGACCCGATGTCCCGCCTCAACCAGCGCCAGGATCACCCTGGCCGTGACGTGCGTCTTGCCCGTGCCCGGCGGGCCCTGGATCGGAAGCAGCGTCTGGTCCATGGCCTGCGCAGCGGCAATAGCACCCGCCACCGGTTCCCGGCCGCCGAGAATATCGCCGCTGACGCCGTTCAGGCGCGGTGCGGCGCCCGACAGCAGAGCGTCGACGGCGCTATAGCGCCGTGCGCCACACTGGTCCTCGATGACGTCCCGCACCGCCGCTGCCAGCACCTTGGTATCGAGCGGCCAATCGGGATGCAGCGTGAGCCGATCGGCAAGGAGCTCGGCCCTTGCGACGCCCACCTTCAGCGTGATCTCGCACGCATCACGATCAAGCACCTCAATCGCAACGGTTGCCGGCGGCCCGTCGAGTCCGGGCACAGTGGCTTTTCCGCCTTCGCGCAATTTGGTTTCCTGGGGCGGAAAGCGATAGGTGCGCATCACCGAGCGCTTGATGGGTTCGATCCCGGATATCGCCTCGAGCCCCGCCAGCGCATCAAGATCATCGACAAGCTCATCCTCGTCACGCATGGCACTGTCGAAGACCGTCCACTGGGCAGGCTTCGCCTCGCGCTTGTGGAACAACCCCAGGTTGAACAGCAACTCCCGGCGTTCCGGCAACAAGGAGGATGCGGCTAGTCGATCGCGCAGCGCTGTCGTTTCCTCGTCCTCGACGGACTCCTGCTCAGCCGCGTCCTGTGCAAGCACGGGCCACGGACCATCGGGACGGATGCCGACCAGCCAATCCCGCAGGAGCTGGGTCGACTGGCAGTCGATCCGGTTATAGTCCTCGATCTCGTCGAGGATTTGCTGATCGCCGGTCTCCCGCCAATTTTCATAAGCAACGACCGACCCGCCCGCTGTCTTGACGTCTCCCTCGCGCTTCAAGCCATAAAAGGCTTCTAGCGCCTTGATGGAGTAGCTCGGTTCGGAAGCAATGAGCGCGCCGCGCACCACAGCATAAAGATCGACAAAGCGCCGTTCGCGCATGAGCCGGTCGAGAAAGGCCTCGCCGATGCCATACCGCGTGGTGAGGCGCCGCAGCGCGGTGATCTCATAGGGCGCATAATGATAGATGCGGGCATCCGGATAAGCCGTGAGGCGATCGCGAAAAAAGGCAAGCAGCCGTTCGAGCGCCTGCGCTTCGGCGGCATGGTCATGAGCCCAGAAGGCCTGGAAATTGCCATCCGCCCACACGCCGTGCAGATATTCAAGGCCTCCCTCATAGTGGGGGTCGCCCTCGATATCATAGAAGAGATCGCCAGCCTGCGGCCGAGGCAGCAGGTCAAAGCCTTTGCCTGGCTGTTCGGCCCGCAATTCAAAGGTGGGTTCGCCCGTTTTGCGCGCGTGCTGCAATCTTGCCTGGCCGACAAGTTTCTCCACCGTCGCCGTCGCAACGCCGCGCACGGGTCCGTCATGCCGCGCAAGCGCGGCCATGGTCTCGATGCCGGACGCTTCCAGCTTCTTCACCTGGCCGCGCGTCATATTGGCGACCTGGAACAGGCTGTCCTCGCTGGTGAGGACAGCGTCACAATGATCGGCCCATCGGCACAGTGAGCAATCAGAGCAAGGAATCGGCCGCGTCGGTGAGGGCAAAGCAACGAAGGCTTCGAGCTTCGCCCGCGCGCCGCGCGCATAATAGGCATAGTCGGCCAAGCGCAGCGTTGCTCTCGTGCCATCGCCGAGCTGCACGTGCGCATACTGTGGCATCACGCCTTGGATCTCAGCCAAAAGGTCGGAATAGAGCACAAGCTGCAGCACATGCTTGGGGTGGGCTTTGCGCTTGAGCTTGGTGTCCGTCACTTCGTAGCTGAACGGCCCAAGCAATGACGGCCGATCGACCCGCTCCAGAAAATCCGACCAACCCCCCCACCGCTCGGACAGAAAGGCGCCCTGAAATATGATCTGCGAACCTTGCGCCAGGGCCGCTCGCGTCTCTTCCGCGTTATTTACGAGGTCGCCGCGCGCAATCTCGATCACCCCGTGGCCCGCGTCCTTGAGCTTCTCCAAATGGGCCGCCTCATGGGCATCGCCCTGCCGCTGAAGCAGTGCGGCATCCTCTGTATCCCCCCTGGGGACGAGTGGCTCGCCGCGCATATATGCAAGATCGAGTGCCGTCGCATGCGCACAGCCGACGAACCGCATCAGATCCGTCGCTGAAAACAGGATGGAGTTCCCGATCGTCCTCACTTGGCCCCCTTATATTGCCCCGCGCCCCCGCGAGGGAATCACCTCGACAGGCGGTACCCTGTTCCTTAGCATGCGAGGGTGTCAATCTCTGACATGGATACGCAATGACTTTCGCCAAGGCCAATGATCTCCTGCGTCTCGCCCAATTGGCCGCATCGCGACGCTTGGGGATCAGTCTTGAGGAAATCTCGCAGGAATTTGGCATTTCGCATCGAACGGCGCAGCGCATGACAAGCGCGCTCGAAGACAATTTCGCCAATGTCGTTGTTACGGAAGATGATGATCGTCGCCGCCGTTGGCGTATCGAGAGCCCGATACCCGACCGGCTTCAACCCCGTCAGGAAAATGCCATCGAGGCTCTGGAAATCGCGGCTCGTGCGGCCCGCGATGAGAACCGGCTTCGCCACGCGCGCGCGCTTGAGGATATAAGAGACAACCTGATCACGCGCCTCTCTCCTCGCGATGCCTTGCGGTCCGAGGCAGATGCAGAGGCGGTCCTGTCGGCCTTGGGCCAAGTGGCCAAGCCAGGCCCCAAGGTCGCCATGAAGCCGGAAGTGACTGACGTTCTGATCGAGGCTCTACGCGGGCCATTCCGGATGCGAATAATTTATGGTGCCACCACTGCCGAAGCCCGGATCGTAGAACCGCACGGGCTATTGCTTGGGCTACGCAGTTACCTCGTTGCTCGCCAGGCTGACCGGGGCGAAAACCTGCGTCATTTTCGCCTGGACCGCATTCATAAGGCCGAATGCCTCGATGAAAGTTTTCTCTTCCAGTCCGGCTTTTCCTTGAACGATCATGCGGCGCAGGCCTTCGGCGCCTATCAGGATCCTGCCCAATGTGGGGAGGTCGTCTGGCGCTTCCTTCCCGACGCGGCCTCGCGCGCGGCGGAATTTCAGTTCCACCCCAACCAGTCGGCCGAATATCGGGACGACGGCAGTCTGATTGTCCGGTTTAAGGCAGCAGGCTGGCTGGAGATGGCCTGGCATCTCTATCAGTGGGGCGACAAGGTCGAGGTGCTGGAACCTGCAGGACTGCGGGCGCTGGTCGAAGGCCATGCGCGTGCCGACTTCCCGGCCCTGCCCTGATTGATCGATTTGCATCACGCTCGGCGGCGGCGGTTTTCAGTTGAGCTCGGCGAGGAAGCTGGTTGCCGTCAATTGCGCATGATCGCTCAATGGCGGGCACAGCATGAAGGCGCTCGGCGCACTGGCAAAGGTCCACGGGCGCGTTGTCCGAGACTTCCGATGGCCGGAGCGCGCTCGATCCTTAATCTTGTAATTCAGGTTGCTCGGCCCCTCGGTAAGCGTGGCCTGAAGGCCGCAGCTACGCGGCCTGAGCGACCTGCTGTTGTTGGTCGGGCTGCCAGCCCCACGGCATGAGCTCGTCCCATCGGGACGCTGGCCAGCCGGAAGCGATCTTCTCGATG